>Ga0302324_100008691_pt1 | contig 21366 bp, 15 predicted proteins | sample Palsa_T0_1_FD_201949 | JGI IMG/M metagenome (GOLD analysis project Ga0302324, IMG submission 201949) | Peat permafrost microbial communities from Stordalen Mire near Abisko, Sweden - Palsa_T0_1 | ecosystem: Environmental > Terrestrial > Soil > Palsa > Peat permafrost | place: Sweden: Abisko...
GGATAACCGAGATAAGATACGCACCCGCCGCTACATACGCCCCTACCTGGGCCGCCCGGTTGCCGACATATCCATCGATCGGTGCGCGTATCTCGGTATATCCGAGGTTAAGTCTAGCCGTCTGCAGGTCGGACCGCGCTTGCGCCAGACTTGCGTCGGCCTCGGCGATTTGCGCCTCCAGTACCTTGAGCTGCTGCCGGTCGGCCTCCAAAGCCGCCGCGCCGGCGAGTAGCGTCGATCGCGCCTGCTGTTCAAGCGATTGTGACCGTTGCGCATCCTGCACGGAGCCTGCGCTGGTCTGGGCCAGGCTGTGGTATCTCTCGGCGTCCTGGCTGGCGAAGGTCAATTGTGCCGCTTTGGCGGCGAGATCCGCCTGCCGTTGGCGGATCGTGGACTCTTGCAGCACGTACTGCGCGCGTAACCCGCTGAGGGATGCGACCCGGGCGTCGACCACCGCGGCGGCATGGTCCAGCGCCGCCTGAAAGTCCCGTTGGTCCAGCCTGACAAGGGTTCGGCCCGACTTAACGAACTGGTTGTCACTCACCAGGACCTCCGCGATGAAGCCGCCGACATGCGGGGCGATGGCGGTGATGTTGCCGCCCACATAGGCGTCATCGGTGCTCTCGATGAAACGCCCGATGGTCCACCAATCGTGGCCATACCAACCGGCGCCGGCAAGGATGGCGAGCGCCGCGCCCACCAGAGCCAGCCGCTTCGGCGATAGGCGTTTCGGGACCGGTCGAGTGGGAACCTTCGGGAGATCCTCCGTGATCTCCTTGGTCAGAATGGCGCTAGACATGGATGTCTCCTTGAGTCCGTCCGATGCGGCGAGCCGCTGCTGCGTTTTGGGAGGTGTCGGCGAGGCCGCCATGACGCCGGCGGGTCTGCTCGTTCGCGGCAGGGCCGGCCGCGGTGCGGAACCTCGATCCTGTCATCGGGCGGAGGCTGGCCGCGTCTACCAACACAGGTTCGGCGAGGGCGCCGGTTTCCGCGTCGACGATCACGACGCTCGCGCCTTCCGGTGCGAATTGCCGGTTTCCCCAGGCGACGAGCGCCCAAAGTACAGGGCGGAAATCGCGGCCGCATTCGGTCAGCGCGTACTCGAACCGCGGCGGACGCTCGCTATAGCGGCGTCGCTCCAGCAGTCCTGCCCCGACGAGGGCGTTGAGCCGTCGCGTCAGCGACGTCGGGGCGATCGGGAGGCTTTTCTGGAACTGCTCAAAGCGGGTCGCGCCGAGGAACGCGTCCCGGAGGATGAGGATGCTCCACCACTCGCCGACCCGTTCCAGGCTCCGGGCGACCGGGCATTGCATGCTCTCGAAGCTGGTATGGCGCATGGATCATGGACTTCCAACTATCATGACGATAGTTATAGGACAGTTCCTTTCATAATGCAAGTCTCTATATCCGACCGACCGGCAAAATCTCGCGGTGACGGCGCGGCCACGTCCGTTCCGCGCCGAGCGGCCTGGCTTTCTCGCCAGGTCTCTCGCGCGGCGATCAGTTCATTTTGGTCGAGTTTGTCGTCTTCAGAACGAGCGTCCCGCTCATCCGGTCGCGGCACTCAAGGCTTCCTCGACGTCGCGGAGCCTGTCCTTGCCGAAGAAGATCTGCTCACCCACGAAGAAGGTGGGTGAGCCGAATGTTCCGCGGTCGACCGAACGCTGGGTGTTGGCGAGAAGTTCGTCCTTTACCGTCTGGGTCCGCGCCAACTCCAGCAGGCGCTCGGCATCGAAATCGGACTCGACAAGCGCCGCCCGCAACACGGCGGGATCGTCCAGCTTCTTCGGGTCCGACCACATGTGGCGATAAATCTCGTCTACGTAACGCTCGAAGATGCCAAGTTTCCGAGCCGCGACCGCGGCGCGCATGATTACCAGCGTGTTGACCGGAAAGAATGGATTGGAGCGGAATCTCGTGATCCCATGCCGCTCGATGAAGCGCCGCGTTTCCAGCTTTTCATAGTCGGGTTTGTTCTTGATCCCGACAAGACTTTCCGCCGGCGAGCGGTTGCCGGTGAGTTTGAACACGCCGCCCAGAAGCACCGGCACGTATTCAAATGCCGCCCCCGTTCGCTGTTCGATCGCCGGTATCACCAGATGACTGAGATAGGCGTTCGGGCTGCCGAAATCGAAGTGAAATTCTACTTTGCTCATGAGATCACCACTTTTCGCCAAAGGGACGGATCTCCTGTTCGAAGGTCCAGGCATCTCTGGGCTGCTGATACAAGCGCCAGTACGCTTCCGCGACTGCCTCAGGCCGCATCAGACGACCGGGCTCGAGGTTCGTCAGCGCCTCTTCGCCCTCGCGAGCCTTGATCCGCTCGCGCACCCACGCGGTGTCGACGCCGGCGTCAATCACCAGATGCGCGACGTGAATGTTCCGCGGTCCCAGTTCACGCGCCGCGCTCTGCGCTACCGCGCGCAAACCAAACTTGGCCGCCGCGAACGCCGCATAACCGACGCCGCCTCGTAGGCTCGCGGTCGCGCCGGTGAAAAAGATCGCCCCCTTCCCTCGCGGCAGCATCAGCCGCGCCGCTTCCCGGCCGGCGAGGAAGCCGGAGTAGCAGGCCATCTCCCACACTTTGCGAAACACGCGCTCAGTGGTGTCGAGCAGAGGGAAATTGACATTCGCGCCGACGTTGAAGATGCAGACCTCAAGCGGCGCCTCGCGATCCGCTTCTCGCAGGAATGCCGTGATGTCGGCCTCCTGCCTCGCGTCGAGCGAACGGCCGAGGGCGCGACCGCCGGCGGCTTCAACCTCTCGCAGCAAGGGCGTCAACTTCTCGCCGTTGCGCCGCCCTACGAAAGTTGTGAACCCTTCCGCGGCGAACCGCTTCGCAATCGCGCCGCCGATGAAATCGCCCGCGCCAATGACCGCGACGGTGGCTTGTTTGGGTTCCATTCTGAACTCCCATGCGTGATTGGCGGAGGCCTCGACGGGTTTGTTTGCAGGTTGATCATGCGTCGGTTCGGCAAACCAACCGGTTCGTGGTCCTTCCAGTGACGGCTTGCTCAGAGTAGGTTCTATTATAGAACCCGTCAAGTGTGGTTCAGATGTTCAGCCCCTCGGCGTCCCATGGACCACCGTACCAGCTCGCGAGTTCCGTTTCAGAACCGATATCCGCACGTACAGCCAGCTTGCGCAACGACGATTACCACCCCGCCTACTTTGGCGCGGGGTCCGCTTGCCCAATCACCTGACGCGATTTCCTGCCTGCACCCGGTCCGGGAAACACCCGAACCTGGCGTGGATCGATTGCCTCGCCGCATGCCGAGCAGGTCGTGACCGGGTCGAACATCTGGCCGCACGCAAGGTGCCGATGCAGTAGCGGCCTGCCTGCCTTGCCGGCGGTATAGGTGTCCCCCCAATGCACGAGGCTCAACAGCACCGGGTAGAGGTCGAGGCCCTTCGGTGTCAGCCGGTAATCGTACCGCACCGGTCGGTCCTGATAGGGGACCTTCGCCAGCACCCCCTCTGCGACCAATTTTCGCAGCCGGTTGGCCAGGATGTGGCGGGTGACGCCGAGCCGCGCCTCGAAATCATCGAAGCGGCGAATGCGCAGGAAGCAATCCCGCAGGATCAGCAACGTCCAGCGATCTCCGATCACCGCGACCGTTCGAGCCACGGAACACCGTTCACCACCTAATTCGCCCCAGCGCATTGTCCGCTCTCACCTGCCGATCGATTGTGAGAGGGTTCTATATCGAAACTGTGCCGCTGACCAACGAGGTGCGGCCACCAGGGATCACCGGGCATGAACAACTCAACGATGTGATAACCGTTTATGCGAAAGAAATCATCAATGTGATGGAACTCTAATCAAATCGCCATGGCATCGGTCGCGACATCACAAATATGTTCGAATTTTACTCAAGGTGATGGTTGAGTTATGATCACATGGCTAAACTTGTATCGGAGACTGCGTAATTATTGATCGATGAGCTTCGTTCGCCCAGGCGGTCCGCATGCCGCGCGGGCTGTTGGCCAGAGCCCGGTCGGAGCTGTCCGATGATTGGCGCGGTTCTTGCTCCGCACCCTGTCGGTTCCGCCCTGTTAGCCGAACCATGGCATGGCACCCAGCGGCGGCAAGCCCTCTCAGCCCACGAGAATAACGCGCGCGAATTTTCGAAAGCCAAGGCAATGCCGGTAACCCGCAGGACTTTGATCGCGTCTTCGATCGCTATTTCGACGATGGCCCAGGCCACGTCGAACCCCGCGCGAGCGGCATCATCGGTACTGCGAATAGGGATCAGCACCTCGCTGAATACGCTCGATCCTTTGATCACCACCCTTGGCGACGAATACATCTACGACATTCTTGTGTTCAACGGCCTGACCCGCATGCGCGAGGACCTTTCGATCGAGCCGGATCTGGCCGAAAGCTGGTCATCCAGCGAAGACCTGACGCGCTGGACGTTTCACTTGCGTCGCGGAGTGAAATTTCACAACGGCCAGGAGCTGGTGGCCGACGACGTCGTCGCGACGTTCCGTCGCCTGCTCGATCCGGCTACCGCCGCCCCATCACGCAGCCAGTACGGGATGGTGGCGGCCGTATCGGCGCCGGATGCGGCGACGGTGGTGTTTGACCTGAGCATACCGTACAGCGGCCTCGCGGACGTCATGTGCGACCGCCAGGTCAAGATCACGCCGCGCAACCTGGTGGACCAGCTCAAGACCAGCCCGATCGGCACCGGTCCGTTCAAATTCGTCAGCTACACGCCTGGCGACCGCGTGGTGATGACCCGCAACCCCGACTACTTCGAACCGGGCCTCCCGAAGCTGAACGGCGTCGAGCTGCGGATCATTCCGGAGATGAGCGTGAAGATCGCCGCCCTGCAGGCCGGCGATATCGACGTGGTCTGGGATCTTCCGCTGGATCAGGTGCAAACCGTGTCGGCGCAGCCCGGGGTTCGCGCCGAGAGCGTGCCGACCGCGTCCTGGGATGCCGCGGTCATGAACAATCTCATTCCGCCGTTCAACGACCTGAAGGTTCGCCAGGCCTTCAATCTCGCGGCCGACCGGAAGGACATCATCGAGCTGACGTTGTTCGGCCAGGGAGTTCAGACCATCAGTCCGATCCCACCGACTCACCCGTTCTACGCCGGCGATCAGATCATTCCGCAAGCCGATCCTTCCGCGGCACGCAAGCTGCTGGCCGAGGCCGGCCATCCCAACGGACTGACGATTCCCATCATCTCCCCGGTCGGACGGCCAACCCGAGAGCGTCTGGCTGTCACGCTGCAACAACTGGTGAAGCCCGCCGGCTTCGATCTGCAGGTGCAGCGCGCGCCGTATTCGACCTTCCCGGCGGAAGTGTCGGGCAAAGCGCCCTTGTATGTCGACGGTTTCTTCCAGCGGCCGACGATCGACGCCGCGACATATCCAATGCTGCACTCCACCGGCAGTTGGAATGCCACGCTGTGGCACTACAATAATCCTGACGTCGACCATGCTTTGGAAGCGGCACGTCGCGCTGGCGATCCGGCGGTGCAGAAGAGCAACTATGTCACCATGCAGAAAGCGATGGTCGCCAATCCGCCCGGCTACTTCGCCTATTGCATGAATTTCGCCTGCGCTTTTCGCAGTTCCATCGTCGGAATCAAGACCCATCCGATGCGATGGTTCGACCTTCGCGCCACGACCATGAGCTGAACGGTGGCAGCGCATCTGCTGCAACGATTGCTTGGAACAGTCGGCGTGCTGTTCAGCATGTCGATTCTCATTTTCGCCGTTGTTCACATCGTGCCCGGCAACGTCGCCTACGCTATTCTGGGCGAGTACGCCACGCCCGCCAGTGTCGCGGTCCTCGAGGCGAAGCTCGGTCTCAACGATCCGCTGCCGCTGCAATACTGGCGCTGGTTTGACGGCATGCTGCATGGCGACCTTGGGGCATCGCTGGTGATGTCGAGGCCGGCCGGCCCACTCATCATGGAGGCCCTGGGACACTCGGCCATCCTGGCGGGACTCTCGTTCGTTTTGGTGGCGGCGAGCGGCATCGCGCTCGGCATTTACACCGCCACCCATCAAGGGCGCTTTTCGGACAAAATCGCCACCCTGGCGCAATTCGTGTTCATCGCCATTCCAGATTTCTTCTGGGCCATTCTCGCGGTTTTGCTGTTTGCCTCCTGGTTGCACCTGCTGCCTGCCACCGGCTACGCGCCGCTCGCTGATGCCGGCGTGCTGAACTGGGCCGCCCATCTCGTACTGCCTGTTCTTGTGTTGTCGTGCGGATTTGTCGCACATGTGTCGCGCCTCACGCGGTCCTCGATGATCGAGGTGCTGCAAAGCCGCTTCGTACTTGCCGCCCGAGCCAAGGGTTTTAGCAACCGGCGTGTGCTCTGGCGTCATGCGTTACCGAACGCACTGCTGCCGGCGATCACCATTCTTGCCGTCGATTTCGGGCTACTGATCGGCGGCATCGTCGTCATCGAGACGGTGTTCGCGTATCCCGGCCTTGGCCGATTGCTGGTGTTCGCCATCGAGCACCACGACCTGCCTCTGCTGCAGGCCGGCATGATGGTCGTCACGGCGACGTATGCGTTGGCCAACCTGCTGGCCGACCTCTGCTATGCCGTACTCAATCCGCGCATCCGTGTCGGGAGCGCGGCCGCGTGATCGCCGTAGCCACGAACGCAACGATGCTGATCGCGACACCGCGCCGTCTACCAACCGTTCTGTTGTTCGGTGTCGCGGTGCTGTCTGTCATCGTCGTGGTGGCTGTGATCGGTATCTGGCTCACGCCGTATGATCCGACTGCTTTCGCGGTGCGTTCACGCCTGTTGCCGCCGAGTACCGCGCATCCGTTCGGCACCGACGAGTTCGGGCGGGACGTCCTGTCCCGTGTGCTCGCCGGCGGTCATTTGTCGCTCGCGATCGGCTTTGGCGCGATGCTGATCAGCCTGTTGATTGGCGTGCCGCTTGGCCTGCTTGCCGCGTTTCATCGCGGCGTCACCGAAGCAGCGATCATGCGCACGGTCGACCTGCTGATTTCGCTGCCGCCGGTGCTGCTGGGATTGCTGATCCTCGCGGTCACGCCGCCCAGTCTGGGTAAGACGATCATCGCCGTTGGTCTGGCCTACATCCCCATTTTGGCGCGATTGAGCCGAGCGGTTGGGCTGGGATTGCTGCGGGAGGATTTCGTGCAGGCGGCGTTCGCGCGCGGGGAGGGAGCGCTCGTCATCCTGTGGCACGAGATTTTGCCGAACGCCTGGCCGCCCATCATCGTCGAATGCGGCTTGCGGGTGACGTTTGCGATTTTGCTTGGCTCTGCCTTGTCTTTTCTTGGGTTGGGACCGCAGCCGCCCAGTAGCGAATGGGGCTTGATGATCGCCGAAAGTCGTGAGTTTCTGACGCAGGCACCATGGGTCGGCCTGGCGCCGGGCCTGTGCCTCAGCGTACTGCTGGTGTCGGTCAATTTGGTCGGAGAGGGCTTGCGGGAGTGGCTGGATCCACAGCTGACGGAGCATTCGCATGGATGAAATTCAGACAACCATGCATGACGCCCTTTCCGGGCTTCACCGGCCCCTGCTCGAGATCGCGGGTCTCTCCGTCGCTTATCCAACGTCACGCGGCTGGTTGAGGGCGCTCGATGATGTCTCTTTGTCGATCCCCGCCGGCGCGGTGCTCGGATTAGTGGGTGAGTCCGGATCGGGAAAATCCAGTGTCGTGATGGCACTGCTGGGTCTGCTCGGGTCCTCCGCACGGGTACGGGCGGCGCACATGGCGTTCGATGGTCAGGATTTGTTGACCAGGGCGCCATCGTTGCGCGGGCGGCGTATCGGCGTGGTCTTTCAGGATACGTCGGCTGTTCTCAACCCGGCTCTCACCGTCGGGTCGCAGGTGGCGGAGCCGTTGTTGGTGCATCGGCGCCTGCGGCGATCGGAGGCATGGTCGCGCGCGACGGAATTGTTGGCCGAAATGGGGATCGCCAGGCCGGCGCAAGTGATGCATTGCTATCCTCACCAGCTATCGGGCGGAATGAAGCAGCGTGTCGGCATCGCAACGGCGTTGGCGAGCGAGCCGGACCTGCTGCTGCTGGACGAACCCACCACGGCCCTCGATGTCACGGTTGAAGCACAAATTCTGGATTTGCTGGACGGGCTGCGGGTCCGCCACGGATTGTCGATGCTGCTCGTCAGCCACAACCTGGCCATCGTGGACCGGCTATGTGATCGGGTCGCCGTGCTCTATGCCGGTCGCGTAACGGAAACCGGGGCCGCCGCGAGCGTCTTCAGTCGGCCTCGCCACCCTTATACGAAGGGCCTGCTCGCGGCGCTGCCTCGGCCGCATCTGGCACATCCGGGCCGGTTGTCGCCGATCGCCGGCCGTCTTCCCGATCTTGTCGCGACTGATCCTGGATGCAACTTCCGGCCTCGCTGCGCCTTCGCCGGGACTGGATGCGAGCAGCCCCAGGCGCTGCTCGGGCACGACCATCAGGCACGCTGTCATCGCGTCGGCGAGATCGCACGAATGCCCTGGCCCGCGGAGGTTTCGCACGGTTCCCCGGTACCGTTCCGCAAACGATCTGTCGTCCGGAGTGAACATCCGGAGGCACCGCTGGTTCAGGCAACGGGGTTAAGCCGCGCCTTCACCACAGGTGGTTTGCTTCAGGGGTTGTTTGGCAAGGGCGGTCGAGGTGTGTTGGCGGTGGACGATGTGTCCCTCGCGATCAGACCGGGAGAAATCGTCGGGCTGGTCGGCGAGTCGGGCTGCGGCAAATCCACCCTCGGGCGGCTGTTGCTGAGGCTGGTTCCCCCTGACGCGGGCAGATTGCGTTTCGACGGCACCGACATAGCAGCGCGCCCTGGGCTGGATTTTCGTCGCCGTGCTCAGATCGTGTTTCAGAACCCCGATACCTCGCTCAATCCGCGGCAAACCGTCGGTGCGATTTTGCGGCGCCCGTTGCGGCGTTTCGGGATCGCACGAGGTGGTGCGGAGGCGCTGGAGATCGGTCGTCTGCTCGAGTTGGTGCGCCTTCCGCCAGGTTTCGCCGATCGCTATCCACACCAGCTCTCGGGTGGCGAGAAGCAGCGCGTTGGCATCGCTCGAGCATTGGCGACGCGGCCCGACTTCCTGGTCTGTGACGAAACCGTCTCGGCCCTGGATGTGTCCGTGCAGGCGGTGGTGCTCAATCTGCTGCGTGACCTGCGGGACGAATTGGGCGTGGCCTATCTGTTCATAAGCCATGATATTGGGGTGATCGCCCATATCGCCGACAGGGTCGCTGTTATGTACCAGGGCTCGCTGGTGGAGGAGGGCGGCGTGCGGGACGTGCTGCACCCTCCCTATCACCCGTATACCGAGGCGCTGCTTTGCTCGGTGCCAATCATCGGCAAGCGTCGAGGCCCAACCGATGAATTGCGCTCGACCAAGGAGGCAGACGGTTCGGCCACGGTGTCGGGCTGCAAGTTCTCTGGACGCTGCCCGCGCAAGCAGGGTCCGATTTGCGACACCGCTCCGCCTCCCTGGCAGGAGGTCGATCGAGGTCACCGGATCCGCTGCCACATTCCTTTAGCGACACTAAACGACGTTCCACCATGGCTGCCGGCGCGGCTGCCCGCCGACGCGGCACACGGCTGATCCGCTCGGGTTTAGTTCGGCAAAATCCGGAGGTAATCATGAAAATTCCGGGATGGTTTTTGGCGCTGGCGGCATGCGTCTTCCTGTCGGGCCACACTGAAGCGGTCGATCTCAGAATTGGTGTCTTTTCGGAGGTGACGACACTCGATCCGCACTATTTCCAGCTGACGTCGAATGTAGACGTCGACATGCTCGTCTACAGTACGCTCGTCTCTCACGACATCAATCTCAAGATCGTGCCGGACCTTGCGGTGAGTTGGCATCCTGTCGATGATCTGCACTGGGAGTTCAGGCTCCGCCAGGGCGTGACATGGCAGGACGGCTCGCCTTTCACGGCGGACGATGTCGCCTTCACCTTTCAACGCGCGCGCAACGTTCCACCCAGTCCGTCGGGTGGCGTTCAGCAGTACCTCCAGCATATAAAAAACGTGAGCGCGATCGACGATCACACGGTCATCATTGAGACGGATCAGCCCTGGCCGGTTTTGCTGCACAGCCTGGTCAACATCTGGATCGTTTCGAGAAAACATGGAGCCGATGCGACGTTTGGCGACTACAACAGCGGCCGGGCAACAATTGGTACCGGTCCTTTTCGCGAGGTCCAGTGGATTCCCGGCGACCGGATGATCCTGGAACGCTATGACGGCTATTTCGGACCGAAACCAGACTGGGATCGGGTGATCTACCGGCCGATCACCAACGACGCGGCGCGGGTCGCGGCGCTGCTCAGCGGTGACGTGGACCTGATCGGCAACGTGCCGGGAAATGATGTCGCCAACCTGCAGGCCAATCCGAGTTTCACCGTCACCAGCCTGCCGAGCACCCGCCTCTACTTTTGGACCCTGGACCACGAACGCGACATCTCGCCGCAGATCACCGATGCCGACGGCAAGCCAATGACGAAAAATCCGCTGAAGGATGTGCGGGTGCGCCGCGCGATGTCGATGGCAATCGATCGGCAATCCCTGGTGACCCGGGTGATGCAGGGGCAGGCGATCCTGGCATCGCAATTCATGCCGACAGGCCTGCCTGGCACCAGCACGAAATTGGAGCCTGTCGCCTTCGATCTGGTTGGCGCTCGCAAGCTGTTGGCCGAAGCGGGCTACCCGGACGGCTTCGGTATCGTGATGAACTCGACCAATGATCGCTATCCGAACGATGCCAAGGTCAACCAGGCCGTCGCTCAGATGTGGACCCGCCTTGGCCTGAAGACCAGCGTCGCGACGTGGCCGAAGTCAGTGTTCTTCCCGCGCGCCGCGAAGGGGGATTTCAGCGTTCTGCTCGGCGGCAATTCCAGCTCGACCGGAGAGCCGCTGTCCCAGCTGCTGAACGTTCTGGGTACCGTTCATCGGGAGTCTGGGATAGGTGGATCAAACTATGGCCGTTATTCCAGTCCGGAGCTGGATACCATGCTGGCAAAAGCTTCCGTGACAATGGGCGACGATGCGCGCAATGGCCTTCTGGCGCAGGCTTACGAATACGCTTTTGGCGACCAGGTCGCCGTCATTCCCATGCTTTTTCCCACAACCTCCTGGGCCATGCATAAAGGCATCATTTATGACGGGTGGCTGCAAGAAACCACGATTTCCTCAATGGTTCATATCGTAAGATAGTCAGATCAGGTTCATAAGGAGACACTAATGTTGGATCGACGTCAGTTCCTTGCTGCCTCCACGGCCACGTCGCTTGCTACGCACGAGGCCATGGCCACGCCCGCTCAGGTATTGCGCATCGCCATGACCGCGTCGGATCTACCGACAGTAACCGGCATTCCAAACAACGGCGGCGAGGGCTATCGTTTTCTGGGCTTTCCGGCGTACGACGGACTCGTCAATTGGGATTACACCCACGTCAACCAAACGGCCGATGCGATCCCTGGCCTGTTCGAGTCCTGGACGGTCGACCCCGAAAACCCGACGAGATGGATTTTCACGTTGCGGCAAGGCGTCACGTTCCACGACGGTACGCCACTCACGATCGATGATATCGTTTGGAATCTACGACGCGTATGGGACGACAAATCGCCGCAATACGACGCACCAGCCGCGCCGATCGTTCGAGCGACGGTGACCGTCCTCGATAGGTGGGAGAAGATCGACGAGACCAAGATCGCGCTCTACACGAAGGTGCCGTTCAGCTTCTTCCACTATTTGCTGACCGTCGTGCTGATCGTCAGCCCAAGGCAATGGGAAAAAATGGGAGGAAGCTGGGTCGGTTTCGCGAAAGCGCCCGCCGGGACCGGCCCCTTCAAAATCACCCGCGTCGTCCCTGGTCAGTATGCCGAACTGTCCCGCAACGAGAGTTACTGGAACAAGGCGCGCATTCCGAAACTGGAGCGTATGATCGTTTATCCAATGTCCGAGGCGACGACTCGCCTCGCCGCGCTGCGATCAGGACAAGTCGATTGGATCGAAGTTCCGCCGCCGGACGCGATCCCATCGCTGCGCGAAGCCGGATTTGAGATCAGCCTCTGGCCTTATCCGCATACCTATCCTTACGTGCTCAACTGTGCGCCGGGCCTGGTGTTCAGCGATGTGCGGGTCCGTCAGGCGCTGAATTTCGCGATCGATCGCGACGGGCTGTGTCAGATGCTGAACGGCACAGCCAAACCCGCTTATGGTTTCTATCCGCCGGAAAATCCTTTGTTTGGCCAGCCAAAGCTTCGGTACGGTTATGATCCGGAGCGGGCACGTGAGCTGTTGCGGCTCGCGGGATATGGACCGGACCACCGCCCGCAGGCGAAAATCATGATTTCGACTTCAGGCTCCGGGCAGATGGTCCCTATTCAGATCAACGAGTTTCTGCAACAAAACTTTACCGCGGTGGGAATTGACGTCACCTTCGATGTCGTCGAATGGGGCATGATGATCATGGCGCGGCGCAGTCCGCCCAGTACGCAGACGTCGCATGGGGTGGACGGCATCAACAACAGCCTTGGTTACTCTGACCCGTCAACGCTTTATCGTTTGTTCGCCTCGGCGAGTTTTCCGACCGCTGGCACCAACTGGGGCCATTTCAGCAATGCACGCTTCGACGAGTTGACGACTCGGGCGCAGTCTACGTTCGACGAAGATGAGCGAACGAAGTTGTTGGCGGAGGCTCATGCCATTCTGGTCGATGAAGCGGCATGGCTGTTCATCTGTCATGATCTCAATCCGCGGGCGATGAGCAAACGGGTGCTGAACTTTCACCCGGCGCAAAGCTGGTCGCAGGACTTCACGCATATCGAGATGGGCTGACTCCGGGCCGCCGAGCGGCTGGGCGCGGCGACCAGGATCATTTTCATCCGCACCCTTGCCCCGGGATATTAGGGTAATATCAACCTTTTGATCGCATCCTCATGTCTCCCGGCGAAGGCCACGACCCAGCCGCGTCGGAGACAGAAGGGCTGGATGGATGTCGAGTGCAACACTGCGATCAGTGGCGGACAGCGAGCCGAACCAGGAACTCATCGAACCTGGCGGGGATTCCACCAGTTTCCTCCAGGCCCTGTACTCCGGTGGCGACGGCCGCATCGCAGCCGATCCGCACACCGGCCTGAACAAATACCTCTGTCCGAGGGTGCCGGCACCGGATCTTGTATGCGCATCGTCATGCACCGCCTCGCCGATTTCGGCGCGCGGTTTCGATAGAGCCGCCAAGGCTTTCTTCGACATTGCCGGGGCGTCATCGCCGCGGCAGCGCGCGCACCGGCTTGCAACGCTGACCGAGCAGATCAAATCACGACTGCTTCACTATTTCGATGTCGCCGGGCTGGCGCGGGTGACCCTTTGTCCGTCCGGGACGGATGCCATGTTGACGACAGCGATGCTTATCGCCGCCGAGCGTCCCGGCGAAGCGATGACGGCAATCCTTCCGTCTGCGTCAGAAACCGGAACAGGCGTGCCCATGGCCGCACTGTGCCGTGTATTCGATGGACCGGACAGCGGCAAGCTCCTGACCGGTTGCCAGGCGAACCTCGTGGAGATTCCGCTTCGCTCCGCGGACGGGTCGCCGCGATCCGAGGACGACGTGAGCGATGCCTTCGCGGCCGCGGCGGCGTCGGTAAGGGGTCACGCCATTGTCTACCTTACATATGGCACGAAGACGGGGCTGGTCGCACCGGCGTCACCGCCTCGCGGTGCGGACGTCATTGTCGACGCGTGTCAGGCACGCATAGAACCGGAGACAGTCGCGACTTACCTGAGGCGGGGCTGGCCAGTCGTCGTGACCGGTTCGAAGTTCCTCGGCGGCCCTGCGTTCTCCGGCGCCATCTTGTTTCCGGTCGGGCGTCGCAAGCGGCTTGCTTTCCCGCACGATACGGTCGACTTAGGCACCGTGCTTCGCTGGACCGCGGCGATGGCCGTGATCGATGCGTTCGGGCCCTCGCCCGACGAAATGTCGGCGTTCCTTACAAAACGGGCTGCGACCATCAAAAACGCCGTCAAGGCAAACCCCGCGTTGATGTTGGTCGGTGGCCTGCGCCCGCAAAACTCCGGATGGGCCGACTTGCCCAGTATCTTCACCGTCGCCCTGCACGATCCGTCGCATCGCGGGCGTCTGCTGTCGATGGCGGAACTGCGACCGGCCTATGAGCGCCTGGCGAGCCTGAAAATCCTGCTCGGTCAGCCGGTCAACCTGGGCCGCTTCGGCGGCCTGCGGATCGCGACCGGCGCTCGGGATCTGTTGGATGACCCCGGCGATGGAGGGTTGGCACGCATTTTCGCGGCACTGCTGGAAATAACTCAGCCACAGCGTCGTCCCGACGGTGATCGGTAATCGATGCCGGCGCGACAGCTTCAGGAGAGTGTGACGTGAAGAATGGCACGCGCGCGCTGCCGGCCGCGACCAGCGCTGAGCTGGTGGCCCTGTATAGCGCTGGGAAATGGGCTCAACTGGTGATTGCCGCGGAGCGGGTGACGGCACGGTACCCAAGGCACCTGCTCGGCTGGCGGGCCTCGGGGAAGGCGCTTTTGCAGTTGGGCAAGCTGCCGGAGGCCATCGATATGTTGTCCCAGGTTGTCAAACTCGCGCCGGGCGATGCCGACGGCTATAACGATCTCGGCAGTGCTCTGCACGACGTTGGTCGCTCGGAGGAAGCTATCGCCAGCTATCGCCGCGCCGTGGAACTGAACCCGCGCGCGGCGGAAGCTCACTCCAACCTTGGCCGGGTCCTTTGCGATCTGGGGCAGTTCGATGAGGCTGTCGCATGCTGTCAGACCGCGATTGCCATCGCACCCGACTCGGCTGTCGCTCACAACAATCTCGGCAATGCTCTGTGCGAAATTGGCCGTCCAACGGACGCGGAGGCCAGCTATCGCCGGGCGATCGTGCTAAAGCCGGACTACCTTCAGGCAATCATAAATTTAGGCATCGTGCTGTCGGATCTGGGCCGTTGGGCGGAGGCGAAGTCCTGCTATCGGCTGGCGATCCAAATTCACCCGGACTCGGGCCACGGGTATAACGCCCTTGGCCGATTGCTTGGTCGTCTGACCGGGGAGGACGAAGAGGCGGCACGATGCCTGGAGCGCGCGATCGCGCTTAACGTATACGATGCCAACACCTACGTCGAGCTCGGCAATGTCTTGATGCGCCAGCACCAGACGGACGCCGCGTTAATCATGTTCCGGCACGCCCGGGAACTACAGCCACTCATCACCTGGCGTGCCAACCAGGAAAAAGCCGAGTTTTCAGCTTTATTTCTGGATACGCCTCTGGGCGGATCGACGCCGGTCAACTACCTGGCTGGCCGAGCGTGTTACGATCGCCACTTCCATTGTGTCATACCGGATGCATCGGTTGACATCGACCTGCTACGCCGCAAGACCGACGTTGTCTTCAACATGATCAGCAATCCAGATGACGGCGAGAATACCTTGATGCTGGCACTGGATCTCGTGGAGCGTCTTGGCCGTCCGACGATCAATCATCCGCGTTTGATCATGCATACCAACCGGGAGAGCATCGCACGACGGTTCGCCGATATCCCCGGTTGCGTCATCCCCGGGACGGTTCGCATCGCCGGCTCGAACTTGTTGGAAATCGCATCGAACGAGGAGTTCGCGGGGTTCCGCCTGCCACTGCTCGCGCGTGTCGCCGGTCCGCACGGCGGCGACGATTTTGACAAGTTCGACAACTGGGCAGATATCGCCGGCTTCGTTTCCAAGAACCCGGACGCTAACTACTATCTGATCGAATATATAAACTATCGTTCGAATGACGGCTTCTTTCGCAAGTACCGGGTTATTTTCGTTGATGGCGAAATACTGCCGTATCACCTTGCGATCCATGATGACTGGAAGGTGCATCATTTCCGAACCGACATGGCGAACCATGCCTGGATGAAAACGGAGGAAGAGTGCTTTCTGAGCGACCTTGGCAGCGTTTTCGACGCGGCTCATCAGGATGCGCTTCTGGCCATGGCGAGAGCGACTGAGCTGGATTACGGCGGCATCGATTGTGGAATCTGCCGCGATGGTCGGATTGTCGTGTTTGAGGCCAACGCGTCAATGCTGGTCCACGACGAAAAGAATGCGGACTTCGCGTACAAGAACCCGTATATCGCCAAAATCAAGCACGCATTCGATGCGATGTTGGCACGCCGCCGGTTGAGCGGCCAGCGAGAACCGGAGCGCGATTAACCGGGAATTCACCAGCCGACGGATAAAGACAACGCGACGGCCGGCCATATTGCCCCGGTCGAGGAGACCGTTTGTATGTCTGAGCCCTGCCTCTCCCGCTCGCTCGATCCCATTGATTGGAGTGATCTTCGCCGGGACGGTCACCGCATGCTCGACGACATGTTCGATCATTTCGAGGGGCTTCGAGACCAGCCGTTATGGCAGGCTCCTCCGCCCGACAAGCTGGCCGTGATACGCGAAACCCTGCCGCGGGCCCCGACGGCGCTCCGCCATGTACATTCACAATTCCTGAGCGCGATCTTGCCCTATTCGAGCGGTAATGCGCATCCAGGTTTCATGGGCTGGGTTCAGGGCGGGGGCACGCCCGTGGGGATGCTCGCCGAAATGCTGGCAGCCGGAATGAACGCGAACCTGGGTGGTCGCAATCATATGGCGATCGAAGTCGAGCGCCAGTTGGTGACCTGGACCCGCGACCTGTTCGGATTTCCGCGTTCGGCCACCGGTCTCTTCGTCACCGGCACCTCGGCGGCGAATTTCATGGGCGTCCTGGTCGCTCGCACGCGAGCACTGGGCTCATCTGTCCGTGATCGAGGCCTGGCCGAGATGGGCCGCCACCTGACAGCCTACGCCTCCGAAGCCGCACACGGCTGTATCGCTCGAGCAATGGAGATGGCTGGGCTCGGCCGAAACCAGCTCCGGCTGGTTCCGGCGGACAGCGAACATCGGATCCAGATCACCGCCCTCAGGCGAGCAATCGCCATAGATCGAGAGAACGGGCTGCAGCCGTTCCTGTTGATTGGCACGGCGGGAACCGTTGACGTGGGCGCCATCGACGATCTCACGACGCTCGCCACCATTGCTGAGACGGAACAACTCCATTTCCACGTCGATGGAGCCTTCGGGGCGCTGGCTATGCTTGCGCCGGAGTTCGCGCCACGGCTCGCCGGAATAGAACGGGCGGATTCCCTGGCGTTCGATTGGCACAAATGGGGGCAGGTGCCTTATGATTCCGGCTTCCTGCTGGTGCGGGATGGCGAATTGCACCGCGAGACATTCGCTACCGACGCAGCCTATCTGCGCAGGGCTGAGCGGGGGCTGGCGACCGGCGACTGGTGGCCTTGTGACTATGGGCCGGACCTGTCGCGCGGTTTTCGCGCGCTCAAGACCTGGTTTACCTTAAAAACATATGGAGCCGATGCGATCGGCCGCGTTATCGCCGAGACTGTATCGTTGGCCAGGATGCTCGCCGCGCGCGTGACCGCGGAACCGGAGCTGGAGTTGCTTGCCCCGGTGCCGCTGAACATCGTCTGTTTCGGCTACCGCGGCGCGGACTCCAACTGTCTGAACGCTGAGATCGTCGCCAACTTGCATGAGGAGGGTCGTGTCGCGCCGTCATTGACTACCATCGGCGGACGCACGGTCATCCGCGCCGCCATCGTAAATCACCGAACCGCGGCAGAGGACATCGATGCACTGGTCAGGTCGGTTCTCATGCACGGTCGGGCCGCCAAGGTTCTATCACCGCATCGTGCGCGACGCTGTTAGCCAGGCATTAATCCACCGCGACTAAACTCTGATGGATCGAACAACCACGCGGGACGCCATGAATGGGAAGCTTGCAGCCTGAGCCGACTGGCGTGCCCGACCAGAACGTCTCCATTCATTTGTCAGTCGACGACGTCCCGAACTGGCTGGATGGACTGCTGACGGCTTTGGCATCCGGAGGGGTTGCTCCTGAGTGCGCCGAAGAAACCCGGGAGCGGCTCAAAGACACTCCATTTGGAGAAATCCTGTCGGCCATTGGGCGGGCCCGACCTGGTCTTGGCAGTTCCGTCGAGATCGCCTTTTACCATCATTGGATCGACGCCAATACCGATACCTCCCCACTGTTGTATGCGGCCTGGTTCAATGTCGGCGTGTTGCATGCCCATGCGGATGACAACAAGGCTGCCGCCGCTTACGGTACGGCACTGGCACTGCGGCCAGATCTGCATGTCGCCGCCATCAACCTGGGGCTCGTGCTAGAAGCAGCCGGGCACCCAGAGCAAGCGCTTGCCACCTGGCAACGCGCGACCCAGCCGGACGCGGCGCGCGTGCTATTGGAAATTCAGCAGGGGCGTTTGCTGGAGAAACTTGGTCGCTTCGAAGAAGCCGAACGGCTTCTGTATCGCGTGCTGCTGACTGATTCCGCGCAGCCCGATGTCGTCCATCATTTGGTTTATCTTCGGCAGAAGATGTGCCAATGGCCGGTCGCATCCTCGAATATTCCCGGCATTTCAGCGGTGGATCTGGTGCGGAATTCCAGCCCGCTCAGCATCCTGGCACTCACCGACGACATCGATTTGCAGCGTGACGCGGCCGCCGCATGGATCGCTCGCAAGACTGAGCCGGCGCCGCGTCGTCTCGCGCCGGCGAAACCCTATCCGCATGAGCGGATCAGAATCGGCTACATGTCGTCCGATTACTGCAGCCATGCCATGAGCTACCTGATTACCGAGTTGTTCGAGCACCATGACCGTCGCCGTTTCGAGGTGTTCGGTTATTGTTCTGGCCGGGATGACGGCACTCAACTGCGAAAGCGGGTCCTTGCCGCCTTCGATCATTGCCGTTTCATTCGCGCGCTCTCGGACGAGCAGGCAGCACAAATCATTCGCGACGACGAGATCGATGTGTTGATTGAGCTTAATGGAATTACCGAGGGAAGCCGCTTGCCTGTCCTGCGATGGAGGCCGGCGCCGATCCAGGCGGCTTATCTCGGTTTCATCGGCCCAGTACCGTTGCCGGAACTCGACTATTTGCTGTGTGACGATGTGGTCATTCCGGCCGAGCACAGGGCGTCGTATCAACCCGCGCCGCTGGCGATCGCGAAGATTTATCAGGTCAACGATAGCAAGCGCACGGTCGGCCGCCCGATTTCTCGAGCCGAGGCGGGATTGCCGGACGGTCCTTTCGTACTGTGTTGCTTCTCACGGCATTACAAAATAACCGAGGAGATGTTCGCTGCCTGGATGTCGATCCTGCGACAGGCGGCCGGGGCCGTTCTGTGGCTCGCGGAGGATAGTGCTTATTCGCGAAAAAACTTGCTCGCGGCGGCCAGACTCGCCGGTGTCGCTGAGGAGCGACTGATCTTTTCTGAACGTGCCGACCCCGACCTTTATCTGAGCCGCCTCGGGCAGGCCGACTTATTTCTCGACACATATCCATACAACGCCGGCACTGTCGCCAGCGATGCCATTCGCATGCAGCTGCCGTTGATCACTCTGTGCGGAAAGGCCTTTGCCTCGCGCATGGCGACGAGCCTGTTACATGCGATTGGCGCGCCGGCGGGTATCACCACGAGCCTGTCGAAGTATGTCGAGACCGCTGTGCGACTTGCCAACGACCCGATGGAATATGCGCGGTACAAGGCAATATTCACCGCGCAGGCGTGGAGGCGGACGATCGGCGACATCGCGAGTTTCACGTCGGCATTCGAAGACACATGGAGCCGACTGGTTGGCACCATCCGCGACAGCTGACGGCGACGGCGAAGCTCGTTTCATCGATCCATATGAAGCGTCTTGAGCTTCGGTGAGCAGATGGTTCGAGTCGATCATGCACATCGGCCAACCGGCACTGAAGATATTTGTTTGTTCCCGGGCGACCCTTAAGGAACCTCTGAATAAGGCATCGCATCGACACATGTTTCGTGTTCGTGCGTTGACATGGCGATGACCGAGCGGCGTTTGACTCAATTTCGGTCCTGATCGCCGATGGCCGCGGCTCGGAGCGATTTTCGCGACGGTCTGGTCACGTCAGGCCACGAAGCAGTTGTCTTCGGGCGATGAACAGATTGTCCAGGACGCAGGTCACGAACAATCGATGCGCGTTCTTCTCCAGTCCCCGGTAACGGACCTTGACGAAACCGAACACCCGCTTGACCACGCCAATGCTATGTTCGACCTTCGCCCAGCCCTCCGATTTGGTTCGGTTCCGCGCTTTCTCGACCTCATCGACGACGCCTTTCCATCGGCAGCGCCGATCGGTGAAATCGCTGGCGTTGGGCGCGTGCTTTCGGATCACGTCGGTCTGGACCTTGTACGCCTGGTCACCCCACGCTCGCGTCTCCTCGCCATGCAGCAGGTCAGGCAAGATCGTCGCGTCATGCAAATTCGCCGCCGTCGCCACCACGGCGTAGATCAATTTGGTTTGCTGTCCACGCCGACGTGCGCCTTCATTCCGAAATACCATTGCTGGCCCTTCTTTGTTTGATGCATGCACGGATCGCGGCTCTTCGTGGCGTTCTTCGTCGATCCCAGCGAACCGGCGCATGGCGGCGGAATCACACAGCGCCTCCTCGGCGCCAGGATCGGACAGGTTGAACCACTGCTGAAGAAAGTAGGTGCGAAGCATGCGGTCCAGGCCGATCGGCGGACGGCCACCGCTGGCTTTGGGATAGTGTGGCCCACAGAGCTCGCACAGAGCCAGCCTTCCACGGAACCATCTGATCCATCTCGGTCAGAAACGCCGCGCGCCGCGTCGTCTTACTGAACTTCTCGAAACAAACGCACGCCAGCGTCGCCAGCCGCATCGAGGCCCTTCCCTCGTTGTCGGACCGATTCTATCGTGATGCCGCCGCGGCGGGCCAGGCAAACTTGATCAGAAGTTCCTTAAATCACTCTGGCTCCGATCAAGCTGGCTGTCTCGATTGCACACAGCAATTTTGTCGGTTAGGCCGGTTCTGTTTACCTGTCGTTAATTCTTTTCGTGCAGTCTCTCATCAGGCAAAAAGAACCTGCCGTCCGCGACTTATGGATTCGTGAAGTTGCACGGATGGCATTGTCCAATGACACGCCTGCATCTTGCGAAAGTGCCGCGACAGAAAAATGTCGCCATGTATGCAACTCGACGGCAGGTAGATCCTAATGACAACATCAAATTATTCGTCCTCGCAAATCGCGGGTATGGGCACGAGCGGGATTCTGACGCTCGGCACCGATATCATTCAGGGTTTCACCTCGACACAGGTGGCGGCATTGTCTGCCGCTGAGGCCAAGGTATTAACGACGGACGATATGTCGGCGCTGACCACGGCGAACGTGGTCGGCCTGACCACGGCGGCGGTGGCCGCGCTGGCCTCCGATCAGGTGGCGGCGCTGTCGACGGCGGCGTTCGGCAAGCTGGG
>Ga0302324_100008701_pt1 | contig 21351 bp, 15 predicted proteins | sample Palsa_T0_1_FD_201949 | JGI IMG/M metagenome (GOLD analysis project Ga0302324, IMG submission 201949) | Peat permafrost microbial communities from Stordalen Mire near Abisko, Sweden - Palsa_T0_1 | ecosystem: Environmental > Terrestrial > Soil > Palsa > Peat permafrost | place: Sweden: Abisko...
TCAGCTCGACGTCGAAAATCAGTGTCGCGTCGGGGCCGATGAGGGCGCTCGCCGCGCGGTCACCGTAGGCGAGTGACGCCGGCACAAACAGCTGCCACTTCGATCCAACCGGCATCAGCTGCAGGGCCTCCGTCCAACCTTTGATTACGCCACTGACCGGAAAAGTCGTAGGCTGGCCGCGCTTGTAGGAACTGTCGAACTCCGTACCGTCGATGAGCGTGCCGCGGTAGTTGCACGACACCGAATCATTCGCTGTCGGCTTGGGACCCGTGCCCGTCTGCAAAATCTTGTATTGCAGGCCGCTCGGCAGGGTTACGACGCCCGGTTTCACCTTGTTGGCCGTTAGAAAAACTTCGCCTTCTTTCTTATTCTTCTCCCCAGCCTTCTGCATCTTTTCCATTTGCGTCTTGCGCAGACCGGCTTGCAGCTCCATCAGTGTTGCGCGCTCCTCCTCAGCCGTGAGCAACGTCTTGCCGCCGGTCAAAGTATCCTTCACGCCTCGCAGCAGCAGAGTCGGATCGATATCGACAGATTGGTTCTTGAGATTTTCACCCAAGTTCATGCCGATGGCATAACTCTGTTTCTCTTTTTGAGTGGTAAGAGCCGTGGTCTGCGGGCCCTTGGCGGCCGGCGTGTGCTTGGGTGGTGTCGTCGTCGTGGCATCCGGCTGTGACTGCGGTGTCGCGTCTTGCTGCGCCCGGGCGGTCCCAAGGAGCAGTAGCGCTGCTGCTGATAAAACGAATGCCAGACTGATCGATTTTTTCATGGTTACACCCAACTGATAGACCGCTATCGTAACCTATCGGCGTTCACGCCATGAAACGCTCGCTCAGCCGCCCAGGAACTCGCTCGCGAGCACCTCGATGAGCGTCGGCCCGCGGCGCTGCAACGCTGCGCGTACGGCCTGTGTCAGCAAGGCCGGGCTTGCCACCTGGATGCCGCTCGCTCCACAGGCGGCGGCGAGAGCCGGAAAATTCGGATTGCGCGCCACGACGGCAACGGGCTCGATGCCGGCCGCGATCATATCGTCGCGAATCTGTCCCAGGGCTCCGTTGTTCCACACTACGATCGGCAAACTCAGATCGATCTCAACCGCCGTCATCAATTCATGCAGGGTGAACTGCAAGCCGAAATCGCCGACGAGTGCGACGATCGCGCGTTCGGGCGCGGCGATCTTCGCCCCGAGCGCGGCCGGCAGCGCATATCCCAAGGTTCCGTAGCCGGATGGATGGAACCAGGTGCCGGGCACATCTGCCGGGAATGCGTAGTTGCCAAGGTACGCAATCTGCGTCATGTCGCTGAACACCACTGCGTCCGCGGGTAGCGCCTCGCACAATGCTTGCAGAGCTCGCATACGTGCCAGAGTGTGCGCGTCGAAACGCTGTTCGAGGCGCAAGCGATGCACCTTTGAATCTCCCTCAAGGCCGCGCCAACCGGAACGGGGCTTGAACCCCTTACCGATGGCCGCGAGTGTCGTGGCGGCATCACCCCAGATGCGGACCACTGCCGCGTACTGATCGGACAGTTTTGCCGGATCAATGTCGATCCGGATCAGTTGACCCGCCATAGGCAGCTGCATCGCCGTGTAGACGTCGGTTTCGCTAAGCTCCGTGCCCACGGCAAGGATCACGTCGGCCTTTGCGATGAGCTCCTGAGTCTCAGGGTAGGGCAGCGAGGCGCCCAAGTTGGCCGGGTGGGCTTCGGGAAGCGTTCCCTTGCCTGCTGCGGTGCTGACCAGGAAGCCGTCCAGTGCTTCGATCAGTTGACGTAGCTCGTGCGCCGCCGCTCGCGCGCCGCCGCCGGCGATGATGAGCGGACGGCGCGCGCTTGCAAGGAGCGCGCGTGCTTGGTCGATCTGCCCGGGTTGCGGCTGCGGCAGCAGGCATGCGTCGTCAAAGCGCTCTGCGCGCAGCGTTGTCGTTTGCGCCAGCAGATCAAGCGGGATCTGCAAATATGCAGGGCGCGGCCGCCCCACGCGAAATGATGCAAACGCGACACGCAGCTGATCGCGAATGTCTTCGGCCGAGTCTGCAGACCGCGCCGTGTCGAGCACCGCGGCGACGAGCGAGCGCTGCTCGGGAAGTTCGTGCAATACACCCCATCTCTTGCCGAGCGACGCGCGTACGGGAGTGCTCGCGACGATCAGCATCGGAACCGAATCCGAATACGCTTGCGCCGCGGCGGTCAGGATATTGGTGACACCCGGCCCCGAGATCACGAAGGCTGCAGCGGGTCGGCGGCGCACGCGTGCATAGCCATCGGCCGCGAAGCCCGCCGCCTGTTCGTGCCGCACGAGCACATGCCGCAGCCCGGACGCGGCGAGCCCACGATAGAGCTCGAGGGTATGGACGCCTGGAATTCCGAACACTGTATCGATGCCATTCGCAGCAACCAGTTGCGCGACATAGCGTCCGATGGTCGACCGCGTCGTGTTCATGAGGCTTCTCCGGCTGTCTCGCACTGTAATATGCGCTGCCTACCTCTAGCCACTCACGCGATAAGGAGCTTCGGGCATGCACTTTTCCGCACTGGTCGGCCGGATCCGCGGCGACGGCGCGGATGCCTGGGTCACGCACTATGAGGCCATTGCCGCGCGCGATCGGGGCGAGGATGTCATCGTCTTAAGCGTCGGCGATCCGGCGATCGACACGCCAACCCCTGTCGTTGACCGCGCAATTGAACGGCTGCGCTCTGGCGACACTCATTACACGCCTGCGTCGGGTCGGCTTGCGCTGCGCGAAGCCGTCGCGCGCGCACACACAGCGCGCACGCATCAGGCGGTGACAGCCGACAATGTCATCGTTCTCGCCGGAACTCAGAACGCGCTGTTCGTCGCCTCGCTATGCGTGGCGGGTCCCGGGGATGAGGTGATCTCGTTCGATCCCATGTATCCGACCTACGCGGCTACCATCGAAGTCTCCGGTGCGCGCATGGTGCGAGCCCGGCAACCCGCCGAGCAGGGTTTTCGACCGGATCTGGCAAACCTTGAAGCGCTCATTGGCCCGCGCAGCCGTGCAATTTTCTTTGCGAGCCCCAACAATCCGAGCGGCGTTGTGCTCAGCGAAACGGAACTCGATGCGATCGGCAGGCTCGCTGAGCGGCATGGACTGTGGCTCATTGCGGACGAGGTATATGCCGGTCTTGCCCCCGGAGGCCGTCAACCCAGCCTTGCGGCGCGATTGCCCGAGCAGGTTGTGACTTTGAGCAGCCTGTCAAAATCGCACGCCATGACCGGCTGGCGCTGCGGCTGGCTCATCGGTCCGAGGCAACTCGTGTTTCACGCCGAGTCGATCGCGATGTGCATGTTGTTTGGTCTGCCGGGATTCATTCAGGAGGCTGCGCTCGTCGCGCTCGCTATGGCGCCCGAGGCCGAGAGCAGCATTCGCGACTTCTGCCGGCGGCGCTGCGAGCTTCTCGTCCATGCGCTGCAGGATGTTTCTGGAATTCGTCTATGCCCTCCGCAGGCCGGCATGTTCATGCTCGTGGACGTGCGCGGCAGCGGACACTCTGGACGTGAGTTCATGCGCGCGCTCTACGAGAGCCAGAGGGTCTCGGTCATGGACGGCGGCGCATTCGGGCGCGAGACCGAAGGTTTTGTGCGCATCTGTTTCGCGACCGGCGAGGCAACCCTCATCGAAGCCTGCCGGCGCATTCGCGCTTTCCTTGAGGATGGGCCCGCGGTCGCGCAGGAGCGGCGGCGCGGGAGTTAGCGCAGCGCCAATTCCTTGCGCAGTTTTGAATGTCGTCGCCCGTAGAGCCAGTACACGCCAAGACCTGCGCCCACCCAGAGAACGAGACGGATCCACGTCCCGTTGGGCAAGCTCAGCATCAATGCGAGACAGCTCAGCACTCCCAAGAGCGGCACGAGCGGCACCCAGGGCGTGCGGAACGGGCGGCGAGCTTCGGGAGCGATGCGCCGCAGAATCAGGATGCCCGCGCACACCACGGCGAAGGCGAGCAGCGTGCCGATGGAGATGAGTTCACCCAAGAGACCAAGCGGTGCGAATCCGGCGGTGATGGCGGCAACCACGCCGGTGACGAGTGTGCCCACATAGGGGGTCTGATGGCGCTTGTCGATGCGGCCGAGTATCGGAGGTACGAGCCCATCGCGCGCCATGGCGAAAAATATGCGCACCTGACCGACGATGCTCACGAGCACGACGGAGATGAGTCCCAGGATCGCGACAATGGCGATGACGCCCTTAAGCCAAATAAGTGGCATGTGCGAGGCGTTCAAGGCGTAGTACAGAGGATCCGGCACATCGAGTCCCCGATAGTCCGTGAGGCCCGTGATGACAAGGCTCACCCCCACGTAGAGCACGGTGCAGATGAAGAGGGACGCAAATAGACTCCAGGGCACCGTGCGCTGCGGATTCTTTGCCTCCTCGGCGAGCGTCGATACGCCGTCAAAGCCGATATAGGCGAAAAACAGCGTCGCCGCAGCGCGCGCCACGCCGGACCAGCCGAAGTGGCCAAACTGGCCGGTATTGCTGGGCACGAAAGGATGCCAGTTCTCCGTGTGCACATAGCTTGCGCCGGCCACGATGAGGGCGATGAGCGCGAGCACCTTTGCCACGACGATGGTCGTATTGACGTTCGCCGAGGCCTTCGTGCCAAAGAGCAGGAGCGCCGTGCAGCCGAGCGTGACCAGCACCGCCGGCAGATCGACAAAGCCCGCGGTTCTCACCAAATGGTCGTGCATGTCCACGGTGAATGGCGAGCTTGCGACGGCAGCGGGTACCACGACGCCCAGATCCTTGAGCGCCGCAGTCACGTAGCCCGACCAGCTGATCGCCACCACCGATGCGGAGAAGAGCCACTCGAGCATCAGACTCCAGCCGATGATCCATGCCACAAGCTCGCCCAGGGTTGCGTATGCGTAGGAATACGCGCTGCCGGCGATGGGCACCATGGCTGCGAATTCTGCATAGCACAGCCCGGCAAAAAAGCACGCAATGCTCGCGAGCACGAAGGCGAGAGTCACCGCAGGTCCCGCCTGATGCGCGGCGACATCGCCGGTAAGCGAGAAAATGCCGGCGCCGATCGTGCAGCCGACGCCGAACGCCGTAAGCCCCACTATGCCCAATGAGCGCTTGAGCTGTTGCGGCCCTTGGCCGAGTGCCTCATCGCACAACGTGCCCACCGTCTTGCGCGACCAGATTCCCACTAGCAGCTCCTGGGAGAGCTCACGCCGACGCGCCTCGGCCGGGCGGCTGATCTCTCAAAATCGATAGCCTAAACCTAGGAGGACGATATCACTGTCATCGTCGTCGCGCGTCGTGACTCTGTTCCATATGGCCCGGGCGACCAGGTGGCTGCCGATGTTATAGGCCATCGTAATGCCCAGGATTCCGGCCGGATCGTTGGCCGAAGTTGTATCGACAGTGCTCGATCTGTCCGCCGTGATGAAGACGCCCACGCCCGCGCCGACCGAGAAAGCACTTGTGAGCGACGTTTCCGCCCACAACTGGACTGCGGCACCGGAGTGCCAATCGAGGGGAACGTTCTGCGCCTCGGTGTAGGTCAATGACGCGGCGAAGTGAGTGCTGATCTTGGTGCGCAGGCTCAGTGCCTCAGCAAAGCATCCTTCGGAGCGGAAACTGTTGAGCACGACCCGACCCGCCATTACATCCACTTCCGAGCGTGGGGGATCAACCGCAAACCACGAATTGGATTGTTGGAATCTTGAGCTGGAGGTCTCGCCGAAGCGATAACCCGCCCCGGCCAGGAGGGCCGTCGAGCGGACTTTGCCGGCAGCCTCGATATCGTTCAAACGCAGAAACGAGAACCAGCCGTGTTTGAAATACCAATCAACTCCCGCGCTTGCGAGAACACCCCAGCCGTGCGCATTCTCAAAGCTGATCTGCGTTCCGGTGGACGTGGTCACGGTCTCGGCATTCGTAGTGTCGTAGTAGTGATAGGGCCCTATACCTCCCTCGAATACGAGACCCGGACCGTCCTGGCTGCTGCGCCACCATAGCTGCGCCGCCTGACCATCGCGGTGATGATTGACCAGGTGCCCCTCGTTGAGCCAGACGAAGCTTGCCGCCAAGTGTGAACTGAATGGTTGCCGATACTCGATCCCCCAGGTGTAGGTAGTGCCGACGTCTGGCGTCGATTGTTCGTAACCCGTGGCAAGGTCGAGCTCGCCGGCGCGCATCGCAGTCGGCGTCAGCAAGCAAAGACTCGGCAACGCGCCCAGAAGCAGTGCCAATCGTCGCGGCCGAATAGTTGTTGTTCCGACGTTGTTCCCCAAACACGCAAGACGTACCGGCGGCCTGTGCGGGCCGCGGCACGATGATTGTGACCGCTTCGGGAACTGGAGTTCAAGAATTGCGCAGCACCGCAGTAACGCCTTGCAGATCGCAAGCATTCTTCGGAAATCTACACACTCGCCGGGTGCGCGAATGGCGCAGTTCAATTATTTATTAGTATTCGCGCGTGGCCGCATCCGTGCGGCCACTCCAATCGCTTGCGACTTGTCAGCGAATTATTCGCGCTTTTCCTCAGGCTTTTCTGCAGGCGCCTTGGGCGCCGGAGCATGCGCAGCTTCCGGATGCGGAGCCGGCGCCGGTGGGTGCGCTGCTGCCGCCGGCGCCTTCGCTTCCGGGTGGTCTGCTGCGGAACTTTCCTCAGGCTTTGCTGCGGGTGTCGCTGCCTTGGGGCGCGGTGCAGCGGCGTGCTTGACGGCCGGATGTGGTGCCGGTGCCTTCGCTTCCGGGTGCGCCGCTGCCTGGCTCTCTTCGGGCCGAGCGGCGGCGGGGTGGGCCACGGCCTCATGACTCGCAGCTGGGGCGTGAGGCGCTGCATGCGCCGCCGCCGGCGCGTGGGCTGCCTCCTCCTTGGCCGCAGGGGCGTGTGCACTTGCTGGCGCAGCATGACTCGCGCTCACGACGCCCTTGCCTGAAAATACTCCCGGTTTGGCCGTTGCCGCGACGGCCGGAGCGCCGTGATTCACCGACGCAAGCATCGCGTGGTTGGTGCTCGCCGCGTGAATATTCGTTTCTTGCGCTGCAGTGCGCGGGACGTGCGGCTCTTTGGCGGCGGTCAATTCAGCCGGAGTGGGTCGCGCGCTCGTGCCGCCGGCACCACCGTTGAAACTGACTCGCGTCGTGTTGTTGATGATCACGGTCTTGTTGTAGACATTCGTGATGTGGACGCCGCCGGCGTTCACGACGGCGGAATTGTAGAAGAAGCCGCCATTGCGCCATTCGCCGCCCTCAAATCCGGCGCCGCCATAGCCGAAACCGTAGTTCACGCCGCCGTAGAAGCCGATGTGCGGTCCCCAATAGCCCTCATTAAAGACATATACGCCGTTCGACCAGCCCCAGTATCCGGGGGTCCAGAGCACGCCGACGGAGGGCGGCTGAACCCAGGTGCCGGGCACCCAGTAATAACCATCTGGCCCCCACTGCCAAAATCCGGGGGTCCACATATAGCCCACCTCCGGAAGAGGGGGCTGCTCATAGACCGGCAGCGCGGGCGGCTCGACCGTAATCGAAACGCCGATTCCGATCTGCGCGTGTGAGGTGATGGGCAGCGCCAGTAGGAGGAGCAGCGCCGGTAAAAACGTCCGAATATGAGTAATTCGCATACGAGGCCCCAATTAGGTTGAACGGAAACGCTTAAGCGTCACTATAGTTCCTTTAAACGCCCCTTATCCTTACTTAACCTTAACGGACGGCGGGCGGCGCGCGTTGACCGCCGGGGCGGTTTCCGGGGGGGTTCTAAGGTCCTTCCACGGCATACCCTTTGGCGCGAAAGCGCTCGAGAATACCGCCCGGACCTATGAGCTCATAGATCGGTTTCAGGGCGAGAGTTGACTCATTCGCTGCCAGAGCTTCGTCCGCACCCTGCATCCACGCGCGGGCGACCCTTTCGTTCAAATCCTTGAAGCGCGCCGAATTCGACAGCGCCGCCAGGCAAGCGGCCTGCTGGTCCGGCAGCGGCAGCTTGCGCAGGGCGTCGACGTCCCCCACGGCCCAGGCCGTCGCCCGCGCCTTCATTGCGGTTAGGTCAGATTCCAGCCGTGCAACGGTCGTCTCAAGACAACCGATCTGCGCCGGCACCGGGATTTGACCAACCTCCTTGAGCAGGCCGCGTGGATCATCGATCGGCAGTGTCATCTTATGCAGCCGCACGCGCCGGCGCTCGGCAAGCTTCAGAACCGCGTTCTGCACTTCATGGTGGAAGCTCAGACCCGAAGCATCGATTCCCTTCTCAAAGAGGCGTAGCGCAGCGAGCATGGGGCGCAGATCTTCCATTTCCGCGTCACGCGGCGCGTACTTGTTGCGCAGAGCCGAGAAGCGCGCATACAGTCCCGGTGGAAGAGTCGCCTGCAGCGTTGCATGATCAGGGTTCTTCTGCATACCGCGCCATTGCCAATACAAACGCAATGCGGCGATCGGATTCCAACTAAATCCAAATGCAGGACGCGACGGCAGGACCTCCTGGGACTGCGCCAGCACATCTTCGACGGCTCTGGAGCGCCAGGTCATTTTCTTGGGGAGTGGTTCGAGCGTGCCCATGACCCACAGCACGTGGTCGTCCTTCGAGACCTTCCACATGCTCGGCCCGGGCCGCTCGCCGGTGACGTCAATTTCGACAACGGCAGAAGACGCAGGTGACGCAGGTTCAGCGCCGCCCGGTTGCACATGGCCCGGCGCACTGATGGGCAGCGTCACAGCGAGCGCGACCAACAGTGATTTGCGATTGGAGATTATCGTCATGCAGCGTGGGTACCATGGGAAGTGCGTTCCTGCAACACCCTTGAGCGCAAGGACCTTCCGCTAATCACCGCCAGCCAAAGATGCGCGCACACCTGCCGCAGGCGGGTCCACCCCGTAGCGTCGCGTCTGCCAGAGATCTATCCTTGCCGTCATCATGCTCTCAAAGCCTATCTCGCAAGCCTCACTCAACGCGTCAGCGACACAGCCAACGCCCGGCGGCGGCTCCGGCATTGATCTTAGAAATTTGGACCCGCAGGTTCGCCCGCAGGACGACTTCTACCGCTACGTCAACGGCAAGTGGCTGCAAGCGACGCAGATTCCCGCGGACAGATCCGAGGTCAGCGTGTTCTCCACGCTCGAGGACACCGAACAGGAAGCGCTGCGGGCTCTGGTTGAGGATGCGGCAACCGATGCGACGACCTCGGCTGCGCTCAGCAGGCGCAAGATTGGAGATCTCTTTGGCGGTTTCATGGATACAGCGCAGCTTGAGCGCCAGGGACTGCGGCCCCTCGAGGCCGAGCTTGCGCGCATCGAGCGCCTGCAGGACAAATCTGCTATCCCGGCGCACCTTGCGCATTACAACGCCATAGGCGTCCGCACCGTGTACGCCACGCAAGTCGGCCAGGACGCGCGCGACTCGACCAAGTACGCCGTCGGCGTGGAGCAGAGCGGCTTGGGCCTGCCTGACCGCGACTACTACCTGCAAAACGATGCCAAGCTGACACAGATTCGCGGCTGCTATCGCGAGCATATCGAGAAACTGTTGCGGCTCGCCGGCGTCGCAAACGCCGCGGCCGATGCGCGGGCAGTCCTGCTGCTTGAAACGCACATCGCGCAGGCTCAATGGACGAAAGTCGAGAACCGTGATCCGGTCAGGACCTACAACAAAGTAGCACTCGTCGATCTTGCAGCGTTGATGCCCGGCTTTGACTGGCACTCTTACCTTGCGGCCGCAGATCTCGCCGGCAGGATCGATTATGTGATCGTCAGCCAGCCAAGCTACCTTGCGGCTCTCGCGAAGCTCGTGCACGAGACGGAGCTTTGCGTATGGCAGGCCTATTTTCGCTCGCAGCTGCTCGCCGCCTTTGCACCCTACTTGAGCCAAGCCTTTGTCGATGAGCACTTCGCGTTCTACGGCACAGTCTTGAATGGTATACCGGTCAACCGGCCGCGCTGGAAGCGCGGCGTCGCGCTCGTCAACCGCTGCCTCGGCGAGAGCCTCGGCCAGCTGTACGTTGAGAAGTATTTCCCGCCCGAGAGCAAGACGCGCATGTTGGCGCTCGTCGACAATCTGCTCGCGGCCTACCGCGCGAGCATCGCAACGCTCGACTGGATGGGCCCGCAGACGAAGCAGGAAGCGCAGACGAAAATCGCCAAGCTCGTCACCAAGATCGGCTACCCCGACAAGTGGCGTGACTACAGCGGCCTTGAGATCCTAAGCGCCGACCTTGTGGGCAACGTCATGCGCGCCGCCGCATTCGAGTACCGCTATGCGCTCAGCAAATTGGCTACGCCGATCGATCGGGAAGAGTGGCAGATGACCCCGCAGACGATCAATGCCTATTATGATCCGCAGAAGAACGAAATCGTGTTTCCTGCAGCGATCCTGCAGCCGCCATTCTTTGATCCGCGCGCCGACGACGCTGTCAACTACGGTAGTATCGGCGCCGTCATTGGTCATGAGATCAGTCATGGCTTCGATGATCAGGGCAGCCAGTTTGACGCGCACGGAAATCTGCGTGACTGGTTCACCGCGGACGATCACGAGAGGTTCGCCGCGAAGACGGCCGCGATCGCTCTGCAGTACGGCGCCTATGAGCCCGTGCCGGGCTACCACATCAATAGCGCCCTCACGCTAGGCGAGGATATCGCGGACAATGCGGGCCTCGCGGTCGCCTATCGGGCCTATCGGCTCTCGCTCGGCGGCAACTCTGCGCCCCTCATCGACGGCCTGACAGGTGAGCAGCGCTTCTACATGGGCTGGGCGCAGGCTTGGCAAGCGAAGGTGCGCGACAACACGGCGATTTTGCGCATCAAAGCCGATCCACACTCGCCGCCGCGATTTCGGATTCTGGGCACGGTTGTGAATCAGCCCGACTTCTATGCGGCGTTCAATGTTCAGCCTGGCGACAAGATGTACCTGCCGCCGCATGAACGCGTCACGATCTGGTGAACAGCGCGCTCTGCGCAACGCTTTGCGCGCTCTAGCCAGCGCTCAACTTGCGCAGCTGCGATTCGAGTCTTTCAGTGGCTTCAAGCCAGACGCCTTCGGCCGCCTCGGTCGCACGAGCAAGCTGCGCCTGTTCCTCGAGGAGTTTGCCGAGGCGCCCTTTTTCGCCGTCTGCATAGATGTCGGGTGCTTCAAGTGCGGCCTGCACCCGGGAGCGTTCACGCGCGAGCCGTTCGAGTTCGCCTTCGCACTTGACGATCGCAGCTCGCAGCGGACTTAGGCGATTGCGGCGCTCGGCTTCCTCGCGTTTGCGCTGCCGGCGCGACTCGGTGGTTTCGGGCTTGCGATCGGCAGGTTCCGGCGCCGCGCTGTCTGCTTCCACCAGCCACTTCGCATAGTCCTCCAGGTCGCCGTCAAAGGCGGCGGCGGCGCCTTGATGAACGATGTAGAACTCGTCGGCCACCGTGCGCAGCAAGTGCCGGTCGTGCGAAACCAAGACGACTGCGCCCGCGTAGTCCTGCAGGGCAACCGCCAAGGCTTGACGCATTTCAAGGTCGAGATGGTTCGTGGGCTCATCGAGCAGCAGGAGGTTCGGCCGCAGGTAGGTCACCAATGCGAGCACCAGGCGCGCCTTCTCGCCGCCGGAGAACGGGCCCACCGGCTCGAACACCCGATCGCCGCGAAAGCCAAAGCCGGCGAGGAAGTCGCGCAGCTCCTGTTCGGTGGCGCGTGCAGCGAGCGCAGCCCCGACGCGCCGCAGATTCTGCAGCGGCGATTCCTTCGGCGCGAGCTGCTCCAGCTGGTGCTGAGCGAAATAGCCGATGCGCAAGTCGCGCGCTTCGGTGCGAGTGCCCGCAAGCGGTGCGAGCTCTCCGGCCAAGAGCTTCATATATGTCGACTTACCGGCACCGTTGCGTCCCAGGAGCGCAATACGGTCTCCCGGGGAGAGCGTCAGTTTGACATGCTCGAGGACAACGCGTGCGCCGTAGCCTGCCGACTGATCCTCGAGAGCCAAGAGCGGGCGTGGCAGCTTGTGCGGCTGCGCAAACGAAAATTCGAAGGGCGAATCCACATGCGCCGGCGCGATGCGCTGCATGCGCTCGAGCGCCTTCAGGCGGCTTTGCGCCTGGCGCGCCTTGCTCGCCTTGGCGCGGAAGCGCTCGACGAAGGATTCCATGTGCTTGATTTCGCGCTGCTGCCGCGAGAAGAGCGTGGCTTGCTCGGCAAGCTCCGAAGCACGCTGCTCTTCGAAGGCAGAGTAGTTGCCGCGATACGCGTGCGCCATGCCGTGTTCGAGATTGACGACACGATTGACCACGCGATCGAGAAACTCGCGATCGTGCGCGATCAATAGCAGGGTGCCGGGATATTCGCGCAGCCACGTTTCCAGCCACAAAATAGCGTCGAGGTCCAGGTGATTGGTCGGCTCATCGAGCAACAGCAGATCCGAGCGGCACATGAGCGCCTGCGCTACATTGAGACGTACGCGCCAACCGCCGGAAAATTCTCGTACCGCGCGCGTTTCATCACTCGATGTGAAGCCGAGCCCGTGCATGAGACGTCCCGCGCGACTGCGCGCGTCATATCCTCCGGCTGCCGCGTAGCGCGCGTAGAGTTCTCCGAGCTCGATGCCCTGGTCGGCGCTTTGCGTGTCGGCGGTTGCGCTTTCGATGGCGCGCTCAATAGCGCGCAGCTCCGGATCGCCGTCGAGCACAAACTCGATCGCTTCCCGCTCGCTCGCGAGGAGTTCCTGCGAGACGTGCGCGATGGCCAGTTGCGCAGGCATATCGAAACTGCCCGCATCCGGTTGCAATTCTCCGCGCACCAGGCAGAGCAGACTCGACTTGCCGCTGCCGTTCTCACCGGTGATCGCCACCTTCTCGCCGCGAAAAAGGCTGAAGGTGGCGCCGGAGAAGAGCAGCCGCGGACCGCGGCGTATTGAGACGTCGGTGAAGTTGAGCATGCGCGCTTGAGTCTAGAGCGCGTTCGCCAAGGCGCCAACGCCCGTGGTCACGGCCATCGCGAACGCACCCCAGAATGTGACGCGCAGCGCGCCCACGGTCGCGTTGGCGCCGCCGGCACGCGCCGCGAGTGCCCCCAGGAACGCGAGGAATACGAGCGACACACCGGCGACCCAGACAAGGAGCTGCTGCTGAGGGGCCCACAACGTGACGAGGAGAGGAAAAGCGGCGCCAATCGCGAAACTCGCCGCCGACGCAAAGGCGGCCTGCAGCGGGCGCGCACGGCTGATCTGCGAGATACCCAGCTCGTCGCGAACGTGAGCACCGAGCGCGTCATGTGCCATGAGCTGATCGGCAACCTCGCCCGCGAGCGCAGGTTCAAGGCCTCGACTGACGTAGATCGCCGTCAACTCCTTGCGCTCGCCCGCGTCGTCCGTCTTAAGCTCCCTGCGTTCGCGCTCGATATCCGCCCGCTCCGTGTCGGCCTGCGAGTGCACAGACACATACTCCCCGGCAGCCATCGACATCGCACCGGCGGCGAGTCCGGAGATTCCCGCAACCAGCACGTAGCTACGCGTGGCGTGCGCCGCCGCCACACCGAGGATCAGACTTGCCGTGGATACCACGCCATCGTTGGCGCCCAAGACCGCGGCGCGTAACCAGCCGAGGCGCCCGGTGCGGTGTCTTTCTCGATGGCGTACAAACATTCTCGAGGCATCCTTGGTGCAGCCTGCGAGGCTGGCAGCAAATATTGACGGGGATTCGTTGGCACGGCCACGCCTGCCAAAGTATTAGGCCGGAGGCTTGATCGGCTGCGGACGCCTGCTGGGCAGGCATCGGCAATGCGCTGCGGGCCGCCTTTTAGTGGATCGTCACTGAAGGGTCCATCAACCGCAGCGCCCCGCTTGCCGTGGTCTTACCGGTGCGATCGACGTCTTCCTTCGAATAGCTGCGGCCCGCAGAGGCCGAACATTCGCCGGGCGCAAGTTTGATGCGCGTGCCAGTGTCGTGCATGCAGGTGTTGGGCGCAGCGGCGCGAGCGGTTTGGGGGGCAGGCTTTGCATCATCCGCGACCGCGACTGCAGAACACAGCGCAGCTCCCAATATGCACAGGGCAAGCGTCGATGACTTAAACATAGCGCACCTCCTTGACACCGACGATTCTAGTCCTTTGGCGGGCCCCAGGGGAGGCATTTTATCCCACTGAATTCATGAGCTTACACGATCCCGCGCAGGCTGCAGCCCGGCCGCTCCTGCTACGGTGTCGACCTAGCGTTTCTTTTCGAGCTTCCGCAGCAGATCCGCGTCGCGCTTGTCCTGGCCTCCGTCCTTGGCATGCTTGAGGGCCACCTCTTCGGCTGGGGAGAGTTTATCGGTCGCCTGCTCAGCGGACCCCTTGATGCTTTCGCCCTTCTTCGTTTTGTCCTTTACAAACTTGCGCGTTTCCTCGTTGTAGCGCCGCGCGGACTCGTAGTCGCCCTCGCCTTGGACTTTGTTCGCCATGCTCCTCTCCTCGAGTGGTGTATTCGGCTGATTTTAGCAACAAACTTTCCCGTTGATGAAATCCGCTAAGGCAGGAGCCCGAAGACGCCGACGCTGTTCACCGTTGCCAGGAAAACCTTCCCGTCCGCGATGGTCACCGCGATGAACTTGTTGCCCGATGCGACATTATCGCGCCCGTTGGCGGCCTGATTGCTGTTATAGAGCTCACGGGCCAGGTTCGTGGCGTCATACGCGTGCAGCACCGCTGGGTTTGCATTTTCCGCGGCCCAAAGGATCGCATTGTCAGTCCCATTGGCGGATACCGTGGGCGAAGTCCCCGGATATGCAAATGAGGTGCTGGTTTGCGATGTGGGGGCGCTTGAGAGCTTCGCGTTCGTGATGCCGAATGCCTTCAGCGTTCCACCAACATCGGCGTAGTACACGGCGTTGTTGAAATACGCCGGCGTCGACCAGACTCCTCCCGGAAGTACGCCATCCAATTCTTGCCAGATCTGATTCGCGGATGCATTGAATTTTCCCATCGCATCGCGGTTGACGACGTAGATGTTGCCATCCTTGCCCGCGCCCACGGTGAGATGCCGCACCGTGTTGCTCTCATCGCGCAAGCCCGGCAGAAGCATCTGCCCGCCCGAGCCTAGGTCCGTGTCGCTGGCCGATTCGGCAACTTCGTTCCACATGGTGAAGTAGTCTGCGACGCCGAGCGTCCCCGCTGCCGGCGCAAGCTTGAGGAAGGAGTTGCCGTAATCCTGCCTGTTGGGAAAGCCATTTGCATCGAGCGTGGTCTCAAATACGCCGTTCGCGGTCGAGAGGTAAATGTCGCCGGCCGTGTCGGCTGCCGGGCCGCCGCCCGCCATCCAGATCGCAGGGCCGCTCCCGCCACTGTTTGGGGCCACGTTGAGAACGCTTTTTTGCGCCAATGTCATCTGGTCGTAGGCGATGATCCAGCCCGTATAGGGGGTGATATCGCAATGCGAGGTCCAGCTGGTGTAGATCAGGCCCTGACTGAGCAGGAGCGCCGCCCGTTCCTCGTAATCACCGCCTTCAAAGGTGGTGGTCGCGCCAGCGGCGATGGGATAAGTCGCGGAGATTTCCTTCGGGCCGCCGAACAGTTCCGTGCCGGTCGTTACGTCGAGCGCATGCAGGCGCTGATGGTAGATCGCCGAGGTGTCCTTCGACATGGCGACGACATACAAGACGCCATGCGCCGCAGCCTCACGATCAATGACGGGCGTTGCGGTGATTCCGATCTCGGGAGCCACCTGGCTGCAATTGCGCGTGTCGCTTGGGACCTCTCCGGGGAGGAGAGCTGAGATGTGCCACAGCGTCGCGCCGCTATCGGCGTCCATCGCATACACCGAGTCGTGCTCAGTGGCTATGAAGACGACGTTGTGCGTCCCGGAGCCCAGTTCCAGGTGGGAAAGATACAAGGGCTGCGCATCGACCTTGCCGTCGACGGACAGCACGCGCAAGAGGCCAAACGCCGCTGCATTGACGTTCGCTGGCATCAGGATTGACTCGGTCAGATTCTGTCCCGTGCGTGCTTGATCGTTCCTCGAGGTCACCACGTCGGTGGCACCTGCGGCGGGAACCGTCGCGCTCACCGCAAGCGCAGCCGAGCTACTGGCGGTACTGCCGGCTGCATTGCTGACGACCACGACAAATGCGGCGCCGTTGTCGGCGAAGACAGTATCGGGCGTCGTATAGCTGGACATCGTCGCGCCGGCAATCGGCGCTCCGTTCCTCTGCCATTGATAGGTCAGCGGAGCTGTGCCGCTCGCGGTCACCGTGAACGTAGCCTTCTGTCCCACCAAGACGCTCTGGGAGGCCGGTTGTGTCGTGATCGTGGGCGCCGCTGCAGCGCTGCCCGCCGTGTCGCCGCCGCCGCATGCGACTAAGGCGAGGTCGAGCAGCAGGACAAGGCCAATGAAGGAACGCAAGATGGTACCTCTGGGCGATGTGCCTGATCCGATTGAAGGCGCGGCACGGCTTGCGAAGATGCCACGCTTTGCCGATGCGAGCCAACGTCGACAAAATGCGACAGCGCGCGGTGGCGCGCCGCGCCTGGGGGTAAAGTCCCGGATGCGTCCACTGCGCGGCAGCGGCTCGCACTGAGGCACCGTGCTCCAAATGCCGGCCCGCGCAGGCTGCTTGTTGTCAATAATCGGCAGCGACGGTGTTGCAGCGATATCTGGCGAGCAACGCGGCGGCCAAAGTGGAGGCGGATTCGCAGGCCGACCGACTACAGCATCTGCAGTGGCAGCGCATGCGTTGGCCCTGGAAACAGCTCGTCAAGCTCGGCGATTTGCGCCGCCGTCAGTGGCTGCTCGACAGCCGCCAGGTTCTCCTTCAGTCGTTCGCGGTTGCCGGTCTTTGGGATGACGATGACATCCTCATGAGCGAGGAGCCATGCGAGCGCCGCTTGTGCAGGCTTTATCGCATGGCGCTTCGCGAAGGTCAGGAGTTTTGATTGGCGCAGAAGCTTCGCCTGTTCCAGGGGAGAATAGGCCATGATTGGAATGCGCCGCTCGCGCAGCCAAGGCAAGAGATCCCATTCGATGCCGCGACGTGCGAGGTTGTAGAGCAGTTGATTGGTTGCAACGCCCGGCCCGCCGGGCAGGGCCCATAACTCCTGCATGTCCGCAAGATCGAGGTTACTGACGCCGTAGTGGCGAATTTTGCCGGCATGCTGCAAGGCGCGAAACCCTGCCAGGGTCTCCTCGAGCGCCACCTGGCCGCGCCAGTGCAGCAAATACAGGTCGATGCGGTCGGTTTGCAGCCGGCGCAGGCTGCGTTCGCACGCGGCGATGCAGCCCTTTTCGGAAGCGTTATGCGGATAGACCTTCGTAACGAGGAAGGCCTCGTCGCGCCGGCCGCGAATGGCCTCCGCGATGAGTTTCTCGCTTCTGCCATCGCCATACATCTCAGCGGTATCGAGCACAGTCGCGCCCAGATCGAGCGCGAGCCTGACAGTTGCGATTTCCTCGGCGCGCGCCTTCGGATCATCGCCCATCTGCCAAGTCCCGAGACCGAAGGCGGGCACCTGTTCTCCCGAGGGCAAGGTCACCGTGTGCATCGCGTGCTACCTGATATCCCTTGAAACTCGCGCAAGGATAAGCGCGTCGCACGGAACTTAGCATTACCCAGGCGCGCGGGTCGCGTCGGCCTTTCCCTTTGGCGGGGACGGCGGATACCCTACGCAGATTACGCTGCACGGTGGTATTGGCGATGCGTTTTATATTCACGGCGCTCTGCGCTTTTGCCGCGAGTTGCCTTTTGACGCATCTTGCGTTTGCCGTTGCGGCCATGGCCTATCCGGCCGCCGCGCGCAGCGACCACGTCGATCAATATCACGGCATCGCGGTTCCCGATCCGTATCGCTGGATGGAGGAGATTGATTCCCCGCAGACACGGGCCTGGGTGCAGGCGCAGGTGAAAATCAGCAGTGATTATCTTGCGGCTCTTCCGCACCGCGACGAGATCGCGCGCCGCCTGAAGGAGATCTGGAACTTCGAGCGCTGGAACGCCCCCGAGAAATACGGCTCGAGCTGGTTCTATACGCATAACGATGGTTTGCAGAATCAGGCGGTGCTGTTCGTCACCGCCGATCCGGCTGACAAGGGCCGTGTGCTGCTCGATCCGAACACGCTCTCCGCCGATGGCACCGTGTCGCTGCGCGAGATGGCAGTCAGCTCTGACGGGCGGCTCCTTGCCTACGCGCTTTCCGAGGGCGGCTCGGACTGGCAGATCTGGCATGTGCGCGACGTGGCTACGGGCAAGGATCTGCCCGATACCTTGCGCTGGTCCAAGGCCGGCGGCGCCAGCTGGCTGAAGGATGGCAGCGGCTTCTATTACACCGTGTACGATGCGCCGCTTGCTGCTGAGGTGCTGAAGGCCAGCAATCAGTATCAGAAGCTGTACCTGCACAAACTCGGCACCGCGCAGGCGCAGGATGTGCTCATCTACACGCGGCGCGACTACCCTGACTGGTTTGTCAAAAGCTTGGTCAGCGACGATGGCCGCTATCTCATTATCGAGGCGCAGCACGGCGACGAGGTGCAGAACACGCTCCTTGTGCAGGACTTGAGCTCCGGCTCCGCACCGATCAGTCCCGTGATTGCCAAGCCTACCGCCGTCTACCACTGCATCGGAAATATCGGAGCCACGCTCTTCGTCTTGACCGACGACGACGCGCCGCGCTACCGGCTCATCGCGATTGATCTTGCCCATATCGATCGTGAGCACTGGCGCACGGTCGTGCCCGAGGGTCGCAACAAACTCGACGCCGTAACCCTCGTCGGCGGACAGCTCATTGCGCAGTATCTTGAGGATGCTCACAGCGCCGTGCAGCGCTATTCGGTAGAGGGCAAGCTGCTTGACGGCGTGAATTTGGCGGGGCTGGGCACGGCGCACGGTTTCGCCGGACATTTGCAGGATGAGGATACCTACTACAGCTACAGCAGTTTTACGACCCCGACCGTCATCAATCGGCTCGATCTCAAGAGCGGCACAAGCTCACTGTGGCGCGCGCCGAAACTCGCAGGATTCCAGCCATCCGACTTCGAGACGGTGCAGGTGTTCTACTCGAGTGCCGACGGCACCCGCGTACCCATGTTCATCACCGCGCGCCGTGGCATTCAGCGCGACGGCAATACGCCCACCATTCTGTACGGCTATGGCGGTTTCAACATATCGGTCGAGCCGGCCTTCTCGCCCGCGATCGCGACGTGGATCGAGCGCGGTGGAGTCTACGCAGTGGCGAATTTGCGCGGCGGCGGGGAGTACGGCCGCGCCTGGCACGAGGCGGGGATGAAGATTCATAAGCAGCACGTGTTCGATGACTGCATTGCCGCCGCCGAATACCTGATCGCGCACAAATGGACCAATCCCCGCAGGCTCGCCCTGCGCGGAGCTTCAAACGGCGGGCTCCTCGTGGCCGCGGTCGAGGAACAGCGTCCCGATCTTCTCGCCGCCGCGATTCCGCAGGTCGGCGTGCTCGACATGCTGCGCTTTCGGGAATTCACCGTCGGCAAAGGTTGGGAATCCGACTACGGCTCCGTCGATGACGCCCAGGAATTCAAGGCACTCCTGGCCTATTCGCCGTATCAGAACGTCAAGGCGAACGTGGACTATCCGGCGACGCTCATCATCACTGGGGATCACGACGATCGGGTCTTTCCCGCCCACAGCTTCAAGTTCGCAGCCGCCATGCAGTACGCCCATCCCGCAGGCAAGCCCATTCTGATCCGCATCGAGACGCGCGCCGGCCATGGCCAGGGCAAGCCAACCACAACACAGATCGATGAGGCCGCCGATGTCTACGCATTCATCCTGAATGCCATGCAGGTCGGACCAACGTAGATTGTGGTCAGCGCGGCGTTGCAGGTCCTGCAACCCGCAGCACCATCAAGCTTCCGCATACGAAGAGAATGGCGCTGTAGCCAAACGCCGGCCCGGTCCCGAAGTTTGTCCATAGCAGGCCGAGGATGATGCTCGAGGCAAAGTCGCCCATGCCGTTGACGGTAGCAAGCGTCCCAAATGCAACGCCATGCTGCGCCGGTGCAACGAGCTCGGCGCAGAATGAATCCTCCAGCGTTTCCTCCATCGCAAGATACACGCCGCCGACTGCGAATATGCCTGCAAGCGTCCACAGGTTGAGAGGTAGCACGACGACGGCCAGCGCCATGAGCGCACCGAGCATATAGCCCGCGGCGAGCAGGGTTTTTTTGTCAAAGCGGTCGGCGAGGGATCCCGTGATCATTGAGAAACTCGCATAGACCACATTGTGCAGGACGTACAAAGCGGCTGCGAGGGTCGCCGCCTGCACCGCGCCGAGCTTGGGAGTGAGCTTTTGCATGGCAAGGAGTATGAGCAGGCTGTGCGCAAAGTCCCCAATGCCAAATACGAATACGGCAGCAAGAAATTGCCGGAAGCGGCTCGGCAACGCCCGCAGACTTGCGCCGAAGCTGATGTGCGGCACTGGGGTGCGGGTTTGCTCCTTCACCACAAAGGCCATCGTTGCCGCAGCCAGCATGCCGGGAATAAGTGTCAGCGCGAATAGCAGCGCGTAGCGATGATTGAGCAGCTGCAGGAGAAAGAAGGCGCTCAACGGACCCACGATGGCACCGACGGTGTCGAGCGTCCTCTCAAGGCCGAATGCCCGGCCGTACGCTTCGGCGGTCACTGAGCCAGCCAAGAGAGCCTTTCGCACCGGCGTACGCACGCCGCGACCCAGCCAGGCGGTCGCGCGCGCGAGGAGCACATGCCACGGGCTCGATGCCAATCCGAAGGCTGCCGTGCCGAGCGCAGTGACGATGTAGCCCGCGACCGCGATGGGTTTGCGCCGCCTTAGCCGGTCGGTGTAGTACCCCGACGCCATCTTGGCAACACTCGACAGTCCGTCGGAGACGCCTTCAATAAGCCCGAGCCACGCAGCCGCCACTCCCATGGTGGCAAGAAATGTGGGCAAGAGAGTGGTCGCCGTCTCGTGTGACCAATCGCTGAAGAGCGAGGTCAGTCCAACACCGATGACCGTGCGGTTCAACCATCGGGAGCGACCACGAGTAGATTTGCCCAACATCACTAAAGGCTCTCAAGCCGCGGAGCTGTGCGCGCGGCGCCTGCGCGAGATTGCGCAGCCGGCCGCAACGGGCGGTACCTTTGTGAGGGCAGCAAATTTTGTGCACCTTGGATGTATGCGGGAGAAACCATCAGCGAGTACTTTGAAGATGCACCTCGACGTGAGCGCCGCATTCGAACCGGTGCCAATGATCCTAAGGAACATTGCGTGCGACGCTAAATCTTTCGCAAGGTCCCGTGTGCGATGGCCGGGCGCGCGAAGGCGCGGCCGCAGCGCTGCGGTTATCGATGCGCATCCGGGCGCAAGCGAAAAAATTCAGCAATCCCATGGTTCAGGATCGTAATGTGCGCCTTGAGACGAAATCCATTATGTCCGTCCGTAGAGATTACGCCCGAGGTCGTCGCGAGCCTC
>Ga0302324_100008703_pt1 | contig 21349 bp, 20 predicted proteins | sample Palsa_T0_1_FD_201949 | JGI IMG/M metagenome (GOLD analysis project Ga0302324, IMG submission 201949) | Peat permafrost microbial communities from Stordalen Mire near Abisko, Sweden - Palsa_T0_1 | ecosystem: Environmental > Terrestrial > Soil > Palsa > Peat permafrost | place: Sweden: Abisko...
CAGCCACTTCGTGCCCTGCCTTTCGAAGTTCACCTGGATGCGCGCCTGCGGCCCGTTGCCCTCGAAATTGAGCACCACGCCGTCGCCGAACTTCGCGTGCCGGACGCGGCTGCCGAGCCGCATGGAGCTCGTGGGCGCCTCGTCGAGACTCGCGCGCCGCGTAAAAGCGGGGCGGGAGATTTGCAGTCGGGGCCGGATCTCCTCGACGAGATCCGCCGGCAGCTCGTTGATGAAGCGCGAAGGTTGTCCGTATTGATCGACGCCGTAGAGGCGGCGTTGCTCGGCGTAGGTGATATACAGATGCCGCATGGCGCGCGTCGCGCCGACGTAGCAAAGACGCCGCTCCTCCTCGAGGGCCGCGACGTCCGCCGCGGAGCGCTGGTGCGGAAACAAGCCTTCCTCCACGCCCGCGAGAAACACGACGGGAAATTCCAGGCCCTTGGCGGAGTGCAGCGTCATCATTTGCACGCAATCCGCATACGGATCCGCCTGGCCCTCGCCCGATTCGAGCACGGCATGCGCGAGGAAGGACTCGAGCGGCTGCATGTCCGTCTCCCCTTCCGGCGCGAAGCCGCGTGCGGCGCTCACGAGCTCGAGGAGGTTCTCGACGCGTGCCTCGCCGCGCTCGCCTTTCTCCTTCTTGTAATGCTCGATCAAGCCGCTCGACTGCACGATGTGGTCGACTTGTTCGTGCAGCTCGAGCCCGCGGACCTCCTCGGCCAGTTTTTCGATGGTCTGCAGAAATCCGCAAAGTGCCTGCGCGGTGCGCTGCGCGAGCCCCCCGGCTGTGCCGACCGAGGCGGCCATCCAGAGCGAGGTGCCCTTGGCGCGCGCCGTCTCGCGCAATAGATCGAGCGTCTTCGCCCCGATGCCGCGAGCGGGCAGATTCACGACGCGCTCGAACGAAGTGTCGTCCGCGCGGCTCGCGATCAGCCGCAGATACGCGAGCGCATCCTTGATTTCCGCGCGCTCGAAGAACCTGAGGCCCCCGTACACTCGATAGGGCATGCGCGCATTCAAGAACGCCTCTTCGAACACGCGCGATTGCGCGTTCGAGCGGTAGAGCACCGCAACCTCGCTGCGCGCTCCGCCGCGCTCCACCCATTCGCGAATGCGATTCACGACGAAATCGGCCTCGTCGCGCTCGTTGAACGCGGCGTACAGCTTGACGCGCTCGCCGTCGGCGCCGCTGGTCCACAGATTCTTGCCGAGGCGTCCGGAGTTGTTCGCGATGAGCGCGTTGGCGGCCTTCAAGATGGTGCCGGTCGAGCGGTAATTCTGCTCGAGCTTGACGAGCTGCGCCTGCGGATAGTCGCGGCGGAACTGGTGCAGGTTCTCGACTCGCGCGCCGCGCCAGCGATAGATGGAGTTGTGCGTAACAACGCCGCCCGCGATGAAATTGTGGGTGCGCTCGACGTTGAGGTCGTAGACTTCGGCATCATGCGTCTCGCGCTCGATGCGCTCGACGACGTCGAACTGACCCGAGTCGATCGCCATGACCATGCCGGGCCGGATGCTGGCAGCGGTGACGAAGGGCAATGACCTATCCAGCATGTGACCCTGCAGGACGAAGCGGCCGTCGAGGCGCTCGCGTATGGAGCGTGCAATCGACATCAGCTCGCCAAAGTCCGCGCGAACGGTGTCATAGCTCCAGCTGCTGCCGTGCGAGGTGGCAGCGCTACACTCAAGACCCATTGCTTCCAGCATCGCGCGGTCCTTGGCGCTGACGCCCGCGACGGAGATCCGATGCATCGGCGTCGCGCCGCGCTTATCGCCGCACAGCGTGATGACGATGTTGCGCCGGTTGGAATTGCGGCCCTGCGGAAGGTGGTGCGGCCGGTCAATGTCCAGACCCGTCTCTTCCAGCAGACGTTCGGCGCCGACCAGCGTATCGAGCGAGCTGAATATCCGCTCCAGATGAGTCGCATCGTGTACGAAGGCGTTGATACCTTTACCCTTGCGCGGGACGAACGGACAGGTCGGCAGGCCGAAGCGCCGGGACGTCAGCACCTCGTCGATGCGCGCATCGTTCTCGCTGGTGTGGGTGCTGATGATCCAGAGCGCGTCGGCACGCTCCTGCAGGGCGCGTTGCTTGAATCCCACCATGGGCTTGGTCCGCTCTGAGGTGTACAGCTGCGACGTGCCTAGCCGGTAGCCGACCCCTTCTTTGTACATGAGATACAGGAAGAAGGTCTGGGGTGTCTCGCCCAACACGTAGCCGGCAAAGTGCACGTGCTCGGGCGTACTCTTGATTACGGCGCCGGATCGTAGGTGAAGGCAGACGAGCGGTCCCTGGCCTCGCTTCGCAAAGCACTCGGTGACACGCGCCGGACGCAGGTCGCCGCCGCCGTAATTCGACAGCACGAAATCGCCGGGGACGATCGACTCGATGCCGCGCTTCGCGCCGTTGCCCATCGTCACCGGGGTTCCGGCCGCAAGGCATTGATCGTCGTCGCCCACCACGAAGGGAAGACCCGTCTGACCGACCAGAAGAGTGAGCCATTTGTACTGGATGGCGTTGGTGTCCTGGAACTCGTCCACCAGCACGTGGCGAAAGCGCGTGCGATAGTGCTCGAGGAGCGAGGGGTTCTCCTTCCAGATTTCGTACGCGCGCAACAGGAGCTCGGCGAAATCCACCACGCCGCCGCGGCGGCACGCCTCTTCGTAGGCATGATAGATCTGGATCAGCTGACGGCGCGTCGGATCGCCCGTGTCCTTCAGGTGCTTGGTCCGTAGGCCCTCGTCCTTCTGCGCATTGATGAACCAGAGAATCTCGCGCGGCACCCAGCGAGTCTCGTCGAGCTCGAGCGCCTTCAAGACCTTGCGCAACAGGCGCGCTTGATCCTCGGCGTCGAGAATCTGAAAGCTCTGCGGCAGGCCCGCCTCGCGCCAATGCAAGCGCAGCAGCCGGTGCGCCAGCCCATGAAAGGTGCCGATCCACAGCGACCCGCCGGGGTGCCCGAGGAGTCCCTCGATGCGGCGGCGCATCTCCGCGGCCGCCTTGTTGGTGAAGGTGACCGCGAGAATGCTGTGCGGCGAGGCGCCCTCCACCTGGATGAGCCATGCCACGCGGTGCACCAGCACGCGCGTCTTGCCGCTGCCCGCACCGGCGAGCACCAGGGCGGCCCCGAGGGGCGAGGCCACCGCCTGGCGCTGCGCGTCGTTCAGGCCGTCGAGTAGATGTGATACGTCCATGGGGCCGGGGATTCTACTTCAGTGCGCTCGTTCGGTAAGCCCCTATCCGCCGTGCTGCATGTCGGCGGGTTCCTCCGCGAATTCGACGAGCGCCAGCACCAGCGAAAGCACCACCGGGCCGACGACGATCCCGATCGCGCCGAAGGCCGGAATGCCTCCCAGCACGCCCACGAAGATGGCGAGCGCGGAGATCCGTCCCCGGCCGGAGATGAGGAACGGCCGCAGGACACTCTCGATGCCGGTGAGCAAGAGCCCCCACAGCAACATGAAGAGGGCAAATCCCCATCGGCCCTGGTAGAGGAGCCATGCGATGGCCGGGACCCAGACGATGGCCGCGCCGCCCACCGGCAGCATCGACAGGAGCGCTGCAAGAACGCCGAAGACGAGGGGCGAGGCCAGCGAGGCGATGGCGAAGCCGATGCCCACGAGCACGCCTTGGACGAGCGCGGTCAGGGTGGTGCCGAGCACGATGGCGCGAGTGACGTCGGAGACTCGGCGGAACAGCCGCTGCTTGCGCGCCTCGTCCAGCGGGATGAGGTCGCGGACACGAGCGATCATCGCATCGCCGTCGCGCAGAAAGAAAAACAGCAAGCACAGCATGATGGAAAACGCCACGACCGATCCCACCGCCCCGAGCACGAACGAGCCCGATACGCCAGCCGCCCGCTGCAGCAATTCCTCGCTCGCCGAAACGATCCAGGCCTGGATGTGGTCCGCGGTGATGCCGGTGCGCGCCTGCAGCCAGTCGTCACCGCGCGCGATCCAGGGAAACTGCTGCAGGTCCGAGAAGCTCTTGATGTCGAGCGCCTGCGCCTTCTTTTGCAAGAGGCGCACCAGGGCCGAAACCTGCGCGATGAACTCTATCGAGACCGCCGACAGCGGCAAGAGAATGACCACCGGGGTGAGCACGGTCAGGAGTCCCGCGGCAAGCGCGCTGCCGTGCAAGCGGCGCCGCAGGCGCAGGTTCACGGGATAGAGAAGGAATGCGAGAAACATCGCCCAGCTCAAGGAATTGAAGAAGGGCGTGAAGATCTTGAACAAGGCGTAGCCCAGGAGGGCCACGACGGCCAGCGCAAAGACTCGCGAATAGAAATTCGACCAGGTGGCCATGAGAGCATCCTATCATCCGCCCGGCGCGCCATTCCCGGCTACAATCTCGCGGGTTCGTGTAGCATCCGAGCGCTCGAGGGAGACTCTCCGATGGCCTTGATATCCGTCAACGACCGCGCGATCGACGTGGACGCCACGCCCGACACCCCGCTCCTGTGGGTCCTGCGCGATCACCTCGCGATGACCGGAACGAAGTACGGCTGCGGCGTGGCGCTGTGCGGCGCCTGCACGGTGCACGTCGACGGGACCGCGATGCGCTCCTGCGTGCTGCCGCTGCGCGCGCTCGCCGGCAGGCGAGTCACGACCATCGAGGGACTCTCTGTCGATCGCAGCCACGTCGTGCAGCGCGCCTGGATCGAGCTGGACGTTCCGCAATGTGGCTACTGTCAATCGGGCCAGATCATGTCTGCGGCGGCGCTGCTCGCCGTCAAGCCTGCTCCGAGCGACGCGGACATCGATGCCGCCATGGCCGGGAACCTCTGCCGCTGCGGCACCTATCCGCGCATCCGCAAGGCGATACATCGAGCCGCGGAGCTCCTAGCGCCGGGCCGAGAGACCTGAAGGTGCCGACGCGCGATCGGGCGCGCGCCAAGCGCGCAACTCCGAGAAACGAGGCGCCCGCCGACACGGGGCGCCGCGATTTCTGCAGCCGCACGGCTCGGCTCGGCGGCGGTTTATTGCTGGCGATGACCGTGCCCGCCTTCGCTGGACGCCCGGGAGCGCCCGGCGTCGCCACGCCGACCGAGCTCAACGCCTGGCTCCAGATCGCTACCGATGGCTCGATCACCGTCCTCGTCGATCGCTCCGAGATGGGACAGGGCGTCTACACGGCGCTCCCCATGCTGCTCGCCGAGGAGCTCGAGGTCGACTTCACGACCATCCGGATCGTCGCCGCTCCCGCCGGGGACGCCTATGTCAACGCCGGTAACGGCGGGCAGATCACCGGCACGAGCAACAGCGTGAGCGATGCCTGGGAAAGGCTGCGCACGGCGGGCGCCCAAGCACGCACCTTGCTGATTGCCGCGGCCGCCGACAAGTGGCGAATCGCGCCCGAGCGCTGCCGCGCGAACCGAGGACGCATCGAGAATGACCGCGGCCAGAGCTTATCCTACGGGCAGCTCGCACAAGCGGCCGCGAAACTCGAGGTGCCGAAGGAGGTCAAGCTCAAGTCCAAGGCGGATTTCACGCTCATCGGGACCTCGCCGCGGCGGCTCGATACGCCGAGCAAAGTGGACGGCAGCGCCGAGTTCGGCCTGGACGTGAGGCTCCAAGGGATGCTGTACGCCGCGATCGCGCAGTGTCCGGTGCAGGGTGGTCGCGTGCAGAGCCTCGACTCCCGCGCCGCCGAGGCGATGCCCGGCGTTCGCCGCGTGCTGGAGACCCCGGGCGGCGTCGTGGTGGTGGCCGAGCATTTCTGGCAGGCGCTGAAGGCGCGCGATGCCCTGAAGATCGTCTGGGACGAGGGAGCGAACGCGAGCCTCGACAACGGAGCGATCCGCGCCCTCCTGGACCGCGCGGCCGCCGCCAACAGGGGCCTGGTGGCGAAGCAGGCCGGCGATCCGGCCGCCGCGATCAAATCGGCGGCGAAGAGTTTCGCGGCGGTGTACGAGCTGCCGATGCTCGCGCATGCCACCATGGAGCCCATGAATTGCACGGCAGACGTGCGCGCCGAGCGTTGCGATCTGTACGTCGGCACACAAGTGCAGCAGCTCGCGCAAGCGACCGCGGCCGAGGCGGCGGGCTTGCCGCCGGCTCGAGTGAACGTCTACACCACCTTGCTCGGCGGCGGCTTCGGGCGCCGGCTCGAAGTGGACTTCATTCCGGCCGCCGTGCTCGCCTCCAAGGCGCTCGGTGTGCCGGTGAAGCTCGTCTGGACTCGCGAAGACGACATGACTCAGGATTACTACCGGCCGCCGGCGCGCGAGGAGATCCGCGCCGCGCTCGATGCGCACGGCAAGCTCCTCGCCTGGCAATTGCACATCACCAGCCCGTCGATCACCGCGCGTTTCGATCCCAGCAACAAGGATCCCTTCGACTCGGTCATCGAGTACGTACAGAACTATCCCTACGCCGTGCCGAACTTCGGCTTGAGCTACACGCGCCGCGAAATCGGCATCAACGTGGGATATCTGCGCTCCGTGAGCCACGCGCCCAACTGCTTCGCAGTGGAGAGCTCCTTGGACGAGCTCGCGGCCGCGGCCAACAAGAACCCGCTCGACTTCCGGCTCGAGCTCCTCGTCTCGAAGCCGCGTCACACGAACGTGCTCAAGCTCGCAGCCGAGCGCAGCGGATGGGGCCATCCGCGCCCGGGACGCCATCTCGGGATTGCGTTCATGGAGGGATACACCTCGGTCATCGCGCAGGTGGCGGAGATCTCCGTGAAGGACGGTGCGCTCGCAGTTCACCGGATCACATGCGTGGTCGACTGCGGACAGATGGTGAATCCGCGCATCGTCGAATCGCAGATGGAGAGCGGCATCGTGTTCGGGCTGTCCGCGGCGCTGTGGGGGGGCATAACGATCGGCGCGGGCCGGGTGCGCGAGACGAACTTCAACACCTATCGTCTCCTGCGCGCGAATGAGATGCCCGAGATCGACGTGCTGCTGGTGGCGAGCGATGCCCTGCCCGGCGGCATCGGCGAGCTCGCGGTCGGGCCGGTGGCGCCCGCGATCTGCAATGCTCTCTACACCGCTGCGGGGAAGCGCGTGAGGTCGTTACCATTGAGCGTGCACGGGCTCGTCTGAGGGCGCCGCCGCGCCGCGTCAGCGGCGACTCGGTGCCCTCCGCGTTGTGGCGGCAGCGGCAACCGCAGGCCTCGGGCATCGCCTCGAGATCGGATTGCCGGGCTACTGCGAACTACTATCGGCGTCTTGTCGACGCTGTGCCTCGAGAGTCGCCGCCGCGTCGAGCTGCTGCTTGACGCGCGCCTGCGTTTTCAACGCCTCTTTGGCCTGCTGTGCCTCCGAGGCACCGCCGGCGGCGGCCGAAACCGCGGTCTCACCGAGCCCGCAGGCCGCGAGCGACAGACACGCCAAGAACCCAAGAATTGCCCGTTTCATTGATGACTCCGTTGGCCGGATACCGGGCCATCTTTACGACCCTATCCCGCATCTGGAAAGGACGCAGCGCTCAATTTCGCATGGTGAAGCGCGACGAGATCGCGACCGCGCTGCGGGCTCAATTGCTCTGAGTAGTGACGCACAATCGCGGGCGCCGGGGCGCCGCGAGCGCCCACCCGTCACACGGCGAACATCAAATAGTGATCCACGATCAGCGCCGCGAACAGCAGCATCAGATAAGTGATCGAAAACCGGAACGTGCGCATCGGCAGCTGCGGCCGCGGCTCAAGCTCGCGGTTGAGCTTGAGCACGAAGTAAAGAAAGCGCGCATTGAGCGCGATCGCCGCGACCAGGTAGATGAGACCGCTCATGCGGGACAGCACGGGCAACATCGTGGCGACGCCCAGGAGGATGGTGTAAAGCACGATGTGCAAGCGCGTGAACGGGATTCCGTGAGTGACCGGCAACATGGGAATGCCGACCTTGGCGTAATCGTCCCGCCGGGCGATGGCGAGCGCCCAGAAGTGCGGCGGCGTCCAGGTGAATACGATCAGGAACAGGAGCAGTGCGTGCGGATCGATGGTGTTGGTGACGCACGCCCAGCCGAGCACCGGCGGCGCTGCACCCGCGGCGCCTCCGATCACGATGTTCTGCGGCGTCGCGCGCTTCAGCCAAAGCGTGTAGACGATGGCATAGCCGATCATCGAGAAAAAGGTGAGCAGCGCCGTGAGCTGGCCGACCGTGGGCCAAAGCACCAGCATGGATGCAAGCCCGAGCAGACTCGCGAACAGCACCGCCTGGTTGGTCGCAAGGTGTCCGGTGGGCAGCGGCCGGCCGCGGGTACGCGCCATGCGCTCGTCGATGCGGCGATCGAGCACGTGATTGAAGGCCGCCGCCGAGCCGGAGGCGAGCGCGATGCCGAGCGTGCCGAAAATCAACGCCGGCAGCGGCACCATGCCGGGCGAGGCGAGCACCATGCCCACGATGGCCGTGAATACGATCAGGAGGCTCACCTTGGGCTTGGTGAGCTCCAGGTACTCGCGCCAGTGCCAACGTGGGATGGCGGGAGTCACGAGCGAGGGATTATCGGGGAGCGTCGACACGGCGTAAGGGTACCATGCCGGCCGCGGGCCCCGGCGGCCGGGCGGGAGCGGCCTCGAGGGCGCGCGGCCAGAGAGCGCGCAGCAAAGTCACCATGACGATGACCAGCAAGGCGGCGCCGCCGTTGTGCATCGTCGCCAGCACCAGTGGGAAATGCAAATGCACCATCGCGATGCCGATGGTGATCTGCAAGAGCACCGCGAGCACCAGCAATCCGCCCAGGAAACGCAGCGCCGGCCCCGCGGCGCGCGCGAGCACCAGCAGCCCCGTGGCAATCAATAGGCTGCCTGCGACGGCCGCGCCCAGACGGTGCGTAAAATGGATGGCGACCCGCGCCGGGCTCGCGAGCACGCCGCCTTCGTAGTCGACGCCCAGACCGCGCCACAATACGAACGCGTTGCGCAAATCCATGTCCGGCCACCAGGAGCGCTGGCACGTCGGCAGATCCGGGCAGGCGATCGCCGCGTAGTTGCTGCTGGTCCAGCCGCCGAGCGCGATCTGCAGTACCAGCGCCCCTGAGGCTACGAGGGCAAACTTCCGCAAGCTCACCTCCGGATGAGTGAGCCGGTGGCCTGCGGGCTCGAGCGACAGCCACCACAGCAGACCGAGGGTGGTGAGTCCGCCGAGCAAGTGTGACGTGACGATCAAGGGCTGCAGCAGCAAGGTAACGGTCTTCATGCCGAGCATTCCCTGCACGCAGACCAGCAGGAACAACAGCGCCACGGCGAGGAGCGGCTGGCCTCGCCCTCTGCGGTTCAGCCAAGCAAACACGAGCAGCGCGACGATGATCGCGCCCAGAGTGCTCGCGAAGTAACGGTGCACCATCTCGTGCACGGCCTCGGCGAAGTGATGCGTGGTTTGGGGAAACAGATGCCCGTAGCACCCGGGCCAATCGGGGCAGCCGAGCCCCGCATCGGTGAGTCGCACCCACGCCCCGAGCACCACCACGCACGCCGCCAGCAGCGCTCCGGCGCGCGCCAGCCGCCTGAACCAGAGTAAGCGCCGCTCTTCCGTCATCGCTGCTCGTCCCTTCAGCCCACGTGCGACAGGCGCAAGAGTTTCTTGATGTCTTCGAGCATGCCCTTGGGCCGCGCGTCGAGGGCATAGGACATCATCAGGTTCCCCAGGGGATCGACGAGATACACACGATCCGCCGTCGCACCGTCAGCCGCCGCGTCCCGCCCGGCACGCTCCAGGATCGCGACGAGCGGCGCGGTTTCCGCGCCCGCGCGCACCGTGATGAGATCGGGCTGCTGCACACGCAGCCACTCGAAGTCGCAGCACGCGCCCTCCGCGAGGAACACGCGCTGCACACGCTCGCGATCATGGCCCAAAGCGGCGCGCACCTGCCGGGTGTTGTACAAATCCGTGCGGCAACCCGCCGAGCAGCCGCCGGCACCCAGATACAGAAGCGTCCACTTGCCTTTGAAGACGGTCGGGGGGGTGTCCGCTACTTCCGGGCGCGCCGCGTCCGCCCGCGGCAATGCGACATCGGGCAACGGTACCGGCGGCTCCGCCAGATCGCCATGATTCAGCCGCGCGCCCGGTCGCCAGCCGACGCCATAGTAAAGAATGAAAGCGAGCGCCAAGGGGGCGAAGAACAGAAGTGCCAGCGCGATGAGTGCGCGCCGCTGGCCGACCCGATGCCGGGGATCAATCGCGTTCACGCGCTCGCCGCCGGGGATCAATCGCGTTCACGCGCTCGCCGTCCCCGTTCGCCGAAAATTAGTGACGACATAAAGCACCGTCAGTGCGGCGGCGAGCGAGAACCATTGCACGGCGTAGGCAATGTGCCGTACCGGCGGAAACCCCGGTGGCTGCCACTGGCGCAGATACCCGTCGGGTTCGCTCGCATCGAGGAGCAGGAGATTCCCAGCCGGGGCCCAGCGGCTCCCGCGCAAGAGCGCGGCGATCTCCGCGTGCGTCGGAAAATTCGCGACTACGGGATAGGGCGGCGCGAGCGGCACCCGCTCGCCCAGCTGCATGCCGGCGCGCGGCAGCTCGTCGGTGCGGCCTCTGATCTCGCGCTCCCGCGTCGTTACCGCAACCTCGGGTTTCACCGCGCGGCTCGCACCGACGCTCACCCAGCCGCGATTCACCAGGATCCAGCCGCCGCCGCGCAACGCGAAGGGCGTGATCACGTAATACCCCGCGCGTCCCGCGGCATTGCTCATGTTGTCGATCAGGATCTGATGTTCCGAGTCGTAAGAGCCCACGGCCTGCGCATGCTGGTATCGGGGCAACCGCGGCGTCGCGGCATCGATGGCCCGCGTCGCGTCCTTTCCCGAGTCGAACAGCGCGTAAAGCGCACGCTTCTCCTCAGCGCGGTGCAGCTGCCAGCGGCCGAGCGACACGAGCGCGACGATGAGCACGAGAGCGAGCAGCGTCGTGAACGCGCGCGGCTCGAACACGCGGGAACCTAACTTGACGGTCACGATATACTGACTGCTCCGCTACAGGAGCCGTGGGCAATGAGCTTCAAATACCTGATCATTCTGATGCTGGTGCTGATCGTTGGAAGTCTCGGCAAAGCCCTGTACCACCTGTCGGCGCGCGCTCCCGGCGACAGCCGCAAGATGGTGAAGGCGCTGACCTGGAGAATCAGCCTGTCCGTCGGGCTGTTCGTCCTGCTGATCGTCGCCTACTACGCGGGCTGGATCACGCCGACCAATGGGCGCTGAGGGAGCCGCTCTATCGCGGGTGCGCCGCGCCGCTACAGCCAGTACACGAAGCAGAACAAGCCGAGCCAGACCACGTCCACGAAGTGCCAGTACCACGCGACCGCCTCGAATGCGAAGTGCCGGGTAGGCGTGAAGTGGCCTTTCAGCACGCGGAACCAGATCACGGTGAGCATGATGGCGCCGATGGTGACGTGCATGCCGTGAAATCCGGTCAGCATGAAGAACGTGGACCCGTACACACCCGTGCCGAGCGTCAAGCCGAGCTCCGTGTACGCCTCGTGGTACTCATGCGCCTGCAGGCCGACGAAGGAGAAGCCCAGGAGGAAGGTCAGGGCCAGGAAGATCTTCAAGCGCGTGCGGTTGCCGGCAATCAATGCGTGGTGCGCAATGGTCACGGTCACGCTGCTCGACAGCAGGATCGCCGTGTTGATCGCGGGCAGCCCGAAAGCCGGAATGGTCTCGAACGTCCCGTTCGCCCGGGGACCGATCGCCGCCGGACCGTTCGTCGGCCACACCCCATCGTAGTTCTTCCACAAAAGCACGCCATTCAAGGGTTTGGTGCCGTGACCGGCGAGCCAGGGCGCCGCGAGGTGCCTCGCATAGAACAGCGCGCCGAAAAAAGCGGCGAAGAACATCACCTCGGAGAAGATGAACCACATCATGCCCATGCGGAACGAGCGATCCACGGTCATGTTGTACACGCCGTGCTGATTTTCACCGATCACGGTGCCGAACCAGCAGACGAACATGATTGCGAGCATCGCGAAGCCCGGGACCAGCGACCAGGCGGGCAGCCAGTCGTTGAGCAGTGCGATGGCGCCCGCCATGACCGTGAAGAGCGAGACGGCCGCGAAGATCGGCCAGGGGCTGCCATGGGGGATGTAGTATTTGTCCGCGTCGGTCGCGTGCGCTTGCGCCATGTTCAACTCTCTAAGCGATGTGGAAATTCATTCTAGCCGGTCTAAGGTGCCGCCGCCTCGGTCCTGTCGTAGAAGGTATAAGCGAGCGTGATCTTGTCGACGTTGCCAGGCAGATTCGGATCGACGATGAAACGCACCGGCATATCGCGTCCCTCGCCGACGCCGAAGTGCTGCGGACTGAAGCAGAAGCATTGGGTCTTGTGAAAGTATTGTGCGGCAACGGTCGGCGAGATGCTCGGCACGGCCTGCGCGACCGATCTGCCTCCCGTCAGGTTCTTGGCATAGAACTGCGTGTCGTAAAGCCTGCCCGGGTGCACGCGCATGGCGGGAACCTCCGGCCGGAACTCGAAGCTTCCCACCGTGGCGGGGTCGGCGATGAACTCGACCGTGACCTCGCGATTCGCATCCACGGCTTCGCGCACATCCTCGACGCCCGCCTTCGCCTGCGCGTTGCCGATGCCCGCCACCTTGCAGAACACGTCGTACAGCGGAATGAGCGCCCAGCCGAACGCGAAGCTCGCTGCCGTCATGATCAAGAGGCTCCGGGTCAAGCGCCGGTTGGCGCGCTTGCGCTCGCTCAAGTCGGGGCTTGCGGAATCGGATTCCACGTGGCTCTCAGTGACGACGGTAGATCGCGAGCGCGATGAAGCCGAAATAGAAGGCGAGCGCCACCGACATCAGGATCAAGGCCCGGCTCTTGATCAGGCGCCGCCGGGTCGGCAACTCCATCGAGCTCATTTGATCTCCGGAGCGACCGTGAAGCTATGGAACGGCGGCGGCGACGGCAAGGTCCACTCGAGACCCGTCGGCAACGCACCGTCCCACACCGCGGCGGAGGCTTTCTGGCCGCCGCGCACGCACTGGATGATCAGAATCACGAACAGGATCTGAGAGGCGCCGAAGGCGAAGCCGCCGATGGAGGACACCATGTTCCAGTCGGTGAATTGCACCGCATAGTCCGGGATGCGGCGCGGCATGCCCGCGAGCCCTAAGAAGTGTTGTGGGAAGAACAGCACGTTCACGAAGATCGCCGATAGCCAGAAGTGCGTCTTGGCGAGCGTCATGTTGTACATGTGCCCCGTCCACTTCGGCAGCCAGTAATACACCGCGCCCATGACGCCGAAGATGGCGCCCGGCACCAGCACGTAGTGAAAGTGCGCGACCACGAAGTAGGTGTTGTTGTACTGGAAGTCGACCGGGGTCAGCGCCAGCATCAGGCCGGAGAAGCCGCCGATCGAGAACAGGAACAGGAAAGCGATGGCGAACAGCATGGGGGGCTCGAACGAGAGCGAGCCCCGCCACATCGTCGCCGTCCAGTTGAACACCTTAACGCCGGTGGGAACCGCGATCAGCATGGTCGACATCATGAAGAAGAGCTGCGCCGCCATGGGCATGCCGTCCACGAACATGTGGTGGCCCCACACGATGAAAGACAGGAACGCGATGGAGGCGATGGCGTAGATCATCGAGGTGGCGCCGAACAGGGGCTTGCGCGAGAAGGTCGGCAGGATCTCCGAGATGATGCCGAACGCCGGCAAGATCATGATGTAGACCTCGGGATGCCCGAAGAACCAGAACACATGCTCGAACATGAGCGGATCGCCGCCGCCCGCAGGATTGAAGAAGCTCGTGCCGAAGAAGTGATCGGTGAGGAGCATGGTCACTGCCCCGGCGAGCACGGGCATCACGGCGATCAGCAAGTAGGCGGTGATCAGCCAGGACCAGCAGAACAGCGGCATTTTGAGGAGGTTCATACCCGGCGCGCGCATGTTCATGATGGTCACGACGATGTTGATCGCGCCCATGATCGAGGAGGCCCCCATCAAGTGGACCGCGAAGACCAGCATGGGCATGGAGTCGCCGCTCTGCAGGACCAGCGGCGGATACATCGTCCAGCCGGCCGCGGGAGCGCCGCCCGGCATGAAGAACGAGCCCAGCAATATCGTGAATGCGAACGGCAGTATCCAGAAGCTCAGGTTGTTCATGCGCGGCAGCGCCATATCGGGCGCGCCGATCTGCAGCGGCACCATCCAGTTCGCGAGGCCCACGAAGGAGGGCATGACCGCCCCGAAGATCATGACCAGCGCGTGCATGGTGGTCATCTGATTGAAGCGCTCCGGGTCGATCAGCTGCAGGCCCGGCTTGAACAGCTCGGCCCGGATCACCATGGCCATCGTTCCGCCGATGAAGAACATGATCAGGCTGAACACCAGGTACATCGTCCCGATGTCCTTGTGGTTGGTCGAGAACAACCAGCGCTTGATGCCGGTGGGCGCGTGATCGTGATCGCCATGGGTGTCGTGGGCGGAGTCGTGCGCGAGATCTTGGGCCATGTGCAATGTCTCTTTAAAAGTTCTCTTAAGGGTCTTCAGTTCAGGGCTTGGGCCGAGCGGGGCGCGTCGGACGTCGGCACGGCCGCTTGCTTCAGCTGCGCCTTCTGATCGTCGACCCACTTCTTGAAATCGTCGGGAGTCCTGACGTCGACCACCACGGGCATGTATCCATGGTCGCGGCCGCAGAGCGCCGCGCACTGGCCGCGATAGATTCCTTCCTTGCCCGGATCGACCTTGAACCACAGCTCGTTGATGAAGCCCGGGACGGCGGAGCGCTTCAGGCCGAAATCGGGCACATACCAGGCGTGAATCACATCGCCCGAGGTGAGGATGATGCGCACCTTGGTGCCGCTCGGCACCACCAGGGGATGGTCCACGTTGAGCAGGTAGTTCGGCACCGAATTCGGGTCGATGCCCGAGTGCAGCTCGCGCGCGAAGTTGGAGTCTTGCTTCAAGGTCGAGAAGAAATCGATGCCGGCGCCGGCGTCCATGTACTGGTACTGCCACTTCCACTGATAGCCGGTGACGCGGATGGACAGATCGGAGTTACGCATGTCCTCCATCCTCAAGATGAGCTCCGCGGCCGGTATCGCCATCACGACGAGGATGACCACGGGGACGATGGTCCAGGCGATCTCCACCTTCGTGCTGTGCAGCATGGTGGTGTCCGCGACCGCGCCCTGCGAGGCCCGGAATTTGACGAGCGAATAGATCATCGCGCCGAACACGACGATGGCGATGCCCACGCAGATCCAGAACGCCTCCATGTGCAGGTCATAGATGTCCCGGCTGAGCTGGGTGACGCCTACGGGCAAGTTATACCCATTCGAGGTGTTGGCACCCGCGGTGGCGGACGCGGCAGTGGCACCGAGGGCGGCCGCGGCCTTACCTATGCGGTCGAGGAACAGGCCGCGGGGCCGGTGGGCGCGATTGTCGCTTGCGGATGCACTCATCTCGTCGGGTCCTTAAGTTTACTCGATCAATGTTCAAGCGGCGGCGACTCGTTCATGCCGCCCACCAAGCCGCGCAGACGCCGGGCAAGCCGGCACCTTTCCTCTTCGGTAAGGAAGCTCCCGACCTCACACGCTCGGCCCCGACTCTCGATGGTCAATCGGCTCGGATAGAGGCGCGTTCGCGGACTGCGCAGTCTAACCTTCGTCCAATGCCGCGCAAACTCCTGTTTTGCTTCGCCGCGCCGTGAACGGGTCACGAGACTGACCATCGAGTCGGTGATGAGCAGGGTCTGGGTGTAGAACCGGCGGCGCATGTTGCTATGGAGCGCGAGGCCGAGCGCGGCCATCTCGAGCGCCCAGAAGGGCAGCACGGGCCAGAATCCGCGGACTACGAAGATCATCGCAAAAGTCAATGAAAACAAACACGTACAGACGAAGAACCATCGCGCGGCCGTGGGCGTGAGCGAGCAATTCGGCGCGAGCTCAATGCGCTCTTCCATGCGGCCAAGGATAACTCAAGCGAGGCCGGTCCTTAAGATTCGCGCGGCGGGCTCGGCGGGCGTCTCACCGCGAGCTGTTCTCGCAGCGCCTCGAGCGAGACAGACTGCGCCGAGGTCGTGCGCGTGGTCTCGAGAGGCGCCCAGGCTTGCGCGAACACGACTTCGCAAGTGGCCGGTAAGCGCCCATCCTCGCGATAGGCTTCGTAGGCGATCCGCATGGCCGCGAGTTTGCGCGGCGAGGTGAGACCCTTGAGTCGCCCGGCGGCGGCGTTGCGCGCGCCCGTGGCCTTGAGATCGGCCGTGAGGCCGTGCACGTCGGCGTAGCGCAGAGTGTAGCGCTCCACATCGAGCACCGGCGCGGCGAATCCGGCGCGCACCAGCGCATCGCCCAGGTCGTGCATGTCGATGAATTCACCGACTCGGATGTGAGTGTCCGCCGCGGCCCAGGCGGAGCGCAGCTCCTTGAGCGTGTCGGGTCCGAGCCCGGTGAGGGTGAGAAGGCCGCGCGGCGCGAGCACGCGGCGCAGCTCCGCCAACAGCGCGTCCGGGTCGCACCAGGGCAAGAGCAGATTGCTGAAGGCCACATCGACGCTCGCGTCGGCGAACGGCAGCCGTGCCGCATCGGCGCGCACGAGCGCGAAGGGCCGAAACCAGGAGCGCCGGCGCCCCGCAAGGCGCAGCATGCTCCTGGATGAGTCGACGGCGATGACCCGGGCGCCCGGATAGCGCCGCTTGAGCGCGCGCGCGCCCTGCCCGGTCGCCGCGCCGAGATCGAGCACGACGCGCGGCGTAAGACGCGTCAAGTCGAGCCGCTCCAGCAGCGAGTTCCGCACCTCTCCCTGCAACGCCGCCGCCGCGTCGTAGGTCGCGGCGGCCCGATCGAAGGAGCGTCGCACCCAGCGAGCATCGGGCCTGAGGGAGTTCCGTTCCGCGCTCAAGGGCGGAATTGGTAGGTGAGAAGGATGCCGATGAACACCGACATGCCGAAGTAGTTGTTGTTGAGGAACGCCCGGAAGCAGGCAGCGCGGTCTCGCGACCGGATGAGCCAGAGCTGGTACAGAAAGAAGAGTCCCCCGGCGATGAGCCCCGCGTAATACCAGCGGGTCATGTGCAGGATGCGCCCCGCCAGGTACAGCGACAAGAGCGTCATCCCTTGCAGCACGGCGATGATGTGCCGGTCCGAGTCGCCGAACAGAATGGCCGTGGAGCGCACCCCGATCTTCAAGTCGTCGTCGCGATCCACCATGGCATAGAGGGTGTCGTAGACCGTCACCCACAGCATGTTCGCGATCACGAAGAGCCAGGCGACGCGCGGGATGTATTCGACCTGGGCTTCGAACGCGAGGGGTATCCCCCAGCCGAACGCAACGCCCAGATACAGCTGCGGCACGGAGAGAAAACGCTTGACGAAGGGATAGGTCACCGCCAGAAAAGCGCCGGGCAACGCCCAGAGCAGCGTCATGCGATTCAGCTGCAACACCAGCATGAGCGCGAGCAGCGACAGAGCGGCGAACAGGATGAGTGCCTCGAGGGTGGTGATGCGACCCGCTGCGAGCGGACGCGTCTTGGTGCGCTCGACGTGCGGATCGAAGCTCCGGTCGGCATAGTCGTTGATCGCGCAGCCGGCGGAGCGCATCAGCACGGTGCCCAAGACGAAGATCAGGAATACATGCGCATCGGGCTTGCCGCGCCCCGCGATCCATACGGCCCAGAGTGTCGGCCAGAGCAGCAGGTAAATGCCGATGGGACGATCGAGGCGCATGAGCTGTACGTAGTCGTGAAGAGTGCCGAGAATTCGCGGCAGCTCGTTCGTGGTCCAGGGATGGAACTGGACTCGGTAGGTGAACCACCTCCAGCGCTGGCCGATGCGCTCCAGCAACTCCGGCCCTGAGCGGGGCAAGGGCACGCCGCGGACCCTTAAGCGCGGCCCGTTGACGGCAAGAAGGCTTCTTGCGCGAGGAGCGGCGCTCCGCGCAAAAGGATGCGCGAGCGCCGGGCCCAGAGTCCCGCGGGCGCGAGGTCGGCATCGCGCATGGCGCGCTCGCTCAACGCGTCGTCCGCGGGCAGCCAGGCGTACTCATAGGAGCTGCGCTCGACGCCGGACAGCGTGGACAGGAGCTCGCCCAGCGAGCAGTCGCCGAGCTCGGCGAGCCAGGGATGAAGGCACAGCGTGTCGTCCGGGATCACGGACTGTGCGAATACCCAGACCTGCTCGTCGCAGCTAAGCTCCACCTCGCGAAACAATGCCGCCGAGTCGCCGACCTTGAGGCATGCCTTGATCTCGCCCGACAAGAGGCCGGTCCACTGCTCGACCAGGCGCGCGGCATAGCGCTCGCCGCACGCATCCTTCATGCGCAGACTGATCAGACCCTTGCCGATGAGCCAGGGCCGCACGCGCGGATCCACATGGAGCTGCCCCAGGCGCTCCGCGGGCAGCCATTGGACGCTATCGGATTTTCGAGTTTCGCTCGGAGGAGGTTTCGCGTTCGGATTCATGGGCGGGCATTCTAACCGACCCGCCCGTATTGCTCGCCATGTCCGACCCAGCGGCGAATCAGCGGCGCGGCGTGCTCGGGCCATTCCTTGAGCAACCTCTCCGCGGCGATTTGCACCCGGGGCAGCAAGTCGGCGTCACGCGCGAGATCGGCGACCCGCATCTGGGCGAGCCCGGTCTGGCGCGTGCCGAGCACCTCGCCCGGTCCGCGCAGCTCGAGGTCGCGCCGCGCCACCTCGAAGCCGTCGTTGGTGTTGCGCATGACGGCGAGCCGCTCGCGTGCCAGCGGCGCAAGAGGCCCTCGATACAGGAGCAAGCACGAGCTCGCATGATGCCCCCGCCCGACGCGTCCGCGCAGCTGATGCAGCTGCGCGAGGCCCATGCGCTCGGCGTTCTCGATGACCATGAGCGTCGCGTTCGGCACATCCACGCCCACCTCGATGACCGTGGTGGCCACCAGCAGCTGAATCTCGCCGTCCTTGAAGCGCCGCATGGTGAGCTCCTTGGCCGCTGCCGGCATGCGTCCGTGCACCACGGCAACGGTGAGGTCGGGCAGCGCCGCCGCGAGCGAGGCCGCGGTCTCCTCCGCGGCCTTAAACGGCATTTCCTCGGATTCGTCGATGAGAGGACACACCCAGTACGCTTGCCGGCCCGCGAGGCACGCCGCGCGGATGCGGGCGACCACCTCGCCGCGCCGCGCCTCGGCAAGCGCCGCGGTGGCCACCGCGGTCCGCCCCGGCGGCAACTCGTCGATGATGGATACGTCGAGGTCCGCGTAGGCGGTCATCGCAAGGGTGCGCGGTATGGGCGTTGCGGTCATGATCAGCTGATGCGGCTGCCGGCCGTCGCGGGCGCCTTTCTCGCGCAAGGAGAGGCGCTGATGCACGCCGAAGCGGTGTTGCTCGTCGACGATCGCGAGGGCGAGCGAGGCGAACTCCACGCCCTCCTGAAACAGCGCGTGAGTGCCGATCACGAGCGGCGCACGACCCTCGCGCAGCTTGAGGCGCACCTCCTCGCGCGACTTGCCCGTCTGCCGGCCCGTGGCGAGCGCGACCTCGATACCCAGCGGCTCGAACCAGCGGCGAAAGTTGCGGGCATGCTGGTCGGCGAGCAGCTCCGTCGGCGCCATGAGCGCGACCTGGAGACCCGCCTCGAGGGCGCGCGTCGCGGCGAGCGCCGCCACCAGGGTCTTGCCGCAGCCGACATCGCCTTGCACGAGGCGCAGCATCGGCTTCGCGAGCTTGAGATCCGCCTCGATTTCCTCGAGCACCCGCCCCTGGGCTTGCGTCGTCCGAAACGGCAGCGAGCGCAGGAGCCGCGCCTTGAGTGTGCCGTCGCCGGCGAGCGGCCAGCCGGGATCCTGCTGAATGCGCCGGCGCAAAAGCTTCAAGGACAGTTGATGCGCGAGGAGCTCCTCGAACGCGAGCCGCCGCTGCGCCGGATGGCGCCGATCGATGAGCTCCTCGACCGGCGCGTCGGCGGGAGGGCGATGCACGTACTGCAAGGCCTCCCGCAGGCCGGGCAGATGCGAGCCCTCGAGGAGCGCCGCCGGCAGCCAGTCCGTGAGATCGCGGGCGGCCGTCTGGTCGAGCGCCGCTCCCACGAGCTGCCGCAGTCTTCCCTGAGTGAGGCCTAGGGTTCCCGGATAGATGGGCGTCAGATGCTCATCGGCACCCGCCGCGGCCGCCACATCGGCACGCCGATACTCGGGATGCACCATCTCGAGACCGGCGGGCCCACGCCGCACTTCGCCGCAGCAGCGAATGCGCACACCGCGCGCTAGGGCTTCGCGTTGCCCCGCCGTGAAATGAAAGAATCGCAGCGTGAGAAAGCCCGATCCGTCGGCGATTCTCGACAGCATCTGGCGCCGTCCGCGGAAAGCGACCTCGGTGAGCAGCACTTCGCCCTCGACCACGGCGCGCCGGCCGGCGGAGACTTCTCCCAGCGCGACGACGCGCGTTCTGTCTTCATAGCGCAGCGGCAAGAGGAACAGGAGGTCGTGCGTCGTTTCGACGCCGAGCGCGCGCAGCCGCTCCGCCAGCCGCTCGCCGACGCCGCGCAGCGCCGTGACGGGCTTTGCGTCGATCACAACGGGCGTGCGCGCCCGGCCCCGCGCAGCCGGGCGCTCACAAGGCGACGATGCACTCCACTTCCACCTGTGCGCCGCGCGGGAGCGAGGCGACGCCGATGGCGGCGCGCGCGGGATAGGGCTCGCGGAAATACTCGGCCATGATCTTGTTCACCAGCGCGAAATGCGACAGATCGGTGAGAAACACGGTGGCCTTGACCACATCGTCGAGTCCCGCACCCGCCGCTCTCACGATGGCCTCGATATTGCGGAACACCTGGTGAATCTGCGCCTCGATTCCGCCGCCGACCAGCTCCTTGGTCTGCGGGTCCAGCGGGATTTGCCCCGACACCCATACGGTGTTACCGGCCCGCACCGCCTGGGAATAGACGCCGATGGCGGCGGGTGCGTCGGGGGTGGAGATTATTTGCTTCGCCATGAACGGGTGCTCCTGTTTGGATCAGTCGTCGGCTTAAATCACTCGCCGGTGCGTCGTCGCCGGCGCGTCCGGCGATGCTCATGCGGCGGCGCTCAAGCGAGCGTGCGGAAAACGCGCTGCACGTCCGGCATGCGGCGAATGGTGCGCATCACGCGCGCCAGATGCTTGCGGTCCCGGACCTGCAGCTGGAAGCGGAGCGAGGAGCTGTTGCCGTCGCGCTCTTCCAGCGACACTTGATCGATGTTGGTCTCCGTGCCCGCAATGGCCGAGGCCACCGCCGCCAGAACGCCGACGCGATTGTTGATGTCGAGCTGGATCTCGGAGGCGAACATTCGTCCCTCCGTCCCCTCCCACGCCACCGAAAGCCACTTTTCCGGCTGCTTGCGGTATTCGGCGAGGTTACCGCAATTCTGGCGATGGATCATCACGCCGCGGCCGGCGGAGAGATACGCCATGATGGGATCGTTCGGGATCGGAAAGCAGCAGCGCGCGTAGG
>Ga0302324_100008704_pt1 | contig 21346 bp, 19 predicted proteins | sample Palsa_T0_1_FD_201949 | JGI IMG/M metagenome (GOLD analysis project Ga0302324, IMG submission 201949) | Peat permafrost microbial communities from Stordalen Mire near Abisko, Sweden - Palsa_T0_1 | ecosystem: Environmental > Terrestrial > Soil > Palsa > Peat permafrost | place: Sweden: Abisko...
GCCTCAGGCCTGTGCGGAGCAGAAACTGAGACTACGACCGAAACCTCGGAAGGCACGAGTAAACCGGTGCGGTGCACCAGCGCAACCCTACCTACAAACGGCCACCGCCTGCGTAGCCCCCGCGCGATCGACACCATTTTGTCCAGCGCGACGCCCGCGTACGCCTCGTACTCGAGCGAGATGACCCCGGGCCGCCCCTGCGCGTGGTCTCGGACGGTGCCCGCGAAAACGGCCACCGCCCCACAGCTTGGGACTACGGCCCAGGTTGCAAACTGGCCGAGGTCGAGGGGCTCAGCGGACAACGCAACCCAGTCGTCTCCTGGGGGAGGCAGCAACACCGGTCAATCGTAGGCCTGTCCACCCCCCGAAGTCGAAGGGGCGCAGATCGCTGGGGCCGATGTCAGCGCGGCCGAGCAGGTCAGTAACCTCGTGTGCAGGATGGATCCCGAACAAGAACCGCCACATGGTCCCGGCGAAGAGGACGATGACAACCCCGGGAGCCCATGGCTGCCCCCGGACGACCGGCTTTGGAGGCATCCCTCCGAGGTCCGCTCCAACCCGTCGGTCGTCGCGCGACGACCGAGCCGTTCGGCAGGTCGCTGGTTGGTTGGCCCGGAGGGGCGAACCTGGGTCGTCGGGGTCATTTCCGGGGTCGTCGGAGCCCTTGTCTGCGGAGGAGTGCTAATAGCCACAGGAGCAGTCAACCAACCCACCCCCGTCTTTGTGACAAAAACGGCGTCGCACGCTGCGTCGGGCACTACCCCCGGGGGTGATGCCAACGCCATTGGCATTTTGGGTTCGGTGGCACCATCTGTGGTCGGGTTGAGCGTAAACGGTTCACAAGGAGTTGCCAGCGGTTCGGGTGTCATTGTGAGTACCGATGGCCAAGATTGCTATATCCTCACCGACAGCGCCCTTTTTTCGACGGCGGGCTCTAGCAGTCAAGTGCAAGTTCTGTCTTATTGGGGCCAGCAGAAAGCTGGGCTCCTGGTCGGGACGGATCCTTCTGGGGGGATAGCGGTTGTTCGCGTCGTAATGGGCGCACCAGACCCGGTGGACCCGGCCGTTCCGGGGAGTGTTGCCGACGTCCAAACAGGCGGGACGATCTATGCGGTCGGTTCCTCGGGGGTTGCAGGCCAGAGCAACGGCTCGGAGTTTGCGACCGGTTCGATAGACGACTCGATGAGCTATCTGCAACCCGTCGAAGGTGCCTCTGGCGCGATGTATTCGATGCTGGTTGCGGACATGTCGGTAGACCCCTCGGCGTACGGCGGGGCAGTCGTCGATGGCTCCGGGGCGCTCATCGGGATCGCCAACCAGGTAGCCAGCCAATTGGCAAAGCCAGGGTTCACCTATGTAACGCCAATTGATACGGCGATGGCCGACATGTACGCCATGATCAAGGCCGGCGGGCAGGCTGAGGTCCATCCGTGGCTCGGCATATTGCAAGCAACTGATATTTCCGGCCCGGGTGCCCAGGAGCTCGGGGTAGCCGACGCTATCGAGGTCGAAAGTGTCGCGGTAGCCAGCCCGGCTTCCAAAGCTGGCATTGCCGACAACGACGTGATCACCGCGATCGCCGGGCACCCGGCGGCTTCAGTAGGGGCTCTTATTGCGTGGCTTGCGCTGGCAAAGCCGGGGGAAGTGGTGAGCGTCGACTGGCTGCACGCCGGTCATCGTCGGCAAGCCGATATTACCCTGGGTACCCAGCCGGCCACGGCGAACCCCGGCTAGGGACTGCCAAAGGGCTGCTCGGCGTAAGTTAACGCCGGTGGCGCCACCACATGGCGCTGCCGGCGCCGACAGCCAGCATTGTGGCTGCACCTGCCGCAAGTGCCGCCGAGACTCGCCTGTTGGGGGGGAGCTCGTCCCAGTGGGCGCGCTCATCGCTGACCACCAAAGCTTGCTCGGAGCTGTACTCCGGGCGCCACCCCGTCGCACGCAGCTTGTCGCCCGCGATAACCCAGGTGTGCTCGGCGTAGGGCCCCGCTCCGGGCGGCGCGCCGCGCCGCCACAAACGCCAACGCAATTCGGCTAGTGCCGCCCGGACAGGGGCGGACAACGGGAGGCTGGCCGACCCTCCGGCCAACGCTCCTGCGACCTCTTCCCGCACGCCATTGTCAGGCGCCACGTTGTAGGTACCCGACAGCCCTTTCTCGCAAGTGTGCACGACGGCGCTGGCAAGGTCGTTGACGTGAAGGTACTGGACGATGCGCCCTTCGGCACCCAGAGGAGGACGCTTGCTCGTGGCCAGAGCTTGGTAGAGGGGCTGTTCAATCGACCCGACGGTGCATGCTGGGCGGAGAATGGCGACCGCCAGGTCAGGGTGAGACCTCGACCATTTCTCGACTAATTCTTCTGCGTCCCTTTTTTCGACTGCATAGGCGAGCTCGGCATTAGGCCGCGGTGAAACTTCCTCGGTGAGCGGGACGGCATTGTCTGGCCACGCCCCATAAACGGTCGCGCTCGACAGATGGACAAGTTGTGCTGGTTCGATTGCCTCGGCGGCTTCGAGGACGTGTTGAAGCGCCCGCAGGTTCTGTTTTCCTTCCGGTTCCCACGCCAGGTGCACCAAGGCGTCAGCTCGCTTGGCGAGGGCGGCGAGCTCATCTTGTGCTCCGGGCGACGAGAGGTCGAAAGCGTGCGCCTCCACCTCTGGAGCGGTGGCCGGCATCGGGACGACATCCACCGCCAGGATCCTCTCCACCGTTGGAAGCGCTGCCAGGCAGGCCGTAACCCTGCGACCTAGGTTGCCGGCAGCCCCCGTGACGACAACTGTGCTCCCTGTGATGGGGGTCAAGGATAGCGCTAGCGAGCGCCCCTAATCATCTGTTGTCGTTTCGAGCACTTTTTGGGCGGCAGGTTATTGGGGCGGTCGCGACCGGTAACCTTTAGAAATGAGTAACCCGTCGCCGTTCTCGGGCGGTGGTCCCCTTGGGGACCTGTTGCGCGACCTCGCCCGGCTCTTGACAGCTCAGGGCCCGCTCAACTGGGACGTGGCACGGCAGTTGGCGGCGTGGGCGGCTACCGAAGGTCAGCCGGAGACGAACCCTGACCCGTTGGCGCGCATCCGTATGGAAGAGCTGCTCAGGGTCGCAGATATGTACGTAGGAGAGGCTACGGGCATGCCCACGTCTCGCCGCGGGTGGCTCGGGTTGAACTGTGTGACCCGCACCGAGTGGGCCTCGAGGACGCTCGAGGCGTGGAAAGACGTTCTTTTGAGGCTCGCTACATCCCTCAGCCCGGACGGCGAAGCCCCTGAGCAGACGAAGCCCTCACAGCCTGGGGAGGGCAACCCCATGGACCAGTTGCTCGGGAACCTTCCCCATGTAATCGGGCCGCTGGTCCTAGGCGCCCAGGCGGGTGCGATGGTCGGGCACCTGGCGAGCAGGGCGATGGGCCAGTACGACATGCCGATGCTGGCGCCCGGCACGGACGAGTTGATGGCGGTGCCGGACGTGATCGACGGCTTTGCGAAGGAATGGGAGCTTGCCCCTGACGACGTGCGCATGTACGTGGGCCTGCGGGACGTTGCCCACCATGCCGTTCTGAGCCGAGCCCACGTCGCGGCAGCGTTGAGGGACCACCTCATGGCGTACACCGGAGCGTTCCACGTCGAGATGGACACCATCGAGCAGCGCCTGGGCAGCCTGGACCCGACTGACCTCACGTCTTTCCAGCAAACCCTTGGCGACCCCGAAGCGCTCCTCGGCGATATCCAGAGCGACGAGCAACGCAGGCTGCTCGGGCCGTTCAAGGCGTTCCTGGCAGCGGTGGCCGGGTACACGGATTTCATCGTCGACAAGGTCGGGAAAGGCCTGGTCGGTTCGTACCCTCTCGTGAGCGAGGCTTTCCGCCGCCGGCGGCTCGAGGACGGCCCGGGCCAGCGTGTGCTCGGCAAGCTCCTGGGCATCGAGCTCGACCAGACGACCATAGATAGAGGGCACGCGTTCGTGCGCGGCGTGTTGGAGCGCGCAGGGGAGGGAGAGCTTTCTCGTCTATGGGAAAGCCCGGCCGGGCTCCCGACTCCTGCCGAGATCGACGCGCCGGGCCTGTGGCTCGCTCGCATCGACTTGCTCGGCTGAGCGTGATGTAGGCGTGACGTAGGCCCTGGCTGTCAGGGCCGGGGCGGTCAAGGCCCAGGCCGCTGCCCGAGCCCAGCTGGCCCGTTAGGCTTGCCTGCGGCGGGTGGACGCGCAGGACGGGGCGCCGAACCCGGCCACCATGTTGGCAGCGTCCCGCGCCGCGCCTTTACCGAACCCCCGGCGAACGCCATAGCTCCCAGCAGGCCCACTATCCCGACGGCGATGAAACCCTCCGAAAGGGTCATCGGGACCAGGACGGCCAACAGGCTGCCGATTGCCCAGGAGAGTTGGAACCCACTTTCGAAACGTGCGAAGGAGCGTGCGCGTAGCCGCGACGGCACGTCGCGCTGGACCATCGAATCGAAGGCCAGCTTCCCCGCGCCTGCAGCGAGACCGATCCCGCCCGCAAGGACTACCGCTACGGCCCAATGCCTGCCCCAGTTGATCACTCCGGCACTGAGAGCGGCCGCCCCGACCACTACCGACGATCCTGTCACCATCCATTCCTCGGGGGCTCGCTTGCGCAACCTTGGCGCCAGTAACGCCCCCGAGACGTTCCCGAGCTGGCTCGCGCCGAGAGCGAGGCCGTACCAGATGAGGGCGGCAGAGCCGCGCCTGAAAGTGAACACGAGCAGGAAGGTCACGAACCCGGTGGAAAAACGCAGCGCGGCGGTCGCTACGGCCGCAAGTTGCAGCCCTCCGGGCGGCAATCCCGTTGCCGCCCTCACGCCGGGCGGCCCAGTGGTTGATGACAATGCCTGCGCCAGTCCCCCGGGCGCCAACACCGGTCGCACCGGCTCCAGTGGCGCTGACGTTGACGTTGTTGGTGCCCCAGGGGCGAGAGCTGGCAGCGGCGGCACCCTGGCGTTTGTCAGCCGGGTTGCACCCCAAGCACAGCCGAGGTAAACGGCGATGTCGCAACGCAGCAACCCGGGCGAACCCAACAAGGCGAGCACGCCCGCACCGGCACCGCCGGCAATTATCCCAGCCGCAGATCCCCCAACGGACAGCTTCGAATTTGCGAGTACAAGCTGCCCGGGAGCGCTTACGGCACCAGGTACGAGAGCGGCCTTCGTGACCATATAAAGCTTCGAAAAAATGAGTGTAAAAAGAGCGACAGGGAAAAGGGCGAGCGAGTGTGCCCAATAAGCCATCAGAAAACAACAGATCGCTCGGCCAATTGCGCAACCGACGACGATCGCGCGCCGCCCACCGCGGGCGCGCTCCACGAGCGGCCCAAGTAAGGGGCCGACTACGAGGAACGGAGCGACCGTCAGCCCCAGCGACAGAGCCACCCTGGACTCGGCTGCCCTTGCTGAGACGTCGAAGAAAACGGACCCGGCGAGAGCGATCGCCACTAACGCGTCACCCGCCGAGGACAGGCCGTGCACGGTCGCCAGCCGGCGGAAGGGCGTGTCCCGTGGGCCGGCATGGTCGGCCTGCCCTTCCACCGGGAGCCAGTACGGGTAGTACGCCCAGCGGCGCGCCGTCGGGAGCACACGCAGCAACCAACCACCGGTACCGGTGGTCTCACCGATGCCTTCTGGGTGGACGGCCTTCACCTGGCGAGAGTACAGCCGCGGCCCGACCTCGAGGTTGCCAGAGGGGCGTGAGCACCAGCGAAAGATGACCTGGACGTCGATGCGATGAGATGTTCCGGCAAGCCGGCCGCCGTTGTCTCAAGTGGCGCACGAGAGCAGCCGACGCACCCTATGTGCCAGAGTTGCAAACCGACCTTGATCCTGTCGCGGGCCTACGTGTCCCCGGGCTCGACAACGGGTATCTACCGGAAATGAACGATCGGCCCGACCGGCCTGCTATTTCGGCTAGCCAGGGAGGCTCGCCTGCTGAGCCACCTCGGGCGTCTCTTCTGGGGACAAATGCTACTGGGCCGCACCCGATGGGGCAGCACCCGATGCTGAGGTCCTCCGCGGGCGCTGGTAGGACCCACGTTGACAACATCTTGGTCTCTCTTTCCCACCCGCGACCGCCCTCCGCCTGGGCAGCGGTGCAGCCCCAAGCTCGGCGGGAGACGCCGCTCGAAGCGGCTCCGCCCCAGCCCCAAGCTCCCACTGCCGTCGTGGCTCTCCGTCCCGCCGCAGCGGCGGCAGCCGCAGCCGCCGCAGCTGGTGGTTTCCGTCCCGCGCCCATTGCCGGCCCATCGGTCAGTCCTCCAGGGCCCGGCGGTACGGGCAGACCTTTTGCCCCTCCCGCGGGGCCCGCCGGCCTGCCCCGTTCCGCGGGTGCTGCCGCCGCAGCTCGCGCACTGGCGACGCTGGCCCCTGGGCCGGTCACGCCTACCGCGCCTCCCGGTCCTGTTGGGACCGGCGCTCAAGATGAGCCACTGTTTTCCAACGCGGCTGCCTCTTCCGCGGCTCGGGCGCTCAGCAACCTCGCCGGCGCAGCTGCTCGCGCCGCTTCCGCGAGGACAACGCCGCCCGCCGACGATGGTCCGGCGCGGACAACCCTGGTCACCGGTGACGGGCACAGTCCCAACGGCCACGGTTTGGGCCCGCACGCTCCCAACCGCCACGTTCCCAACGACTACGGTCCCGACGGCCACGGTTTGAGCCCTCACGTTCCCGACGGCCCGGATCTCGATATGGCGCCGGGTACCGACGACGGGGCAAGAGCAGGCAACGAGCCCGGCGCGCAGGACGTCGAGGCACCGCAGGCCGATCCCCACCATGACGACATCCTGCCTGCGAAGTCTAAGAGCTTCTTCCGCTTGCGGCGTTAGTGCAACGACGTCCCTGGCGGCACGCCAAAGCCCCTGGAGGCGGTGCTAGCAGTCGCTGATGGCCGTCCTAGTCGGCGTCGGAGTTGTCGCCGTTCGCCCGAGTGGACTCGAGCTTGTAGCCCAGACCACGGATCGTGGTGATCCTCCGTGGGTGTGCCGGGTCGTCTTCTATGCGCGCTCGTAGCCGCTTCACGTGTACGTCGAGGGTCTTTGTGTCGCCCACGTAGTGAGGGCCCCACACCCGGTCTATCAAGGTCTCACGGGTCAGGACCCGGCCGGCGTTGGTCATTAGGAGTTCGAGGAGCTCGAACTCCTTCAGGGGAAGGCTGACCTCCTGGCCGCGGAGGTAAACCTCATGTCGTTCGGGGTCCAGGCGCAGGTCGCCTGCGTCCAGCACGTCGCTGTCGTCAGGGACCTCTTCGGGAGGGGGTGTGCGGCGCAGTACGGCTCGCATCCGAGCGACGAGCTCGCGTAAGCGGTACGGCTTGCTGACATAGTCGTCGGCTCCGACCTCGAGGCCGACCACAGTGTCGATCTCGCTTGTCTTGGCGGTGACCATGATGATCGGCGTCCGGGAGCCAGCAGCCCGGATGGTGCGGCAAACGTCGATGCCCGAAACCCGCGGCAACATGACGTCCAATAGGACCAGGTCAGGCCGCACCGAGGCGAACTTGTCGAGCGCCTCGGCACCATCGTATGCGACCTCCACCCGGAACCCCTCCCGTTTCAAGCCGACGACAAGAGCCTCGACGAACGAGGGCTCGTCCTCGACGAGCAGGACCGTTACCTGCTCAGTCACGGGTATGTCCCTGGTCAGCGAGAGGCACCCACAACGTGAAAGTCGACCCCTCCCCTTCAACAGAATCGACAGAAACATCCCCGCCGTGGTACGCGGCCACGTGCCGGACGATAGCCAAACCTAACCCGGTCCCACCAGTCCAGCGCGACCTTGCCCTGTCAACACGGTAGAAACGCTCGAAGATCCGCTCCTGGTCCCGACGGGGGATGCCGACGCCCTCGTCCCTGACGCGTAAACAGGCCCGGTCGCCGCGCCGGTCAGCGTCCACGTACACGGCGCCACCAGGCTCTGAGTACTTGATGGCGTTGTCGACAAGGTTGGCTACAGCAGAAACGAGATCCCTGCGGTTGGCCATCACGTTCAGGACGGGCCCAGGGGGAGCGACCTCCAGCCTGATCCCCCGAGCAGCCGCGGGCTCCTGAAAACCCTCAACTGCTTCATCGATGACCGCCGATAGCGCGACCTCGGTGAGGCTCCCCGTGGCACCGGCCTCTATTCGCGAAAGATCGAGCAGGTCGTCGACGATCCGGGAAAAGCGGGTTGCTTCGGCACCGACCCTCGCCGTCAAGCGCGCCACCACATCGGGGTCTTCTTCGCCGTCGAGTGTCTCTGCAAGAAGGCTCAGCGCCCCGAGCGGGGTTTTCAGCTCATGGCTAAGGTTGGCGACGAAGTCCCGGCGCACAGCTTCCAGGCGGCGCAGTTCCGAGACATCGTCTACCAGGGCAATCGCGCCGGAAGGGGGGTTCGACCCTCCTAACGGGTACGCCCTGATCTTCAGGGTGTGCCGTGTGGGGGAGTAAAGGTCGAGAGTCTCCTCGTGGTAAGCGCCCGCGAGCGCCCGCCCGAGCGCAGCTTCGACTGCCTTCTCTGCCAAGAAGTCACCGTCGCGGGCGTTGACCAGCTCTCTCGCAGGCGCGTTGCGCAACACAACGCGGCCCTTCTTGTTGCAGACCACAAGGCCCTGATTGGCCTTGTCGACGGCTTGGACCAGGAGAGCCAAAAGGTCGCGGGCCTCGTTGCCGTTCAATTCGGGTTGTCTTGCCAATTCAGACGGACTCCGCCACCACCGGGGGGAAGTACCTGGCCGAGGTGAAAAAGCGGTCTTTCCCCTCGAGCGCCCAGACCGAGCCCTTCGCCTGACGCGGGGTAAGCCCGAGGTCGACCCTGTCCTCGTCGGCGAGCGTCACGAGGATCTCCGCTATCACGTCCCCATGCGTGCACACGACCGCGTTGGTGCCGGCCAGAGACCTGATAAGGCTGACAGCCGCCGAGCTCTGTCCTTCGGACAGGTCATCGTTGACCTCGACGGCCAAGTTGTGGGCTCGGCTCAGCGGCTCCATCGTCTGGAGGCACCGGGTGTAAGGGCTTGAGAGTGTACGTGCCGGCGGCAGGAAAAGACCCGCGATTGCGACGAGGCCCTCTGCCTGCCTCTCCCCGTGCACGGATAGAGGCCGTAAGCGGTCTTGACCCGACCACTCTCTACGGGGGCGTGCGTGGGCATGACGCACCAACAACAACGGCACTCTTGAAGTCTTGCAGAAGAACGAGCGCCAGTCCGAAACGGTGCGGAAGGGGCCGGGGAAGAGGCACAAGTGCCCAAATGGCTTTACCCTGGTCATGTGGGCCGACATCTCCGACGAGGATTGCCAAAGGCCGCCAATTACAAGATCAACGGCCTGCGAGAGGTCGGCCTTGCGCTTGTAACGGCGGGGCTCGTGGTGCTTCTTTTCGTGGCCTACGAACTGGTCGGTACCAACCTGAGCGAAGAGCACAGCCAGGCCCGGCTGGCCCGGGACTTCAACGCGGCCGTCGCCAGCGTTCCTCTCCCTATAAAGACCAGCGCGACTACGACGACCACAGTCGCGCCGGAGGCGAAGGGCATCGGCACGCGGCTGGACTGGAAGGCCACGACGCCCCGCTCGAGCCCAACCGTTCATGACCCCAGCGTCCGGACCGAAGCATTGCCGGTCACGCCGCCAGGAGGGGCTCTGGACTATTTGGAGATCCCGGCCATCGGTGTCGACCGCTACATAGTCCAAGGTGTCGCCGAGGCAGACCTGCAGGAGGGCCCCGGGCACTACCCGGGGACGCCCTTGCCGGGTCAGGCGGGCAACGTTGCAATTGCCGGGCACCGGACAACCTTCGGGGCCCCGTTTTTCCGGCTCAACGAGGTGCACAGTGGTGACCTCGTGTACCTGACAGACACGCTGGGAACGACGTGGGTCTACAGCGTGGTCCGCCAGTTCGTCGTAGCGCCGTCAGACGTGGCTGTTCTTGACGCGACGCGGGCTCCCGAGCTCACGCTCACGACCTGTAACCCGCGTTTCGAGGCGACTTCCCGCCTGGTTGTCAGAGCCGTCCTCCTCACGCACCTGGCCCGGGGCATCAGGGTGCCAAAGGCGTTGCCGGCTTCGGGCACCTCGTCCGTTACGACATCAGATGGCGGCGGCTCGCCAACGGTTGGAGATGGCAGCGACCCGCCAACGGTAGGGCCAAGTCCTGCGGCGGCGCCGTTGAGCGTTAGCGCACCCGGTAGCAGTAGCGGCACCGGCGGGGCGGGACCTGGGGCGGTGGGCTGGGGCGTGCTTGCGTTAGCGGCCTGGGTCATCACCCGCATCGCTGCAGCGCGCAGGCGCCGCTATAGCAAGGTCGCCGTGCTTTTCGGAGGAGCGCTAGTGTGCCTCGTCCCGCTGTGGTTCGCCTTCGGCAACGTCGTTGACCTCCTGCCGGCGAACATTTGAGCGGGAGAGGTAATCGTCGAAGGCGTCGAGGACCACGACATCGCGTGCGTACGTGAACCGCTGGCGAGCCTCGTGCAGCGGTGCCCAGAGGAGGTCGTCGATCTCGTCCTTGGCCTCAGGTACCAGCGGAGGCCGGGCATTGGCGATGGCGCCTGTGCCCGGTAACACCGTCATAGCCCAGTAGCGGACCACCTTTGGGCGCCCCTCAGCGTCCCTGTAGGTCGTGCTAGGCAGTTCCCGGCCGAGCCGGCACGAGAGGCCGGTTTCCTCCCGGACCTCACGCAGCGCCGCCTCTTCGTCGCTTTCCCGCGGTTCAACCTTGCCCTTGGGCAGCGCCCAGTCGTCGTAGGCGGGCCTGTGGACGAGCACGACTTCTATGCCCGCCGGGACGCGGCGCCACACAACGCCCCCGGCGGCCCGTACTTTTTTAGCCAACCCGGCCGCCCTCGCCGGTGCCACCGTGGCCCCGCTACCTGCGGAGTGCCCCGAACCGGCGGTCTTGGGAACTCGCGGAGAGGTGCTCACCCGATCGAAGCCAGCCTTTCGCCCTTGCCGTGGCGCTTGCTCCGAGCGAGGGCAAGTTCCTGGAAGTGCCGTTGGGCGTTTATATGCTTCGAACCGGGCACCTTGTACCAGGTACCGTCTGGCGCCAGTTCCCACGCGAGTTCGTCGTCGGCCAGGTTCACCTCGAGGATTTCCCGCAGCCGTGCCTGGATTTCAGGAGACGTCACGTCGACAAGCGCTTCAACGCGACGGTCCAAGTTGCGCTCCATCATGTCGGCCGACCCCATCAGGTACCGGCCGCCTTCGGGTAGGACCGAGCGGCCCGCTTGGCCGTCGAAGCCCGTTGGCTTGCCCATGTCTTGGGTGACCGCATCGGTGACCGCGGCCGGGAAGTCAGTGGTCGCACCGTCGCCGAAATAGTAAATCCGCGAGTGTTCGAGGTAGCGCCCGACCAGGGAACGGATTCGGATTGTCTCAGAAAGCCCAGGGACGCCAGGGCGCAGGCCACAAACTGCGCGCACGACGATGTCTATCTGAGCCCCGGACTGAGAGGCGGCGTAAAGGGCGTCAATTGTCTTGCGGTCGACGAGGTTGTTCAATTTCCAAACGATCCGCCCGGCCGCTCCCCGCTCGGCTTCCTTCTCGATGAGCTCGATTATTTTCGAACGGAGAGCGAGAGGTGCGACTATCAATTGCCTATAGGCCGACTGGCGGCTGTAGCCGGTTAGGAAATTGAACAGGTCGGTCAGGTCCTCGCCGAGCGCCGGAGAAGCGGTCAAGATGCCAATATCTTCGTAGAGACGGGCTGTAGACGAGTTGTAGTTGCCGGTGCCGATGTGGCAGTACCGGCGGATCCCGTCGCCTTCCTCCCGCACGACGAGCGCCGTTTTGGCATGTGTTTTCAACCCGATTAGGCCGTAGACGACATGCACTCCCGCTTGCTCGAGCGCTCTCGCCCAGCCGATGTTGGCAGCCTCGTCGCCCCGTGCTTTTAGCTCGACAAGCGCAGCTACCTGTTTTCCCCTTTCAGCGGCGCGTATCAGTGCAGTTACGACCGGGCTATCACCCGATGTCCTGTACAGGGTCTGCTTGATCGCTAGGACCTTCGGATCTCGAGCGGCCTGCTTCACGAACGCCTCAGTCGACATTGCGAAGCTTTCGTAAGGATGGTGCACGAAGATGTCTTCGTGGGCTATGGCCGCGAATATGTCGACTTGACCGTCGTCCGGAGCGGCCAGCCGGCTCGGGGTGACCGGTGAAAACGGTTCGTCTTTCAGCTCTGGGCGATCGAGGCTGTGGATCTCCCACAGAGCGCTGTAATCGAGCAGGCCGTCCACTTCGTATACGTCCTCGGGGTGCAGGTCGAGCTCACGGATGAGCAGGTCCAGAACTTCGCTGCTGAAACCGGACTCCACCTGTAGGCACACCGCGCGCCCGAAACGTCTGCGTCGTAGTTCCATCTCGACCGCTTCGAGCAAGTCGTCCGCCTCTTCCTCTGCGAGGGTGAGGTCGGCGTTGCGTATGACCCGGAACGAGTAATAGCTCTCGATCTCCATTCCCGGGAACAGTTCACCGAGGAACGCGGCCACGACCTGTTCAACTGGGACGAAGCGCTCACCGTCGGGCATTGCCAGGAACCCCGGCAACAGCGGTGGGATCTTGACTCGGGCAAAGCGTCGGTCACCTCGTTGAGGGTCGCGCACCATTACGGCGAGGTTGAGTGAGAGGTTGGATATGTAAGGAAATGGGTGGCCGGGGTCGACGCCGAGAGGCGTCAGTACAGGGAACATCTGCGACTCGAACACCGTCTCGGTGTACGCCTTGTCGGAAGGTCCTAGAGAGCTCCAAGGGACTAAACGGGTGCCGTGGGTGGCCAGTTCCGGCACGACCACCTCGTTGTAAATCCGCGACCGCTGCGAAAGGGCGTCCTTCACCTCGGCTCGTACCGCCTTCAGCTGGTCGGGCACCGATAGCCCGTCTGGTGCGGTACCTGAGATGCCCGCAGCCAGCTGGTCCTTCAGGCCGGCTACGCGAACCTGAAAGAACTCGTCAAGGTTGGTGGAGAAGATAGCTAGGAATTTGGCCCGCTCCAGCAGAGGTTGGGTGGGCGACCCAGCCAGCGCGAGGACGCGCCGATTGAAGTCGAGCCAGGACATCTCCCTGTTGACATAGCGCAGTTCGCTGGCTCCAAGGATGTTGCCCGACTCGCCTTCCTCCGTTTCATCCCGTCCGTCAGCTTCGGGAGAAATGGTTTCACGACCGAGCGCCACAGACCTCACGCTACCGCCTCGCGATAGTGCGAACAGGGCAAATGGCTGAGCGGTCAGACCTCGACGGCGCCTATGAAGTCGCCTTCTTCATCGTCAGGCACACCTAGGTCCCACTCGAGAAGGACGTTTTCTCGCGCAGCGTCGCGCACGATACGTTCCCGGTTCCGGCGGAACTGCGGGTCATGTGGAGGCAACAACAGCAGGCGCGCCAGGATGCGCTGGCGGAGCTCCTCGATCAGGTTGCGGTCCCCGAAGTCCGAGTCGACTCTCCAGTGGGGGGCGACGGGCCCTAAGTAGACGACCCTTACGTGACCACGGGGCGGGCCCGTGGCCTCTGGCTGTTGAGTAGACATGCGCCGAGCATATGCGACGTCTGTCACCCCGCCGTTCCCACCGTCTGTCACTCGGCCACCAGTGCGCTCTCCGTGGACAGTTCGCGCAACCGGTTGGCAGCGCTCACAACGGCTTGTAACGACGCGTCCAGGATGCTCGAGTCCATTCCAACGCCCCACACCACCTGGCCAGCGGACTCGACCTCCACGTAAGCGACCGAGGAAGCACCGCTCCCGGCAGTCAGTGCATGCTGGTTGTAGTCAAGGACGGCGAGGCCGATGCCGAGGTCTGAAAGCCCGTTCACCAGGGCGTCGATCGGGCCATTGCCTCTCCCGACAACGCTGCGGTGCTCACCGTCGACGAGCAGTTGGGCCGTCACCTGAGTGATGTGGGCATCCGTCGCCCGTTCGCTCACGACCTCGGCCCCTATGAGGCGCAAAGAAGCGCTCTCGGCGAGGTACCTCTTTTCGAAGGCCTCCCAAAGCTCGTCCGGCTTTATCTCGGTCCCGCTCGCCTCGGTTACGGCTTGGACGGCTTTGGAAAACTCGATCTGGAGCCGGCGGGGCAGGTCGAGGCCATGCTCGGTCTCCATGACGTAGGCAACCCCGCCCTTGCCGGACTGGCTGTTGACACGGATGATTGCCTCGTACGTCCTGCCGGTGTGCTTGGGGTCGATGGGCAGGTAAGGGACCTCCCACTTGTCGTACTGCTCCGGCAGGGCGGCGATCCCTTTCTTGATGGCGTCCTGGTGGGAGCCTGAAAAGGCCGTGTAGACGAGGTCGCCGACGTAGGGATGGCGCGGGTGGACGGGCATCCGAGTGGCGTGCTCAGCGACCCGCCGGACAGCCTCGATGTCGTGGAAATCGAGCTCGGGGTCTATGCCCTGCGAAAACAGGTTGAGCGCCACGGTCACGAGGTCGAGGTTCCCGGTCCGTTCCCCGTTGCCGAACAGCGTTCCCTCGACGCGCTCGGCGCCGGCCAGAAGCGCGAGCTCGGCCGCTGCAACAGCGGTGCCCCGGTCGTTGTGAGGATGCACGGACAGTACGATCGAACTGCGATCGCGGAACTGGCGGCCGAACCATTCGATGACGTCTGCGAACAAGTTCGGCGTGTACATCTCGACGGTGGACGGAAGGTTGACGATGAGGGGCGCCTGAGGGCTCGGCTCGACGACGTCAGCCACTGCTTCGCAGACTTCAACCGCGAAGTCGGGTTCGGTCCCTGTGAAGCTTTCGGGAGAGTACTCGTAGCGCAGGTGCGCCCCGGAGACCTTGTGCTCCAGCTCCTTGCAAATACGGGCTGCGTTCGTGGCGATATCGATGATCCCTTGGCGGTCCTGGCGGAACACGACTCGTCGCTGCAGCTCTGAGGTCGAGTTGTAGAAGTGCAGGATCGCTCGCGGGGCGCCTGAGATGGCCTCGAAGGTCCGTTCGATGAGCTCCTGACGGCACTGCACGAGCACCTGAACGGTCACGTCTTCGGGTATTAGGTCTTCTTCGATGATGTGGCGGGCGAACTCGTAGTCCGGGCCGGAGGCTGAGGGGAAGCCGATCTCTATCTCCTTGATGCCGATCCCGACCAGCGCCTCGAAGAGCGCAAGTTTGCGCGCCGGGTCCATCGGGTCGATCAGGGCCTGGTTGCCGTCGCGCAGGTCGACACTGCACCAGCGCGGAGCTGTTCCCAGTTGCCTGGACGGCCACGTGCGGTCCGGGAGCACGAGCGGCACAGAGGCGGCATACTTCTCGAACGGCATCTTGGGGATCGTCAGCGGGGGGCGAGTCATCTTTGGGCCTTTCTACGACGGGAATGAAAAAACCTCCTGGCCAGAAGGCACAGGAGGTCTCGGCGAACACCGGGTGGGGTGTTCGCCTAGGTGAGAAGGAGCAGGCTAGCGCGAGCGCTCATTGCCATCCATGTTCCCCTAAACACTTGGCAGCTGTCAAGTTATTGAGCTACGTTGTCTGGGCGCCGCTCCCGAAGCCTCGTTTTGGGGGCTGCGTGTTTGACCACCCGGACGGCCGGGTACCGCCTTGACAGGCGCTTGTGGAGTACTGTAAAAGAAGCAATGCTGCGTCGTTCCCCGCACTCTGACTGAGGTTCAGCCCGGCAGGGATCCAAGACCGGCCGGGAAACGTAATACATTCAGTGTGTGGCGCAAAAAGCGCAACGGAGGTCAACTTGGAAACTTCTTGGATGGTGCAGGGACGGTGCCGGGACCTGCCGCCCGAGATATTCTTCCCGAGCGACGGAGTTGGGGTAGAGGTGGCTCGCCACTACTGTGCCGAATGCCCCGTAAAAGGGCCATGCCTGGAGTACGCCTTAGAAAACCACATCGAGCATGGGGTGTGGGGCGGCGCCTCGGAGCGCGAGCGTCGGCGTATTGCGCGTAGCCGCCGCGGGCTGCCTGCCCGCACCCCCGCCACAGGGCCACAGCAGCCAGGGCCTAACCGGCCCGGAGTTTCGGTCCGCAAGTAGCCTCGCCTCTAGTTGCTCCACGGTTCGCTGCGGAGCGAAGTGGCGGGCTACCCGGGGGTGTATCAGCTTTGAGGGCCGTCGGCGCTGCGTGCAGCCTTGGCACGGGCTTCCCGGTCGGCCAGCAAAGCGTCCAGCTCTGATCGGGTGAGCGTCACGTGCTCATCGCCCTGAGCAGGCGAAACGGTGCCTGATGGAAGGGCAGCTGGGGTCACTGGTGGCGCAGCTGGGGCCGACGACATCGTCGAGCCAACGCTCCCCGAAGACACGAGAGGCGACGCGGTGGCCTCTTCGTGAGCCTTTTTGAACTCCTTCATCGCTTCGCCGGCGTTGCGAGCCAATTTGGGCAGCTGGCTCCCTCCGAACAGGACTATGACCGCGATAAGGATGTAAGGCCAGTCACCCGTGATATTTGCAAGCATTGCGCACCTCCTGGCGAGCTGGCCGGTCCCTCCAATGCTACTGCTTAGGAGAAGGACTTTGCAGGCGGCCAACCTTCTATACCGACTATACGGAGGTGAGGGCAGACTTGGTTGACGTGAAAGCCGACGAGCCGATGCTCGAGTGCGTTGTCAACCTGAGCGAGGGCTGTGACCCGGCCGTACTGGCGGCCCTGTCGGCGGCCGCGGGTCGCTGCCTTTTGGACCGGCACAGCGACTGCGGTCATCACCGCTCGGTGTTCACCCTGGCTGGGGGCGAAAAGGCCGTCATGAGGGCTGTCCAGGAACTGGCGCGGACCGCGGTGGAGCTGCTTGACCTGCGCAGCCACGTCGGTGTGCACCCCCGTTTCGGGGTGGTTGACGTGGTCCCCTGGGTAGCCCTGGAGGGGTGGCCCCTCAGGGACGCACAAGGTGCTGGTGCTCGACGCGCGCCGATGGCTCGGGACGCTTTTGCGCAGTGGGCGGCCAGCGAGCTCGGCTTGCCGGCGTTCCTATATGGCCCGGGTCGCTCATTGCCGGAGGTGCGCAGGCGGGCTTGGCGTACCTTGCTGCCCGACCTCGGTCCCCGGGCCCCGCACGCTACGGCCGGCTCGGTAGCCGTGGGCGCCAGGGCGCTGATGGTGGCTTACAACCTCTGGCTTGAAGAAGCGGACCTCGCCAAAGCTCGGGCCATTGCGGCGGCGCTCCGCTCGACGGAGGTCCGATCGTTGGCCTTCGCCCTTGGTGAGCGGGTGCAAGTCTCCTGCAACCTCTTGAGCCCACTCATTGTCGGCCCAGCCCAGGTATGGGACGCGGTCGCGAGCATGGCGCCGGTCGCGAACGCCGAACTGGTAGGGCTTGTGCCGCAGGCCGTCCTGGCTGCGACCCCTAAGTGGCGTTGGGAGGAGCTTGACCTGGCTGTCGATCGGACCATCGAGGCGCGGCTCGAAATATAACGGCGAGGCACGCCCGAGCCTGTCGGCCAAGGCCTGCCTCGCCGGGGGAAGTTGCTTGGCGCCGGAGCTAGGAAGCCTTGCCGACCCGGTATGGCGCCCCGTTTCGGCGGCGACGTAGCCGACGGCGCTCCCTTTCGGAGAGGCCACCCCAGATCCCGAACTTCTCGCCGTTGCGGAGCGCGTACTGGAGGCAGTCCTCGCGGACGACACAACCCCGGCAGACCTCCTTGGCTTCCCTGGTTGACCCGCCCCTCTCCGGGAAGAACAGGTCCGGGTCAACGCCCAAGCAGTTCGCGGACCGCTGCCATGTCGGCACTTCGCTGTCCCAGCGGAACCCGGTCAGATCGGCCGGTAAGTGCAAAAAGCGCACGATGTCAGTCACCGGCGGCTCCCATCGGTCGTGTGTTGTCTTAGGTACGCTTCGTCTCGAGTACACCCAGGGTTCCAGCGGGTGGCACTGGTGTAGTTACGCGCTGCGTAACTACACTCCTGTTATCTTGACGCATCGCGCGCAACAACGCAAGGGGTGTTTTTCGTTGGGCCCCGAGGCGGGGGCCCTGACCGGTGTGGGCGAGGGGCCCCTAGGCCATCAAGTGCGGCGGCCGCGACGCCGGCGCGAAGCGCTCTTTGTCTCGAGAAAGTCCAACAGCACGTAGTCCCCGAGGGTGCTCGGCGTGGTGTAAAACGCCTTGCCGCGGTTGAGGCGGGTTATCTGCTCGATGAAACGCCGCAAGTGCCCGGTCGCGTCGAGGGCGAAGGTGTTTATCCGGATCCCGTTGCGCGTGCAGCGGGCCACCTCGACCAATGTGGCGTCGACGGTCTCCTGCGTTGGCGGGTATCCGAAGACGGGCTCCGCTGCGCCGCGAGGGCAGTGGGCGGTGGGCTCACCATCGGTCACCATGATCACCTGTTTGGTGCCCCGCTGGTGCGTAAGTAGCTTCTGGGCGACGACAAGGCCGTGCTGGATGTTGGTCCCCCAGTCGTAGTCCCACGAGACGTCCGGCAGTTCGCGAAAAGGTATTTCACGCGCAGAACGGGCGAAACCGACGATGCCGAGGTAGTCAGACGGGAACCTGCCCGATATGAGCGCGTGGAGTGCCATGGCCATTTTTTTGGCTGCAACGAAATTGCCCCGCATCGGCATCGAAAGCGACAGGTCGAGCATGATGACGGTGGCGGAGCGAGATAGGGCCTCAGTTCGCTCGACCTCGAAATCGGCCGGGGTGAGGGCTACGGGAGTGCCCGGCCCGCTCCTTGCGAGCGCGTTGCGCACGGTCCGTTCGATCGACAGGTTGAAGGCATCGCCCCACTCGTAGGGTTTTGTCTCCCCGGCGCGCTCGTGGCCCGTCCCGGGCTGGCCGATCGGGTGTTGGCCGGAGCGATATCGCGCGAGCTTGGTGAACAGGTCGGAGAGGGCCTGGTCCCCGAGGCGGCGCAAACCGCGGGGTGTCAGTCGGAGCCGCCCGCCCTTTTGTTCCACGAAGCCGGAGTCGCGGAGCCGTCGAGCGATCTGGCCGAGAGCATCGAGCGAGCGGGCGTCCTCTGCACCAAGCAGCTCGCGGGCCCGGTTGATGTCGACCTCGGCCAGTGCGCCGGGGCTAGGCGCTCCAGCCAGGAGCTGCTCGAGGTCGCTCAAATCGGACAGTTGGCTGATGAGGGCGCCGGCCGGCTCGAGCGAGAGCGGCATCCCTAGGAACGGGCTCCCAGCCGACGCACTTGCAAGATGAGCGGCCAGCGACTCGAGCTCCATCCGCAGCTCGAGGTCGCCTTCGAGGAGAGCCTCGGAGAGCTCCATCAGCTTGGCCCTTTGCTCGGGGGTCAAGGACTCGAGCAGTTCCCTTGCGGCGGCGACCTGGCGGGCCATGTTTTCCAACAGCTCGTCCAGGTTTGAGGGGCTGCCCGGCACGAGGTCGCCGAAGCGGTCCATGAAGCTTTCGAAGTCAGCCTGGACATCCTCGCCGTCGCGCCTCCGCTCCGCCAGGCGGTTCAGCTCGGACAGCATCTCCCTGGCGTGCTGGAGGGCCTCCGGCGAAGCGTTCGACATGGCTGATTGCAGCTCCGAAAAGGCTTCACGAGCCAGCTGCGCCCGGCGCTGGCGCACCCTGTCGAGCAGCTCGCGCAAGCCCGCGACGTCCCTGCCAGAACTGTCCATGAAACCCTGGTTCATCAGCCGGCGAAGCGCCTGGTCAGGGTCCCCGTGCTCGGTCAGGTCGTCCATTAGACGGCGAAGGACTTCGTCGCCACTCAGGTCGCCGATTTCCTGGGTGCCGTCCCAGCGTGAGTAGATCGCTCCTGGCATACCGGCGCTTAGCGCTCCGTGAACAGGTTCATGACCGCTTGGCCTGATAGCTCGCGCCACGCGCTGTCGGGTGCTTGTTGAGCCGCTTCGCGAGGTGGAGGCCTTCGAGGACAAGCTCCGTAGCGGCGGCGAGAGCCGCTGCGCTTTCGGAGCCTGCGAGCTTGCCAGCCGGTGCCCGCAGCGCTGGGTGGAGGGCCAGGGCCTCGACGTACGAAGGCGAAGGCACGTCGTCGCCCACCTCGATAGCCGAGCCGTCGTCGAGCTCGGAAACGGCCTTAATGAGCTCGGCCTGCTCGACGCTCGACCTGAACACGCCGAGAACTGCCTGGCGGGTCAGGCGGGCGACGAGATCCTCTTCGCTCGCCTCGTCCAGGGAGTCCAGCTCCACCTTTCCCGCGGTCGGCGAGACGAGCGCGGCCAGGTCGCTGACACGGGGCACTGCTTGCTTTTCGCCGAGCCTGAGAGCACGTCGCGAGGCGGCGGCGACCAAGGTTTCATAGTTGGCGACCCCGAGGCGGACAGAGACCCCGGACCGCTGGTTGACCTGCGGGCTTTGGCGCGCCAGTTGCGAAATGCTGGCGACCACCTCTGCCATGTAGGCCGGGACCTCCACCTTGACGCCGTCGAGGTCCGCTGGGTTGGCTTCCTGCAGGATCACGGCCACCTCGGTTGCGGTGTCGAGCGGGTAGTGGGTCCGGATCTGTGCCCCGAAGCGGTCCTTGAGAGGGGTGATGATCCGCCCTCGGCTCGTGTAGTCCTCGGGGTTGGCCGAGGCGACGAGCATGACGTCGAGCGGCAACCGGATCTTGTACCCGCGGACCTGGACGTCACGCTCCTCCAGGACGTTGAGCAGGCCGACCTGGATCCGCTCGGCGAGGTCGGGGAGCTCGTTGATAGCGAAGATCCCACGGTTGGTGCGAGGCACCAAGCCGTAGTGGAGCGTGAGCTCGTCGGAGAGGTACCGCCCCTCGGCGACCTTCACGGGGTCGACTTCGCCGATCAGGTCGGCGATCGAGGTGTCGGGTGTGGCAAGCTTCTCGCCGAAACGTTGCTCGCGGCCAACCCATTCGACCGGGCAGCTGTCGCCCTTGGTGGCGACCAGTTCTCGGCCGTAGCGCGACACCGGGTGGTAGGGGTCGTCCAGGATCTCCGAGCCGGCGACTATCGGTAGCTGCTCATCGAGGAGTTCTACGAGGCTGCGCATGAGCCGCGTCTTTCCTTGGCCCCGTTCCCCGAGAAAAATGATGTCGTGGCCCGCGATAAGGGCGTTCTCGAGGGCAGGCAGGACGGTGCTGTCGTAGCCGACAAGGCCCTCCACGACGGGCTGGCCAGCCGCGATGCGCCGAGCGGCGTTGGCTCTAACCTCTTGTTTAACCGGGCGGGAGCGCCATCCCGAGGCGCGAAGTTCCATCAAGGTCGAGGGTCGTGCGGGCGAGCGCGCTGTCATTGACAAACCGTACCCGTGCAAGCACGCTACTTTGCCGGGTAGTGCCTGGTCCCAAAAGAACCTCGAGACAAGGACCGGGCGCTTGATGGACCTGTGTGGTGAATGGTCTGCCATAGAGGCCGACGACGACCTCCGCCGTAGCTTCCCCCGTCCGGAGCTAGACGACAGTCGCTGGCAACCGGTCCGCGTCCCCGGGCATTGGCAGGCCGAGCCGCGCTTTGCTGCCTCGGACGGGCCCTTGCTTTACCGCCGCCGTTTCGAAATGGAGACACTTGCTAAGG
>Ga0302324_100008705_pt1 | contig 21345 bp, 29 predicted proteins | sample Palsa_T0_1_FD_201949 | JGI IMG/M metagenome (GOLD analysis project Ga0302324, IMG submission 201949) | Peat permafrost microbial communities from Stordalen Mire near Abisko, Sweden - Palsa_T0_1 | ecosystem: Environmental > Terrestrial > Soil > Palsa > Peat permafrost | place: Sweden: Abisko...
CCCGAAAATTCCGCGCTGCACTCTTTTGCGCGGTGGTGTAGTTCTGTGGCACATGCCGTTCCACGCGCATACTCGCGCCCAGCCGCGCCCCTCGCCACCGAGTGTTGCGGCCGAGGTAAAAGCTGAGAAAAAGCGTGTTACCTATGAGCGCCAGCGGTCCGACCAGCTATGCCCTGAGGCCAAGGAGAAGATCGCAAACCTGGGTGCGCGGCTGAGTGGCGCTGGCTTCCGCTAAACCCATCCGGCGCGTTTGATTTTGAGACCCAGCCCAGCGCGCCGCCGCTTCGTCGAAAAGCAAGCCCCATATAGCCCACAACACGAGGTAAAAAACCATGACAGATCAGGAGGGCGGTGGAGTCACCGCGTACCGGACGCGGGGGCGATGGCATCGCGGCCAGTGAAGACCGTAGGTAATCGCCCGCGGTTCGAAACCAATCGTCGATTATAGCGGCGGCCCGTGCCCTGGGCGGTTATCAAGCCGAACTTAGCTCCCCCGGCGGCCTCGCGAGGGCCGGAGCGGACTTGCTGGGAAGCCACGAAGTCCTGCACGCCAATGCAGCATTACCTTGCCTTCTGCCACACTCAGGCCCAATGTCTCCATCGCCAGCTCGGCCCGTTCCATTTCCATCACACTGCAGCGTTGTTCGCCGCCATCCTGGAGGCAAATGACTTCCACCCGGAACTTCATGCGCGGAACCTCCCGTGCTCCAGGCGCTGGGCTAAGCGCTGGTTGGCCTGTTGCAGGCTGAAGCGCTCGGGCTCCAACGGACCGTATTCTTGCAGCCGGCGATCAATGCTTTGGAAACCATGGTCCAGCGCTTGCCGCAGCGTCTGCCAGGTACTGGCCGGCTCGTCCGGGTCTGCAGCGGAGAACATGCCGATCACCGCTTCCATCTGCACGGGTGTGTACATCGCCTCGCCTTGCCTTTGCCGCTTCAGCATCAGCCGATATCCGGTGGGCCCGCCGCAATGTTCCGGAGGAGCAGCGCCACGACCGCCCAGACACACCGGCGCCTCGTCGCCATCGTCCCCGGGCCTCTGGTCCAGCAGCCGGAACTCCCATTCCCAAAGATCAATCGCACCGCAGGTGTAGAGAAAGGTCTCCCGCGGACACAGTTGGAAATCGCGCAGGGTCTGAACGGGTCACCCGTCGAAAGCTATTGAACTCCTGTCCCTGGACGCGGAAGAGGACCCGAGCCCGTCCCATCCCAGAACGGTGCGGAACACTTCATCGAAATCGGTCAGGTCGAGGGAATCGGGTATGGAGATGACACGAATGACCATTGGGCTTACATTGCGGAGAACCGCCCGCAAAATCAGACCGTTGAAGGGTACTCTTGAAGTCATCTTTTCAGCCTAAGCCCCGAAAAACCAGACCCCCGGGTTGCTGCTGCACTCACAGATACCGTATCGCCGTGCATTCATGACGATATCGAAGCTAGGAAATTCTTAGTAACTTCTTAGCAAGTCGCTAAGGACTTCCTTTCCCACCTTCCATTACCATCTGAACTGTTCGATAGATTCTAACCCGCCGCGAACGGCCCAGGCAAGTTATCGCGCTTTGCCTGGAGTCTTTTGCGTGTTGGGCCAAGGCCGGGCATTAGTCCGAACTATTGGAAACGGAGAAGTCAATGAAGATAATCGAAGACCAACGTTTGGCAACGCAAAAACCTTGGATGTGGTTATTAGCGATATTTTGTTTCGCGTTGCGGCTCAACGCCGCTAATGTGGTCACAAACTGGAACACGATCGCCTCGACCACGATTGTCGCGAACGGTGGAAAATCCGCGGCCGCTTCCAGAGTATGGTTTGCCTACACGAGCCTCGCCGTATATGACGCTGTCAACGCGATAACTGGTGAGTACCGGCCCTTCTATTATAAGGGTGTGGGGCCCGGGGACGCCTGCCTGGAAACTGCGGCGGCCGCCGCTGCGCGAACGCCGCAAACCGGACAATCCGGTGGGTGTCGTCCGATTCCGTCAGGGCTTGTCAGACCTCCGGTCTCCGCGAGTCCATCAAAGAACTAAGAACCGAGGAAAACAATGAAGATCTCAACCTTGCCTGGATTTACTGCGGAAGGATCGCTTCGTGCCTCTTTGGGACGATACCGTACCCAAATGACCGGAGGCTCAAGTGACTTTTCCGTTCAGCCTCAAGCGGTCCAAGTAATGAGAAAAGGGAAATGCTGGTGCGACGAGCCCGACACCAGATTCGTGTGCCAAGGTGGAAATTGTCGTGAAATACCGGTCTGCCTTCAATGGTCCTGTCCGGCTGCCGGGATAGACGACATTCCCGGCAGCACAACGGTTTATACGCCGGCCGACCCGTCAAGCCAGTAGAATGCGCTTCAAGTCACGACTAATTAAGTCAGAGGGATCGAAATCTATGAACCTACCACAATTCAATGCAGATTCTTCGCTTTACAGATCAACAACTCCGTACAATTCCACTTATGGCGGGAGCTTCATGGGCAATACGACCGCAACCGTCACTCCACAAAGCTGCGGTTTTCTATCGGCAACACTCTGTGTCGCGGCCGTTGGAACGGTTGGTGTCGTCTGTGCCGCTTCGTGCCTCGCCGGGGCAGCTGCTGGTCCGGGAGGAGGCATTCCCTGTTACGCCTGTGTGGTGGGACTGCTTGGGGCTACGTACGGCTTCTGTAAGGACTGCCTTCCCGCTTGGATACGAGCAGCGATTGGAAACAGCGATGGCGGCAGCACCGGCGGGGGTGGCGTTCCCGAATGTTGTCCCCAGGGTCTAAAATGCAGCTGCGGGGGCAAGTGTCAGACGGTGAATGGACAGCTCCGGTGCGTGGGTGGTACCTGCTTGACCCCGAAGCAATCCTGCCCCTAGCTTGATTGCAGCTGCTGATGTTCCTGGTGAGGCTAGAGTGTTAGACCTTGTCAATTTGCCGCGCCTGATGTCGGTGACGCAGGGGAACCCCGAAATTGCCATCGCTCTGATCGACGGTCCGGTGAATACAAGCTTGGCGAATTTCGAGCTAAATACTATCAGGGACATTTCATCCGATGGCAGCGGAAAATGCGATGAGAACCATACGACTGCCTGTCTGCATGGAACTTTGGTGGCTGGCATCTTGATTGGCAAGCGAGGCTCGGGCGCTCCGGCCATATGTCCGGGCTGCACACTGATTTTGCGATCGATTTTTAGCGACAAAGGCAGCGAGGCCAATAATGTGCCGAGCGCCAGCGCTGAAGTTTTAGCTTTGGCTCTGTTTGCGGCGATTGACGCGGGAGCAAGAATCGTCAACTTAAGTTGCGGTATTGCGCGCTGCTGCGGGCGGGGAGAGAGTAGCCTGCGCTCCGCGCTTGGTTTCGCCGCGAGCAAGGGAGTCATTGTTGTGGCCGCTGCGGGCAATCAGGCGAGAGTTGGAGGTTCGTGCATTACTAAGCATCCGTGGGTGATCCCAGTTGTCTCGATTGATCGCGCTGGACGGGCTGCAAGCGATTGTAATTTGAGCGCCTCTATAGGCCAACGGGGGCTGGCCGCGCCCGGCCAGGATTTGCTGAGCGTCAGTTCCGACGGCGCGCCCGCGCGCTTCTCAGGAACGAGTGCGGCTTGCCCGTTGGTAACTGGCGCAGCGGCGCTGTTGTGGTCTGAGTATCCAAGCATGACGGCGGCGCAAATCAAGGAAGCTCTTGCGGGAGGAAGAAGACAGCGAAGCATAGTACCTCCAACGATGGACGCTTGGGGCGCTTTTCAAACGCTGGCAGCGCGAGCGAACAGGAAAAGAACGGCATGAACAATTCTGAGGAAACGAGCAAGTTATCCAGTCGTGGGCCCGCGCGTCACAACGTCAGGTTGCCTGGGTTTATCGCCGAAGAATCGATTGGACTGGGAGATTTGGTCAAGAAAGTGACCTATGCCGTTGGCATCAAACCTTGCGGCGGGTGCGAACAGCGCGCCAGGGCAATGAACCGCTGGTTGAGGATTGGCCCCAAACGATAGTGGGTGAGTTCTAAGGAGATCAATGAGTTGTTGAAGGAGATTTATGGAACGACAAATCGAAGAGAGCGTGAGCGCGCGACCCCAGGCGATACCACCAGAGGTGAGGCCGGTGGATTTGGCAAACCGCGTAACGCCACAGCAATCATGCCCGACCTGCGCTGCGGCTGCGAGTGCTGCGGCCTCAGCTAAACCATCTTGGATCTATGCCATAGGCAACATCGAGGCGAGATTCCCGAATCTGGCTATTGAAAAGGAATATGCACAAGTCGTGGGGCGCGGCGACACCCGTGGGCTCACCGACAAACAGGCATTGCACACGGTGCTGGCAAAGCCAGAGAATCGATACTTAGCGCGAAGGGTTTGCTGGGTTATGACGATCGAGGGTCTTGAAACCTACCTGCTTTACCCTCGGGATCCGGCGGACCTATCCCTACTCGTGGAAGCAGTTCGAGAGAGTCCGTCGCCGACGGATCTAGATATCGTCATCGGAAGCCAGGGACCCAACGCTCCGCCGGATATATGTAACGGCCTGCAGATACCAATAGTTGTTTTCGATCAAGTGTACTCGCTTGATCGGGACACGCTGGTGCGCGCGATTCCGAAACCGGAAAAACTCTCCGCTGAAGAATTCGCTCCGGCTGCCGCAGAGTTATTTGACCGGATCATGCAAATGGCCGATAATGCAGGGGCGACCGACGAGCACCGTGCGCTTAACTACTTGGCGGTGCGCTACCCCGCCGTTTACTCGACAGTCTCGGCTGCATTCGCGCGCAATGCTTCGCTCGAGTCCATTGATGTGCTAACGTCGCCACTCGCCGGTACGCGAAACATCGTAGAGGTTGTGTTTTCTTTTCGTGATCGGACCACCGATGTTGTGGATAAGTTCTTTACGCGTGTGGATGTGACGGACGAATTTCCATTCTTAGTAACCAAGATGTCATCCTATTTTGATCGGTGATCGGAGTTTATCTTGACTTAAAGGAGTGTGTGATGGGCCTCTATTGGAATATTTGGACATCCGTATCCGACGGCGGAACCGGGCCTGGTGCGCCGGTGACCGCAGTGCCCTGGGGAAACACTTTTGCTCTGTTTCTCGCCGATCCCAATGGCGGGGTCCATGGCATTAAGGCCGAACCAGGTTATGGCTGGGAAGGCGTGCCGGGACGCACCACCAAACCGGGCGCGCAGATTACCGCAGTGGAATCCCGTAGCCACTTCACGCTATTTATGGCCGACGTCACCGGTGAAGTGTTTACCAACTCCCGAACTCCTTATCAAAGTTGGAATGGCTGGACCAGTGTGTCGGAAGGCTCCACCACACCGGGCGCACCGATCGCGGCGATACCCTGGGACGACAGCTTTGCCCTATTTTATCTCCGATCCTCACGGGCTGGTATATGCGATCAAGCCACGCCAGGCTTTGGTTGGGAAGCAGTGCCGGGACTTAGCACCAAGCCAGGCGCTCCTGTTACAGCTCTTCTTTCCGGAAACAGTTTCACCTTGTTCGCGGCCGACGTCAACGGTGAGATCTTCATGACGTCCGGTGCCCCTCATCAAGGTTGGGCCCCCTGGACCAGTGTGCCGCAAGGCAGCAGCTTGCCGGGCGCGCCCCTTGCAGCGGTACCGTGGGGAGACAGCTTCGCGCTCTTTATTGCCGATCCCAGCGGCGGTGTCTACGCGATCAAAGCCACACCAGGCTATGGTTGGGATGCAGTTCCAGGACGCACCACCAAGCCCGGCGGCCAAATCACAGTAGTGCCCTGGAACAACCCGGTAACCCCACAGCGCTTCCTCTTGTTTATGGTGGACGTCAACGGTCAGGTCCTTATGACTTCGGGCCTCCCTTACCAAGGCTGGGATGCTTGGATCAGCCCTTCAGATGGCGCCAGCACTCCGGGCGCGCCGGTGACGGTAGCGCCCAGTCCCGCGCAACTACTGGCGTTTACCCTTTTCATCGCTGATCCAAAAGGCGGCGTCTACACAACTTCACCGGCTCCTCCTCCGACGCCCACCGGGCTGCACCTGATTAGTGTAGGTGCCGTAGGTGCCGGACAAGAAGTGACAGCGGCTTGGGTGGGCTGGAACGCCGTTCCCGCACCGGGCAGTGTCTATAAGATTTACTACCTGGTCCCAATCTACGAGGCAGGCTCCCTCGCCGGAGTCTCGAGCGCCAACACCAATCAGTGTGCACTTCAGCTAGCAGACGGGCACAGCTACAGCGTTTCTGTTCAAGCTGCTTATATTGATGGCAATATCGGAGTCGTTAATGGAAGTTCGGCCGCTTTGAACGCGATTGTCGTGACCGCGCTCCCGGTATCGCCACTCACGCCATCTGTCACTGCCACAGTGGAGCCGATTCAAAGTCCCCCATTAGGTACAAACTACAGTCTGTTGATCAAAGGATCGAATTTTGGAAAAAACGAGCAGGTTTCCGTCACCGTAGCCTGGAGCATTACCGGGGAATCGGGGTCTGTTTCGTTCCCGCTCGGTGTTTTGACCACCAGTTCTCTCGACGGATCGTTCTTTGTGACCTTTACAGGCCGAGATGATGGCAATCCCGACGCCGCTGAACATCCACTCCTTATTGTGCTGAAGCCAGTCGAGAACGGATGTCATGAAAAGTCAGCTCAGAAGGCGCTGAAACATTTCCCCCCTTATTGTACTATCGTGTGATAAAGGACATTATCATTTGGTGCCGACAGGATTTAGGTCCAAACTTTAGTATTATCTGAGTTGCTCGCTGGATTGGTAACCGCCCGGAATAGCCAGGTAGCCAGCGAATCGGGCTTGCCAGTGGTTTCGTGTCCATTGGTAGGGGGTTTCTGCGGACGGGGGTTAAGGAGTCAATTTTGGAGGAGCAATATGCCTTGGTATACATGTACTGTTAATGAAGTGGGACCCGCGACCGATGGCACTGATACGCCCGATCCGGTCGTTTATATCAACTTGACAGATACTGCGGGCAGTTTTAAAACGACTTGGTTCTACGCCGGGAACCTGGGCCAGAATCAGATGCTGTCTGTCGGAATTGCCGCTATCAGCGGCAACAAACACGTACAGGTGGGCGCCACCGCTCCCAATCCGGGGAATAGTCCCTATACGGAGATCACCCGCATGTATCTCCAATCCACCTGATTGGCGGAACGCTCGCCTGGAAGCACGCTGAAACGCAAGTCATAAAAAAAGAGGAGCAGCATGCCTTGGTATCAGTGCATTGTAAATCAGGTGGGACCGGCAATCGACGGTACAGAGACACCCGCCCCGGTCCTTTATATCAACCTGACCGACACAGCAGGAAGTTTCAAAAACACATGGTTCTATGCTGCGGCCGGCGGCCAGGATCAAATGCTCAATGTTGGCATCTCCGCGATAAACAGCAAGAAGAATGTGGAGGTCGCCGCTACCGCTCCCAACGCGGGGGGTAGCCCCTATACAGAACTCACCCGCCTCTACGAGATCGTCGGAACCCTGCCGCCGACTCCGCCCGCCGCACCTTCAGGGCTACATGTGATCAGTAAACAGGCAGCGGCAGGCCCGGGAGCGAGCAGCATCACCATCGGCTGGACTGACAATTCGGACAACGAAGCTGGCTTTAATATTACCTACGATGGATCGTTGCCAGGTGGTCCCGACGACAAGGGCAAAAAGACGGTGAGCGGCAATTCGACGACAGCCACCATAAGCGGGCTTACGAGCGGATATACATATGTTATCGAGGTGCAATCGTTTAATGCGGCAGGGAACAGTGGGATAACGTATATCAGTGTTGGGATACCGTACGTGGCGCCTCCGGCACCTCGCGTTATCACTGTTTCGAAGCAAGGAACTGGATCAGCGGCGAGCGCCATGGTCAGCGGATCTGGGTTTTCTCCAAACAGTCTTATCGTCATCAGAATAGTAGCTGCGAATCTGCTAAGTCCCGTCCAATTTTCGACGACAGCGGGCGGAGACGGAAAATTCTCGGCGAGTAAGAGCTTTTCTTGTGTTTCCGGGATAGTTATTACCTTCACGGCGTTCGAGGATGCGAATCCTACCGGCACCATCTCGAATGCGGTCTCAATGACTTGTTGACTGTCGGTGGAATTAGATTTCAGTAGCTTAAACTTGACCAGACGATAGGGATGATAACGCGTCTCGCTTTGTCGTACACCTTCCCAGCTTCCGATATTCCCTCGGTTTCGCCCCAACGGTCAAACCATCAGTCCAGAGCAAGAGGCCGCTTGACCCCCGGCTTCCTGGCGCTCTCCATGTTGGCCTGCAGCGTAATAGGGGTCCAGGGCCGGAACGGCGAGTTTTTTACGTTAGCATATTGAACGCAATGTTGACCTCCTCGTTAGCTGCCCTTCAGCACCCCGCAAAATCGAAGATGCCGTTCGGCAGGATATGCTCATGCAGGAGGGGCCAGATCCGGGCGAGGTCCTCGTCTCGCGCGGTTTGGCCGGAGTTGCGGAGCTGATCAACGATTTTCTGCATTCGAATCGTATTCCACACGACAGTGGCATTGCAGAGCAGACTGAGGCAACTGGTCTTATTCATGATTTCGTTGAGATCCCCATCCCGAAACTCGCCCCTGTTCGCAAAGAACAGCCAGCGGGCCAGAGAATGCCGGGCCTCGCCCCGGTTGAGCTGCAACTGCACCACTCGTCGAATTTTCTCGTCCTGGATGTAACGGAGAATGTAGATCGACTTGATGATTCGCCCATAGGCGGTCAATGCCTTGGCAAGGCGATCAGCCGGCGCAACATTGGCCAGACGTTCCACAACAATCTCGGGAGGCGCCACCCGGTTCTTGAGTGACACGCCCACCCGCACCATTTGGTCCCATTGCTCTGCGATCAGGTCACGGGGGACCGTTTCATCAAACAGGCAATCCAATTCGCCGTAGTTCTGATGGCGGTCCAGCTTGAACAGCGACTGATCGGGCAGGTCCTTGATGCGCGGCATGAACTCGATCCCTAGCAGATGGCAAAGGGCAAAGATGTGGTCGGTCACGCCGCCGGTATCGGTGTGGTGGAACTGCGGCTGCAGAATGGTATCGTTCAACAGCAGGCCGGAGAGCACGTACGGGTAGCGGCCACAATGCTGCAAAATTCCGAGATCGGAATATTGCAGCAAATTCCGGGTTCAATGAAATTCCGAGTCAAATCAGAGCGCCGTGGAAACAGCCCGTAAAACAGCACGTTGAGAACTCTGCCTACTCGGAATTTTCCTGAGATCCTTCTCCTTGCGGCCGCAGCGCCGCAGAAGGAGAAGCTTCGATGCTCGACAAATTCTATTCGCGATCATCCACGCGTGATCGCATTCTCAACGGTCCCGCTGTACTTATCGTTGATACTTAGCCTCGGAATTCTCTCAAAACATGTTGGACTACCGAAATCTTCGAAGTCCTGTGCTTTCAATGGGTCGAGACGAACGTCGTGACCAGGGATCACTTCCGCTCGGCCAGCGTACGCTCATGTTCGAGCGCTTCGTGCAGCAGCGACTTGATATAGGTTTGGTACGGCAGGCCCTTGGATTCGGCGAGTCTCTGCGCCAGTGCGATGTCGGGCTCTGGCAGCCGGATCGATAGCAGTCGCGACAGTACGCGATGAAGAGGGTGTTCCGGATGTTCATGCACTCTAACCCATCCGACCCGGTCCTTCACTTCCGGATTGTCGCTCGTGTCGATCTGATCGTCAGGCAATGCCGCGACACGCTTCAGGCGCTCGCGTTCCGCTTTTGTGATTCTGCGGTTTTCGATCTGCTCAATGGTCCTGGTTATCATTCTGCCGGGCTTGTGGTCAGTCGCTTTCTTCATACAACTTCCTTTCCGCAGGCGTCGCTTTGCGGGCTGAAATGATGCGTACAATCGCACCGAGACCTTCTTCCCTGACGGTATGTACGACCAGCAAAACGCGGTCGACATAGCCGATTGCATGCAGGCGTTGTTCGCCCTCGACGACGCGGTCTTCACGGATGATTACGTGCGGGTCGCTGAAGACTTTTCTCGCCTCATCAAAGCCGACGCCGTGCTTGACAATATTCACACGTTCCTTGCTCTGGTCCCACTCGAAGCGTACGGTCACCTGACTTCATCCTAGTATATACAGCGTAGCTACGCATTGGAGTGACCGCCCCGCAGGCCATGCCCGGGGAGGTATCAGAACAAAGTTTCAAGTTTGATCGTGGCTCTTTCTGCGCTGGGAAGTTTATCATCCCATCATCCTTGATTGCAGGGCTACTTGGCTTTTGATCTGCAGTGTCTGGAGAGCAATGCAATAACATAACGTCCTTATGTCCTAAAAAGTAAAACACCGGGGGCGGCGCGCCTACACTTTTGCGGCGTGTCCTACTTGCCCTCGGCCCGGATGCCGAGGTGATCACAGGGAGCATCCTGTAAATCCTGGGCGACCCCCAGATAGCGTTCCGTCGTCTGTATCGAGGCATGGCCGAGCGAGAGCTGGATCTGTTCGAGGGGCGCTCTGCCCTTGTGCGCCAGCTTGGCGAAGGTGCGCCGCACGTCGTGGGGCGCGAGCGTCGCGCCCAGCTTTTTGCCGTAGCGATCGACGACCTCATAGATCGACTGCGCGCTCATGCCCTGCCCCGTGATGCGATCGCCCTTGTTGACGGCGCCCAGCACCAGACCGCTGGGGAAGTGAGCCGCAGCCAGCCAGTCGTCGATGGCAGCTTTGGTCCAGGGAGGCATGGGTACGGTGCGCACGCGATTTCCCTTGCCGGCCAGGTCCACCACACACCAGCGGCCGTCCCGTTGCTGCACGTCTTCGATGCGCAGTCCCGCTAACTCCTGCCGGCGCAGGCCACACCCCACCAGCAGGGCCAGCAGCGCGCGATCGCGCCGTCCCTTGTTCGTCTCGCGGGAGGGCAGCGCGAGCAGTCGTTGGGCCTGGTCGAGCGTTAACCAATTCCCTGCCCTCACCCCGTGACGCCGGGCTCCCTGGACGCGCGCTACGCCAGACGCCACCTCAGGCGCGAGCCACCCGTTATCGGCCGCCTCCGCCGCCAGTTTTTTGATCGCGCTGAGGCGCACGTTGATCGACGAGGCGGCCAGGCCCGCCGCTTCGAGCGCTGCCCGGTAGGCCTGGACCGTGGCTTTCGAAAAGCCCGGCGCGGCGGTGGCGCGGCACCACTGCGCAAAAGCGTCGAGTGCCTGGGCATAGGCCCGCTTGGAATGCGCGGAACTCACGCTATCCAGCACCAGGCGCTGGAGGCGCTTCCAGGCCTCGTCTTTTTCCGTGCGCACCAGCGCCCAGGGTTCCGTCATGCCATCTCCACCATCTGCAACTGGAGGGGAACGCCGGGATGCTGCTCGGCCCACAGCACCACCAGCGGCTCGGGGATCCAGATGCGCAGGGCGCCCAAGCGGTGGAGCCGCGCGTGACAGGCGGCGCAGAGGGTCACCAACAGCGCGCGTTCATGGACGCCCGGCTTACGATGATGCACATGGAGACGAGGATGGCTCGCGCCACAGCCGCGACAAGCGTAACCGTCACGACGTAAGATCTCGTCGCGCAGCCCGGCGAAGCGCTGGCGGGAATGGGCCTCCGCGCGATAGCAGGCGCGGCACAGCCCGGCCACCCAGGGCGCTTCCCGGCCGCAGGCGCAGAACAGCGCCCGCTGGCGCGAGTGCGCGCCACCCGCCGGAACGACGCCAGTCCGCACCACGATAGAAAGATCGCTACGCTCGAGAGGCATCAGGCGGGCCGTAGCAGGAGAGAGGGCACGGGGTATTGGGAAAACCCCTGGTCGAAGGTCACCAGCGTAGCGTCGTTCACGGCCGCATAGGCGGCCAGATACGCGTCGCCCCACAGATTCGTGGCTGCCTGGTTCCGATCCGAGTAGGTTTTGAGCAAACTGTCCAGGGCTGGCCATTCCGGAAAAAAACAGACCCGCGCGTCCGAGGCGAGGGTTTCGTACACCTTCCAGGCCTGCCGGTTGGTGAGGGGGTTTCCCTTCATGGTGGCGGCGTTGGTGAGGTGACGCAGCAGCCCGAGTTGGGTGAAGCGGCAGAATCCGATGGCGTCGGACTGGTCCTGGTTCCACCAGACGGCGGCAGAGCGGTGAAGGACATGCCGCTCGACGACCACCGCCAGCCAGACGTTGATGTCAGGAAAACAGCGCGTCGTAGATCTGGTCATGGCTCGGATCGACCGGCTCGCCGGGACTCGAAACCAGCGGCGCCTGGACGCGGGTTTTGGGGGAGGACGCGAAAGCCACTTCCCGTTGAATGGAGGCGAGGATCAGGGCGCGTGCCGAACAGCCGCGGCGCTGGGCCGCCTCGTGGATCTGGCGGTGCAGATCGGCGGGAATGTCGAGCGAGGTGCGGACAGCGCCTTTCATCGTATTATAGGATAGCCTACGACTTACGATACGTCAATCAGTTTTGTTAAGGGGTATTATCATAGGCGATTGGAAAGGAAATCTGCGTTTTCTTCCGAAACCTATTCTGCCCAACCGTGCGGTAACGCCGTGAAGTAGGGGAATTCCCCTCCCTGCCGCCCAACCTGCCTACTTCCATCGATTTGACGCCCGCTGGCGTCTAAGCCTGGCCGTCCAAAATCCATTCCGCCTCGCGACCGTAGCAGTATGTGGAATTGCTTAAGTCCCATAGTTGGCTTGTAATCCGACCATAAAGATAGCACACTAGAAGTGGGACTACGATGCTACGCAAACGTGCTCACGTCATTCTGCCCGCGGATCTCCTCGCCGAGGTGGACCGCCTGGTCGGCGAGCGCGGCCGCAGCGCCTTCCTCTCGGATCTCGTGCGGCGGGAAATCCAACGGCGCAACCTGCTCGCCGCGCTCCGGGAGGCCCGGGGCTCGTGGAATACGGAAGAGCATCCCGAGCTACAGGAGGGTTCCGAAGCGTTCGTCGACCGCTTGCGTGCCGAGAATGAAGCCCGTCTGAAATCCCTCCCGGACGCTTGATGCCCACCCTGCTGCTAGACACTACCTTTCTCATCGATGTCTTGAATGACCGCCGGGGCCGGGCCGATCTCATGGAGCGGATGATTTTGGAGCAGCATACGCTGGCTTGCTGCGCCATCAATGTGGCCGAGGTATATGTGGGCCTGCGCGCCCCGGAAGCGGCCAAAACGGAAGCTCTGCTGCGGCAGCTCGCCTATGTTCCTATTCGCTGGGAGGCGGCGAAACTGGCGGGCGATTTGAAGCGCGAATGGGCGCGCAAAGGACACACGCTCACGTTAACCGACACCACCGTTGCCGCGGTCTGTTTGACCGAAGGGATCACCCTGGTGACCGATAATCGCAGGCATTTCCCCATGCCGGAGTTGAAGCTCTATTCCTTGCCGGAGGGCTAATAGGGGGCGTGCACCGTCAGGCTTGGAGTGGTTTGTCGGCCAATTGTGCCAGACCTCGTCCTAAACTGGCTCTATTCGAGATGGCGCATTCATCAAGCCTCCCATCCTGGCGGCGGGTCGGGAAGATCGATGAGTACGCGTTTGATACCCTCGATGATAATCTCTTGCTGCTCCAACTGATTAAAAGCGGCTTTGCGTCTCAGTTCGGCCGCAGTTGAAACCGGACACCGGAATGAAAGCTGACGGACGGCCTCCCTTTTCAGCAGTGGTCTGGGCATGAGTCCGCCTGCGGGTGCTTCATTTTTTGGTGTAGCTACCTGGTAGCTATCCGGTGCTGAGGGCGTCGGCCGCTCTTTGTCGATCGTGCGCCCGAGAAGTCTGAGTTCGGCGTCCTTGTCGGCGTCTGGCTTATTGAAATTCGTGAACGCTGCTTTTAGACCGCCGCGGTCGCTTGCAGGCATTTTGCAATCTCCTCTGCCAGGCCGCGAATCTCTCCCGCAGCCTTTCCTTCTGGTTCATAACTGATTACAGTTTTGCCTACCGTGGGCGCGAGAACGAATGCTTGACGAGTTGTCACTTCGCTGCAAAGCACCTGAACATCGACGCCATCGATTCGGAAGATTTCCGCTGCGACGGATAATGCTTCAGCTCCTGTTCGGGTCTTCCCTGGAGCCTTCCCATTGATAGCAATAAACACTTTCTGATTCTCTTTGAGCGCAGCGACATCCTTCAGCAGAGGCAGAAGTTGATGGCTGGCGAGGTAGTCGAGCATCGAGGGTCGGACTGGAACGATGACCAAGTCAGCCGCTAGGATAGCCATCCGGGAGATGCTGGTCTGGCTGTCCTTACCCGGTACGACTTGCGACGCACCGGGTGGGCAGTCGACTAGGATGACGTCATAACCTTTAGCCGCCAGCTCTCTGATTTTTCGATGAATGTCCTCGTGCGGATGGGTCATGACCTCGAAGGGTAGTCCAGCCTCCCCCGCCCTCATAGCCCACTGCTGTGCACTGGCCTGGGGGTCCGCATCGATGAGGAGCACCTTTAGGCCTCCCTCGGAGCTGAGCACCCCGGCCAAATTCATGGAGAGCGTTGTCTTGCCACACCCGCCTTTTTGATTTGCAACCGCAATTACGGTCGGCATAGCTCAAAACTACCGTAAACCTACCGGGTTGTCAATAGATAGCTACCTGGTAGCTATCCAATATATACTTTTGCCCGTCGCCCGGTGTAGTTCTGTGGAAATCGGTGTAGTCGCGTGGCATCGGAGTGTAGTTCCGTGGCAAACTTGACGATTGTGCGCCACCTTCCGAAGCGGTCGGGGGTAGCGCCTCTGGAAAATAGGACCGGCGTACAGAGCCACAGAACCTCGGTGTAGGTGAGTGGAAAGGAAGTGTAGCTGCAAGGAAATCCGGTGAAGATGCGTGGCAGTACTGGTGTAGGTCCGTGGAAACGCGGGTGAAGATGCGTGGCAGCACTGGTGTAGATCCGTGGAATTATGCGTCGCGTAACTCCTTATACACCAGCCTGTTGCAAATAACCATAGCTTTTATATTTTGTCTTTATAGTAGACTTTAACAGCAACATCACCCATCTACGAGGCAACATCCTGGATGCCCGACAGCGCTACGACGAGCGGACAAGCAACACTGCCTATTGTTGTTGAACATGTCGATCTTGTCCGGGTCGAGAAAAGCCTGCACTCGCTAGGCTTTTTTGCCTCCACAGCCAAGCGGGAAATCTCTCGAACAATCGTCCAAGTCTTTCGACGGCCTGATGGCCAAAGAATCCAAGCGAAGGCAGTGATCGAAGGCGTCCCAAGTCTCGGACTGCCCACAACCGCCGATCGTGACAAGTACATGGCGTTCATGAAGATCGCTCTAGATCAACGGGAATTGCAAGGCGAACTCACCAACCCAGTTCGCTTTAGCGGTGCAGACATGATTAAGCTGTTGCGTCTCCGAAAAGGTGGCTTTCACTACGATGAAATGAACGACTGGTGCAAGCGTCTGGTAGCGACAACCATCATGTCAGAAGCATCCATCTTTTTAGCCGACCGACGCCAGTACGCTACCGACACCTTTCACGTTTTCGATCGTGTTGTACTCATCGGTGAAGAACTCCATGATGGAACGCGATCCGAATTTTACCAAGTGTATCTGTCCCAGTGGCAACTCACAAATCTCAATCAAGGATACTTGTTACCGTTAGACTTCAACGCATACTTGAAACTAAAGCGGGACATTGCCAAAGCGTTGTTCGGGCACCTAAGCGTTTGGTTTTATGCCAGTCGCGGACAACCCGTCGAGAAGAAGTATCCAGACCTGTGTCAACTCCTCAACATCCGTGCTTACCCCCACCTTTCCAAGGCCCGAGCGGTCCTCGAACCTGCTCTCGAACAACTGATGGATATCGGATACTTATCGAGCTGGGACCTACTGCGAACTGCCCGTGGTAGAGACTTCAAACTAACGTTATCGCCGGGAAAACGGTTGTTGTCGTTGCCGAATTTTTCAAATGTCGTAAATCCGGAAGCACGAGCCGCTCTAGAAGCTCGCCTGCCAGCTTGGGTTGGTGAACTGGTGCAAAGAGGTGTCGCTGAGCGGAAGGCTCGGCAACTAGCACTCGATATTCCCGAAGGACAAGTTGTCTTCGACCAAATTGAATACGCCGAGCATCTGATCCAGCAGGATCGTCGCGGGCGAGGGAAGATCTCGAATCCAGCCGGCTTCTTCATCTGGGCGATCGAAAATGACCTTTCAGTTCCAGCCGAATTCGAGACGTCGAGGAAAGCATCGCTGCGAAAGGCGCAGGAGCAAGCGGATAACGAACAGCACTTCAGAATTCTCCAACTTGAGAATGACTACGCCCAGTTCTGTGAAGAGGAAATTCGCAAGCACCTCGAATCGAACTATCCCCCAAACCGCCTCGAACTCGCGTTGCGCGAACAGACAAAACTGATTAAGCGTGAGCAGCCGGAATGGTTCGGGCGAATTCCCGAAGACACTCGCCGAGAGGTTGCCCTCGGTCGCCTGAAATCAGCAATCCGAGACAATCTCAATTTGCCCAGCTTTGAACACTGGAGCAAGCGCGACCTTCAACAACGGCTATTCTAAAGAATCCAAAAGTATTTCCACTGGTCTACACCCGTTTTCGCCGCAAATCGGTGTAGCTTCGTGGCAGTCTCCTGGCGTTTCCGTATCGAATCAGAGCGGAAGCGCACATCGGAGACATAGGCCAATAATCGGGCTTGTCGTCGATTTTTGCGGAAAGGCAAACACTCAAAAAAACCCGTCACTCCAAACCAACCGTCTCGACCTTCCGCACCTCCAATTCCGAAATGCGAGGACCTTCCGTGCTTGTGAATTTTTCCGTCCGCGCAGGCGCCTTCAACACCATAATCCGTTGAGCCGCAAAATCCGCGAACAGGGAATCCAAATCGTTTCCTTTTACCACAACATCATGTGTGCTGAACACAGCCCGCACTTCTTCGCTGCTCCCCTCCGCATACAAAAATTGCGACCACGGTAATACGTACACCCGCTTCGGCAAGATCACCTGCAGGCCGTGCACTCGTCCCGCTCGATCCACCACCCACGGCTTTTCACCTGCCGATGCCATCTTCACGCCCCCGTTTCCTGTTGTGCTCGTGCACCGGCCCCTCCCGCCGGACCTCCTGCTGCCGTACCGGATCCTTAGTGACCTCTTCCCGCTCTCGCCTTACCGCTTGCCACGCCATCTCGCGCGCCTGGCTCATGCCACGCTGCGTGCCTTGCCCCGGCCGTCGGGACTTCTTCATACTTATCTTGCGCACCAGTTCGCTGGCCGATTGCCGTTCGCCCGAGCGCCCTACGGATTCGCGCAACAGTTCTTTATCACTCGTCACCACCGTCACCCTCTCTCGCCCGCGCGTGGCTGCTACGTAGAACAGTTCTTTCTTCATGGCGTCGCCCGATATCACCACCGCGTCCACCGATTTACCCTGACTGCGATGCGCCGTTACCGCATAGCCATGATCGAAATGTCGGTAGTTCGCCGGCAACCTACGGCCATCCTCCAGCTCAATCCGGCCCTGGTCACCCACACCCGACACCGTCACCATCTCGCCATTGGTGGCACGGAAACTAGGCTCCCGCCGATTCGCCGTCAGCAGCGCTCGGTCTTGCGCCGCAATCTCAATTAAGCGCCGCTCGTAAACCTCGAAGCATTTGGCTTGCTTCCCGGTCAGCTCGTGTTGCGTGCCAGTTGCGTTGCGCGCGACGATCTTGTGCTTCTCCACGCCAACCACTTCCAGGACTTCATTCCTGCTCACCTCTTTGGTCGCCCGGTGAAACACCAGCACCTGACCCTCCCGAAAATTGCGCGCCGCACTTTTTTGCGCGGTGGTGTAGTTCAGTGGCACATGCCGTTCCACACGTATACTCTCGCCCAGCTCGCCGGCGCGTTTTCGTTCCGTCCGGATGGCTTCTGTCACGTTGGCGATCTCTTCGTGCGTGGCGCACACCACCAGCACTTGGCGCGGCCCCCCATGTGCATTCAATTGAGATCCCGCTTCCCGCCAGGCTTCCGCCACCGTCCGCGCCCGATCCTGCCAAACCACTTCCCGCACCGCACCAATCTGCTCCAGTTTTTCGAATCCGCGCTCCGGATTGCGGCGCAACTCCTGAATGGCTTCGCGGTAATCCTGCACCGTCTGCCGCTGCACCTGCAGGAGGGACACGCTTTTCAGGTGCGATTCCCTTTCGAGAACGCGTAAGGCGTCGCAAGCCTCCACACTCTGAATCTGTTTGGTATCGCCACTGAAGACGATCCGGGCCGACTGCTGCTCCGCCAGCTGGAGCAACTGGGACATTTGCCAGCCCGACACCATGCCGGCTTCATCGACGATCAGCACCTTGCTGCGCATCTCCGCTTGTGCGCGCTGATTCTGCAGCAGACGTTGCAGGGTAGTGGCACCCGCGAAACCCACCTTCTGCAACTCTTCGACCGCGCTCGTAGTGGGAGCTACAGCGAGAACCCGGCGGCCCGCCTCGCGCAGACCACGCTGCAGCTCTTGCAACGTGGCTGTTTTTCCGGTGCCCGCAGCACCGCGGATATTCACCGCGCGATCGCGCGAGGCGAGCACGAATTCCACCGCGTGCTTCTGCTCGGGGCGCAGCCGGTCGGAAGCGACAAACGTGTTGCCGCGGCCTAACGGCTCGAAGCGGCCGATTGCGCCATTGACGGCCGCAACCATTGCCCGCTCGCGGTCCAGGCTCTGGCGGGTAGCGATCTCAGGGCCGCAGCGGAAGATCCGGCCAGAAACTTCCTCGAGCTGGAGCACGCCTTTGACTTCCTCGAGAGCGATACGGCCGCGGCCATGCCGCAGGGCTTCGGTCAGCAGTTCGTGATCGCGAGCCACGGAGACCCGCTCGAAGACGTGCTCTTGGGCGTAGAGCAGGGAAGGGGAGGCGTTTTCGCGAACGGTACCGTGTGCGTGAGCGGTCGCCCGCGCGTTTTCCCGGAGCTGGGTGAGGGCCTGGGCCTGTTCCGGGCTTAAACGCGCTTGCTGGCGCTGTTTTACCTCGGCTGTGGAGATTTCTAACAACTTGTCGGCCCGCGATTCCCGGACCAGAATGGCCACTTCGTTGTCGGTGGGGTGGCGGCCGTTCCTGGCAGTAAACTGCGCGATGGCGGCATCCCGCTGTCGGCTGCGCTGGCTGTACATTTCGAGCAAAGCATCGGAGAGACCCCGGATTTCAAATCCGACATCCTGGCCTTGGCGGTCGCGCCGGTCCTCAGTTTGGTAGCCGAGACTGCGGACCTCGCGCGCCAGAGCATTGCGATACACCTCGCTGAGATACGCGCGCCTTTGGTAAATATCGGAGGCTTGCAGGGCTTTCCAGCGGCCCTCGGCGCCATCGTACGTGAGGTTGCCGGCCACTGCGTGCGTATGCAATTGGGGGTCGAACTCGCGGCTGGTGTCGTGGTGATAAACGGCGAGGACCAGGTTGCCGGTGGCGCGGTCCGCATTGGCCCCCTGTTGCCGCACGCGGGTAGAGGCGTAGGATTCCAGTTCCTGGAGGGCCTCGCTTACGGCGTTTTGATGAGCCTTGGCCAGCCGTTGGTCGCCGCCCAGCCCAGCCATGACAGAAACGGATTTGGGGGCGGAGAAGGTAAAGTCGTAGAGATTGCGCCCATGACTCTGGGTGGTACCGTCGGCCGCAATGCGATCGGCGCTTTGGCGTTGGCGCAGGAACTCGCCGGTGTGCGGGTCGAGACCCTGGCGGATGGCTTCAAACTCCTCGGATTTCACCGGACCAGACAAAGCCAGCAGTTCGGCCCCGCGGCCCCGCCAATGGCCCACCACGCGCTCGCCCTCGGCGTAATAGTCGCTGTGCTCCAGATGGCGGGCGGCATAGCCCTGCGCATTCGTCATGGCCCGGATAGTCAACATGACGAGCCCAGACCTTGTCGCAGTTCATGTTGCGATTCCACGTTTTTCAGCCCTCTGTTTTCCGCTTGCGGGCGGCATCCTGGTCCAAAAGAGCCGCCATTACCCGAACCGGTGAGCGAAAAGTGGTCTGCCCCAGCCGGGCAAACATCGTGGGCAGATCCACCCATCCGAGAGCGGCAGCCCGATCCAGAACACCGAGGGTGCCGGTTACGGTCAACCCTAGCTGACGAGCCGCAATAGTGGCATCGCGTTCATCCAACAAGAGCAGTTCGGCCTGGTATTCCAAGGCCAAGGCAATCGCCTGAATTTCGCCATCGTCCAGATGGGACAGCGCCAGATCGGGAGGCAGAGCCGGGGTAACGACTTCGAGCCAGGATGGAGGATGCGCCATCCAGAAACGCACCGTTTCGGGGGCCCTCGGTCGCGTGAGTTCGTCCCGCACGGCGGGAGGAATAAGCACGCGTTGGTAGAGCCGGGGCAGCAGTTGTACGGCTTCGATCAGCACCAGGTAGTTGAGCGGAGTCGTGTCTGAGACGATAGCCGGCACGATCTAAAGCCCAAGCCGGCGATGAGCTTCCCGGTCGCGTTCCAGATCTTCGAGGGTGTATTCCAATTCGACGCCGTGATCCTTGAGAAAGCCATCCAGCTCCATGCGGGTCTGGTAACCGAGGAGGCGGCGGAGCTGTGCGGTAGAGAGCTTGTGCTCGCGGTAAGCTTCGAGGGCGATGGCTTCCACGGCTGCGCGGGGGAGGTCCTGGCCGGGGGGAGCCAAGACCGCGGAAAGCTCGTCGGGAAGATTGAGAGAAAGATGCATGGAGCCAGTATACCGGAGAAGGGGGGAGAATGCATCCGGAATCAGCAACTGCTTAGTTCAAAGACACCATCCCTAAGCCTTCGGCTTAGAGTTCGCGCGGCCCGCGTGATATGCCAGCTGTGTTCCAGCTTTGCTCCAGTATGCAGCCCATGTGTGAGCGAGTTATGTCATATGTCATTCCATAGCCGTTTGCAGTGCGATATGATATCGACAATACCGCAATGAACGAGGTCTTTCAAGCCATTCTCGACAGCCTGCCACCCAAGCCGCCGCGTTCCAAGCTAGAGCCGTATGCGGAGCTCATCCAGGAATTACGGAAGCGCGGTCGGAGCTACCGCGAGATCGCCGGCATCCTGACCATCCGCTGTGGGGTGAGCGCCGGCACGCACACCGTATACAACTTCGTCCGCGTACGCGCGCAGGCCCAGAAGAAAGCGAAAGCGGCACGGGCCGGGGCCGGGCGGTCCAGCCAAACTCCGGCAGCGGCAGTCCCCGTCGAAACCGCTACCACGCAAGCGGCGAACCAAGACGAGGAAGTGTGGCAGCGCATTCAGGCACTCAAGCAGCGCACCCCGCAGCGCAACGAAGCGGAGAAAAAGGTGTTCGTATTTGACGAGACCAAGCCGTTGCAACTTATCCCCGATTCCAAAGAAAAGAAGTGAAGCATGAACAGCACCAGCACAAAACACTTTGAACCGAAAACGGCGCCAGGCGCAAAGCAAACGACCGAGACCGCTCCACGAAAGCGCGTGATTTTGTCGATGGGGGGCAAAGGCGGAGTGGGCAAGACCAACGTCATGACGGGGCTGG
>Ga0302324_100008707_pt1 | contig 21344 bp, 18 predicted proteins | sample Palsa_T0_1_FD_201949 | JGI IMG/M metagenome (GOLD analysis project Ga0302324, IMG submission 201949) | Peat permafrost microbial communities from Stordalen Mire near Abisko, Sweden - Palsa_T0_1 | ecosystem: Environmental > Terrestrial > Soil > Palsa > Peat permafrost | place: Sweden: Abisko...
CGGCTGACTGGCTGTCCGGCGTGCTCGGCTTCGGGGCGCCTGACTCGCACCGGGTCAAGCGCGACGACGCCGGGCGCTGGCAGGAGGGCGAGCTTGCCATCGGGCCCACGCGCATTGACATCAGCGGCGGCGCGGAGCCCGGCGCCGAACCCGGCGCTGGGATGCTGCTGATCGTCCACGTGACCGACATCGACGCCCAGTACCGGCGGATCGCGGCAGCGGCCGGCGAGCTGGACCCGCCGAAGGACGAGCCCTACGGGCCGCGCTCCTGCCACATCACAGACCCGTGGGGCTACCGCTGGTACTTCTGGCAGGGCGAGGCGGTCTATCCCCCGCAGTGACCGGCTTAGAGCCGCTCGATGATCGTGGCGGTGGCCATCGCCCCGCCAGCGCACATCGAGATCAGCGCCGTGCTGGCGTCGCGGCGCTCCAGCTCGTGCAGCGCGGTCGTGATCAGCCGCGAGCCGGTGCTGCCGACTGGGTGACCGAGAGCGATCGCGCCGCCGTTCACGTTTACCCTGTCGGGGTCCGGGTGGTGCTGGCTCATCCAGGACAGCACCACGGACGCGAACGCCTCATTGACCTCGAACAGGTCAATGTCGCCGATCGTCATCCCGCTGCGGGTCAGCACCCGCTGGGTCGCGGCAATCGGGCCATCGAGGTGGTAATACGGCTCGTCGCCGATCAGCGCCTGGCTGACGATCCGGGCGCGGGGACGAAGCCCCAGCTCACGGGCCTTCTCCTCGGAGACAAGCAGCACGGCGGCGGCACCGTCCGAGATCTGCGAGGACGTTCCCGCGGTGTGCAGCCCGTCCGGCAGGACTGGCTTGAGCGCGGCCAGCCCTTCCGCCGTGGTCTCGCGCAGGCCCTGGTCGCGGTCCACGCTCCGGAACTCACCCGTCGGCTGCCCGTCCGCGCCGATGACCGGCGCCTTCACCGGCACCACTTCACGGTCGAACCGGCCCTCCGCCCAGGCGCGGCGCGCGTTCTGCTGGGACCTGAGGCCGAACGCGTCGAGATCGGCCCGGCTGATGCCGCGCCGCTTCGCGATCCGCTCGGCGGCCTCGAACTGGTTCGGCATGTCGATCGTCCAGGAGTCGGGCCGCGGCGATCCGATCCCGGTGCCGATGTTGGCACCGAGGCCCACCCGGCTCATGGCCTCCACGCCGCACCCGATGCCCGTGTCGATCGCGCCCGCCGCGATGAGCCCGGCGATGAGGTGCACGGCCTGCTGGGCCGAGCCGCACTGGGCATCGAGAGTCTGGCATCCGGCCTGGATCGGCATCCCGGCGTTGAGCCAGGCGGTTCTGGTGACATTCCCGGCCTGCTCCCCCGCCTGCGTGACGCAGCCGCCGGCCAGCTGCTCGACCTGGGCGGGGTCGATCCCGGCCCGCTCGACGACGGAGGTCTGCGCCTTGCCGAGTATCTCTGCCGGATGCAGTCCTGACAGCGCACCGCGCCGCTTGCCCACCGGGGTCCTGACCGCCTCGACAATCACCGCACTGCCCACGCCAGCTCCTTACCTAGCCGCTCTCATAGTAAAACGCGCCGCTGAAATTGTGGGTACGGGAGCATTCACCGCAGTTGTCCGCCATGTTTGAATCTGACTAGAACACGTTACAGATCCGGAGGCATGCCATGCCTGAGCCGCAGATTGCTCCCGGCTTTGACCTGACCGATCCTGACCTGTACACCCGGCGAGTCCCGCACGAGGAGTTCGCCGTGCTGCGCCGCGCCGAGCCGGTGCGGTGGAATCCCCAGCCGTCCGATATGGGGTTCCGCGATGACGGTTTCTGGGCCGTCACCCGGCACCAGGACGTGGTCGCGATCTCCCGGGACAGCGACACCTTCTCCAGCTACGAGAACGGCGCGATCGTCCGGTTCCCCAGCGGCAATACCCGCGATCAGGTCGAGCTGCAGCGCGTGATCATGCTGAACACCGACCCGCCGCACCACACCAAGATCCGCGGCATCGTCTCCCGCGGCTTCACCCCCCGCGCGATCAACGACCTGCGCGGCGTGCTCGCCGAGCGGGCGCAGAAGATCGTCGAGCTGGCACTGGAGCAGGGCACCGGCGACTTCGTCACCGACGTCGCCTGCGAGCTGCCGCTGCAGGCGATCGCCGAGCTGATCGGCGTGCCGCAGGAGGACCGGCACAAGCTCTTCACCTGGTCCAACGACATGGTCGGCTACGACGACCCCGATTACAATGGCGAGGGAGAGACGGCGGCCGCGGAAGTCCTCGGCTACAGCATGCTGATGGCCGAGGACCGGCGGGCGTGCCCGCGCGATGACATCGTCAGCAAGCTCGTGCACGCCCAGGTCGACGGAGAGGAGCTCACCTCCGACGAGTTCGGCTTCTTCGTGATCCTGCTGGCCGTGGCAGGCAACGAGACCACCAGGAACGCGATCTCACACGGCATGCTTGCGTTCCTGGATAACCCGGATCAGTGGGAACTGTTCAAGGCCGGCCGGCCGCAGACCGCGGTGGACGAGATCGTCCGCTGGGCGACCCCGGTGACGATCTTCCAGCGCACGGCCACGAAGGACACCGAACTCGCCGGCCAGCAGATCAGGGCCGGCCAGCGTGTCGGCATGTTCTACCGGTCTGCCAACTTCGACGAGGACGTATTCGACCTCCCCGAGCAGTTCGACATCATGCGCAGCCCGAACCCGCACGTCGGCTTCGGCGGCACGGGAGCGCACTACTGCCTCGGCGCCAACCTGGCCCGGCTCGAGATCGACCTGATGTTCAACGCGATCGCCGACGCGATGCCGGACATCAGCAAGGCCGGCGACCCGCAGCGCCTCAGGTCAGGCTGGCTCAACGGGATGAAGCGCCTCCCGGTCTCCTACAGTTAGCTGCCCCCGGCCGGCGACCCCGAGCCGTCGCGGCGGACTAGCTCGCCGCAGTGATGCCTGATGCCGTCCAGTGTGTCCCCGAGGCGGTCCTTCTCCATCTCCGGGATGGACAGGCGGCATGACCGTCTCTGGCGTCATGTGTTCCTCCTCAGTGATAGTCAACGATCTCGACGTTTTCTGGCCCACCGTCTGACCAGAGGAAGCAGATGCGCCACTGCTGGTCGGCTTCCGGGCGGCTAATCCGGGGTGTCGGCGACCACCCACATGGAGAAGTACTGCGACCCGCCGCCGTAGGCGTGCCCGAGCGCGGTCTGCGCGCCCGGTACCTGGTGCTCGCCCGCCTTGCCCATCACCTGCATGGCCGACTCGGCGAACCTGAGCAGGCCCGACGCGCCGATCGGGTTGGAGCACAGCACGCCGCCGGACGGGTTCACCGGGATCGAGCCGCTGATCTCGGTCTCGCCTGACTCGGTGAACTGCCAGCCTTTCCCCTCCGGCGCGAAGCCGAGATTCTCCAGCCACATCGGCTCGAACCAGGAGAACGGCACGTAGATCTCGGCCACGTCGATCTGCGCCAGCGGGTCGGTGATCCCGGCCGCGTGCCAGAGCGCGGCCGCCGCGTCCGAGCCGGCTCGCGGGCTCACGTTGTCCTTGCCCGCGAACATGGTCGGCTCGGTCCGCATCGCGGTAGCCCGGATCCAGGCAACCGGATGCGGCGACGCCTCGGCCGCGGCCTGGTCGCCGATGATGACCGCGCAGGCTCCGTCGGAGGACGGGCAGGTCTCGTCGTAGCGAACCGGATCCCACAGCATCGGCGATGCCTGCACTGACTCCAGCGTGATGTCGGGCTGCTGCAGGTGCGCATACGGATTGCGGGCGCCGTTGCGCCGGTCCTTGACCGCCACCATCGCGCCGATGTGCGTCGGGGCGCCGCTGCGCCGGATGTAGGAGCGGATATGCGGGGCGAAGTAGCCGCCCGCGCCAGCCAGCAGCGGCATCGAGAACGGCGGCATGATCGACAGCGCCCACATCGCGTTGGACTCTGACTGCTTCTCGAAGGCGACCGCCATCACCCGCCGGTGCCGCCCCGCTTGCACCAGGCTGGCCGCGACGTTGCCGGTCGCGCCGCCCACCGAGCCCGCCGTGTGCACGCGCAGCAGCGGCTTGCCCACAGCCCCGAGCGCGTCCACCAGGTACAGCTCCGGCATCATCACGCCCTCGAACAGGTCGGGCGCCTTGCCCACCACGACAGCGTCGATGTCGCCCAGCTCGAGCCCGGCGTCGGCCAGCGCCCGGTCGACCGCCTCCCGGCACAGGCCGGCGATCGACACATCCGGCCGCTTGCTGCGGTGGTGCGTCTGGCCAGTGCCGAGGACCGCGGCCCGCTGCTTGCCAGATCCAGCCGTCATCGGGCCTCCATCACGCAGACGAGGTTCTGCTGCAGGGCCGGGCCGCTGGTCGCGTGCCCGAGTACGCGGTCGGCCGCGCCGCACATGACCTGGCGGGCTGCATGCCCGATCCGGGACAGGCCGGCCGCGAACATCGCGTTGCCGGCCAGCGCGCCCCCGGACGGGCTGATCCGGGCCGCCTCGGTGAGGCCGAGCGCGGCCCGCAGAATCAGCTCCTGATGCGTGAACGGCGCATGCAGTTCCGCGATCTCCACGCCAGCCGCTCCCGCTGCCACTCCGGCCGCGGCTGCCGACGGCGCGGCCGTGAGGTCGCGGCCGCCAAGCTCGGCCGAGTCGATCCGGTGCTCGAACCCGGTGATCCAGGCCGGCCGCCTGCACAGCTCTCGCGCCCGGTCCGCGGCCGCGAGCACCACCACGGCCGCGCCGTCGGTGACAGGCGCGCAGTCGTGCGCCCGCAGCGGGTCAGCCAGGTACGGCTGCGCGAGAAGCTGATCGGCGGTGACCTCGCCGGACAGCTGAGCGCGGGAGTTCGACACGGCCGCGGCCCTGCTGGCGACCGCGACCTCGGCCATCGCGCGCTCGGTCCACAGGCCCTGCTCGAGCCCGAGCCGCGCCTGCAGCGCCGCGATGGCGACCGAGTCCGGCCACAGCGGCGCCAGGACATACGGATCGAGCTGCAGGGCGAGGATGCGGCGCAGATCACCGGCGGACGACTTGCCGAAGCCGTAGGCCAGCGCGACGTCGGCCTCGCCGGTCAGCACCTTGATCCACGCCTCGTACAGCGCGAACGCGCCGTCCATCTCCACGTGCGATTCCATCACCGGCGGGAACGCCCCGATGGCGTCGACCGCCGAGACGAAGGAGAACGCCCGCCCGGCCAGGTAGTCCGAAGACCCCGAGCACCAGAAGCCGATGTCGGTCCGGTCCAGGCCGGTCTCATCGAGGACCTCGCGGAAGATCGGCACCAGCATCTCCACGCCGTTGGTGGTGCCATCGGTGCGGCGCACATTCGGCGCCTCGGCGAAGCCGATCACGGCAACATCGGTCCCTGTAGCGTCAGTCACTGGCGGCGTCCTCACAGGTGCTGGGCATAGGAGTCGTAGGGCGCGTCCGGCTCGCCCGTCGGCTCGAAGTGGCTGATGTTCTCGGAGGTTGTGCGCCACTCCTCGCGCGGCCGCCAGACCGCCCGGACCCGCATGCCCATCCGGACCTCATCCGGCTCGCAGCCGAGCACGAGGTGCTGGAAGGCGATGTCGGCACCGTCCAGCAGGACCTGCGCGGCCACGTACGGCGACGGCACGCGCTGCCCGCGGAACGGCACGTTCACCACGCAGAACGTCGTCACGATGCCGACGTCGGGGAGTTCCACGTCCGTCGTCGTCGGCACGCCGTCCGTCGGGCACGCCCCCCGCGGCGGGACGTACACCTTGCCGCAGGCCGGGCACCGCTGGCCGACGAGCCGGCCCTCGGCGAGGGCACGCAGGTACCGGCTCTCCTCGGGCGAGGCACTGTGCTGGTAGTGCAGCCGGACCGGCGTGGTGATCATCGTGACGCTGCTGCCAGGTTCCAGGGCGGGAACGCGCGCGTCCTCGCTGGCGGCCGTCAGCTGGCCAGCCTCGTTCCCGGCAGGTTCAAAGCACTCGATGTCCCGGATGTGGCCGCTGCGCTGCGCCGCCCACCGCGGGCGTACTCGCAGGCCCGTGCGCATGACGTCCGCGGTGCCGGCGTCGACCGCGTGCAGCAGCGCGGTATCCGCGCCGTCCAGCCTGATCAGCGCCCAGGCGAACGGGCGGTCAAGCGGCTGCGCCTCGCTCGGCTCGCGCTGCCAGGACCAGGTGGTGACCGTGCCCTCGGGCCCGACTGGCACCAGCTCGTCCGGCGGCGCGAACGTCACCGGATCGTACTCGGCCGGCGGCACATGGACCCGCCCGTCCGCGCCGCGCGAGCCCAGGATGCGGCCGCCGGCCAGCGCCGTCATGAACTCGCTGAGCACCGGGCCGAGTGACCTGGTGTAGTCGAAGCTGATCTCCAGGGGGGCGGTGAGCGGCTTAGTCACGGATGAAAGTGAAACACGTTCTAGCCACGACCGCCAAGGGGCCGGGCGGGAGAAAGCCGGGCCTGATGCATGGCCGGCGGGCTGCCGGCCCGCCGTCCGGGGCAGCGGGGCAGGGCTCCGGTTCCCGGACAAATGCGCTGGTTATTTTGCGCATTTCAAATTATTTGTTCTGTATGATCCGCTTTACGGTTTCTATGTATTTCCGCGCAGGTAGCGTGGTAGCTAGCGGGGGACCTGGATCCAGCTGACCCTCCGCAGCCGAGGAGCATCAGATGACCAGCACCGCAGCCCGAGCCAGCCAGACCGCCAGGTCCGATGCGGACCAGTTCGCCGCTCCGGCCGCGCGCACCACAGTCTCCGCGTCGTGCGGAGCGCCGACCACCAGCCGGGAGCCGCTGAGCCAGTGGACAACCGCCGACGCCTGGCACTCAGCCAGGGACGGCAGGCCGGCAGCGGTCCGCACGCCGGCAGCATCCAGAGCCGCGAGATCCGCCTCCGGGTTCGCCGCGGTTGGCCTGGCCACCCGGATACCGGAGCTGGCCAGGTGGATCGCCGCCCGCCCGAGCTTCACCTTCGCGGAGGCCGCGGCCGCGAGCGCTCCGTCGCCGTGCAGCCTGACCGTGATGGCCTACACGCTCCCGGACCCCAGGCTCGCCGCAGCACTGGCCGAACTCGGCTACGTGGTAACGGCCGGCGGTAAGAACGGCTATACGGTGACCGCACTTGATCCCGAGGCAGCGCCGACGGCCTCCTGACGGCGAGATCAGCGGCCCTGAAAGTCCGGCGCGCGCTTCTGCGTGAAGGCCCGCGGGCCCTCCCTGGCGTCCTCGCTGGCGAACACCGCCATGCCGAGCTTCGACTCCAGCGCGAAGGCGTCGTTCTCCGCCATTCCCTCGGACTCGCGGATGGTGCGCAGAATCGCCCGGACGGCAAGCGGCCCGTTCGCCGCGATCTGCGCGGCGATCTCCAGCGCCGTCGTGAGTGCCTGGCCGTCCTCGACTACGTGCCCGATCAGCCCGATTCGCAGCGCCTCGTCGGCGGTGATGTGGCGGCCGGTCAGCAGCAGGTCTGCGGCGACGGTGTAAGGGATCTGGCGGACCAGCCGGACGGCAGAGCCGCCGAGCGGGAACAGTCCCCAGCGCGCCTCCGATATCCCGAACCTCGCGCTGCGGCCGGCCACCCGGATGTCGGTGGCCTGCAGGATCTCGGTTCCGCCGGCTATCGCTGCTCCCTCAACCGCGGCAATCAGCGGCTTCGACAGCCGCCGGCCCTTCAGCAGCGGCTCGATCACCGCGGGGTCGAAGGCCCCGGACTCGAAGGACTCGCCCGGATGCGAGGCGGTCATCGCCTTGAGATCCGCGCCCGCGCAGAACGCACCGCCCGCCCCGGTCAGGATGCAGGCCCGGATCGCCGGATCGGCGTCGACCCGGTCCCAGGCCTCCGCCATGATCGCCATCATCGGCCCGCTGAGCGCGTTCCGGACCTTCGGCCGGTTCATCGTGACGATGAGAATGTGACCGCGCACCTCGACCAGCGCGTGCGGCTGCTCGCCGGCGCCCGCGTCATCCGGGGTCGTGGTCACCGCGAAGCCCTCCTTGACCGGAAGGGGATAATTTCAGCCGCCTGGTTGCCCCGAACGATAACACGTTCTAGTTTCATCCCATGGCGCTCAACATCGCGGATCTTTTTGAGCATGCTGCCGACGCGGTTCCCGGGCGCCTGGCCATCGCCTGCGGCGACGCCGAGGTCACCTACCGCGAGCTCGACGCGCGCAGCACCCAGCTCGCCCATTTCCTGGCCGGGCGCGGCGTCACCGAGGGCGATCATGTCGGCGTCTACGGGCGGAACTCGATCGAGCTGATCGCGGCGTTCCTCGCCTGCTACAAGCTGCGCGCGATCGCGGTGAACATCAACTACCGGTACGTCGAGGCCGAGCTGCGGTACCTGTTCACCGAGGCGGAGCTGGCAGCGCTGGTCCACGACCGCCAGTTCAGTACCCGGGTTGCCGGGCTGCTGCCGGAGTACCCCGGCATCCGGGCAGTGCTGGCCATCGACGATGCAAGCGGCACGCCGCTTGCGGAGAGCACTGACTTCGGGGCCGCACTCGCCGGGCAGCCGGCCGGCCGTGACTTCGGCGAGCGCAGCGCGGACGACATCTACATGCTGTACACGGGCGGGACCACCGGCTACCCGAAGGGCGTCCTGTGGCGCCACGAGGACATCTGGCGGACCCTGGGCGGCGGCATCGACTTCGCCACTGGTGAGCGGATGCCCGATGAGTGGGAGCAGTCCAGGCGCGCTGCCGCGGCTCCGGCCGGCCTGGTCCGGCTGTGCGCCGCGCCGCTCATCCACGGCAATGCGCAGTGGGGGGCGATGGCAGCCCTGTTCTCAGGCGACACCGTCGTGTTCGTGCCGCAGTTCAGCGCGGACGAGGTCTGGCGCACGGTGCAGCGCCGCCGGGTCAACATCATGATCATCATCGGGGACGCCATGGCCCGGCCGCTGATCGAGGCCTACCGCGAGAAGCAGTACGACGTCTCCTCAGTGCTGGCGATCTCCAGCAGTGCCGCGCTGTTCTCGCCGAGTGTCAAGAACGAGTACCTGACCCTGCTGCCCGGCATCGTGGTGACTGACGCCATCGGCGCTTCCGAGACGGGCTTCACCGGCCTCGGCTACGTGAGCGCCGGCAACAAGCGACCGGAGGGACCCACGGTCACGCCCGGCCCGGCCACGATCGTGATCGACGAGCACAACCGGCCGCTCGGCCCCGGCGGCATCGGCCGGCTGGCCCGCGGCGGCAACATCCCGCTCGGCTACTACAAGGACCCGGTCAAGACGGCGGCGCTCTTTGCCGAGGTCGACGGCGAGCGCTACGCCGTTCCCGGAGACCTGGCCCGGGTCGAGGAGGACGGCTCGCTGACCCTGCTCGGCCGCGGCAACACCTGCGTGAACACCGGCGGCGAGAAGGTGTACCCGGAGGAAGTCGAGGGGGCGCTGAAGTCGCACGCTGACGTCTTCGACGCTCTGGTCATCGGAGTCCCCGACGACCTGCTCGGGCAGCGGGTTGCGGCGCTGGTGCAGCCGCGCGACGGTCAGGCGGTCGACCTGGCCGCCCTGGACAAGCACCTGCGCACCCTTATTGCCGGATACAAGGTGCCGAGGTCGGTCTGGCTGGTCGCTCAGATCGGCCGGACCCCGGCCGGCAAGGCCGACTACGGCTGGGCGCGCTCGTACGCCGAGGCCCAGATGGCCGGATCTGACCTGCAGTCAGCCTGAAGGGACCGCCGCATGCGCACGCCGCTCTGCGATCAGCTCGGGATCGAGCATCCCATCGTCGGGTTCACCCCGTCCGAGCACGTCGCAGCCGCGATCAGCCGGGTCGGCGGACTCGGCGTACTCGGCTGCGTGCGCTTCAACGACGCCGCCGAACTGGACAAGGTCCTGGACTGGATGGACGGCGCCACCGACGGCCGTCCCTACGGCATTGACGTCGTGATGCCGCAGAAGGTCCCGGCCGAGGGCGCGGCGATCGACCTGAACCAGCTGATCCCGGCCGGGCACAGGGACTTCGTCGACCAGACGCTCATCCGGCTCGGCGTGCCTCCCCTGCCGTCCGATGCGCAGGCCAGGGAAGGCGTGCTGGGCTGGCTCCACTCGGTTGCCCGCGCTCAGCTCGAGGTGGCGCTGGCGCACCCGGCGCGGCTCATCGCGAATGCGCTGGGCTCCCCGCCCCCCGACGTCATCGCGAGCGCGCACGATCGCGGCATGCTCGTCGCCGCGCTGGCCGGGAAGGCCGCGCACGCCCGGTCGCACGTGGCCGCCGGCGTCGACGTCGTAGTGGCGCAGGGCTACGAGGCCGGCGGCCACACCGGCGAGATCGCCAGCATGGTCCTGGTGCCCGAGGTGGTGGACGCGGTCGGCCCGGACGTCCCGGTGCTGGCGGCGGGCGGTATCGGCAGCGGCCGTCAGATCGCCGCAGCACTCGCACTCGGGGCTGCCGGGGTGTGGATGGGCTCGGCCTGGCTGATCACGACCGAGTACGCCGAGTTGTCTCCGCTGCCCGGACTGCGGCAGGCACTGCTCGCCGCGACGTCCTCGGACACGGTGCGGTCGCGAATCTACAGCGGCAAGCCGGCCAGGCTGCTCAAGAACAGCTGGACCGATGCTTGGCTGGAGCCGGACGCTCCCGAGCCGCTGCCCATGCCGCTGCAGAACCTGCTCGTCGCCGACGCGCACCAGCGGCTGATGCGGTCGGGCAACCCGGACGTGATCCCGATGCCCGTCGGGCAGATCGTCGGCCGGATGAACGAGGTACGGCCGGTCGCGGACGTTGTCGCAGCGCTTGTGGCTGAACTGGACGACGTGGTCGGGCGGCTGGCCAGCCTGCGGTCCTGATCCGCCTACCCGGCGGGCCGGTCCTTCTTCGGCAGCCTGCTCACCACAGCGTCGTAGGAGGCGTCGATCGCCTCCCTGATCTCCGCGGCCGGGATGGCGCCAGCGGGCTGCAGCGTGTTCCACCCGGACCTGCCGATGTACGGCATCACCGTGGCGTCCTTCGGGTAGCGCGCCAGCCACTCATCGGCGGCCTCCCGGTTCGCGCCGCACTTGAGGCCGACGCCGGACCCGTCGCCTGATCCGAGGAAGGCGAAGATCTTGCTGCCGACTTTGGCAACGACATCGCCGTCCCACGGCTCGTCCTGCCAGGCGCCCGGCTTGGACAGGCAGTAGGCGAGCAGTTCCTCGAAGGTCACGGTCGCGCTCCTCGGTCACCGTCTGGTGTACTCACGCACGGTTAAGACGCCTTGGTCCCCTGCCTGGTTGCTCTGCATTGCGGACAAGTGTGCGATGTTCGCCTCGCCGCAGGTGCCCGAACCGCTAGGCCGCGGTAGTTTCATCGGGAGCCTCGCTGTCGCCAGGGACCGCCAATGAACGCCGCCGTGATTGCCGCTGCCGCCGTCGTCGGCGCTGGCGCTGGCTGGGCTGAGCGGGCGGTGATCGTCCGGCTGGCTGTCCCCCGCACTCCGCCGGCCGCGTCCGGCACACCCGGCACCGGGCCGGCTGTGCCGCCCCCCGCCCCCGCGCCGCCTGATCCGGGCCGCCGGCACAGCCCGCCGCCGCTGACCGTCGAGATCATCACCGCCCTCCTGCTCGCCGCTCTTGCCTGGCGGGTCAGGCCGGATCCGGTGCTCGCCGCGGCGGCCTGGCTGGCCATCTGCGGCGTGGCGCTGGCCTTCACTGACCTGGCAGTCGGCCGGCTGCCCGACGTGCTGACCGGTCCCGCTTACGCGGGCGTGATCGTCCTACTCGGCCTCGCCGCACTCACCGGCGGGACGTGGCGCGACCTCGTCAGGGCCGTCGCCGGCGGGATCGCGCTGAGCGGCGCCTTCCTCATCCTCGCCATCGCCCGGCCCGCGGACTTCGGGATGGGCGACTGCAAGGCCGCGGCGGCAGCAGGCACATTACTGGCCTGGTTCAGCTGGACGGCCCTGCTCGGCGGCACCCTCGCCGGTCTGGTCCTGGCCGCGCTTTACGGCGCGGGCCTGCTCATCACCCGGCGGGCGACCCTCCGGGCGCAGATACCCTTCGGCCCGTTCCTCCTCGCCGGAACTCTGGCGGCTGTCTTGCTCGCAGCCTAATGGTTGCCGTAGAGTAACCGTTGCCAATGAGTAACCAAACAGCTGACGCCGTATTCGACGCACTCGGTGAGCCAGTGCGCCGGCGCATCCTCGAGCTGCTACACGACGGACCGACGCCCGTCGGGAAGCTGGCCGACCAGCTTCCCGTGGGCCGCCCCGCGGTCAGCAAGCACCTGCGGGTGCTGAGCAACGCCGGGCTCATCGAGCACCGCAGCGCTGGTACCCGCAACCTCTACGTCCTCGTCCCGGACGGCATGGCCGCAGCCCAGCAGTGGCTGACCAGTACCTGGGACACCGTGCTGGCCGCCTATGCCGCCGAGGTCAGCAAGGCCGCCAGCCGTGCGGGTCCGCCGCCGGGCCCGCACGATAGCCAAGGAGGCGCTCCGTGAGCACCGTCCCGCCGATCCGCCGCACTGTCGTCGTCGACGCCAGTCCGGTGACCGCATTCGAGATCTTCACCGCGCGCATCGGCCAGTGGTGGCCGCTGGCGGACCACAGCGTCTACGGAGCCGGCGCGAACGTCTCGTTCACCGATGGTGAGCTGATCGAGCAGGCCGCAGACGGCCGCAGCGCCACCTGGGGCACGGTCACCAGGTGGGAGCCCGGCGTCGCCGTGGCGTTCACCTGGCATCCCGGCACCACTCCCGAGCGCGCAAGCCAGGTCGAGGTCACGTTCACCGCGGACGGCACTCAGACACTCGTGAGCCTCCAGCATGCCGGCTGGGAAGTGTACGACGACCCGGCAGCGGCCAGGGCTGAGTACGACGAGGGCTGGCCCGCGGTACTCGGCGGCTACCGCGATCACTCCGACCATCACGACGGCGAGACCTGGGTCGCGCTGCTGCACCGGCCCGGCCCGGCGGCGCCGGCCAGCGGGTCCGTGTTCGACGACCCCAGGTTCGCTGACCACGTCGCGTTCCTCAGGCGCATGAGCGAGGCCGGCTACCTGGTCGCGGCAGGACCGCTGGCTGACGCCGCTGGCGAGGGCATGACAATCCTGCGTCTCCCCGGCGCGAACCAGATCGACCGGGCCGCGCAGCTCGCCACCGAGCACGACGCGAGCGTCGCCGGCGGCTTCTTCACCGTCGCGGTCCGCCCGTGGCAGGTGGTCATGCAGGCCGCGCGAGCTAATCCCTAGCTGGCCGCCGACGGGAACCCGGCTTCCGGCCACGGCACATCCCCGGTGCCGTGGTAGCTGATGCCGACAACGTCGGCCCGCTGCTCCGCCAGCACCCGGCCGGAGACCTCGGCAAGGTCGATCTCGGCATGCAGAGCCTGCGCCGCAGGCGACACAGCCTCGGCGAGCACCTCACCGCGCGGTGACACCACCATGGCGGGGCAGTGCCGGACCGGGCTGGCAACGTTGGCGGCCAGCACGAAGCGCTGGAGCTCCGCGGCCCGGCTGATCAGATGGCTGCGCCATACACCTGTCACGATCCGCGGATTCGCTGCGTACGTCAGGTAGGCAAGCAGCTGAGCACCGTCTCGTGCCAGCACGTGCCACTGCTCGGGGTACTTCAGCTCGCGGCACAGCTGAACGCCGATCGCGACCGGCGCCGGCCTGGTCTGCAGACGGAGCAGCGGCAGCGAATCACCGGCCGCCAGCCGGCCGCGCTCGTGCGTCGCGAGGTTGACCTTGCGGTAGATCCAGCTCTCGCCGGCCGGCCCGAAGTACAGCGCGGCATTGCTCCAGGAGTCCTGCCCGGGCAGAAGCGAGCCGCAGAGCAGATGCACGCCACGCTCCCTGGCTGCCGCCGCCACGGCTGCCAGCGATTCCGCCAGCTCGCGCTCGTCCAGCCCGGCCAGCCCGGACAACTCGTCGTCGTAGCCAGACACGGCTGCCTCGGGCAGCACCACGACGCTGCCCGCAGCGGCCTCCGCGCGCAGGAACGAGACGATCTCCGCCCGGTTGCGGGACAGCTCCCAGCCGATCTCCAGCTGACCGACGACCACCCGAAGGCGCATTCCCGCTCCCTGCCGGCCCGGTCCGGCGGTCCGATTCCGGGGGCCCGATCCCGGCGGCCCGATTCCGGCGCCGCCGTCCGGCTAAACCGTATGGGTGCCGCGAACTCGCAGCTGCTTCCAGTCCAGGATGCGGCAAGACCGGCAGCCGTTGGTCGGATACACGATCACATGGCCGATGCGATGGCCGACAAGGCCGACCCGCCAGAAGATGCCGACCCACTGCGGCTCGTGCCCGGCGTCCAGCAGGATCGCGCCGATCCTTTCCTTCCTGATATACGCCTCGAACCCGCGAACGCTGTGCGGCGTGGCGTGCGCCAGGCTCTGGACGAGCAGCGGCAGATCGCTGCGATGGGTAATCGCCTGGTTGATGTACCCGCCGGCGAGCCGCACGTAGAACCCGGACTCGGCCTGCCACAGCATCCCGGCATTGCCGATACGCGAGACGACGACGACGATCTCACCCCTGGTCAGGTCACGACGGTAGTGCCCTGAGCTGATGAACGCCGGAACGCTCGTCCGGGCGTTGACGCTGATCGTCGGGGTGTCCAGGGCGATGAACGCGAGCACCACCAGGGCCAGCGGCCATTTCGCCCACAGCCGGCGGGCGGGGCCGGCCAGGAACAGCGCCGTGGCGACGGCCAGGATCAGGAAGGCGAACACCATGAGCCGGGACGGGTAGGCGTTGCGCAGGATCGGCAGCTGCCACAGCCGGGCCCACGGGAGCGTGGCGACCCGGCCGCCCTCGAAGTAGAGCACCGGGCCGAAGGCCGCCACGATGACGAACACCAGCATGCAGGTCAGGAACCGGACGAGGCGGCTGGACCAGCAGGTGACCGCCAGCAGGATCGCCAGGACCAGCAGCGGCACCCCGATGTAGCCGGCCGCCGACACCTCGATAGGCCCGCGGGCTGCATGAGCCAGCCAGGCAATGCCGTAGGTGCGCTCGGGCCTGGGCACGACCAGGCTGGCGACATCCAGGCCGGTGGCAGCGGACAGCTTGGGCGGCCTGGTGCTGAGCGCGTACGCCAGGTACGGCAGTGCCAGCACGATCGCGGCAGCGTAGGCGAGACCGAGGTTCCTGGCCAGCCGCGCGATGACGGGCCTGCTGTCGCGACCGCCGAGCAGCAGCCCGGCGCCGAGCGCCACGACCAGGAACGCGGTCAGATCGGCGAACGTCTCCAGGAACAGGTAGAACTGCGTCGCCATGATGAGCGCCGCGAGGATGACGAACGCGCGCCCGCTGATGCTGCCCTGCCACCAGACGACGACGAGGTAGGCCAGTATCGGCAGCAGCAGGCTGTAGGTGAGGTTCAGCTGGCCGGCCGCGCTGTGATTCATCTCGAAGGCCGAGAAGCCGAAGACAGCGCCCCCGACCAGGGCGGCCCAGAAGCGGCCGGTCAGCCGGCGGCACAGCACGAAGGCGGCCCAGGCCGAGACTGCCGGCGCGATTGCGCTGAGCAGGTTGAACGCGACCACCGGGCCGGCGGCCAGGGTGATCGGCGCGGCGAGCAGGGCCAGCGGCGGAATGGTGGTGACCCAGGCGAGGGATTGACCGGCTGGCGCGCCGATCTGGTGGGTGTACAGCGGGTTCAGGCCGTGCACAACCGCGTACGGCCACCAGCGCAGGCACCAGACGTAGAAGTTCGGGTCCATGCTTGCCTGGTCAAGCTGCGCATGACTCAGGTGCTGAACGAGCAGACGAGCCGAGGTCAGTAGCCAGATCAGCAGATAGGCAGCGAGTGCCAGGCCGCCCTGCACCGCCGGGAACCGCAGCCACCGGCGAAAGCCGGCCTCGCCCTCGCCGACCGGGCCAGCGGGCGCTGCCAGTGTCGCGCCGCGCTGGCGGCTCAGCGGTGCCATCATGCCGGCGGCAGGGGCGGCACGCGCTGCCCGTTGGTCAGCGTGTCCTGACTCGGCGCCGGCCAGAGCACCGAGGCAGCGTCATCGGCGTGCCTGCCTGGCGCGAGGCCACGCGAGTCGCGGACGAGGTACAGCGGCCGGGCCCTGGTCTCGTCATAGATCCGGGCCACGTACTGGCCCATGATTCCGATGACGGTGAGCTGCACCCCGCTGAGGAAGGTGATGGTCACCAGCAACGAAGCATAGCCAGGCACCAGCGCCAGCCCCGCCAGCTTCATCGCAATGGCCACAATCCCGTACAGCACCGACGCCGCCGCCATGAACAACCCCAGCGCCAGCGCAAACCGCAGCGGCGCCGTCGAGAACCCCACGAACCCGTCAAACGCCAGCCGCAGCATCCGCCGCAGCGGATACTTACTCTCCCCCGCCGCCCGCGACGCCCGCCGGTACGGCACCGCCGTCTGCCGGAACCCCACCCACGAAAACATCCCCCGCACATACCGGTTCCGCTCCCGCATCTGCAAGAACGCATCCAGCGCCTTCCGGTCCACCAGCCGGAAATCCCCCACCTCCACCGGCTGCTCAATCTCCGCCAGCCGCCGCTGAATCCCGTAAAACAACGTCGCCGTCTTCCGCTTGAACAGCGTCTCCCCCTCACGGTGCTCCCGCACCGCGTACACCACCTCAAACCCCTCCCGCCACCGCGCCGCCATCTCCAGGATGACCTCCGGCGGATCCTGCAGATCCGCATCCATCACGATGACCGCCTGCCCCGCCGCCACATCCATCCCCGCCGTGATCGCGATCTGATGCCCGAAATTCCGCGACAGCTGCAGCACCTTAAACCGCGGATCCTCCGCATGAGCCCCCACCATCAGCTCATAACTACGATCCCGGCTCCCATCATCAACCAGCACCACCTCCGCCGGCCCGTCCAGCTGCCCCATCACCCCCCGCAACCGCCCCACCAGCACACCAAACGACTCTTCCTCATTAAAAATAGGAATGACAATGGAGTACGTGACCACTTCCACCGAGCCGCTTTCCCCGTCCCGCATTGTGGTCCCCCTGGCCGCAATCCTGGGCAGTTGCGCTGAGTATCCTGGGGCGGGCGCCGCCGTGCGGGAACTGCCGCAGACCGCGGTCTCGAGGACGCCGTCAGACCGATAGCCAGGATTACCTGACGATACTGACACAGCTCCCGCGTATTCCACAGCACGCCCGCTGAGCGTGAATGCGCCGGCTCGCAGTTCGCAGCAGAATCAGCGCTGACCAGCACTGACCGAACAGGCCACAGCAGAGCCAGCCGAGCCATCTGATAGCCGCTACGAGCGCGTTCCCGCTGGTAAGGTCCGATGCCGGGGCCGGATCAGCAGTTGGCTGTGCCGACGGCTTCACAGCCTATCGGCATGCACCGGCCGGAATGGTCACGGATCAGCGAAATCCTCGGCAGCTGCATGCCATCGCGAGCGCCGCATGCTGCCCTCGGGGGCTCACCCACCGCAAGGTAACCGGCGGCAGGCAAATCGGGTAACTGTTCTCAAACAGATCAGGTAACTGTTCCCGAACAGAACCGCCTGCCCGGTAGCGTTCTGGTGGGATGAGCAGCACAAAGCCAACGGAGGTCAGCTCAGTTGAGCCAGCAGGACGCTAGCGGGATGACGGCGCCGGCACCCGCTCGCTTCGGCACCGTCGAGCGAGGCAGTCACCGCGCCGCCCGCCAGCCGGCCGGCTCGCTGCGGCGGCTGGCGGAGCGGGCCTGGACCCGCGAGACCCTCGTGCTGCTGCTGATGCTCGCGGCCGGAGTGGCGGCGACGTGGCCGCGGGCCTCCTTCCTGACCGGACGGCTCCCGCTGAACTCCGATCAGTCACAGGACGTGTGGAGCCTGTGGTGGGTTGCCCGGCAGATCACGCATCTGCACAATCCATGGTTCACCAACTACCTGGCCGCACCGGTCGGGGTACAGCTCGGCTACGACACCCTCAGCCCGCTGCTCGGCCTGCTGATGACGCCGGTCACCCTGCTCTTCGGCCCGTCCGCCTCCTACAACCTGCTGGTAATCGCGGCACCCGGGCTGGCCGCCTACACGATGTACCGGGCGGCCCGGCTCTGGATTCCCAGCCTGGTGGGCGCCATCGCCGCGGGCGCCTTCTTCGGCCTGTCCGCGATGCTGACGTCGCAGGACTGGAGCCACATGCACACGGCCATCGGCTGTGTGTTCCTGCCGCTGGCGCTGGAGACGACTGTGCGGCTGCGGCGCGACCCCCGCATCGGCCGCGGGATCCTGGCGGGCCTGGTCGTCGGGGCCTCAGTACTCGTGGACCAGGAGTCAGCCGTTCTCGTCGGCATCCTGGCTGCCCTGGTTGTCCTGCCGTGGCTGCTGCGCCGCCCGGCCCGGGGCGCTCTCGCGGCGGTGGCAGCGGGGGCGGTGACCGCGGTTGTCATCGCCATCCCGCAGCTGCTCGCGATGCTGGCCGCGGGCGGCAAGGGCGGTCCGGCGCCGCCTCCGGCCAGCAACTACGTGGCCGACGCGGCCGAGCTTCCCGGCCTGTTCTCACCCTCGCCGCGCCTGAGCAGCTACGGCCTGGGCGCGCTGGCCTCGGGCTATACCGCCCACAACGACGTGGAGATGACGGCGACCTTCGGGATTGTCCTGACGCTGCTGGCCCTGCTCGGCCTCATCGTCAGCCGCCGCCGTCCTGCTGCCTGGAAGCTCGCTGTCCTGTGGCTCGGCTGCGCGGCGATCGCGCTGGGCCCGACTCTCTACATCAACGGGCGTCAGCTCGTGCCGCTCGGCCACACCTGGCGCGGGCTGCGGGTCTCGCTGCTGATGCCGTACACCTGGCTGATCCGGCTGCCGGGGCTGGCGTCCTTCCGCGAGGCTGACCGGTGGGCACTGCTCGGCCTGGTCGGTGCAGCCCTGCTAGCCGGCGCCGGCGTGGACTGGCTGCGGCAGCGGGCCTGGCCGGCGGTCGTGCTGGTTGCCGTGCTCGGCGCCCTGGAGGCGGGCTGGGCCGGCCCGGCGACGCTGACCACGGTACCGACGTCCATGCACGCGCTCGACAACCCGATCGCGGCCGACCACTCGCAGTCCGTCGTCGTGGACATCCCGTTCGTCGTCCGCGGCCCGCACCGGTTCGGCGGCACGGCCGCGGCCGATTACCCGCTCGTGCTCGCAACCGACGACGGACATCCGCGGGCGATCGCCTACACCGCCGGGGTACCGAGCCGGACCATCAGCGGGATCAGGCACCATGCGTTCTACCGCGAGCTGGTCGCGGCCGGTGACGGCGCCCGGCTGACACCCGGCGAGCTCACCGAGGCCCGCACCGATCTCGCCTCCCTGCACGTCGGCTGGGCGCTGGTCTGGAACAGTCGCTGGGCCGGGCCGCAGGGCAAGGCGCAGTCGGCACGGTACTACCGCAACGTCGACCGATACCTGGCGGCGACCGGCTTCAGGCTGGACTACACCGCTGACGGCGTCAAGGTCTACCGCCCGGCCCGCTGACCCGGCCGCGGCGACCGGGGCGGGATCCCCGTCCGCGCCGTCGCGGTCAGGCCGCGGCGGTCTTCTTCCCGCGGAGCTGCGCCCAGTCGAGCGACCGGCAGGCCTGGCAGCCGTTCACCGGATACACCACGACGCCGCCGACCGAGTGGCCGGTGAGCCCGATCTTCGCGAAGATGCCCGCCCAGGCCGGAGCGCGCCGCGCATCCAGCACGATCGCTCCGATCTTGCTGGCCCGGAGGAAGGCCTCGAACCTCGCGACCCGGGTGGGCGTGGCGTGCGAGAGGTTCTGGACGGGTCGCGGCAGGTCAGTCCTGTGGCTCACGCCCGCGTTCAGGAACCCGCCGGCCACGCGCATGTAGAAGCCTGATTCTGCCTGCCACAGCATGCCGGCGTTGCCGACGTCGGAGACGACCACGACGATCTCGTTAGGCGCCAGCTGCTCCTGGTACTGACCCGTGCTGATAAAGGCCGGCACGGTGGTGTGCCGAACCAGCGGGAGAGCCGGCACGTTCAGCGCGATCGCCGCAAGTACCAGGACGGCGAGCGGCCAGCGCAGCCAGGCAACCCGCCGGGCCGGGTTCGCGAGGAACAGCGCCGTGGCGACGGCGAGCGCCAGGAACGCGAACAGCATGAGCCGGGACGGGTAGGAGTTCCTCACCAGCGGCAGGTGGAAGAGCGGCGCCCACGGCAGCTTCCCCTCCCGGTGCCGTTCCACGTACAGCACCGGGCCGAGCGAGGCCACGATGATGATCGGCAGGATTGCGGTCAGGAACCGGACGATCCGGCTGGACCAGCCGGTCACGGCCAGCACGAGCACCAGCACGAGCAGCGGGATACCGACGTAGCAGCCGGCCGAGACAGGACGGGGCCCGGCCGCCGCGCTGGTCAGCCAGCTGATGCGGAAGGTACGACCGAGCTGCGGCACGACGAGGCTGGCAAGATCCATTGCCGTGATCTTGGCTGGCTTCGGCGGGGTCGTGGTCAGCGCATACGCCAGGTACGGGGCCACGAGCACGAGCGCGATCAGATAGGCAACCGCGCTCAGCCTGGTCAGGCGCAGCACCTCAGCCCGGTACTGTCGTCCGGCCAGCACCAGCCCGAGGACTAGCGCCAGGGCGAGGAACGCGGTCAGGTCGGCGAACGTCTCCAGGAACAGGAAAAACTGCGCCGCTATCGCGAGCGCGGCCACGATGACGAAGGTCCGCGCGCTGATGCTGCCCTGCCACCAGACGACCATGAAGTACGCCAGCAGCGGCACCAGCAGGCTGTAGGTCAGGTTGATCTGCCCGGCGCCGTTATGGCTCATCTCGTAGGCCGAGAAGCCGAAGACCGCGCCCCCGACCAGGGCGGGCCAGAACTTGCCGGTCAGCCGGCGGCACAGCACGAACGCGGCCCACCCGGAGACCGGCAGCGCGACAGCCTCCAGCAGGTTGAACGAGACGACGGGCCCGGCGGTCAGCGTCAGCGGGGCCGTGAGCAGGGCGAGCGGCGATGTCGTCGTGATCCAGGCCAGGGCGTGCCCGGTCGGGGCAGCGATCTCGTGTGAGTAGAGCGGGTTCAGCCCGTGCGCGACCGCGTACGGCCACCAGCGCAGGCTCCACACGTAGAAGTTTGGGTCCGGGCTCTTCTGCAGGAGCTGAGCCTGGCTGGCGTGCAGCAGCAGCCGCCGGGTCACCAGGGATACCCAGACCGCGAGGTAGATGCCGAGGGCCGCGGCGCCCTGGAGCACGGGGGACGCGAGCCAGCTGCGCCGGGCAGCCGGGAGCGTAAAGGCCGGCTCGTCGACGGCTAGCTGAAGTGCGGGATCAGCCTCAAGACCGGCATGGTCCCCGAGAGCATCCTTCGCCTCGGCGCCATCGACGCGCAGTGCACTGTCCGCGCCGAGGCCCCCGTCATCCTGGCTTATCAACTCTCGACCCCACTGCCAAAGGTGACAATCACCAGCGACGAGCGTAATTGGTCTTATGCGGCCAGGTCAGCATACTTTGAGCAAACAATAGGAAAGCGAGATGCAACCGTTAAGCATCCTACCAATGTGGACATTACG
>Ga0302324_100008708_pt1 | contig 21342 bp, 25 predicted proteins | sample Palsa_T0_1_FD_201949 | JGI IMG/M metagenome (GOLD analysis project Ga0302324, IMG submission 201949) | Peat permafrost microbial communities from Stordalen Mire near Abisko, Sweden - Palsa_T0_1 | ecosystem: Environmental > Terrestrial > Soil > Palsa > Peat permafrost | place: Sweden: Abisko...
TTTCATGGAAACCTCGACTCTCGTGTTAGGCAGAATCGATGGGTCCTCGAAAGTGGTTTTCAAGGAAGCGCACCGCCACGCCGGGTGTCCTCGCAAAATCGAGGGCCGCGTACCTTAGCTCAAAGCGCCCGCTCCAACAAGCATTTCGCGCCGCCCGGCCGATCTCCTTCCGGCCCCTCAGCTTATGGGCCCTGCTTTTCCACAAAATCTGTGGATAAGTCTGTGGATGGGTCTTGTCATGCGCCGTTCACATGCATGAAATACGACTAAATGTTAACTTGGTCAAAAAATATACAAGCTGCTTTTCACCGTTTTTTCAATAACTTGCAATCGGCACCTGACCTAATGCAGCCGCAATGCGCTGTAGGTGCCACTCTGCGCGAGACACCGCGGGTGGTGTGTATAAGCTCATGGCAGAAAACCGGCCTGCAAATCGTTTAAGAAGCGCCGGCCGAGTTCGCTCGGCCGCCATCGGGGTGGGGCGAAGTCGAGCAGTCCCCGCTCAAGCGCCGAGCGCAGGCGAGCCTCGACGGCGCTCGCACCGAGTCCAGTGCGCGACTCGAAATCCGCCATGGCGAATCCCTCGTTGAGCCGCAACACGTTCAGCATGAACTCGAAAGGAAGATCGCTCGCGGGCACCGGCTTTCGCTCGCCGATTCGCCCCGTGCGCGCGGTCGCGGTGCCGCTCTGCTCGATGCCGGCGCTCTGCTCGATGCCGGCAACCTGCTCGAGATAGGCTCGGGGCTGGCGCGCCTTTTCGGTGCGCTCAACGCCGTGGGGCAGGCTCGCAGTGATTTTGCCGTGGGCCCCGGCGCCGATGCCGACGTAGTCCCCGAAGCGCCAGTAGTTGAGATTGTGGCGGCAGCGCGCGCCCTCGCGCGCGTAGGCGGAAACCTCGTACTGCGCGAAGCCGTTGTCGGCGAGCAGCGCCTGGCACTCGCTCTGCATGCGGAAGGCCGCTTCCTCGTCCGGCAGCGGCGGAGGCCGGCTGTGAAACACCGTGCCCGGCTCGAGCGTGAGCTGATAGTGCGAGATATGGCGAGGCTCGAGCGCGCAGGCGCGGCGCACGTCCTCGAGCGCCTCTTTGAGCCTCTGCTCCGGGAGCGCGTACATGAGATCCAAGTTGAAGTTGCGCAAGCCCGCTGCGTGCAGCTCCTCGACGGCGCGGAAAGTGTCATCGGGGCTGTGGATACGGCCGAGCCGGGCGAGCGCACGCGGCGCGAACGTCTGCGCACCGAGCGACACGCGGTTGATGCCGGCATCGCGGTAGCCGGCGAAGCGTCCGCGCTCGATCGTGCCGGGATTGGCCTCTAGCGTCACTTCGACATGCGCGGCCAAAGGGGTTCGTGTCGCGAACGCATCGAGCAAGCGTGCGAAAGCCTCCGGCGCGAACAGGCTCGGCGTGCCGCCGCCAAAAAAGATGGCATCGATCGGGCGGCCGCCGAGATCGGCAAGCTCCGACTCGAAGTCCCGGATCAAGGCGTCGATGTAGTCTGGAGAGGGTGCGGCGGATGTGAGTTGGTGCGAATTGAAGTCGCAGTACGGACATTTGCGTACGCACCAGGGCATGTGCACGTACAGCGTGAGCGGCAACGCTCCGGCGCTGATCAACGCTCCGGTGCTCATCGCAGGCGCTCTGCGAGCGCGGCGCGCAGCTCATGGAGAGCCGCGCCGCGGTGACTCAGGCGGTTTTTCCGCTCGGGCTCGAGCTCCGCGGCCGTTAACCCAAGCTCGGGGAGCCAGAAGTAAGGGTCGTAGCCGAATCCCCCGGCGCCGCGCGGCGCCTCGAGCACGTATCCCTCCCACACGCCCTGCGCGAACAGCGGCGCCGGGTCCAGAGGGCCTTCAAGGTAGACGAGCGCGCAGCGGTAGCGGGCGCGGCGCGCCTCGAAGGGCACTCCCGCAAGAGCGGCAATGAGCTTTGCATTGTTCGCCGTGTCCACGGCGGCCGCATCCACGGCAGCCGCATCCCCCGCTCCCTCGCCCGCGTAGCGCGCCGAGTGGATACCGGGCTCACCGCCGAGCGCGTCGACCTCCAGCCCGGAGTCATCCGCGATCGCCGCCGCGCCGCTCGCCGCGGCCGCATGATGGGCTTTGAGCAGAGCGTTCTCGGCGAACGTCGCGCCGGTCTCCTCGGGAGCAGCGATGCCGAGCGCTCCTTGCGCGATGGGCGCGAACGGCAGGCCTGACAGCAGCGCCTGAAATTCACGGAGCTTGCCGGGGTTGGCCGTGGCAATCACCAGGTCCTTAAGCGGCGCGGGCACTCTGCTGTGCTTCATGCAACCGCGCAATGCCCTGCGAGGCGAGGTCGAGCAATCGATCCAGCTCGTGCCGGCGAAAGGCGTGCCCCTCGGCCGTGCCCTGCACCTCGACGAAGGCACCGCCCGAGTTCATCACGACGTTCATGTCGGTTTCGGCGTTCGAGTCCTCGGCGTAGTCGAGATCGAGGACCGGTATGCCGCGGTAAATACCGACCGAGACCGCCGCGACCTGGCCGTGGATCGGATTCGCGCTCAATGCGCGGCGCTTGATCAACGTGTCGATCGCGTCGGCCAGCGCGACGAATCCGCCCGTGATCGCCGCCGTGCGCGTCCCGCCGTCCGCTTGCAGCACGTCGCAGTCCAGCGTGACGGTGCGCTCGCCGAGAGCCTTGAGATCGACCACCGCACGCAGCGCACGGCCGATCAAGCGCTGAATCTCCTGGGTGCGCCCGCTCTGCTTGCCGCGCGCGGCCTCGCGAGCGCTGCGCGTGTGGGTCGCGCGCGGGAGCATCCCGTACTCCGCGGTCACCCAGCCCTGGCCCGCACCGCGCAGGAAGGACGGCACGCCGTCCTCGACGCTCGCCGTGCACAGCACCCGTGTCCCGCCGAAGCCCACGAGCACCGACCCTTCGGCATGCGCCGTGTATCCGCGCACGAAGCTCAACGGCCGCAGCTCGTCGGGTGCGCGGCCGCTCGGTCGCACGCTCATGCGGCCTTGAAGCGCAGCGCGGCCGCGCTGGTGTTGTCGCTGTAGGGTGCGGAGGCGGCAACGGCCTGCGTGCCGAGATCCGTGAGGCTGTCGCGCAGAGACTTGCCGGGCGTTTGCGCGAAGCGCACGAAATCGTGATCTCCGAGATTCGCCCACATCCCGTCGGTGCACAGCAAGAGCACATCGCCGGGCTTCAGCCGGCGACGCGTGGATATGCTCATTTCGGGAAGCGCCGCATCACCGCCCAGGCAGCATTCGACGTAGTTGCGCATGGGATGTCCCTGGACTTCGGCCTCGGTGATGAGTCCCTCGCGCAGGAGCACCTCGACGTGGCTGTGATCGCGGGTGCGCTCGAGCACCTGGGACTGACGCAGCTGATACACCCGGCTGTCGCCGACGTGCGCCCAGTAGGCCGCCGCATCCTGCACCAGGCACACGGCGCAGGTGGCCCGAGGGCGCGCCTCGACGGCGAGACCGACACCGAGCTTGACGACCTCCTCGTGCGCTCTGCCCAAGGACAAATGCAAGAACCCGAGCGGATCGAATATCGGATGAGGCGTTTGCCAGAATGCCTCGATCAGCGTCGATAGCGCGGTCTCCGCGGCGCGCGCGCCCTCGGCATGACCGCCCATGCCGTCGATCACCGCGAGCAGCACGGCGTGCTCCGCCGCCGCCACCGCGACTCGGTCTTGATTCTCCTCGCGATGGCCGATCAAGCTCACATCCGCGGTCTCGATCTGCAATGACAGCTCCTACGGGCTCCGATAGACTCGCCCCGAATTATGGCCGATTTCGGCTCGAGACCCCTATGATTCGCAGCATGACCGGCTTTGCGCGGCGCGAACGCCAGTACCCTTGGGGACTTCTCGCGTGGGAATTGAAAACGGTCAATCACCGCTATCTCGAGGTCGGTTGCCGGCTGCCGGAGGAGTTTCGCGCTGCCGAGGCGGATTTCCGCCAGGCCATCTCGGCCGCGGTACGGCGGGGCAAGGTGGAGTGCTCGCTGCATTTTCGCCCGGCCGCGGCCACGGGCGCTCTCGAGCTCGATGCCGAAGTCCTCGCCGCGCTGACGCAGCGCGCCCGAGAGCTCGCGGCTCAGGCGGGGCCCGCGGCGCGCATCGAGGTCCTCGACCTGTTGCGCTGGCCGGGCGTGGTGCGCGACCAAACCCGCGACTCCGCCGCGCTGATCGCGGCCGCGCAGGCGCTGCTCGGCGAGGCGCTGATCGATCTCGCGCGTTTCCGCGATAGCGAGGGCGGCAGGCTGCGCGAGGCGCTCGACCAGCGCTGCGCGGGGCTCACGGAGTTCGCGGCCCGGGTCTCGGATCGCCTGCCGGAGGTGCGCGCGAAGATGCGCGCGAAGCTCTTGGACCGCATCGCACAGCTCACCGCCGATGTCGATCACGACCGGCTGGAGCAGGAGCTCGCCATCCTGGCGCAGCGCCTCGACGTCGACGAGGAGCTCGACCGGCTGCGCGGTCACGTCGCCGAGGTGCGCAAGGCGTTCACCGGCGAGGAGCCCGCGGGCCGGCGCCTGGACTTCCTCATGCAGGAGCTGAATCGCGAGGCGAACACACTGTCGTCCAAGTCGCAGGACATCGAGACCACGCGCGCAGCGCTCGACATGAAGGTGTTGATCGAGCAGATGCGCGAGCAGGTGCAGAATATCGAGTAATATGTCACCTGGTATCAACCCGCATCACAAATCCTATAAATTCCGCCAAATCTCCCTTTTTTAGCGCGTTTCGCTCGTATCAACTCGTATCGCCCAAACGCGCCCCAGCGCATAATGTATGTGTCCCCCGGCGTGTCCCACAGCCAAACCGGCCCCCGGCGCCTGGGGACACATGTACGGGTGGAAGCATGGCGAGGCTAAAGAACAAGCTAACGGATCAGGGCATCAAGAAACTGATCAGTCGGGGCGAGCCGTTCGAGAAATCGGACGGGGACGGCCTATGGCTGCGGATGCGCGAGGCCGCCGACCCGGTATTCAGGTTCCGCTACCGATTCGCCGGTAAAGCCCGTGTGATGGTCCTGGGCAAGTACGGCGACGTTTCCCTTGCCGACGCGCGTTCGACCGCCAGCGGTCACCGTGGGCGGTTATCCAAGGACCATATCGACCCCGCCGACGAGCGCCGCGAGCGGGAGGCCAAGGCGGTCAAGGCGGACGAGGCCAAATCGGGAGCGAACACCGTGGGCGCCCTCCTCGACGAATATTGGACGAAGCGGATCGCTAATCGGAAACCTCCGCTAAAACACCCTGAGCGGATCAAGGCCATTTTCGATAAGGATATCCGGGCAAACCTTGGGCGCCTTCCGGTCGCGGGCGTCAAGCTCCCGCATATCGAGGGCATGCTCAAGACCGTCGTAGATCGAGGGGCACGCACCACTGCGAACGACGTACTGCGTTGGACGCGGAAGATTTTTGACTATGCGATAGCGCGTGAGCGGGCAACCTTTAACCCGGCTGCCACATTGACCCAGGATGATGCCGGCGGCAAAGAGGCGCCGCGCAAGCGTGCGTTGAGCCGGACCGAACTCGTGAAGTTTTTCGCGGCGATGCGCAAGACGCCCGGTCTGTCCGTGGAGAACGTGCACACGTTCAAGTTGCTGCTATTGCTCGCGGTCCGTAAAACCGAACTGACCGCCGCGCGCATCGGCGAATTCGACTTTAAAGCGGGCGAGTGGAATCTACCGGAGGAACGATCTAAGACCCACGCCGCTATCGACATTCCGTTGTCTAAACCAGCCGTCGCCTCACTGCGCGAATTGGTCCGTCTCGCCGAGCCGAGCAAGTACCTATTGCCGGCCCGGAAGATGCAGAAACTCGAATTACCCCACATCCACGAGAACACCTTGAACGTCGCGCTCTCCAAAATCCGTAAGCAAATGCCGGGCGTTCCCCATTTCCACGTTCACGATTTACGACGGACGGCGCGCACCCATTTGGCCGCACTCAAGGTTAGCCGCCACATTGCCGAGCGCTGCCTCAATCACGCGATCCCAGGGGTGGAAGGCACGTACGACGCGCACGAGTATTTCGAGGAGCGGCGCGATGCGCTGGCCCAATGGGCCGAGCTTGTCGAGGCGTGCGAGGCCGGCGAGGAGGCAATGACGAAATGGTGGGCCGCGTTCGAGAAGCGCGGAGTGGCCAAGTCCACGAAGCGGGCGGGGAAATCACGTGACGCGTAAGAAGCCCAAAGGCATCCCGATAGAAACTCTAATATTGGACGACCAAATTCCGAAGGCCAACTATCGCGGGGGAACCGGCGTGGTCGTGCACCTTAAATCGGGATTTAAACGCAATTATGATATCGAATTCCGCGCGGCGCTCGACGAGACGCTACACCGCAATGCCGTGAAGGGCATTAATCACGGGGCCGGCCAAAGCGACAAGCAGGCTAAATCGGTGGAGGCCAAAAAAGGAGCAGGCGGCAAGAACATGGAACAACTGATAGCGGCCTTTGTACCCCCGCGCGATGCAGAGACGCCGCTTGAAATTTGGAATTCATTTCGTGATGAGCTTCGCGAATGGTCCGGCGGTGAGGTATTCGACGGGAACCGCAAAGGCCAGCGCACATACCGATATACGAAATTCAAGAGCGGACGGCCGGCGGAACTCACGTACAAGCGTTTCGGCCAGTTACGCTCTAAGGCTTCTAAAGCTCGGCGCCGACCTTGAAACGAGGACCCCAGTCATGGACGACAAAGAGCCATCACACCCACTCAGCCATGCGCCGCTGCTCAAAGCCGTTACGACGGTGCACGACATAGCAGTAGCTCAGGCTTTCTATTTGCGAACGCCGCGCGGGTATACAGAGCATTTCTCGCTGTTGCTTTATTTCACGCTGATTGAGTGCACAGGTTCCACGCTATTGTTGAGAGAGAACCTCCGCGTCGCTGGCGTGGCGGCCATCGTACGATCGGCACTCGACGCCTTCATCGATTTAAAAAATCTTCAGAAGGACCCGGAGTATTGGCGCTCGCTTGAGGCGGCCGACTCGATCGAATGGAAAAAGCTGCTGCAAACGGCGAGCGCAAAGAAAAATGACTTTCTCGCCGCTTTGACCCGCGATCCAAATTTTGCGGAGTATCGCTCGACGATCAGTCAGAACGTCAGCAACGCGGCGGCCCGTGGGATCGGCAAGGTTGATGTTGAGGACCGATTCGACAACGTCGGTCAGTCTGCGCTCTACAAAAGCCTATGGCCGTTGCTGAGCGCGGATGCGCACAACAACACGTCCCTCCTCCATTCGCGGCACGCTCGGACGCAAGGCGACGCATTTGTGCTGGAACTCTATTCCGGAAGGGGTGCGTTTGGAAGTTCGGGACTGTTGACTCTCGCAGAAATGCTCATGTACACGTCCGAAGATATTCACGAGACGTACGGGTTCGGCAAGGGCATGGTCAGCGAGATTCGTGCCATCGTGGACCCGTTACGCGCAGCCGCAGAGGAAGCGGATAAAACGGGAAATTTCCCCGACTAAGCGGCTTACTGTCCCTGCTCGACTCGTGGCCGCCTGCTCTCGGGGCGGCCTCTTCATTTTCGAGCCCTTGATTCCACGGGATCGATCCCCACCCAAGCCGGGCGCATTGACGCGCGACAGGGAGCTTTATGAACACTGATAACGCCGAGCAATTTGAAGCCGGACGCGACCGAATCTTCCACGCGATCACGGCTGCCATTAACCGCAAATCTGCCACAGTGGGATTTGAACTTCACGGCGGACAACGCGGCCGACCCAATGTGATGTATAGCGTCGTCGTGGGGCAGAGCGAGGCGCGACGGCTCCTCGACTTCGCCATCGTCAAAGACAGCCACACGGAATTGACGCTTGGCGCCAAAGAGAATATTCAAAGGCTCGCCGCCGAGGTCGCTCGATGGCCTGTAATGAGTAGCACTATGGCGAGCGCACCGACGCAGCGAGACCGAAGCTAGCCGTTGAAACCTCTGATAGCAGTAGGGGTCGGCGCCGGCTTTTTCATGGTGGTCTGTCAGGTGCCGTACTGTACTTTCGAGCAGATCAACGTATTGCCCTGGGAATCTGGCGGGGCTTGTCGTTATTCCTTCCCGCCACCCGATAGTTTGCCGACCAAGGCCGCGATTGCCTGAGCCAGATTAAATACTGTCATCGGCACATGGCCCGTCACACCAAGAAAGGCGACAAAACTTAGACCCGCATCACCCCAAGTGAATGATGGGTAACTATCCGACACCGCGAACGGCCACAGTTTCACGCCCACGATCCACAGGCATATCCAACCGACTATTGAGCCGGCAAAATTGAACCACCGTTGATGATTGCGCCAGGATCGAAACTGCCTGTGCACTAACTTTCCCGGTGCCGGTACACCTAAGAAAATTTCAACCGCATACCAGCCATAAAGAGCACTGGCGGTCACCGCTGCCAGCGCGTAAGCAATTCGCACCCAACACGGAATCATATGGAATTGTAGCATCGCGCCTAGCGGGGCTAGTTGCGTGGACTGCCCCGACGGCTCGCCGGCTGCGCCGTGTCCTACCATCCACTCGGGGCTACATGGGTGCGCGCTATACCGGCGCACGCGGCGTCCCGAATATCCTGTCGATCATAGCGTCAATGCGCTCGGCCGTGGTCAATCCGTCCGGGTGCAGGATCACGGACGGCGGTTGCGTCGCCGGCACGACGTTGTCGCATAGTCGCGGCTCAATCGGCACGTTGAATCGGGGTTTCATGCTCACGGCTTGTCGAACGCCCCGCCGATCAACGCATCGCCCACGCTCACGAGACGACGCGGGCGCCGGGACTTCGCCGGCTTGACGATCACGGGGGGCGTCACACAACTGACGCATAAGCCACGTCGGTAAAGCGACTCGGGGCCGTGCACGCCGCACTCACTACGGTACAGCGAGGCGGTAGTACCACGCGAGGCACACTCGCGGACCGTCGTCACTCGGCGGTCGGTCATTCGATGGCCGGCGGGCTTCCCAGGATGCGGCATTAGCGCCCCCGGAACAGTCGGTCGAACCCGGGGATGACCTCGGCCATCGTGCGAGGGCGCGGCGCGCTGTCGGCGACGACCACATCGGAGCCCACCCGGCCGAGCGGCACGAGCGCTACGTGATTGCCCACGATCTCGAGCATACGAATATCGAAGCTCTCGCCGTCGACGGTGCCTGATTCGATCACGGGGGTGTACGCGTATCCGCAACTGATTTCCTTTTGCGAGCCGTCGCGGATGCGCGCGATTGCCGACGCGTCCCAACAGATCAAGTCAGCGACCAGATACGGCGCTTGCCATCGAACGTTGCTCACGGTGCCGACAACGCGGGATTTCTGCGGGCTCTCGGCGCTCACGGGCACGTGGTCGTCGAGCAATTGCACGCCCTCGAACGATGATGCAGCGGCCTTGAGTGCACGCGCGTCGCGATACACTCGATAGATTTTCTGCATGTCGAGGCCGAGCGCTGCACCGTTCGGAATCTCCGAGCCCAAGTAATCGTTCACGCGGGCGGCAGAGATGCGGCAATCGGGAACGCGCATGCGCCCCTCGGCGTCGATCATTCGGCGATCGAGCGCAAGGGGCTCGTCGGGCTCAAGTTCTACGTCAAGGTAATTCATGTTAGATCCACGGCTCGCCGCCGCGCTCCTGCATTAGTCGCTCGATATCGGCCTGCAAATCGGCGGCGCAGGCCGCATCGATCACCGGGAGCGCCGAGCGCGGAACCGCGAGCAAACCGCCGTCGGTCCACTCGTACGGCCGGCCCTCTGTATCCGCCGAAACGACGAACATTTCGGCGGCCGAGGTCCACGACACGGAGTTCGCTCGATAGTCCACGAGGTAACGCTTGTTCGGCGGCGGGTCGGTCGGCATGACGTAGCCCAACCATCGCGACGGCGGCGGCATGAACGGGGAGTAGTCGCTGTCTGCCAGCGCGAAGATTCTTATCGTTGATCGCTGCGTGTTGTCAATGCGAACCGGGCTAAGCGTCGTACCAACATTCCGCCACTGCAAACGCGACGTGACGAGGTCGTCAACTGCTTTCGCGAGTCCCTTGTCGCCGAATACCTGCACTCGCAGCGCGGCCAACCACGTGGCTTTGCAGGCACCCGCCGCAACGGCTCCGATTACCGGGCGCGAGTCTGTGAGGATCGCCACGGCCTCGTTGCCGTATGTCTTGTCGTCCCCCTCGCGAAAGTGATAAGTGCCCCAAGGGCCGTAGGGCGTCGGCTGTCCCCAATACGCCATGACGGGGGCGTACCCGTTCGCGTGCAGCTGCGCAGCGTCGGCGAACGTCACGGGGGCAACTGACTTCGATTTGAGGGAGATCATGTCTGTTCCTTCATCTTGAATACGAGCTTGTCTAGGACGGTGGGCGAGTCCGCGCTATCGAGAACCCAAGCATCGAAAAACCCTTCGTCGACGCCGCCGGTCACGCCGGGTGCGGAGTTCTTCGGCGGAAAGGCGCTCTGTTTGGCGCCGTTGAGCGTCACGCGCGCGGCGCCGACTTCGAGGACCAGGGCGTACGGCAATTTGCTGGCGATGGAAACTAGCATTGTGGTGATTCTCTTGGTGTTGGCGCTTCGTCGATCATGGTCACGACCTCGCGGAGCCGTGCGCGACGGCGGGACTGGCGGATTGCGTTAGCGCGGCGACCCTCGGGCGTGCACTCGTATTTGCGCTGCCGCTTGCGGGCGGGATTCTTCGCGCGAGGCACGGTCGATCACTTCCGGTTCTGCAACCGCAGCATGTCCGGGAACGCTTCGTAGATGCTCGCGACTCCACGGGTCGGAGCGCGGTCAGCGGCGCCGCGCGGTTCGGCTTCGCCGCCTCTCGGTGCGGACTCGGCATTGCGCGGAGCCATGCTCGCGTATGCGTCGGCGATCATGTCGCCCATGCGTCGGTGACAATCACGAACGTGATTGAGAGGCAGGCGATAGCCGCCCGACTCGGTCACGCTGTCGCGGGCTGCCGCTAAATGCTTGCCGATCTCGGAGTGCTCGGCCTCGAACGCATCGAGGGACATTTTGTACTTGGTTGTCATGATCACAATCTCACTTGGTTAAAAGAGACCCGAGGCGCCGGCCGTTGGAACCACACGCGGGCCGGCGCATCGGGCAATGTGCTCTGCCGGGAGAGTTCACAGTTCCGCCCAACATGCCGCGAGGAAAACAACTAAACCCGCTGCATGCTTAATCGTCACAGAGCACGAAGCCAGGTTAACGTACGATACGGTATCGTACAAGTCGTTGTTTTTATTGATATTTATTGATCCAAGGCGATACGAGTTGAGACGATGCCGGCTTACAGTTGAGCGAGCAATTCGTGCGAGAAAACGAGCGGCATATGCCGAGGTGCAAGCGACATCATCGCGGCGTCCGCGAGGTTCGGAGATTCGGCGCCATCGTCACCGTATTTGTTGATCTTGAGCTTGCCGTTGACCTCCTCGCACGTGACCTGCGCAAACTCCAGCGTCAATTGGCTGCGCGCCTCGGCGGGCATCGCGGAGCTAATCGACACCACGTCATGCACTGGGATTTTCGCGCGATCACCTTGCAGCGTTTGGTACGTGGTTGCGAATCGATAGCGCAGCGAGCCGTAACCCTGCGATTTCTTATTGAGATAGTAGTCCTTCATCTTTTTCTTGCTGCCCGGGGCAATGGGTCGGTTCGGGAACAGCGGCGCCTCGCTCGCCTTGAACGAATGCACGGTGATCGCGTGGCCCATTGGGCGCCCGGTCTCGGGGTCGGGCCGCGTGCGCTCGCGGTTAATCTCCTCGGCGATGCTCTCGATACCCGAGCCCACGCCCACGCAGTCGGCGCAGAACTCAGTAACGCCGAATCGGTCGGCAATGTCGAAAGCCTTGCGCACCTCGCGCACCAGGTTCGGCGTCGACGGCCACCACTCCGCGTGAATGATCACGAAGCCGTGCACGATCACAAACGCACTCGGGTCGCCGCCCGCACCCACGTCGAGCGCAGCATATAAGCGCCCCGTCGGCTCGAGCCCGAGCTTGACGTGCGCGTCGACGGAGGCGTCAAGGTGCGCTTGCATGAACATCTGGTCGACGTTACCGGCGAGGAAATCGCACCCGTATTCCTGATCAAATTTGCGTTGACCGTCCGAGGCGATTATCTGCGCGGCCCATTCCTCGGTTTTGCGCGGGTCGTCCTTCCACGAGTAGACGAACACCTTGGTTTTTCCCTCGCGCACGCGCCGCGCGAACGGGTTGTCGGGACCATTAACTGACGAGATGTACCATTTGCAATCCGATGTCGCGATCAACGCTTGGTCAATCAAATCCGGGTGCACAAGGTGCGCATATTCATCACAGCAAACCACGCTGGCCCGGCCGCCCCTCCCGATCGCCTCGCCCGCTTCGCCTTGAATCGACGAGCCGTTCGGCCACCATACGCGCATATTTGCTGAGCCCGATTTGAGCGTCCATCCGCCGCGAAACTCGACGGGCATATACTCGAGAAACATTCTGATTTTGTGGAATAGCGTTCCGGTCGTGCCCGATTGATCGATCTTGATTTCCAATTGCGAGCCCACGATCGCGGTAAAGCCGTCCTCGAATATCGCGAGGCTTACGAGGAGCGCCATTGCAACCCAACTCGCTCCGCTGTCGCGTGCCTTCGGGATCGATAACGGCTCTTTGTTCCGGTACGAATCGATCATCGCTTCGATCATCTGCACTTGGCGGGGGAATAGGTCGAAGCAAATCGTTTTCTCGGCGAGTCGCGGATCGTGGGTCATTCCCCAATCACGAATGAAGTCGGGTATGTGCTTGGCGTAGTAGGTCATGAGCGCGGGAAAGCGGGTCGCGCTGTCGGCTCGTGCCCACGCTAAGCGCCGGTCACGCTCACGGGTCGCGCGAGGGGCGCGCATGAACTCGACGACTTGGGCGCGCGTGGCAGCGTCCACGGTCGCGAGCAATGCCGCGCGGCCGGCCTGATCGGGCGTGTTCTCGCATGCGAGCGCGAGCATTACGTGCAGGGGAGCGGAGCACATCGCTTGATACACAACCTCGGCGGCCACGTCGGTGGGGTCGCGACCGGCGATGCGGTCTCGTAACTGGGCGTTCATTGTTGGCTCACTACGCTGGGGTCGTTGGGATCGGTGGGGGCGGGCAACGTGGGCGCGACCGATTCCATGATCGCCAATGCCTCGTCGACGCTGAGCCCGGTGAGGGGCTTCACGTCCGCGTTGAGATTCACGTTCACGGTGGGCGCATAGAAGTTCGGCACGACCTTGTGGAGTTCCGCCCGCAGCGCGCTTTGGTCGGCAATCAGCACCCGCTTAATCGATCCGTCGCCATAGCGTTCAACGCCGCGTAGCAGGCGCCGCGCGGGTGCACTCAACTGATTGAACGGGGTGAAGTGAGCCGTGACCACGCCCGCGCCGCGACAGATGGCGCACGCCTCCCACGGCTCGCGCTTGGGGTCGAACTGGTCGACGTCCAGGGGTGAGGGTAGGCCGGCGTCCTGGGCGCGTGCGGCGGCATATGCGGGGCTGGAGTAGCACGAGGAGCAATGACCCACTCGTAGGTCGACGATCTCCCGCGTATCGACCTCGCAGGCCGCCTCAAGCTCGGCGACCAGGGCGTTGCGGGTGGACTGGGCGCCTTGCTCGGCGAGGGCATTGCGTAGCTGAATGATCCGCGCCCGGACTGCGGGGCGGGCCATCATGTCGTACGCGGCGCGCTGCATCGACTGGCGCTTGGTCTTGGCGCCCACGGGACCGGACGCGACCCATGCGCCCGCCGGGTCGTCGAACATCGCCATGTACTCGGCGAACTTGGCTTCCCGGTCGGTGAGCACGGGCAGCGGGGCGCCAAGTGTCAAATTCCTATTTGCAGTCATGATGGGGCAAACGATATCACCGCGTCCCCCAGTGTGTCCCGTAAATCGATGACGTCGGGATGAGTGCGATTTAGCGCTGATAATCTTCGTCACTCGATGTTCTGGACTAGAACATTGAGCGGCGGCCGCCTCGGAAGTTTGGGCGAGCTTCGGCGCTCTCGCTCGGTCACGTCGTGATTTCCACATCTGCAGGTCGCGACCCGCGAAACCCGCCAATGCTCGACGTACTCACAGTCCTCAAACGATGCTGAGAATGTTGTCGAGATTTCCCAATTGCTGTAATTGTTGTCCGCTAAGGAATCTAATGAACGTCTAAAATGCTGAGAATGTTGTACGCGTACGAGACAGTATATTTTTCTCTCTCTCTTTTTTTTTACGCAAACACGGGCTACCCCCAAAATGGGCAGCATTTACAACTTTGTTTGTTGGTGTATTAGTTAGCGCACCGTCATCGTCATGTAGCCGTGGGCTACTAACTCGGCGTCCGTCGCGAGCGCCCGCCATTTCGTATACGGCCATGGTTTCGCTTTGGACGTCATGCGCCGCACGGGCGCCGGGGGCGGGGCCTGAATCCCCCACCAGGTCGCCCGTTCCCGCTGCGCCGGGGTGAGCGCCGGCCATAACGCCGCGATCTGATCGGGCTTCAAGCTCACGAGGTCGCCCCGGTACTTGCCCCGCTGCAGGCTCACCTTGAAGTAATCCGGGTGGTGCTCGATACCGAGCGCGGCCAGCCGGCCGAGAACGTGGGCCGCCTGGCGGGGCGTCAAGCTGCCCTTGTCCTTGCATCGGTCGAGGGCGCCCTCGAGCCCTGGGTGCGGATCGAGCTCGACAAGCGCCTCTAACGCCCCCAGACAGTCCTCGCGCTGCAGGTCTCGCACCATTCCATCCAGGTACGCCCCGGCCGCCTCAGAGGCTATACGGCGGTTGTTTACGGCGTCCCTGATCTCGATATCGAACCGCAAGATACAGCGCGAGCCGATCGTGAGCCGATGGTCCGTCTGGGCGTTAGATATCCCGAAATGCCAACGCAGGGACTCTTGCTCGCAGAGCTCACAGACGGCGCACGGCCACCCGTGGTCGACTAATGAGTGATTGACGTGCCATTCGGTGAACGCCTCGGGGAGAGTCTGCAGCACCGACCGTGGCAGGATGTTTTCGGCGACCCGGGTTAGATAGCTGCTCATTTCGGCGCCCTAACCTTGAGCTCGGCAAGGTGCTTGACGATGGTGGCGTTCCGCTCGCGCTCCTCGGCGGCCAAGGCGGCGAACTTCGCGGCGATCTTGGGGTTGACGCGGAATTGGGTGGGGCGCAGTTTCTTATACACCTTGCCCTCGGCGACTATCTCGGTATCCATAAGCCGAATCCACCCGAATTGCTCGACGAGGCGCAGCGCGGTTCCCTGCGTGTGTTCCTCGGCTTTGTTGAACACGGAACATCCGCTCAAAAGATCCCGGGTCGCTAACTTGCCGTCCTTCGGGGCCGGCCGTGTTACCAGGTACTTAGCGATAGCTTGCGCGATTTTTACGCCACTAGAGTCGCTTGCGCCCTTCATGTAGAACGCGAACGCGTGGGCGAGCTCGCGGGTTAGGAACTTGAGCGCAAGGTCCATCGTCGATGCGCTGACCGGACGTTGCGCGGGGTCGGGGATCAGGGGGGACGTCGCCGAGCTCACGGTCTCAATGCAGTGATAGGTAAGCGCGATCCGGGCGGCGAACCCGGCGTATTTGCGTAGGTGGCTCGCATAGGCGTGAGTCTCCGCCACATCGAATGCGGTCGATAGCTTCTGCATATCGGCGTTCCATTGGTCGAACAGCGCTCGAGCTCCGGGGCTCAATTGCACGACACCGTTATGAGCTCCCGGCTGCAGATTCCAAAGCCGGCGCATCAATGTGAGGTAGCTCGCTTCCGCTCTTTCGATCGCGACCGCAGACAAACCCGTAGGAACTGCTTGCTGCGGTCGGCCGATCGTTATCAAGAACCGTTGAATCAGCCCATCCGCCGGCAAGTGATCGATGTAGGCTTCCATCTGCACGGCCGTCGTCGCTGCGAGTATCGAGATTCCCCAATGCGGGACAAATGTAGTACCGCGGCCAACGCGCTCACGTTGCAACGGCTTTCCCTCGTACGCCTTGAGCCATAGGCCGCGATCGGCTCCGTTGTCGCCGCCTTTGTATTGGCCCATGCTTCCGATCAGCGTGGAGAATTCGTCCGTGACGTAAAAGGCTCCGCGCGGGTTCTCCACCAGAACGTCGGTCATTTTCTCGATGGTCACATCGGACACGATTACGCGGGGCTGCGGGATCTTTGTCTCGTCGTCCTCGGCCTGCGCATCGCATTGGGCTTTCCAGTTTTCATAGAGCTCTTTGTGCAGGCCCCACAGCGGACGCGTGATCGCATCTTGCACGGGAGTCTTACCCACTCCCGAGCTCGCGATCGTGAGCCCCCACAATATTGGAGGGGCAAACCATCTCGTCGCCGAGTTCACGCAGATTTGAATCTGATCAGGGATGCATGCAGCAGCACTGGTGACTGCGGCGCAGAGCAATCCCGAGATATCGAAACCGCTATGCTGCGCAAAAAACGCAGGGTATTCCGCAAGCCCCGCAGGTGCCTCGGTTCCGTCGAACGGGGGTGCCTCGAGCTTGCCGGGGAAAAAGTTTATCGGGTCCGGCCAATCGTCTGGGGAATTCGGCAATGGCGGCGGTACTGATGCCGCACCCGGTGGTGGTGGTGGTGGTGGTGGCGGATCGAGCTCCGGTTCCGACGGCTCGAGCTCAAGGGCTGACCACGCTTGGTCGCGCTGTAACTCCAGCATCTCAATAACGGCCCGCGACGCGCCGCGTTGCTTCGCCTCGTTCAAGTGCTTGACGACGAGGTCATAAATGCGTTGTTTTTCGAGAACGCGGCTCGATTTGACGCTACCGTCAACGGTATTTACACTGCTCATGTCTGCTCAACCTTTTCTATGTTCACGAACGCGCCGACGTTGCAACCGTCGGCGTTTTCATTTGTGGTACTCCCACACTCGATTTTTATCTAACTCGCTCGACCAACAGGCGGCAGGGGCGACGATTGCTCGACCACGGTTGTGTCGATGCGGTGCCAATTGCCGTTGGAGAGCAACCATAGCGAGCCGTCGTCGCACAACGCGTGATGCACACGGCCGTCGTTAGACGTTGCGATCTGAATTATTTTGCGATGGGTGTTCACGCTCCCACCCCTGCCGCGCTCGCCTGCATCTCACGCAGATGCTTGCGCACCGCGCCGACGACCCATCGGGTGCTTTGCGGCCCGAGTTTGACCGGCGCGGGGATCTGTCCCGCTCTCGCCCGCCTCCATGTCGTGGGCGGCGAGCAGCCAAGGATGGCGGAAACCGTGCGGACATCCACGTGCGCGGCATCGGGCAGCGCATCCCATCGTTTCAGCTTATCGGCGAGCCGCCGCTCGGCGGTAATGCGCAATCGCTCGCGCTTCTGCTCATAGGTCTCAGTGGTTGCGGATTGCATTGGAATACCCTTAGCTACTCGCCTGCGATTCAGGCGACACCTAAGCTATAACTCGCTTGCCTGGTGGCCCGGCTAAGTGGCAAACGGGGCGCGGTGGTAGACTGCGAGAGGTCGGTAGAGCCGGAAACGGCTCCCGCAACAATGTGTCCCCCAGTGTGCCCCGCAACCCTACTGGTATCGAGAAATGCCTATCTTTAAGCCGTTTTGTCGCCGAATCCGTATTCAAGTGCAGAACATCGAATAGCGTTTTCGGCTGTCGTCGGCTGTCGCGGGCCGTCCTCGAAAAGCGTCTGAAACCCCTGAAAAACTAGGCTTTTGCGACAATTATTGTCTCTGGACGTTTTCGCTCGTCGGGACTACTGTTGAGGCTGGGTGCGTAGCTAAATGCGTAGCTAGATTTTCTAACTACGCGGCTTGAGTTCTAGATACGCGGTTTGCGCGAATCTAGCTACGCACCCGGGGGTCTCCACATGGCGTCCGGAAAGCTCAACTCCCTGTCGATCGAGCGCGCACACCGCTTCGGTGGTGCGGTGCTGTTGAGCGACGGCGACGGCCTCTACTTCAGGAAGCAGACACGCGAGGGTGCCGCGTGGATGTTCCGCTATCGCTTCGCCGGCCGCGAGCGCTGGATGACCCTGGGTAACTACCCTGACATGAGTCTCGCCACGGCGCGGATCGAGGCACGAGAAAGGCGCCTGATGCTCGACAAGCGGCGTGATCCGCTGTTCGCCAAGCAAGAGGCCGAAGAGGCGCAGCGGGCCGCGATCGCCGCCCAGAAGGCGCGCCTGACATTTCGCGATCTCGCGGAGGATTGGTACAGCACGGAGATCGACCCGCGGCGACTCAAGCATCCGAAGGTTCCGCGGCGCTACCTCGATAAATACCTGCTGCCGGCCTTCGGCGAGCGCGTACCCGCCGAGATCACCGCGGCCGATGCCGCCCGACTCCTCGCGCAAGTCCGCAAGAGCGCGCCCACCGCCGCGAACGATCTGCTGCGCTTCATGCGGCGCGTGTTGCGCTTCGGCGTGCGCCGCCACGTGCTGACCAGCAATCCCGTTGCAGACTTCGACCAGAGCGATGCGGGCGGCCCCGAACGCGCGCGGAAGCGAGCGCTGAGCGTCGAGGAGCTGGGGAAGCTCTTCAAGGCGCTGCGGGATTCCCCGAGCTTCGGCGGCGCCAATCTCTTGGCCGTGAAGCTCCTGCTCGCGCTCGGCGTTCGCAAAGGTGAATTATTGGGCGCCCAATGGGGCGAGTTCGATCTCGACAGCGCAGCACCGACTTGGCGGCTGCCGGCGAGCCGGACCAAAACGGGCGAGGCGCTCACGATTCCGCTGGTGCCCGCTGTCGCATCCTGGCTCAAATCGTTGCGCGAGGTTGCAGGCGGCAGCACGTTCGTGTTCCCGAAGCGCCGGCGCGACCCGCGCCAGCGGGCGCTGCATGTGGGTATCGACACCTTGAACGCCGCGCTTGCGTCGGTTGAGCACGGGCTGGAACATTTCACCTTGCACGACCTGCGCCGCACCATGCGCACCCACCTCGCGTCCCTCGGTGTCCGCAGCGAAGTGGCCGAGCGCTGTCTGGGTCACAAGCTGCGTGGGGTAGAGGGCACCTACAACACGCACGATTATCTCAACGAGCGCCGCGCGGCGCTGGAAGCGTGGACGGCGCTGTTGCTCGACATCGAAAGCGGTGCGCAGAAGGTCACGCCGATCAGACGCAAGGCCGCTGGCTGAGCGGGCTGACCTCCTGGCACGCCAAGTATCGAACCGCACGCCAAGCGATTCACGAAAGGGTTTCGCTGATCTCCCGCCCACCGCTCGCTTGATCTACAGGGTCCGCTCCTGGTCCCTCGGATTGGCTTGCGCGGGACCTTCCGGGTTTGCACGACGCTGCTGTTCCTTGAATCGGACGAATTCCGCGGCCAGGCGTTGCCGGTCGGTGAGGACGGGCGGAAGGTGCTTGGCGAAGTACCGGACTTCCCCCGCCAGGATCTCCTCGCCCTGGGCATCCAGCACCTCTGCGGCCCTCATCCAGGCCGATACGAGAGTTTTGCGCGTCTCGAGCAACCTTGCGCGTGCCGGATCTTCGACCGTTCCGGTGCGTGACAGCTCTGTCGCAATCCCGATCACCCTGTCGCGCATCGCAGTGGACTTTCCGTATCGCTGTGCCTTGAAGATCCCCTCCCGGCGTTTGTTCTTGTTTTCGCCGCGAATGGCCCGCGGCGTGGCGTTGGCCGCAATACCCTGTTCGCGCATCAGCTGCGCGAAGTCCTCGCGCCAATCTCGGAGGAGCTGCTTGTCGATGTGCAGCCGCCGGCCGAGCTCGTTTTCGGCCTTCACGACCAGATGCACGTGCGGGTGCTGCTGGTCGGTGTGCAACACCATGGCGTAGCGGTGCCGCGCGAATTTCTGGCGCGCGAATTGCCGCGCGGCGGCCAATACTTTGTCTGCTGGCGTCGGCGCCGGCATGGACAGCACGATGTTGTGAACGAGTTTCGTCGGCCTTCGCGCCGGGCCGCCGTTCGTCTGCTGCCGATACTGTCCAGCAGTGAGCTCCAGGTGCCAATCATCGAGCAGCCGCTTTTGATCTTCGCGGCGCCCGATGCGCTCGCCCTCATCCGTCTCGATCTCCAGGGTTCCTTGGCGGCTGATGTACGCGAAGTGAGCCGCAACCGCACCCCTCCTGGCTCCGCCGCCGGTCACTTTCACCATGACTTCCGGGATACGCCTGACCGTGCGCGAGATCTGATCAATCTGCGCGCGGCTGAATCGACCGGTCATCTGCGGACCCGCGCGCCCGTAGCTCACGACCTCGAAGAATCGCGGCGTATCGGTCGGCAGGCGGATGAGTCGCTTATTCAGCGCGGCTCTCCCACGTGACCAGCGCCGCTTGGGCGAATTCGTGGAGACGCCGCTCCACGTCTGCTACGAGAGCTCGAGTACGGCTGAGTTCCTGCTGTAGGTCCCGCGACAGAAGACCCGCCTGCGCCGCTTCCCGAGCCGTTCGCGCAAAGAGTCGACCGAATCCAGCCAAGACCGACACGGCCGCCTTGAACGCTGCAAGCTCTTGGGTTGCCAGCGGAGGTTTGGCAGCCACGTGACCCCGGACTAGGGCGGCGATATAGGCTGAGTCCTTCATGCGGCGCTCAGCCGCTCGTTTCCGGATGGCAAGTCGATCTCCCGGCCGCAGACGGATCGTGATCCGGTCCACGGCGGGTTCGCTGCTCGATGTCCGCGGCGGTAAGTCGGGGACATCCGAAGCGAGCAATGTCCGAATGGCGATCAGCGCGAGCGTCGACTCCGATACTCGCAGCTTCGCAGCAACCTCGGCGAATGAGCGCTTCTCCTACGGCGTCGGTCGCGCCGTGATCGATGGTGCGGTCGATTTCAGGGCGCTGGCGTTCACTGCGCGAGAGCGCCTTTTACAGCAGAACGCGGACACCTCGCTATCCTGCCTACACTCCAATACCGACCCGACAACACTCCTCGATGTAAGCGACGACGACAGCGTCCCGATTGCGTCCACGAACTCATTGCGCCCCGTCCGAATACTTACTCGGCGTCGGACTTAAGAGAACGAGTGCCGAGTCGAGCGGTCGAAGAAAGCCCCTGACCTACATTAACCCGAGGCCGCCGTGACCGAACCGCGTCCTGAGATGGGCTGATCGATGTCGTGGAATTAGTGATGAGCGCAGCAATCGCCTCCGCCGATACGAAGCGGCGGCAACCGATGACGACGCTCGGAAGGTCGCCAGCCCTCAACATGGCGTAAAGGCTGTTGCGCGAAATGCCACCCAGACGGGCTCGGGTCTCTTCGATCGAATACAACGCACGATCCATGACGAGTTCTCCGGTTAAGTCACCAACATGACTATGAGCTACCGGTTGGAATCGAATAAGGTGATGATTCGTATGAATTGACCGACGAATACTGGCTAGTTCCGTCGCCGAGAATCTGATTCCGTCGTGAGCCGCATAGGATGCAACGTAATGCATCGGGGTGCGACGGGCAGGTCTCGGCCA
>Ga0302324_100008709_pt1 | contig 21339 bp, 16 predicted proteins | sample Palsa_T0_1_FD_201949 | JGI IMG/M metagenome (GOLD analysis project Ga0302324, IMG submission 201949) | Peat permafrost microbial communities from Stordalen Mire near Abisko, Sweden - Palsa_T0_1 | ecosystem: Environmental > Terrestrial > Soil > Palsa > Peat permafrost | place: Sweden: Abisko...
AGTCGCGACCGCGGATGATGGGAATGCCCTGAGCCTGGAAGTAGTTGCCCATCACCTGGGGCAACCACGCCACATTCAAACCGGCTCCCTTAGGAGGGACATAGCCCTCGGGAGTGAAGGTGGCCCCAAACTCTATGTCAGCTGCGGGCAGCATGGTGGTGACACCGACCGCCTGCACGCCCGGCAACTGCTCCAGCCTGGTACGCATGCTTAAGTTGAATACGTCGATGGCAGCCTGGGTGGAGTATTGGTGCCGGGGCAGGCTATACGCGGCCGTCAGGGTGTGGTCGGTGCGGAAGCCGAGGCCGACGGAGCGCATCTTCTCAAAGCTGCGCAGCAGGAGGCCGGAGGCGGTCAGCAACACCAGGGCTACTGCGAGTTCGGCAACGACCAGGGCCGAGCGCAGGCGGGCATGACCTCCGCCGGCGGAGCCGGTGCGTCCACCTTCTTTCAGCGCTTCATTGACCCCGGTGCGGGCAGCAGCGAAGGCGGGAATCAGGCCGCAGAGCAGGCCGGTGAGCACCGCCAAACCGAGCGCGAAGGCTACGACCTGCCAGTCGAGATCGATGGAGTCGACGCGGGGCAGCGTTTCAGGGAGGAAGCTGACGCCCAGGCGGAGGGCAAGCGATGCCAGCGCCAGCCCCAGCAATCCGCCGGAGATGCTGAGTAGCAGCGCCTCGACAAGAGATTGGCGGAGAACAGCAGCTCCGCTAGCGCCGAGCGCGAGGCGCACGGAGATTTCGCGCCGGCGACGGATGACGCGAACCAGCAAGAGCCCGGCGAGATTGGCGCAGGCGATAAAGAGAACCACGGCGACAGCAAGGAAAAGCGTGCGGACCAGCGGACGAGCCTGCGCTACCGTGCTCTCATCGAGCGACTCGACCAGTGGATGAATGCGACGGCTGGAGAGCGCCGGTGGAAAGTTGCGCATGATCTCCTGCGCCGCGTTGGCAGCATCGTGCCTGGCCTGCGCCAGAGTTACTCCGGGCTTCAACCTTCCAACCATGTAGAAGGCCCAGGCTCCCGCACCCTGGACCAGTTCCGCCTGGGTGAAGCTCATGGGCACCCAAAGCTCGCTGCGGTTCAACTGGCCGGGAACCAGAGGAAACTCGAATTCGCGCGGCATGACGCCGATAATCTCGTAGGGCTTGCGGTCAAGAAAGATCTTCTGACCGAGTATGCGGGCATCGCCATGGAAGCGGCTGTGCCAGGTCTGATAGCTGAGCAGAGCCACCGGCTGGCTGTCCTCATCTTCCTTCTGGGTGAAGGTGCGACCCATCAAGGGCGAGACGCCGAGCGCGGAAAACATACTTGCAGTAAGGCGCGCGGCGTTGATCTGCGCCGGATCGCCCGGGCCGGAAAACTCATAATTAGAAGGCTGGTAGGCGCCCAGATTGGAGAAGGCAGTGGTGTCGCGCATATAGGTACGAACGCCCGGGGCGGTGACGGGGGGCGCGCCATCGCCGTATTGCGCGCCTTCCACGATATCCCCAAGAGTGACCAGCCGGGCCTGATTGGGAAATGGCAACGGCCGCAGCAGCACACCTTCGACGATGGAGAAGATCGCAGTGGTGGCGCCGATGCCGAAGGCCAGCGTGAGAATCGCGGTCAGTGTGAATCCGGGCGACTTGCGCAATTGACGCAGCGCATAGCGCATGTCTTGCAATAAGGATTCCATGGAAGTCTCCGCCTACACGACAACGTGCTCTCAGCAGTGCAAGTTCCCTGCCAAATGATCGCAAATTTGGGTAGTGGTGTAGTTTGAAAATTGCCGTCCCTCAGCGGCTAAAGCCGCAATGAAAATACGACGCTTACGGCCCGGCTGAAGCCGGGCCTTTCAAAACCAATTCAAACTTGCACCACTACCCAAATTTGAGCGGGCTTTTGCGGGGAAATATGCTTATAACGTAATCCGTCTTGGTGCCGCAATTGTACGGAATCGAAAATCAATGTCCGGAATTGAACAGCACTCAACAAAAAAACGGTGCCCGTCCCCGCGTGATGCAAATGCAAAGTCAACGCGGGCGGACGAATGCGTCCGCCGCTACGTGGGTGGGGGTTAGGCCCAAAATATTGGGCTTAGAGGGGCGCACCGGGCGAGCGGGAGGTTCCTGGCTCGCTCTTGATGACAACTTTATTTGGGTGCGTTAGCGAAGGCTTCGATCGCCGCGGCGTTTTCTCATCTCCAGCACGGCTTGCAGAGATTGGTTGATCTTCTGGTGCAGCTCCCGGAGCTGGGCTTCGCGCCTGGCGAGGATGATGGCTTCGGAATCCGAAGTTGGTTCCGACGCTGGTTCCGGCGCTGGTTGCGGCTCGGCTTGCGTCGCGCAGAATTCCAGTCCATAGCAAAAGCCCGCGCGATAGCGAACGATGCCGGCAATTTGGATCCTGCTCGAAGTCTGGAACTCGACTTCCATGACGTCGCCGGGCTGGAGATTGACGCCGGCGTAGAGTTCCATACCGGCGCGGCTCAACTCACAAACCAATCCGGGGACAGTCAGGTCGGTGGCGCCGGCGCTGGGCACGATCAAGACAGGGAGGTGCACATGATATCGGGGCCATCGGCGAGTATTGGTCCAGTCCATCTCGAGGCAGTGCCGCCTAACACGGGCATACGATCTACTTCCGCCGATCTACTTCAGCCAATCTACTTCAGCAAGCCGAAGTGCAGCACGTAGGCCGCGGTGGCCAGACCGACCGCGAGCAGTCCGACTACTCCCGCGAGCTTCAGCCGGGAAGGCTGCGCGCTCTCAGGGTGCGTCGAGGCAGCGCGCAGTTTCTCCATCCAAACCTGCTCGGACTTGTTCTGATTTGTCTGTTCCCAGACTAGCTTTTGGAGGCGGCGGTGATCGTCGTCCGCGAGCGAAACGAAGCGGAACGGCTGCAACGCGTTGGTGACGGGGCGCAGCATCTCCGCGCCTCCCAGTACCGAGCCGTCGCCGGTGAGGAACATCACCTTGACTTGCGATCCCTGAACGACAGGTTGAGGCAGCGAAAGCAGACCGCCGGTGAGAGAAACTACCTGGAGGTTGGCCTCGAGGCGCTGGCCATTGGCGCATCGAAGCACAGCCGAAGTGTTACCTTGCAGGCGTGCGCGGGGGACACGCCACGGCGGACGAGATTGGGGAAGGCTGTTCATAATCGGCACTAGTATGTGCCAGAGTGGTTACTAACAGAAGATTACGGAAGTGCCAGTTGGGGTCTGGTTACGACGTGTTTAAAGGGGCTCTGACGCCACTCGACAGGAGCGAGGGTAACCCCGTGTCCATTTGCGGCCGAGAAACAGCAGGTCCTTCGCTCCGCTCAGGATGACAATTTTTTTTATGGTCTTTCTTATGGTCTTTCTTATGGTCAGGGTTTGGGCCGTGCGAAGACCAAACTGAGACGTTACCCTTTCGTTGACTTGCCAGGAACGCCGACGTAAGATTCGCCACACATGATCGGGCAAACTATCTCGCACTACCGCATTATCGAGAAACTTGGCGGCGGCGGCATGGGGGTGGTCTATAAGGCCGAGGATACCCGGCTGCACCGGTTCGTCGCCCTCAAATTTCTTCCCGATGAAGTCGCGCGCGATCCGCTGGCGCTGAGCCGTTTTGAGCGCGAAGCGCAGGCTGCTTCCGCCCTGAACCATCCGAACATCTGCACCATTCACGATATCGGCGAGCAGGATGGAAAAGCCTTCATCGCCATGGAATATCTGGAAGGCTCGACGCTGAAGCACCAGATCGCCGGGCGGCCGCTGGAAATGGAGCTCCTGCTTTCGCTGGCCACGGAGATTGCCGATGCCCTGGACGCCGCGCATGCGAAGGGAATTATTCATCGCGACATCAAGCCGGCGAACCTGTTCGTGACCGAGCGCGGGCACGCCAAGATTCTTGATTTCGGACTGGCAAAAATCACGCCCCATGCAGCCCGGCCGGAGCAGACGGCGGCAACCTCGGCGCTTACAGCAGTGAATGTTAATGATGAGAACCTTACCAGTCCGGGGTCCGCGATCGGCACCGTGGCTTACATGTCGCCGGAACAGGCGAAGGGCAAGGAACTGGACCGGCGCACGGATCTGTTCTCGTTTGGCGCGGTGCTCTACGAGATGGCGACGGGGCTGGTCGCGTTCCGCGGAGACACTTCGGCTGTAATCTTCCATGCCATTATCGAGCGCGCGCCAGCGGCCCCGACTCGGAGCAACCCTGACATTCCGCCGAAGCTGGAAGAGATCATCCTTAAAGCTCTCGATAAGGACCGGGAGCTGCGCTACCAGAACGCGGCCGACATGCGCGCGGACCTGAAACGCGTGCGCCGGGAGATGGAATCCGGGCGAACTCCGGTGCAGGAGAGTGGGGATACTGCCCTGCCGGTTAACCATCCGCCTAGCCATCCGCCTAACTATCCGCCTAACTATCCCAGCGGATCTGGGATTCGCGCGGCAGCGCCGAGTGGATCGGCAGCGGTGGCGGCGGCATCCAGCGGCAGCGTGGCAGCGGCGTCGGGAAGCGCGCAGGTGGCGGCGGGGTCGGCATCGGGCGTTATTGCTGCGCCGGTCGCTGTGCCGGTTGGGCGTTCGAAATGGCTTCTCTACCTGGCCGTGGCGGCGGTGGTGGCGGTGGCGTGCCTGATTGCGGCCTTAGGGCTGACTCTGTATCAGCGACGGGCACATGCGATTACGGAAAAAGACTCGATCCTGGTCACAGATTTTGTGAACACGACCGGCGATGCGGTATTCGACGGCACGCTGAAGAAGGCGCTGGCCGTCGATCTGCAGCAATCGCCATTTCTCAACGTGGTGCCCGAGCAGCAGGTGGCGAAGACCCTGAAATTTATGGGCCGCCCCGCCGATCAGCTGGTGACCAGCGATATCGGCCGCGAAATATGCCAGCGCAACGGAATCAAAGCGATGCTTACCGGCTCGATTGCGCTGGTCGGCAGCCAATACCTAGTCACACTCGAAGCGATCAACGCATCCACCGGCGATTCGCTGGGGCAGGAACAGCAGCAGGCGTCCGGGAAAGACGCGGTGCTCGGCACCCTGGGCAGTGCGGCAACGAAACTGCGCGAAAAACTGGGCGAGTCGCTGGCCTCGGTGCAGAAGTTCGACACGCCGCTTGATCAGGCCACCACGTCTTCACTCGAGGCGCTCAAAGCTTTCACGCTTGCCGACCAGCTGCACAGCAAGTTAGAGGACATCGAATCCGTGCCGCTTTATCAGCGGGCAATCGAACTTGACCCCAACTTCGCTCTCGCTCACCTGCGCCTCGGCGTGGTTACCGGGAACACCGGCCAGCTATCTTTGTCTAACAAAGAGGTGGCGAAGGCGTTCGAACTGCGTGACCGCACCAGCGAGTACGAGCGGCTATACATTACGGCCTACTACTATTTCAACAGTGGACAAGTGGAGAAAACGATTGGGGCGTGGGAGTTGATGAAGCAGACTTATCCACGCGACGAGCCCTCCCACGTCAATGTCGCGGTGACTTATCAGCAGATCGGGCGGTACGAGAAAAGTGTCGAGAACTGTCTGGAGGCGATCCGCCTTGAGCCCGACACGCTGAACTGCTACCTGATCGGTGCCCAGTCCTACGCAAGGCTGGGCAGGTTCGACAATTCCGATGCGCTGCTGGCGCAGGCACAGCAGCGGAACATTAGAGGTAGCCGTCTTTACCTCGCTTTAGCGCACTCCGCGCTTCTCCGCGGGGACGCCGCCGGGGCAGCAAAGATGCAGGATTTGGCCAAAGCGAGTCCCGAAGGCGAACTGCGAGTACTGGAGCAGCAAGCGTTGTACGCCGAGGCACTCGGCCAGGTGTCGCGGGAGCGGGGCCTGCGAGCGCAGGCGATCGCGCGGGCGAAAAGTCTGGGTATCTCAGATGTGGCCGCGCAGGGGCTGGCGGATGAAGCCGACACTGACGCCGCGCTCGGGTATTCCTCCCGCGCCGCTGAGCAGATTGATGCCGTGCTCGCGTTGTCGCGCGATCCCTCTTTGGTTGCGGACGCCGCCGATGCCGCTTCTGCCGCGGGGCAGGATCAGAAAGCCGAGGCGCTGCTGTCGGAAGCCCGTCGCGAGCGGCCGGAAGACACGTTCATCCAGAATGAAGTCGCTCCGCGAGTGGAAGCGCGATCTCAGATTCGCCACGGCAAGGCCGCGGCCGCAATTCAGACGCTGGCGGCCGCGCAACCTTACGAAGATGGGCTCTTTTTTAGCAATCATCTTTTGCGTGGCGAAGCGTATCTCGCGAGCGGCCAGGCCAGCGACGCGGTTTTGGAGTTTCGCAAAGTCGTGGCCCGCCGCGACCTATCCGTGGGGTCGGTGACTTATCCGCTGGCTCAACTCGGCCTGGCGCGAGCGCTCGCTGCCCAGCACGACACTGCGAACGCCCGCACCGCCTATCAGGACTTCTTTGCGCTCTGGAAAAACGCCGATCCGGACATCCCGGTCCTGATCTCAGCCAAGGCGGAGTACGCGAAGCTGCAGTAACAAACCTAATTAGCGAGCGTGGGCGGAAATGATTCGCTTTCTGGAAGGTTTTAAATATTTCGCGGCCGTTGTTGTCGCGCTTTCCGCTCTTGTCCTCGGATTGCTGGCCTTTGTCGCGGTGCTGTTTTGCGATGCTGGACCGGTGTCTTTGTGCTTCAGATGGGCTGCCTCTATATTGGCAATCCCGGCGGTTCAGGTTGTCAGCCTGGTGATGGGATGGAGATTTCTTAAGAAGCGGCGTTATATTCCGCTATCTGCCGCGCTCATGAGCTTGTCGGTTTTGCCGATGATGCTTGGAATTGGTTGGTTGATCGTGAGTAAGAGGTAGAGCAATAAGAAGTCGATCAGGGGTGAGCGCGGCGCACCCGCGATAGCTGCGGCTCGCTGGTGCGTCCTGGACGGAAGCGCTATTTCATACTGCTGGTCGGCAGGGGCATGTCCGAGTTAAAGATGTCGCACTGGGTCTTCCATTTCCCGTCCGACTTCTGCGACACCAGCATCCACTTGCCATGGTCAAGATGGGAGCCGTCCGCACCGGTGATCACGTACGTCCCCGTGCCGTAGCCCACGTCGCCGCTGCTCTCGGCGCCGGTGACCACGATCTTAACCTTGGCAAGGCCCCGATCCTTTCCGGCCTGGAGCTGGGCCCGAATGGCAGCGCTGCCATGTACCAATTCCTGATTGGGCGGCATACGGCAGCCATCGGAGGCGTACAGCGCCTGAACGGCCGCCAGGTTGCCGGCGTTATATTCTTTCTCCCAAGTTGCAGCGCGCCCCACCACGTCTGACTTATCAGCAGCTGCTGCCGGAACGGCGGCGAGCACAGCGCCCAGCACTAGAAATAATGCACAGCAAACAACTCTCTTCTTGTCCATGTCTCCTCCAGAATGCAGGCGGATAGTAGAGGGTTGCTGGGGAAAAAGCAAGACGCGAACTTGTGCGTCACCGACATGCGCTCTTCTTTAAGTTTGTGACGCACGGCGCGGGGTGGGGCTTCGATAATTGACTTCTTCGGGACGGACGGGCGAGGCGCCCGTCGCTCCACTATTCGTACCTGAGGGCCACCATGGGATCGACTCGCACGGCGCGGCGCGCGGGAAGATAACACGCCAGCAGTGCCACCAGCGTCAACAAAATGGTGACGGTGACGAAGGTCAATGGATCATGCGCGGTGACGCCGAAAAGTTGATTCGCCATCAGGCGCGTCAGTCCCAAGGCGGCGGCGATGCCGATGACCACACCGATGAGCGCCATTTTTGCGCCCTGGCCGAGGACGAGGCGCAGCACGTCGCTGCGTTGCGCGCCGAGCGCCATCCGAACGCCGATTTCATGGGTGCGCTGGCCGACCAGATAGGAAATCACCCCGTAAATTCCGACGCAGGAAAGAGCCAGCGCGAGCGACGCGAATATACCGAGAAGCGTCATCGAGAGTCGGCGCGCAGCGAAGGAGTCGGCGATGACGTCGTCCATGGTTTGCGCGCCGTAGATGACCTCGCGAGGGTCAATCTGCTCGACCGCAACGCGAACCTGGCTCATGATGGCGGCGGGATCTCCTTCGGTGCGGAGCACGACAGCAACGGCGTCAGCGACCATCGGCATCATCTTCTCGGGCAACTGCATAAAGGGATAGTGGAACTGCGCTTCGACGGCAGATTTTGCGTCCGTTCCAGGCCCCCATTGTTTTATGTGGCCGACCACGCCGACGATTTCGGGCCGCAGACCGAAGTGCGGCAGATTGATGTGCTTCCCGATGGGATCTTCGTGCGGGAAATAGGTGCGCGCGAAAACATCGTCGATATCGATGACCGCGGGAGCGTTTTCGTTGTCTTGCGGGGTGACGAAGCGGCCGCGCTGCAGGGTGACCCCCATCGCTTTCTGGAAGCCGGCTTCGACAAGATAAAACATTGCCTGAGGCATGTCGTTGTCATTGGCCGGCTTGGGTTGGCCTTCGATCCAGAAGGGCAAGGACGAATCGTGGATCATGGGGCGTGAGCCGAGGGTGACCGAAACAGCTTGAACACCGGGTATGGAGGCCATTTTGTCGTCGAACTGGCGAAGGCGAGCGCGGGTTTCGGCGGAGGTGGTCTTCAAAGACGCCGGCATCGATAAATTGAAGGTCACGGCGTGGCTGGGATTGTATCCGGGATCGACGCGCCAAAGCGCGGAAAGACTGCGCAGCATCAGTCCGGCGCCGATCAGAAGAAGCAGGGTCATGGCGACTTCGACCGCCACAAAGGTTCCCTGCAGGCGGTGGCGGGCGCGGCTGGAACCGCGGCCGCCTTCCTTGAGTATCCCCTGCAAATTAATGCGTGAACTTTTCAGGGCAGGAGCGAGGCCGAACACAATCGCGGCCAACAGCGATAGGGCCATGGTGAAGAGCAATACGCGTCCATCAAGAGAGATTTCGCTGGCGCGCGGCAAGGTGCCGGGCAAAGTGTTGAGCACCGCTTTCACACCCAAGTAGGCGAGCAATAGCCCGAGCGTACCGCCGAGGCCGGCGAGCAAAAAGCTTTCGGTGAGAAGCTGGCGAATGACGCGCATGTGGCTGGCGCCGAGGGCGGCGCGAACGGCAAACTCGCGCGACCGGGCCATGGCGCGCGCCAGCAGAAGATTGGCGACGTTGGCGCACGCAATCAGCAGCAGGAAACCGACGGCGGCAAGAAGCACGAGCAGAAACGGCTGGACATTGCCAACGATGTCGTCCTTCATGAAAACGAGCGCGACGCCGAGGTCTTTATCGGCAATGGGGAACGCGGCGGCGAGATTGCGGGCGATGACGTCCATGTCAGCCCCGGCCTGCGGCAGGGTAACGCCCGGTTTCAGGCGGCCGATGACGTGCGCGCTCATGATTATGCGGCGATCGCGAAACATTGGATCGTTGTACTGGCCGATGGGAGTGTAGACGTCGCGATCATGGCCGTAAAAACTGTAGCTCGGAGGGATGACGCCGACGACCAGGTAGGACGTGCCATTCAGGGTTAGCGACTTTCCGATGATGGCGGGCGAAGAGCCGAATTTGCGCTTCCACAGACCACCGCCGAGAATCACGACCGGGGCGGCGCCCAGCTGATCGTCATCGGAGCGGAAGGCGCGGCCGAGAATGGGCGTAACGCCGAGGGTGGAAAAGAAACCGGAGGAAATCATGTAACCGCTCAGGCGTTCGGCTTCGCTCGTGCCGGTGAAGTTGTAATCGTGATTGCGGTACATGCCCATCGAAGAAAACGACCGAGTGTCGTGCTGCCAATCGAGGAAGTTCAGATAGGCGACCCCCGGGGCGTGGTCGAGTCCGGGCGCGTTGCCATAAACCCGCACCAGTTGCTCGGAATGCGAATACGGCAGCGGGTTGAGCAACACCCCGTTGATGACGGAGAAAAGCGCCGTATTCGCGCCGATGCCGAGCGCGAGAGTGAGGATGGCAATGGTGGCGAAGCCGGGCGATTTAAGGAACATCCGGATGGCGTAACGCAGGTCCTGGGAGAGGGTCGTCATGGGTGTTTTACTCTCACATTATTATGGTTGGTGGTCAATGGCTAGTAGCCCGTGGTCAGCGGCGAAATGCGTAGGTCCTTCGCTCCGCTCAGAATGACGGTTTTGTGGAGGTGCCGGCGAGACGCCGGCGCTACTGCTGGGCTCAGAATGACATAGTTTTTTGCCGGCCGCTGGCCACTGACTACTGCCTTGCTATATTACTCGGCCCCGTAAAAAAGTGAGCCCGGGAGTGGAAATCGCTCCCGGGCTCAACCAATTAAAAATCCAGTTTAGAAATCTTGTTTAGAAATCGAGGGTTCCGCTGGCTGCTACCACCGCAAAGTGGCAGACCGGGCCTCCATAGCCACCGCCGGCTCCCACCCAATTCGGGTAACTGTACTGTTCGTAGTAAGGAAATCCATGGTAGACGACGGAATCGCTAAAGACCTCGCGGCCGTTGGCGGGAAACTCCGCGCATGAATCGAGGTTGTACGCCTGCAGGATTCCAGCATAAGCCAAAGTCCAATGCTGGCCTGAAACCCAGTAGGAGCTCCCGGAATAAGCACCGCTCGAATTATCCACAATCTGCACGTCAAAGTACTTCTTGCTGCCGGACTCGGCATACAACTTGGTGTAGCCCGAGAGCGAGTCCCCGGGATAAACATAATCCGGCGAGCTGTAGTAGGCCGCACTGGGGCCGACGAGGATGGTTGTGATGGAGTAGTAATCGCCACCGAAGACGCCGTTGTAGCCGTACTCGAGCGTAGCTTCCAGAACCCACTTATAGTTCCCAGCCTCGATGCCGTTGGACAGGTAAAGCACCTGGCCATTGGCCACTGACGGATACGAAGGCACGAAAAAATTGCCGGCCAGGAAATCGATGTTATCGCTCGAAGTGACAGGCGCAATCCAATGATCGTTTTCGACCCAGCCGTTGCCAGTCGTTACGTCGGCCTTGACTTCAGCCTTCGCCGCGCTCTGGGCGACCGAGTTCGTATTGACAGCGCTCTGATGGGTGAGGATGCCGGCTTCGGAGCAGGAATTGTAGTGAGCGATGAGTTCTCCTTTTAAGGTCACATCGCCGGTCAGGTTGCCATCCTTGCTGAATTCTACTTTGGCGCCTTTGGGGATTTCGTGGACACAGTCAGGCCGGATCAACTCGCCGGGGAGCTGCGCCCAGGTTGGGTGAGCGGCGATTGCTTGATTCACATCCTGCGCCTGCGCGCTGGCGGAGCTGGAGAAGCCTGAAACAGCGAGACCGCCGAGGAGCGCTGCGGCCAGGGTTAGCCGGAAGCTGATCCGGCTCAGATTAGAAACGGGTGAAGAGTGCGTCGAATTGTTGCTCATCTTATTGCTTGTCAGCAAGTTGTTGTTCGGGGATTTCATATTTTCCTTTCGTTTCGTAATTGAGTGGATTCGAGCCTTCACCCAGTAACGCGACAAGGCGGGGAAAACGGGGTCACGGGCCAGATTGGTCCATGGATGATAGTTCAAGTATGAGGACGATATGTCATTGCAAGTGACAGATAATGCGAGCCTTACCCAGGGCCGTATCCTCCTGCGGACCCGCCCATGCGGAGCTTGGACGGGGCCCGCTCTCGATACTGATTAACGAAATGACCCCAATTTCCCCGTCCTGTCGCGTTACCAGGTGAAGGTTGATTACGAAATCAAATTTTCCAAACCAGATTAAGGAGACGACAATGAAAAGCTCAATTCTCACCGCACTCCGCTCCACCCTGACGACGAAACTCAGGTCATCGAAGATGGCCTGCATCGTCTCCGTGTTCTGTGCCGCCACGGCGATTCTCTCCCCGGCGCAGACCAAGTTCACCAGCTTGTTGAGTTTCAACGGGAACAACGGCGCCAACCCCCACTTCGTCACACTGGTTCAGGGCCAGGACGGGCAGCTGTATGGGACGACAATGGTGAGCACGGGCAGCGGCGGGACGGTCTTCAAAGTAACCACCGGGGGCACGCTGACCACGCTCTACACTTTCTGCGTAGGCGGCGAACCGTGCCTGGACGGAGCCCAGCCGAACGCAGGGCTGGTCCTGAACGCGAATGGTTTTTACGGGACAACCATGAACGGCGGGATCGACAGCGACGGCACAGTGTTCACAATCAACCCCTCCTCGGGCGAGCTCACCACTCTGCACGACTTCGCCGGAACGGACGGCGCCAATCCGATGGTCACGCTGACTGCGTCGACCAACGGCGCGACTCTATATGGCACTACGTCGATTGGCGGAGGCATCATGAACGACGGTACGGTCTTCCAAATTAGCAGCGCGGGAGCGTTCTCTTCGCTGCATAGTTTCGTTGGCACGGACGGCGAATATCCGAACGTCAGCCTGGTCGCGGCCAGCAACGGAAACCTCTACGGGGCAACACTCGAAGGCGGAAGTTTTGACGGCAGCGGCACCGGCACGTTTTATCAGATGACCCCCGCGGGCGTGGTCACCCCACTGCATACCTTCGAACCGGCGCAGGTAGCCGGGTCCAGCGGCGCCGTGATTCAGGGCAAGAATGGAAACTTTTATGGAACCGACATCGGCGGCGGCAACGGCGCCGGTACGATCTACGAAGTCACACCTGCCGGCGAGGTCACCGTGCTCTACACCTTCTGCTCTCTGACCGACTGCAAGGATGGATCCACTCCCTACGGCGCAATGATCATTGGCTCTGACGGAAACTTCTACGGAACGACTTATGCGGGCGGAACCAACACCACCGAGTGTAACGCCGGGTGCGGCACGCTCTTCAAAATCACCCCCGCGGGCGCGCTCACCACGATCTACAACTTCTGCTCGAAAGCGAACTGCGCGGACGGCAGCCAGCCGGAAGGCGGGCTGCTTCAAGACACCAACGGCACCTTCTACGGGACGACCTACTCCGGTGGAACCAACGGTCTCGGCACGATCTACAGTCTGTCCGTGTCAACCGCACAGACCCCGTTCGTGCAGCCGTTGCAGAAGGCGGCGAACACGGGAGCGAAGGTCACTATCGTGGGAAACAATCTGACGGGCGCGACCAAAGTCCTCTTTAATGGCATAGCGGCGGCGTTCACGGTTATCTCCAGCACCGAGATCACGGCCATCGTACCGGCCAGCGCGACCACCGGCACGATCACCGTGGTTACGCCGAGCGGCACACTGAAAACTATCGTGATCTTCTACGTGACGCCGCAGATCAAGAGCTTCACGCCGACCAGCGGCCCGGTGGGAACCGAAGTGACCATCACTGGGGTCAGTCTCACGGGGACGACCGGGGTAACGTTTGATGGAGTAGCTGCCACGACCTTCACCGTGGTCTCCAGCACAAAAGTGACCGCCACGGTACCAGCGGAGGCAAAAACAGGAAAGATCGCGATCACCACGGCTGGCGGAACTGCAACCAGCACGGCCAGTTTCACGGTGACAGAGTAATTCTGAGCTGTTCGGAAGATTGACAGCGAAGCCGCCTCTTACGAGGCGGCTTTTTTATCGGAGGCAGGGCACCGAGCGGGCGTGTCCTCTCGATTCGGGATCGCTCAAATACTGTTCGATGCCGTGCAGTGCGGAACACGTCGAAATGTTACAAGCGAAGCGCAGCTCGGTCGAGCCTCCAGTCAGGTGCGCTCCGTGGGGGATTGCGTATTTTGCCTGTGCTCGACCGTGTTTCCTCGTTTGCGTTTGAGCATGCTGGTGAAGAGCCGGGCGCCCCCGCCCGGCTTCACCTTGGATGGACTGCCAGCCCGCTTACTCTCCGACCAGCCATGCGAACTGTGCCGCAGTCAGCGGCACGACGCTCAATCGCCCTTGCCTCACCAGTGGAGACTCCGAAAAGGCCGCCCGCGCTTTGATTTCCGCCAACGTCTTCGGCTTCGCGATCGCCTTCCCCACTCTGATCTTCACCTTCGGAGTCCTGGGATCGCTGGCATCCACGGATACGACCGAAGCCGTCCCCACCGCGCTCTTTTCGTCCCCGGTGTGGTAGATCACCAGCCGTTCTCCCGGCTTCATCTCGCGCAGGTGCTTGACCGCGGTTGGGTTGGTCACGCCATCCCAAATCGTCGCCTTGTCCCGCTCCAGATCGGCGAAGGAATACACTGTCGGTTCGGTTTTCAGAAGGTAGTCCATGGGCAGGTATTGTAAATACAAAAGGGAATCTTTGCCGTCCCCAGGTAGAGTAAGAAGGAAGTCCCTCAGCGGCTAAAGCCGCATGGAAATACGGCGCTTACGGCCCGGCTGAAGCCGGGCCCTTTCAAAACCAATTCAAATTGCACCACTACCGATGAAAGAGGCGGGATGGCACTGGTTGCAGGGTGTGCGATGGGCGCCCACCCCTTGCGATAAAGCCGCAAGGAATGGGCCACCCCGTCCGCTATAAAATATTTGTCTCGCTCATTCGTCTACAGGAGTAGATGGACGCGGCGCTGAGAAAACAGTGGGTGATGGCAGAGCAAGACCAGCGGATTGCGGAAGCGATTGATCTTGAGAGGGGACGTCTCCGCAACTTCATTCGGAGACGTGTCGCCGACCCAAGCGATGCAGAGGACATCCTGCAGGAGGTCTTCTACGAGTTCGTGGAGACCTACCGTCTGATGAAGCCGATCGAGCGGGCCGGGGCGTGGCTGTTTCGTGTGGCGCGCAATCGGATCACGGATCTGTTTCGTAAGAAGAAACCCGACGTGTCCACAAATGAACTGGTGGTCGTGGAGGATGGCGAGACGCTCGCGTTGGAGGACTTGCTCCCTTCGCAGGATTCCGGGCCGGAAGCCGAGTATGCCCGAACTGTGTTGTTAGAAGAGTTAGAGGACGCCCTGGAGGAACTGCCGAAAGAACAGCGCGAGGTATTTCTGCAACATGAAGTGGAGGGCCGCAGCTTCAAGGAACTAGCCCTTGAAACCGGGTTGAGCGTGAATACTCTGCTTTCCCGCAAGCATTATGCGGTGCTTCATTTGCGCGAGCGGTTGCGGGACGTTTACGACGAATTTATGAAAGCTGGAGGACAAGAGAGATGATAAGGAACCGGATAGCAAAGGGATTTGCGATTGCAATATTCGCCGTGCTGGTCACCGTGCTGCTTGGCTTTGTGGTCAGGGGCTTGTGGAATTGGCTGACGCCAACACTTTTCGGGTGGCATCTGATTACGTTCTGGCAAGCGATTGGCATTTTGCTGCTGAGCAAGATTCTCTTCGGCGGAATTCGTGGCGGACACGGCGGGCGTATGCGCTGGCGCCACCGGATGAAAGAACGCTGGGAGCATATGTCCCCGGAGGAGCGCGAGAAGTTCCGTGAAGGCATGCGCGGTCGTTGCGGGCCGTTTGGAGCGCCTCCGACGGAACGGAAGGCCTAGTCCAGAGGAGAAATCCTCTCTCTGGCTCCGGCAACTTTTCCATTGATTTTCGTTTTTTATTCGCCTATTATACGTGCTCGCGGCGATAATCCCGCAGCCCCCAGCCAAAGTTCTGGAGATTAATCATGCTTACTGTGACGGTAAAAGAGTCGGAGGACGGAGTGGTTCTGCAATGTAGAGGCAGAATCGTGCGAGGCGATGAGACCACCATTTTGTGCGCGGTTTTCAGACGGAAGGAGCGCAACGTAATCCTTGATCTGTCAGGGGTGGATACCATCGACGCCGCCGGAATCGGCTCTCTGGTTTCACTCCAGGCTTCCGGGATTTATCTCACGCTGATGAATCCAACTGAGCATGTACTCGAGCTGTTGAAAGTCACACAGCTTGATTCCATCTTCGAGATCTCGCAGGCGGCAGCGGCGCCAGCGGCTGTTGAGGAGCCAATCGCATCAGAGCCATGTGTGACCATGGCGAGAGCGGGCGTTTAGCGGCTTGCGGAAAAAGTCGTTTTTGGGCGAACGCCACGCCCTCAGCGGCTAAAGCCTTGCTTAGAAAAGAGCAGGAACCGCAGCGGTGAACCGCTGCGCCACCCAAAATCAAGTGCAACACCGACTTTTTCCGCACTCTGCTAAGCTCTGCCGGGCGGACGAATGCGTCCGCCCCTACGTGGTTTTGGCATGCGCGGAATGTTGTTACCCCGGACACTTCCCTTCTTCGCGGATTTCCCGAAGAATAGAAGCTAGTCGTGACGCAAGCCTCCATCAATGCGGGCGGGATCACCATGGCCAAGGCCATCGAGCGTTACTTTAATGTAGCGCTCTATCTGCTCGTGCTCACCGGCTTCGGGGCTCTGGCTTCGACGGGAGGGTTGGATCTGCCGGCGGTGGTTGTGGTGGGTGCTTTCCTGGTTCTCCGGGGATTCCAACTTGTAACTGGGCGCGAGTTTCGAATACCGGAACGCTGGACCACCGTCCTGACAGCGATTTACATCCTGTTTTACATCGCCGACTACTTCTTTCTTTCGCGCAGCTTTCTGGGAGCAACCCTGCACCTTGTACTGTTCGCGATGGTGGTTCGGCTATTTTCGCTGCAGCGGACGCGCGACCACTACATGCTGGCGGTGCTTTCGTTTCTGATGGTGCTGGCGGCCGCTCTGCTTACCGTCGGCAGTGTGTTCCTGCTGTCTTTTGCGGGCTTTCTGCTGGTGGCAATCGTCACTTTTGTTCTGATGGAAATGCGGCATTCCGTCGCCGCCGAACAGACCCACGCACAGGATTCACGCGTTCTGGCGACCAGCCCTAACTCCTCCAGCGTCGCCTCTCCGACTCGTCGCATGGTTTACGGCCTGCTGGCCATTTCTCCAGCGCTTATGCTGATGATCCTGGCGGGAGGATTCCTGATCTTCTTCTTCCTGCCCCGCGTTTCGTCGCGCTACCTGAGCGCCTACACTCCGACCAGCGACGTCTCCACCGGCTTCAGCGACCGTGTACAGCTCGGGCGCATCGGGCAGATTCAACAGTCCAGCGCTGTGGTAATGCACATCGAGATCCAGAACGATTTGCAGGGCGGTTATGACCTGAAGTGGCGCGGGATTGCGCTCAGCACTTTTGACGGCAGAGTCTGGTCGAATTCCTTTGAGCAGATCCAGATTCAGCCGGCGGGCGATGGCAGTTATCGGCTGGCACGGCGGGTGGACCCGCGTGCCGCGGCAGCGATGGCGGGCCGAGTTATTCGCTATCGCGTATTGATGGAGCCGCTCGGAACCAACGTTTTCTTTCTGGCGGAACGGCCGCAGAGTCTCAGGGGAAATTTTCGGGAGGTAAGTACCGACGCCGGTGGCGCGGTGTATGACGTCGACGCCGACCGCCCCATCAATCGATACGAAGCTGAATCGCAATTGGCCGAGCCTGACACCGACGAGCTCCGTCTGGCGGCGAACGTGGCCCCCGGAGGCATGGACCAATACCTGAAATTGCCTCCGCTCGATATTCGGATTCCGAAGCTGGCGGAGGAAATCGCCGCAACGGCTCCGAGCAATTATGACAAGGCCCTTGCGGTGGAGCGATATTTATTAACCCACTTCGGATACACGCTGGAACTGCCTCACACGCTGCCGCCCGATCCATTGGCCAATTTTCTGTTCGAGAGGAAAAAAGGTCACTGCGAATATTTCGCCAGTTCGATGGCGGTGATGCTGCGCTCTTTGGGCATACCTTCGCGCATTGTCACGGGATTTCGCGGAGGCGAGTTCAATGACCTTACGGGCCAGTATGTGGTGCGGGCCAGTAACGCTCATTCGTGGGTTGAGGCTTACTTTCCAGGATCCGGCTGGATCAGCTTTGATCCGACTCCGGCGGGGATCGTGCCGACGCGGACCGGCTGGTCACGGATGCAGCTTTATGTGGATGCGGCCGCATCTTTCTGGCGCGAATGGATCATCAACTACGACGTCGGTCACCAGCGCACTCTGGGGAGGGATGCGGCCAATAACAGCCGGCATTTCTTGGATGAGGCTCGCCGCTGGATGGCGCGGCAGTACCGGGCGATGCTGGGATCGGCGCGGCGCGCGCACCAACACATCACGAATTTTCCGGAGCGATGGTTCGGCGGCCTGGTCGTGTTGGTGGCGATCGTGAGCACGCTGCTGAATTTCGGGCGACTGCTGCGGGGGCTGCGCGAACGCCGTCTGCGGACGCATCCGGAACGTGCCCCGCGTGAATCGGCCGCACTCTGGTATGACCGCATGGTGGGCCGAATGGCACGCCGGGGCTGGCGTAAGTCACCTTCGCAAACACCGCTGGATTTTGTGGCGTGTATTCAGGAGCCATTACTGCAGAAGAAGGTCGCCAGGTTTACGCGCGCTTACGAATCAGCACGCTTTGGCGAATCGGTGGACGATGCGCAAACCCTGCCAGAACTTTTCCAGGATATCGATATCGCTGGAGAAACCACGCATTCCGAAAAGACTACAGATCGCTCAGCCGCCAGCTAGGAATTTGGAGGTGGGACGGGCGGGGCGCTCGTCGCTCCATTATTTATTCACCGGGACGAGTTACCGTCCGAATCGGTACCCGACACCGAGACCTACGTAGTAGTTGTGCTGACGGCTTCTCCCGGTATCAATATTGAGGTCGGGAACTCCGGAATAGTAATCGCGGGCTTCGAAGCGAGCGCCCCAATGGCGCCAAACCCAGACGTCCAGTCCAGTTCCGAACTGAACCACGCCGGTGTTGGTACCGGTTGGGCCAGGATTTGCTCCGTAGAAATTGAGGCTCGAGGACTCCCAGAAACGACCGTAGCCGCCGCCGACACTGACCCACGGAGTGACCCGGTCGCCGGCAAAAATGTTCATGCGGAGCGATGGAGTCACGAACAGCGCTCCCATGTCCTTGGGAATCTGGTCGTAGTAGTAATTCAGATTCATCCTCGGAACTATGGCGACGGGCAATTCTGCATAGAATCCGAAGATCTTACGGGTCGTGAGGAGATGCCCGTAATTGAATCCGATACTTACCGGGTTTCCGAAATGAAGCGGCAAATCCGTACTCGATACAGTCTGGGTGCTGACGAAAATGCGACCCGCCGTAACTGAAAGCTCATTCGATTGCGCCAAAGCGCCGGACACCAGAAACAAGACGGGCGCAATCAGAAACGCGAGACCCTTAGCCGACATGTCTCCTCCGGAGGATCGAGGGATGTTGTTTGTGTCCATAAGATTAGCACGGGCGAGTGCGGATGCGACAATGTAGGATGCTAGAATTGAGTGAGATGTTTCCTAACTGATCATTTCCCAGTGCCCGACAAGAAAATCATATCCGCGACCTTGGAGCCGACTTCCCGCGCCAAAGTTGGCTTTGTAAGCCTAGGCTGCCCCAAGAACCTCGTCGATAGCGAGGTAATGATGGGCTTACTGACCCAGGCTGGGGCTGAACTTACTCCCAACGCGGAGGATGCCGACGTCATTGTGGTCAATACCTGCTCGTTCATCGGCAGCGCGCAGCAGGAATCCATTGATACGATCCTCGAAATGGCCCGCCACAAAACTAAGGCGGGCGGCAAGGCGACGCGGCTGGTGGTGGCCGGTTGCCTGGTCGAGCGTTTTCACGATGAGATCCTAAAGAACATTCCTGAAGTCGATGCGGTCGTCGGTACTGGCGAATTGGATAAAATTCTCGCTGCTGCGGGTGTGGCCGAAGCGCCGCGCGCCCCGAATCCGTTTAACATTCTGACTTCCAACGCGCTGGCGTCCAACATAACGACCTCGCGGCCCGAAGGCGATCATCGCCGCGCACAAGGGCGCTTCGCGCGCGATTCCTGGGACGGCGCCGTCGCCGACCTTCCCAATTACCTTTATGACGACCACACGCCCCGTGTACTCACCACGCCTCGACACTCGGCCTATATCAAAATCGCCGAAGGCTGCGATCATCCCTGCAGTTTTTGCATCATCCCGCAGCTTCGGGGACAGTTTCGCTCGCGGCGTTTTGAATCCGTGATCGCCGAAGCGGAACGGCTGGCGCAATCGGGCGTGCGCGAGATCACCCTCATCGGACAGGACACCACCTGCTACGGGGAGGATCTTGGACTAAAAGATGGCCTGGCCCTGCTGCTGGAGAAGCTCGCGGGCGTCGAAGGCCTGCAGTGGATCCGCTTCCTCTACGCTTATCCCAACAAAATCACGGGACGGCTGCTGGAAACAATCGCCGCTCACGACCCCATATGTTCCTATATCGATGTACCGCTGCAGCACGGCTCAGCGTCGGTCCTGAAGCGCATGAAGCGTGGAGGCGGGGCAGACTTGTTCTTGCGCTCCATCGAGAAAATGCGGGGTGTGATTCCGGGCGTTACTTTACGGACATCGTTTATTGTCGGGTTCCCCGGCGAGACCGAAAAAGAATTCGAGGAGCTTTGCAACTTCGTAAAGGAAGCGGCTTTCGACTGGATGGGGGCCTTCGGTTACTCGGACGAGGAAGGTGCGGGTGCTTTCGATCATGAGAATAAACTCTCGAGCGGTGAGATCGAGAGCCGCCGCAAGTCGCTGATGTCGATTCAGAAGAAGATCAGCCGGACAAAGAAGAAATCGCTGATCGGACGCGAATTCGATCTGCTGCTGGAAGGTGCTTCCACCGAGTCCGACCTTCTGCTCGAAGGCCGCACCGCGATGCACGCGCCAGAGATCGACGGCAAAGTCTTCGTCAATGATTATCCGGAAGGAAACGAACCGAAAGAGGGAGAGTTTTATCGCTGCCGGATAACGGCGGCGCACGATTACGATCTGGTGGCCGAGATCGTTTAAGGTTAGAGGTTCGAGGTCAGATTGCAGAGGTTAAAATCACTCGGGGCAAGAATGTTCTCACCGCTACAATCTGACCTCTAACCTTTGCACTCCTACTATGCCGCGCACGATCAAAGTTCGCTGCCCTATCTGTAAGAAGCCCGTGAAATCCGCCGATGCCGACTTCCCTTTTTGCAGCGACCGCTGTCGCCTGATCGATCTCGGCAAGTGGGCCAGTGGGGGATACGTGATTTCGTCGCCGGTCACCGACGCCGACGAAGCGATCCGACAGGATAGCGTCGACGAAAAGGACGGAGATTGATGGATTCCGCGCCCGAGGCGTCCGCCGGCGCGTCTGCGAGCGCGCCTCCGAGCATAACTGTTCCACAATCGGCTGCGCCGTTGTGGGCTATGCTGGTCGCGACATTCTTTGGGTCGGGACGCCTCAAGCCTGCTCCCGGCACGTGGGGGTCGCTGGCCACTGTCATCGTGTGGGCGTTAGCAAGCTCCCGGATTCCGGTCGCGAATCGCACTTGGGCAACGATCATTGCAGCGGCGGCGGTAACCCTCATCGGAATTCCCGCCGCCACTCGGGTGGCGCGCGCCTCGGGCTTGAAAGATCCGCAATTCATCGTCATCGACGAAGTTGCGGGTCAGTTGGTGGCACTCATCGCCGTTCCCCTGGGTTGGAAAACCTTTCTTGCGGGCTTTATACTCTTCCGTGTCTTCGATATTTGGAAGCCGTTTCCGATTCGGCGACTGGAGCGACTGCCCGAGGGCACCGGCA
>Ga0302324_100008711_pt1 | contig 21334 bp, 20 predicted proteins | sample Palsa_T0_1_FD_201949 | JGI IMG/M metagenome (GOLD analysis project Ga0302324, IMG submission 201949) | Peat permafrost microbial communities from Stordalen Mire near Abisko, Sweden - Palsa_T0_1 | ecosystem: Environmental > Terrestrial > Soil > Palsa > Peat permafrost | place: Sweden: Abisko...
CTCCAACCAGGAGGAGTAGTTGCCCTGCCAGGGAATGCCGTGGCCGCGATCGAGTTCCAAGATCCACTCGGCTACATTGTCGAGAAAATAGCGATCGTGCGTCACCGCGATCACCGTGCTCGGATATTCCTCCAGAAAGTGTTCCAGCCATGCCACCGATTCGGCGTCCAAGTGATTGGTCGGCTCATCGAGCAACAGCATGTCCGGCTTGGACAGAAGCAGGCGGCACAGAGCGACGCGCCGCTTCTCGCCGCCCGACAGCTTGCCGACCACCGCATCCCACGGCGGTAGACGCAGAGAATCCGCTGCGATCTCGAGCTTACGCTCCAGTTCCCAGCCGCCGACCGCATCGATTTTGTCCTGCATCTTGGCCTGCTCTTCCATGAGCTTATTCATTTCATCATCGGACATCGGCTCGGCGAACTTGTCGCTGATCGCGTTGAAGCGATCGATCAAGCTTTGTACATCGCCGACGCCCTCGCCGACCACCTCGCGAACGGTCTTGCCTTCATCCAGAAGCGGCTCCTGCGGCAGATAGCCGACTTTGATTCCGGCCTGTGCGCGTGCTTCACCCTCGATGTCCTTGTCGACGCCGGACATGATTTTCAGCAGCGTCGATTTTCCGGAGCCGTTCAATCCCAGCACGCCGATCTTCGCACCGGGAAAAAAACTCAAGCTGATATCGCGCAGAATAATGCGCTTGGGCGGCACGACCTTGCCAACCCGGTTCATGGTGTAAATGAACTGAGCCATCTATTGCCTGTATTGAATTAATCGCGTGAATTCGCGGGGAAACCTGGTAATTATCCGCGACTCAAGGCGCCTTGTCACGGTGCGGCCATCTTTCTAGGGAACCCTACTCTTATAAGCTACAATTACCGGCTATCTTTGGAGATCCATTCATGTTTAGCGCCCAAATGGCCATTGCCGGCTTCGATCCCGAGCTGGCGCAAGCTATCCAAAGCGAGCGCGGCCGGCAAGAGGATCATATCGAACTTATCGCCTCGGAGAACTACGCGAGCCCGCGAGTACTCGAGGCGCAGGGCTCGGTACTGACCAATAAGTACGCGGAGGGCTATCCCGGGAAGCGCTATTACGGCGGCTGCGAATTCGTCGATATCGCGGAAAACCTGGCAATCGAGCGTGCCAAGCAGCTATTTGGCGCGGCTTACGCCAACGTCCAGCCCCATTCCGGGTCCCAGGCAAATGCCGCGGTCTATTTCGCGCTGCTCAATCCCGGCGAGACGATTTTGGGAATGAGTCTCGATCATGGCGGCCATCTGACGCACGGCGCCAAAGTCAATTTCTCGGGCAAATTCTTCAAGGCGGTTCAATACGGCCTGGTGGCCGCTACCGGCATCATTGATTACGATCAGGTCGAACGTCTGGCGCAAGAGCATCGCCCAAAAGTGATCGTGGCCGGATTTTCCGCCTATTCGCGCGTCATTGATTGGGCGCGCTTCCGTGCCATCGCCGATTCGATCGGCGCCTACCTGTTCGTGGACATGGCGCACGTGGCCGGCCTGATCGCGGCGGGCCTATATCCAAACCCGGTGCCGTTCGCGGATGTCGTCACCACCACCACGCATAAGACGCTGCGCGGTCCGCGGGGCGGCCTGATCCTGGCGCGGCCGCACGCCGACTTGCACAAGAAATTCAACTCCATGGTGTTTCCCGGAATTCAAGGCGGCCCGCTCATGCACGTGATCGCGGCCAAGGCGGTGGCATTTCTGGAAGCGCTGCAGCCGGAATTCAAAACTTATTCCGCGCAAGTGATTGCGAACGCGCGCGCGATGACCGCTGTGCTGCAACAGCGCGGCTACAGCATCGTTTCCGGCGGCACCGACAATCACTTATTTTTGCTCGATCTGATCAGCAAGAACATCACCGGCAAGGATGCGGATGCTGCATTGGGCCGCGCGCATATCACGGTCAACAAGAACGCGGTGCCCAACGATCCGCGTCCGCCGTCGATCAGCAGCGGGCTTCGGATAGGCACGCCCGCGGTGACGACGCGCGGATTCAAGGAACCCGAAGTACAGCAACTCGCCCACTGGATCGCCGACGTGCTGGATCATATGGGCGATGAAGCAGCACTTGAGCGCGTGCGCGCGGCGGCGGTGCAGATATGCCGGCGATTCCCGGTCTACGGCCGGGAGACAGGCTCCTAGTCTCGATGAGTAGCTCCGATGCATTGTCCGTTTTGCGGCCACACCGAGACTAAGGTGATCGACTCTCGCCTCGCCGGCGAGGGGCGGCAAATTCGCAGACGCCGCGAATGTCTGTCATGCACCGAGCGATTCACCACGTTTGAGGCGGCGGAATTACTGCTGCCCACGGTGGTCAAGGGAGATCGCAGCCGCGAGCCCTTTGATGAGAAAAAACTGCTGATGGGCATGCAAAAGGCGCTGGAGAAGCGACCGGTTTCGCGGGAAGCGATCGAAGCGGCGGTGGCGAGGATCTGTCACAAACTGCGCAGCCTGGGAGAGCGCGAAATCGCATCGCGCAGCATCGGAGAAATGGTCATGGAGGAGCTGCGGCACTTGGATGAGGTCGGTTATGTCCGTTTCGCCTCCGTTTATCGCAGCTTTCAGGACGTGGACGCCTTTCGCACCGAGATCGATCAATTGCGGCGCCATCGCCGCCGCCGCGAGCCCAGCAAGGATCAATTGCCGCTGCTGCCGGGCGATGCGGCTGAAGAGGAAAAGTGAAGGAAATCACCGCGCAGGATCGGATGCATCTGGCGCGCGCACTGGAGTTGGCGGCGCGCGGACTCTATACGACGGATCCGAATCCCAGAGTCGGCTGCGTGATCGTAAAGGGGGAGGGCGTGTTGGGAGAGGGCTGGCATGTGCGCGCGGGTGAGGCGCATGCGGAAGTCAATGCGCTGCGGGCGGCTGGATCGCAGGCTCGTGGCGCGACGGTGTACTTAAGTTTGGAGCCTTGCAGCCACACCGGACGCACGCCGCCGTGCGCCGACGCCTTGATCGCGGCCGGCGTGGCACGCGTCGTGTGTTGCACCCGTGATCCGAATCCAAAGGTTGCAGGCCGGGGAATGGAGCGTTTGGAACAGGCCGGCATTGCCGTGCAGGTGGGCGCACTCGCCGATGAGGCGCGCAGGCTCAACGCCGGCTTTTTCTCGCGCCACGAGCACGGCCGCCCGTACGTGCGCCTCAAGCTGGCGATGAGCCTGGATGGGCGCACGGCCCCTGCGGGCGGCAGCCACGCGTGGATCAGCGGCGCGGAATCGCGCGCCGATGTGCAGGCTTGGCGCGCGCGCAGTTCTGCGGTGCTCACAGGCGCCGGCACCGTGCGCAGCGACGATCCGCAGCTCAACGTGCGTTTGGATTATGGGCCGTGGATACGCCAGCCCTTGCGCGTGGTGCTCGATACCATGCTGAGCACCTCGCGCGCAGCGAAGATTTTCAATCATGATGAGGCGCTCATCTTCGCGGCGCCCGAAGCGGCGCTGGGTCCATTCAAGGACATCAAGGTCGAGCGGATTCCGCGCGGCGAGGGCGGCCTGGATCTTGATGCCGTCATGCAAAATCTGACGGCGCGCGAGGTCAACGAGCTGCTGGTCGAGTGCGGCCCGACTCTCGCCGGTGCCTTCGTCGCCAAGCAGCTTGTCGATGAGTTCATTTTATACGTCGCACCCAAGTTGCTGGGCGATGATGCGCTGCCGCTGATGCACCTCAAGCCAGGCCGTCACGAGTGGCCGCTGTTTGACATTCGCGACGTGCAGCGCTTCGGAGACGACATGCGCCTGACTCTCAAACCAAAGAAGCATTAAAGATGTTCACCGGAATTGTCTTGGCATTAGGGCACCTCACCTCGGTCAGAGAACGCGGCGGCGACTTGGAGTTGGGTATCGATGCCGCGGGGCTCGACGCTGCACGCTTGGACCTAGGCGACAGCATCTCGGTGCAGGGCGTATGTCTTACCGTGACGCGCAAACAAGGCGCGTGTTTCTTTGCCGACGTGTCGCGCGAAACTATGTCCAAGACCACGCTTGGCAAATTAAAAGCCGGGTCAAACGTGAATCTCGAGCCGAGTTTACGTGCGGGCGATGCCCTTGGCGGCCACATGGTCAGCGGCCACGTCGATGCGCTCGGCCGGCTGCGGCAGATCCTTTCTGACGCGCGCTCTCGGCGCATGGAATTCGAGCTGCCCGCGGATCTGATGCGATTTGTGGCGCCGAAGGGCTCGATTTGCGTCAACGGCGTCAGCCTAACAGTCAACCAAGTCGAGGGCCTGCGCTTTGATGTCAATATCATTCCGCACACGCTCAAGGAGACGACCTTGAGCGAGCTCCGAGTGGAAGATGAAGTGAATATCGAAATCGACGTCGTGGCGCGCTATCTTGATCGACTCATCACAAAAACCGGAACCTAGGGCACCTATGGCTGCGTTCAATACGATCGATGAAATTCTCGAGGATCTTCGCCGCGGAAAGATGGCGGTGATCATGGATGATGAAGATCGAGAAAACGAGGGCGATCTCATCATGGCCGCGGAATGCGTGCGTCCGGAAGATGTCAATTTCATGGCGCGCTACGGCCGTGGACTCATCTGCCTGACGCTAACCCGCGATCGCTGCCGCCAGCTGCGCCTGCCGCTCATGGTGAGCGAAACCGACCACACGCATCGCACGAATTTCACCCTGTCGATTGAGGCGGCGGAGGGTGTGACCACGGGAATTTCCGCGCACGATCGCGCCCACACCGTCAAGACCGCGGTGGCGCCCAACGCGCGCCCGGAAGACTTGCGCCAGCCCGGGCATGTATTCCCGCTGATGGCGCAGCCCGGCGGCGTGCTGACGCGCGCGGGCCACACGGAGGCTGGGTGCGATCTGGCGCGGCTGTCCGGGTTTTCCGCCGCCGCCATGATCGTGGAAATCTTGAATGACGACGGGACCATGGCACGGCGTCCGGATCTTGAACGCTTTGCGAAGACTCACTCGCTGAAAATCGGCACGATCGCGGATCTGATCCGCTATCGCTTGAAGAATGAGCGCTCAGTTGAGCGCATCTATGAGGAGTCGGTGGATACGGAATACGGCGCTTTCAAGTTGTGCTGCTATGAGGATCACGTCAACAAGACAGTTCATATTGCCTTGGTGAAAGGCGACCTGAATTCAACGCTGCCGCCGCTGGTGCGGGTGCATATCAAGGATACCTTGCGGGATCTCGTGGGGGTCAAGAATGAGAAGCTCGGCTGGCCGTTGCGGGCGGCGATGCGCCGCGTGGCCAAGGAGGAGTCGGGCGTGGTGGTGATACTGCGGCCGGAAGAATCTCCGCGGGATTTCATGGATAGCGTGCGTCTATTGGATGCCAAACCGACGCGGCAGAGCGTCGGCGCCACCGTTGTGCGAACTTACGGCATAGGCGCGCAGATACTCAAGGATCTCGGTTTGAAGCGCATGCGCGTCTTGAGCGCTCCGAAACAGCTTCAAGGGCTGGCCGCCTTCGATCTGGAGATTACCAGCTACGTCGATGGCGATGATTGAGCGACGCTTGAGCTTATACTCGTGGGCCAAATGCGAGGAATGACTGTGCCGAATGAACAGCCGAAGATAATCGAAGGGGAATTGCTGGCGCGCGACTTGCGGTTCGCGATCGTAGCCGCGCGCTTCAATGACTTTGTGGTGGAGCCGCTGATTCGCGGCGCCCTCGATGCGTTGCGGCGCCACGGCGTCGCCGACAAGCAAATAGACATCGTGCGCGTGCCGGGAGCGTTCGATATTCCACTCGTCGCGCGCAAGTTGGCGCTGTCGCAGCGCTACGCAGCGCTCATCGCCCTGGGGTGTGTGATTCGCGGGCAAACGCCGCATTTTGACTATGTAGCCGGTGAGTGCGCGGGCGGAATTGCGCGAATCGCCCTCGAGTCCGGGGTGCCGATCGCCTTTGGAGTGCTGACGACCGACAATGCGGAGCAGGCAGTGGATCGCGCAGGCGGCAAGGCCGGCAACAAGGGCGCCGATGCCGCATTGGTGGCGCTCGAGATGGCAAATCTATTGCGCCGCCTGGACAATTAAGTGACTACGAAGTGACCTCGGGGCCATCTGCCCATCGGGCCCGCAGTCTGGCGCGGCGCCTGGCGCTGCAGGCTCTTTACCAGATCCAGATCAATCCGCTCCCGTGGCAGGACGTGCGGACGCAATTCGCGCAGGATCCCGAGGCAGAACGGGTCGACCTGGAATACTTTCGAGCGTTGATCGAAGGCATTGCCCCAAATCGCGAGGCATTGGATTTGCGCTTGGCGGGATTGTGCGAGATCGCGCCTCGGGAACTCGATCCCATCGAGCACGCGGTTCTATGGGTGGGCCTGCATGAATTGCAGTCGCACCCCGAGTTGCCTTACCGGGTGGCACTCGATGAAGCGGTGCAATTGACCAAGCAATTTGGCGCGACGGATGGACATAAGTTCGTCAATGCCGTCCTGGATCGGGCCGCGCAAGAGTTGCGGCCGCACGAATATGGAACCTGATCTCGGCGAGTTTGAACTCATCCGCCGCTTTTTCGTGAGAGGCGACACTGCTGCGCGCGATCCCAACGTGCTGCTCGGCATCGGCGATGACGCGGCCCTGCTGCACGTTCCTCAAGGCATGGACTTGGTGGTTTCCGTCGATACCATTGTGGTGGGGCGGCACTTTCCCGAAGGCGCCGACGCGCGCTCGATCGGTCACCGGGCCCTGGCAGTCAATTTGAGCGATATGGCAGCCATGGGCGCGACGCCAGCCTGGGCGACCCTGGCGTTGACTATGCCTGACGCCGACTCCGAGTGGCTCGAGAAATTTGCCGCGGGATTTTTGGACCTTGCCGATGCGCATTCAGTCGCACTGGTCGGCGGCGACACAACACGCGGTCCGCTGACGGTGAGCGTGCAAATTCTGGGGTCGGTTCCGCATGGAAGCGCGCTGCGACGCGGCGGCGGCCAGGCGGGAAATATTCTGGCGGTCAGCGGCACGCTGGGCGATGCCGCCGCGGGCCTTGCATTGCTGCAGGCACCGCCGGCTACGAGATATTCGCCCGACGCAGAAGCGTTGATTCAGCGCTACGACTACCCGGTGCCTCGTGTGCAACTAGGGCAAGCGGCGCGCGGTATTGCCACCGCGGCGATGGACCTGTCCGACGGCCTCATCGGCGATCTGCCGAAACTGGCCGACGCCAGCGGCGTTGCCGCGCATGTCGACATCGAAGCGCTGCCGCTGTCGCGGGCGATGCGCCATTCCGTCAGTTTGAGTCAAGCGCGCGATTGGGCTCTCGCGGGAGGCGATGATTACGAGCTGCTGTTCGCCGTGCCCGCAAATCGCTTTACCGAGCTTCAGGGGGCTGCGGATCAATTGAACTTAACGTTGACCCCGATCGGTGAATTGCACGCCGGTGCGGGCGTGACGTGGTCACTAAACGGCCAAGATTTCGCGCCGCGAGTCTCAGGTTATGACCACTTTGGCCGAGCCTCGACCCAAATCACAGTTTAGGTGCAGCCACCCCAGTATCCTCGTCCCATTGAAGTCGAATGACGCCCTCTGCGCACGGTTACCCTTGACCAATACTCGCTCCCCTAATCTTGCGAAAGCCCAGTCGGGCCGTGCGTCGTTGCCAGAGAAGATCGGCAAGTACGTCATCATCAACGAAGTCGGGCGCGGCAGCACCGGCGTCGTCTATCTTTCGCATGATCCTTATTACGGGCGCGACGTGGCCATCAAGGTCTACAACGTCGATGCCAGCGGCGATGAAAATCGCAAGAAAATTGCCCGCAAGATGTTCTTATCCGAGGCGCACATGGTCGGGATGCTGCAGCATCCGAACATCCTGCCGATTTACGACGCGGGCGAAGAGAATGGTCATTGCTACATCGTCACCGAGCATGTGCACGGCGCGCGCACGCTCGCGGCCTATTGCCGACCCGACAATTTGCTGCGCATCGACGACGTCGTGGAGTTGGTATACAAGGCGGCTCGAGCACTTCACTACGCACACAGCCGCGGCGTCATTCACCGCGACATCAAGCCCAGCAACATCATGCTCACGCTGGACAGCGATGTACGCATCATCGATTTCGGCATCGCATTGGTCGCCGACTCGGAGATCTCGAGAATCGAAGGCATCGCCGGCAGTCCTTCCTATATGTCTCCCGAGCAGGTGCAATCGATTGAGTTGACCAATCGCTCCGACCTGTACTCCCTCGGCGCGGTCATGTATGAGCTCCTGACGGGCACGCGCCCTTTTCGGGCCGGCAACTTGCAAAAACTGCTGCACCAGATCGTTTTTGCAACGCCGCCGCCGATTCACCTGCTTCGCCCCGAGATCCCCGAGGAACTCGAAAACGTTACGGCGATGGCGCTGCAGAAGGATCCCGAGAAGCGTTACAAGACCGGGCTCGACTTTGCCGCCGAATTGACGCGCGTACATCAGAAATTGCGCGCCCAGTACAACCGAATCGATCAGCAAGAACAGTTCAGCCTGCTGCGGAAATTGAAGTTTTTCCATGAATTCTCGCATGGCGAAATCTGGGAAGTTTTGCGCGCCAGCAGCTGGCAGGACTACGCGGATTTGGAGGAAATCGTCAAGGAAGGCGAAATGGACGATCGCTTCTACATCATCGTCCAGGGCAGAGTCGGCGTGCAGCGCCATGGCAAGGCGCTCGGTTATTTGGACAGCGGCGATTGCTTCGGGGAAACCAGCTACGTGCGCGGGGCGAAGCGCACGGCGACAATTTGCGCTTCAGGCTCCGTGACAGTCATGAAAGTCAGTTCCACGCTGTTGGAGCAAGTGTCCGCCGAATGTCAGCTGCGCTTCAACCAGGTCTTCCTGCGCAGCATGATCGGACGTCTGCAAAGCGCGGAGCGCGGCGTTTCCTAGGCTCCTAGGCCCGCATTCTCTTTGTCGTGCTCAATCATCGCGTAGGCCGAATGATTGTGAATCGACTCAAAATTCTCCGATTCGATGACATAGGCTTTGACGCGCTTGTCTTTATTGAGCGCCACGGCGACGTCTCGCACCGTGTCTTCGACGAACTTCGGATTGTCGTAGGCGCGCTCGGTGACGTATTTCTCGTCCGGACGCTTCAATATTCCATAGACCTGGCATGAGGCTTCGCCTTCGGCGATCTCAATCAACTCCTCCAGCCACATGTGCTCGGCAAGCTTCGCCGTCAAGGTTATGTGGGAGCGCTGATTGTGCGCCCCATAGTCGGAGATTTCCTTAGAGCACGGGCAGAGGCTCGTCGTCGGCACGACCACTTTCAGCCAAACTTCAGTCTTGCCCGCGCGATGTTCGCCGAAAATGGTGGCCTGGTAGTTCATCAGGCTTTCGACGCCGGAAACGGGCGCCTTCTTCATCACAAAATAGGGGAAGGTCATTTCGATATGACCGGCGGTTGCGGCCAAATGCTCGGTCATTTCCGCCAGCATGAGACCGAAGGACTCGACGGAAATTTCGCGCTCATGGCGATGCAGAATTTCCACGAAACGCGACATGTGCGTGCCTTTGAAATTGTGCGGCAGGTTGACGTACATGTTGAAATTGGCGACGGTGTGCTGCTCGCCGCGCGCCCGATCCTTGACTTTCACCGGGTGATAAATGTCCTTGATGCCCACTTTGTTGATGGGCAATTGGCGCGTGTCGGCATGTCCTTGGACATCCTCCACAGGCTTGGGTTGAGGTTTTTTGGCGGAGACAGCGGCGTTCATATTCATCAATTTTAGACCATTCGACCCGACTTGGCTTTAGGACCAACACATAAGCATGCGGCAACCGACAGGTGGAAATTGGGGTGCGGTTGCGTCGATTTCAAGCGCTGTCAAGGCTCAAATCGGCAAGCGGGGCTTCAAACGCGGCGCTGGATCACGTATGAAGCCAGCCACGCCAAAACGCGTGATCCCTCGCCGAGTGGCGCGAGTCTCTCGCAAGCGCGCAGCTTCAACTCCCGGGCACGGATTTTGGCCGCCTCGAGACCCAATACGCTCGGGTAGGTGGGTTTGGCGCGGGCGGCATCGGCCCCGCTGGTTTTGCCGATCTCTTCGGTCTTGCCCTCGACATCGAGGATGTCATCTTGTATTTGAAACGCGAGTCCGATGTCCTGCGCGTAGCCATCCAACGCATCCCAATTCGCCGCGCTTAAGGCGGGTGCACAAGCCGCGGCCATCAGTACGCTCGCGCGAATCAACGCACCGGTCTTGAGCCTGTGCATGGCTTCGAGTTCCTGCAAGGTCAACGCCCTGCCCACGGCAGCGAGGTCGATCGCCTGGCCCCCGGCCATGCCGGCGGTACCGCTTGCATCCGCCAGGATTTGAATCATCTTCAAGCGTGCATCCCCTGTCACGCCCGCCGTTCGATCGCGCGACAGCAAGGAGAACGCCAATACCTGCAAGGCGTCGCCGGCGAGAATCGCGGTGGCCTCGTCGAAAGCGCGGTGCGTCGTTGGTTGCCCGCGGCGCAGGTCATCGTCGTCCATGGCGGGCAGATCGTCGTGAACCAACGAATATGAATGAATGAGTTCCACCGCCGCGGCGGGCGCGTCCAAGATGTTTGCGGGAACCTGCAGCGCCTCTCCGGTGCAGTAGACCAGCAAGGGGCGCAAGCGTTTTCCCCCGCCCAATACCGCATAGCGCTGTGCGGCGTGTAATCGCTGCGGCACCAGATCAGCCGCCGGAAGTGCGGCGTCAAGAACCGCTTGCACGCGTGATTGATAGCCACGCATTCGCGCTTCCATCGCGTCCGCATTCACGTTGCGATCAGCCGTTATTGGGTTCGTCGGGCATGAAGTCTTCAGCGGCCGGTTCGCCGGCCTTTTTCAACAAGATTTCAACCTTTTGTTCCGCTTCCTTCAGGGCGCTCTGGCAGGCGCGCGTCAGCATCACCCCGCGCTCGAATGCCGCAAGCGATTCCTCCAATGGCAAATCGCCATGCTCCAGGCGCTCCACCAGCTCTTCCAGGTCGCGCATGGCGGTCTCAAAGTCGGGAGTTTCCTGTTTTGCGGGTTTTGGCGTCGGCATGGCTAAGAACGGTACACATGCGCTCCCGCGCGGTCAAACCTACGAGGCTCCTTGCGCAGGCGCAAACCCCGGTCAGAACATTGTCAAGTCGTGAGGCGCGTCACACCCATGGGGTCGCTTGACGCCCCATTTTGGGTAACATTGGTGGTGGGAAACTATATGCCAATGTCAATCAAATCAATGATCGCGAGCGGCTGTGTTGCCGCCGTCGTTATATCGACGGCCGCGTGCAGTCCGCGGCGCATTCCTCCGATGACCGTATCGGATCTCATGGAGGATCGCGTCGCGCTCGACGGTGTGCTCATGAAGTGCAATAGCGATCCCGGGAAGGCGCGCAATGATTCGGACTGCTTGAATGCGCGCATTGCGATCGAACGTCTCGCGGCGCAGGTGGATCCGGCGGTGGAAGCGAAGCGCGTCGAGAATTTTGAGCGCAGCCGCGAACAATTGCGGATCGTGGAAGATAAGAAGCGGCAGGAACAGGAATCCAAGGCCAAGGTGGATGCCTATCACTTGCCCGTGATACCCGTCGAGCCGACACCGCCTCCAAAGGATCCGCAGTCACCAACCGTCAGTCAGACGAACCCTTAGTTTCCGCGGCGCTTTGCCTTCAACAGAACATCCACGGCTTCGGGTCGGTCGTCCCAGTAGTCCAGGCGAACTCTTTCGTCCGGCAATTGAGTCACCGTGGCGGGCGCCGCACTAAAGGTGCAGTACCAGCCCGACGGCAGCACCACTGAGTTTCGCGGTCTGCCCAGGCTGCGATCGAAAATGAGCTCGTCGCCGTCCAATTTGTAGCTCACCGGCGCGGTATAAGTTTCCGCAATGCGCAGCCGTAACGTTTGTCCTGGCTGCAGCGCGGGAAATGGAATTACTACTACTCGAGCCGTCGGCGGCGCCGTTTCGCCCACATTAATCTTGGACGCGGCCAATTCGGCGCCGCTCATTTCGAGTGTCTTTAAGGTTTCTCCGGTATCCAGAATGGTCGCCGACGGATGGCTCGCGACGCTGCCCTCGCGAACGATATTGGCATAGCCGCTGATGCCGGGCCGAGTCTCGGTGTAGTCGTGGTACAGGCTGAAGGCATGCGTTTCGGGCTGCTGCAGAAAGTAGACGATGTCCCGGTCCTGGTGCGCCCGTTCGGAAAGCCGCTCCTGCTCTGTCTCGCCGGCGAAAGGCGACTCCCAGCTGCGCGCGGCCGTGAGCGCCTTCGGCACTGCGGCGGCTCCTGTCTGGGCCGTCTTCCTCGCCCGCAGCACCAGCGGCGCTTCGCCGCCTCCAGCATGCAAGAAGCTGATGGCGATACGCCCGTCTTTTTCAGTCAGAATTTGCGAGGGCACCGTCAATCCCGTCACTTCATATCCCGGCGGCAGCACAACTTTGTTGCGCTTGACGCCCAACGGTCGATCGAAAACGATGGCGTTGCCTTCGACGTGGTAGCTCTTCGCGTCTTTGTATGTTTTCACGATGATCACGCGTCCCTGGCCATGCAACGGGACCGGCCGCGCAAGCGTGACCTTGATGAAGTTCGTGTCCAAATCCGCATCGGGCATCAACGGGTCCATTCGCGCCTGCGCGCCGCTGACGACCTCGAAATGCAGCGGCGTACCGCTCATCGCGTCCATGACGCTCTCCTCGCTCGCTGCACTGCCTTTGCGAATGGGATTGTAGAAAAACTTCGCACCGGCCGTCGTCGCGGTCACTTCATAATAAATCTTGAAACTCGCCGTCTCGGGAGCGAGCAGCTCGTAGCGTGTGTATTCATCGGTTTCGGTTTGAGCGACTGCGCTCGGAAAATACAATCCATCCTTAGGAGCAGGTGCCGCCTGCGCCTGCGCATGCGAGGGCGCGATAGCGATCAGCCCGGATGCCAGCGCCGCCCAATGCAGTGTTCTCATACATGACCTCGTTTTTATTCGATCGAAATTACGCTTCAGCCAAGACCGGTTTCGCCGCCTGTCGACGCTGCCAAGGTTGGCGGCAGGTTTCGCATGAGTTCGCCCACCGTGACCGCCATCGCACCGCCGCCGCCAATGTTGCCGATGGTTACCCAGACGCTCAAGGTGTTTTCCTTCTCGGCGGTTACGATGGTCGACAGCCATCCGCCGAGCGCGCTCTGGTAAAGATTTGCAAAGAAGAAGCCTGCGACTAGAAATACCTCCACCAACATTAGATGATCCAGGTTCAGAAGAGCCAGAACGAGCAGCAGCGCCGCGGCTGCAGCAGTCGTCACGGATACCATCGTCGGCTGAAACGAACATCGAGGACTGGGCTGACCAAGAATGCCCAGAAACCGGGAGAAAGCATCACAGTCGTCATCGCGGCAATAATTGATTTGGGGACATGCCGCGCGCTCAACAATTGCGGCACCGAGATCACCATGATTCCGCCGTACATGCCGAAGACACCGTTGGCCAAGCCCATCAGCCATAGGGGAGCAAGAGATCGGCGGCGCATGCCTCACTATAAGCGCGCATCGAGGTTGAGGGAATCCACCAGTTACTTCCCGCGCTCGCTGCCGCTAAAATTGGCTACAGTTCAGACATAACTACTCATTTGGAGAATGATAATGAATCGATTCAAGATCGGTGCCTTCCTGAGCGTGGCGCTCGCGCTGGCATTGCCAGCGTTCCCGGCTGCCGCGCCCGCATCGAGTCCCCCGGACAAAAAGTCAGACAGCGACTCGGAAAAGTCAGACGGCGGGAAGTTTGAGCCTTTCAAATCAGAATCGGTAAGCAGCAACGGGACGGTGACCATCGGCGGACAAGCGATTGCCTATCAGGCGATCGCCGGCACGCTCATCGTGCACCCGAAGGATTGGGACGATGTGCCGCGCGATCCGAAGCCGGATCGCGGCACTCCTGCGGCGGGTGACGAGGGTGGCGCGGGCAAGAATCCGACGGCCGAGGCCTCGATGTTCTACGTTGCGTATTTCAAGAATGGCGGCGGTTCCCGGCCCGTGACATTTATCTACAACGGCGGGCCCGGCTCTGCAACCGTGTGGTTGCACATGGGCGCCTTCGGACCTCGCCGCATCGTGACCGCGACAGACGCGCACACGCCGGCGGCTCCCTACTCTCTGATCAACAATGCTTCGAGTCTGCTCGACGCCTCCGATCTGGTCTTTATCGATGCGCCCGGCACCGGGTTCAGCAGGATTGCCGGCAAGGACAAGGAAAAGGAGTTCTTCGGCGTGGATCAAGACGCGTATGCATTCGCCCAGTTTATCTCGCAGTTTCTCACCAAGTACGGCCGCTGGAATTCTCCGAAGTATCTGTTCGGCGAGAGCTATGGAACTCCGCGCTCGGCCGTGCTCATCAATCAACTCGAGTCGGACCGCTCCATTGATTTCAACGGTGTAATCCTGCTGTCGCAAATTCTCAATTTTGACCTGAGCCCCGATCGTCCCACCGGCAACCCCGGCATCGACTTGCCGTATCAGACCGTTCTTCCCACCTATGCTGCGACCGCTTGGTATCACAAGAAATTGCCCGGCGATCAGAAGGATCTCGAATCCTTCTTGGCGGAAGTGGAGCAGTTCGCGATGGGCGACTATGGGCGCGCGCTGGCGGCGGGTTCCGATCTGAGTGCTGCCGATAAGCGCGCGGTTGCGGAGAAACTGCACGAGTACACCGGCCTTTCGGTCGAGTACATTCTGAAAGCGGACCTGCGCATCGACGGCGGAGAATTTCGCCAAAACTTGCAGGACGGTACTGGCTTGACCACGGGCCGCCTGGATACGCGGTTTTCAGGTCCCGACATCGATCCTTTGAGCCAGCGCGCGGAATATGATCCGCAGTCCACGGCATTGGGATCAGCCTACGTCTCTGCGTTCAATGAATATGTGCGCAAGGAGCTGCGCTATGGCGGCGACAGGGACTTCAAGCCCAGCATTTCGGCCGGCAGGGATTGGAGTTTCGTGCACCAGCAGCCGGGTCAGAATCAGAGATTTGGCTCCTCGCGACAGGGTTCCAACGTCATGCCGGATCTTGCGAACGCGATGAAAATCAATCCGAACCTAAAGGTCCAGCTGAATGCGGGCTACTTCGATCTTGCGACGCCGTTCTACCAGGGCGTTTATGAAATGCACCACTTGCCGATTCCCGCGAATCTGGTTTCGAATATCGAGTACAAGTTTTATGACTCCGGCCATATGGTCTATGCCAAGGATGCGTCGTTGAAACTGCTGCACGACAATGTCGTCGAGTTCATCCGCAGAACCAGCAACCAGGGCAAGTGAAGCCAGGTGTCGCGCAGTGCGATGCGCTGCGCGACACTTGACACTTTGAGGCTACGGCGCGGGCGGTTCGTTTTTGAGGTAGGTGGCGAGCCACTTGTGCACTTCTTCGTAGAAATGACGGCTGTCCTCGGGTTTGAGAATCCAATGCCAGGCGTCCGGCCACACCAATAGGCGGCTCGGGACGCGCATGCGCTGCAGCGCGCTCCAATTCTCCAGCGTATTGTTGATGGGCACCCTGAAGTCGCGTTCGCCGATGCTGAGAAGCATCGGCGTTTTCCAGTTCGCGGCATAGGTGAGGGGACTCTGATCGCGCCACACCGGATTGCCCTCCCACGGCGGCCCGCCATTGGTGACTTCGCGGCCATAGATACCGTCGCTCGTCCCCCATTGACTGGTGAGGTCAACCTCGCCGGCGTGGCTGACGATGCATTTATAGCGCGTGGTGGTCGCTTCGATCCAGTTGGCCAAGTGTCCGCCGTAACTGGCGCCGGCGGCGCAAGCCCGGGATCCATCGATAAACGAATAGCGCTTGATGGCCTCATCCACCGCCTGGTTGATTTCATCACCCGGTGTTTTCAAAGGGTCAAGCTTGATGGCTTGCGCGAACTTCTCCCCGAAGCTGGTGGAGCCGGTGTAGTCCGTCATCAGGATGACGTAACCCGGTGCGGCCAACAGGTGATAGTTCCAGCGCAGCCCGATCTGATCCGGGTTGTTGCTGGCCGCTCCGCCGTGAATCAAGACCAGCAGCGGATATTTTTTTGCGGCGTCAAAAGCCGGCGGCAGCACAATCATATTGTGAATATTGCGGCCCTTGGCGCTGGTGAAATAGAAATGCTGCGGCGGCTGCCAGTCGATTGCCGCAGCCGCGGCGGTGTTCACCTGGGTGAGATTGCTGTGCGTATGCCGCACCGGATCGATGCGCACAATTTCCGCTGGGCTGACTGAACTGCCGTAGGCCGCGATGAGAATGGGCTTCGCCGCCTTTTCCGGAATCTCGAGCGAGCTATAGCCGCCGGTGGCGGGTTCGATGACCAAGACCGGCTTGCCGCCGTCCGCGGCAACTTGATAGAGGTTTTCCTTTCCGGCGTCCGGGACCAGGAGGTAGACCTCCTTGCCATCCGGGGTCAGCGCATAGTGCGAAGGTTCGCGGTCGAAGTCGCGCGCTACGAGCACCGGTTCGCCGCCCGCCGGCCACGGGACCTTGTAGAGCCGCGGCAGATGATAGACCTCCAAATCCTGCAACTCATACTTGAAGAACAGTGATTTGCCGTTGGGACTGAAGCTTGCCTCGATGTATTCCCCCGACGCGGGGCTCAACATGCGCGGTTCACCGCCATCCGCGGCCATGCGATACAGGTGGTAGCCGACGTACGCGTACGCGGCATTCCATCGCTCCGTTGTCGCGGTAAAAATCACCTCGCGCCCGTCTGGACTCCACAGCGGCGCGAGTGTCACGCCGGAATCCGTTTCGGATCCCGAATATCCCGAGGTGCGTGCCAAGGCGGTCCCCGAAAGGATGTCCCGAGGCTGCGAACCGGGCTCGACGGATTGCACCATCAGGGTGGGCTGGCGATCGTCCAGCCATTGATTCCAAAAGCGGATCGGAAAGTGTTCGTAGGTTCGCACGTTGTATTTGCGCGCTCTGCGTTCCGCCGCAATTTTCTTGTTGGCCTCATCGTCCATCGCATTGGGATAGACAAACGATTCGAATAGGATTGCCTTACCGTCCGGCCGCCATTTGGGGTTCGAAGCACCCGTGGAGACCGAGGTGAGCCTGCGAGCTTCGCCGCCCTCGGCTAGATTCAAAATATAGATTTGCTCCGCATCGTCGCTTTCCCGTTTGGTTGTGAAGGCGATGCTGCTGCTGTCCGGAGACCACGCGACGCCACCCTCTGGGGCTTTGGTATTGGTGATGCGTCGCGGCGGCTTGAGGCCATCGACGGGAACCAACCATAAGTCGCTCACGGCTTTGTCGGTTTCGTAAGAGGGCTCCAACACGGAGTACACGACCCACTTGCCGTCGGGACTCGCGATCGGGGTGCCGACGCGCTTCATCATCCAAAGCGCGTCGTGGGTAATGGGCTTGCGGGCCGCGGGGGATACTTCAGCCATCGACGCCGCCGGCGCCAATGCACACATCATCATCGCGAGCGTGCAGAATCTAACCGCTTGGTTCATTGGGAAATTACTCGTAGCGCTGACACGGGCGCCAGTATACTGGCGCTGCCGAATTATTTTTCGGCTGCGCGAGCGGCTATTTAATTTGCGCCAACCATAGATCGGTATCCGGCCACTCAGCCAGCGTCTTCGCGCAGCGAAATCCGCTGTCCTCATCGGCGCGGCCCGGCAACTCGTAACGCCGGCTCGCCGCGCGCCGAAAGGCGGGATTGGTTTCGAGCCATGACGCTCCTTTCAATACCCGTCGGCCGTCAACCTTGCTGTCAACCCACTGCCAGACGTTTCCGGAGAGCCCCCGATAACGTCCGCCAATGCCTTCGCCCGGTCCGTCGCCCACTCGCGGCGCGGCATTCGCGGTGCCGACGGCCGGGCCCATATTTTCTCCCCAAGGGAAGGTGTGCCGAGCCGGACCACGCGCAATGTATTCCCACTCGTTTTCCGTGGGCAGACGCTCGCCCTTATAGCGGCAGTAGGCAACGGCGTCCTGAAAGCTGACTGCAACCACCGCGGACTCATCCACGACCTCATGCTGCTTGATGCCGTTGCGCCAATTGCCGCCGTTGACGGCTTGAAGTTTATTGGCGACGTAGGCATAGGCGAAACCTACGGTCTCGGCCTGCGTCTTGTAGTGCGTGGCGTCCACGAACTGGCGAAACGCCTGAACGCTCACCGGCAACGCGTCCATGTCAAACGGCTCGAGTGTTTGCGTGCGCAGGGTTTCATCGCTGAACATACTGATTTGGCACTCGGATGAATATTGGCGGCATAGTGCCAAAGCCGCCTGGATCTCTTTTTGCGTGTTGCCCACCGTGATACGGCGCGGGCTGCGCGCAACCAACTGGTGAATGGTCGATTGGGTATAGCTGTGCGTGGAGTCGATATCGCCGCTCTGAATTCCGATTGACTGAAACACCGCGGCAGCGCTGGTTCCTGATATCGAACCCGCTGGGGTGTCGGGCGCCCCAGTGGGAATATTCGCCGCCAGCCGAGCGGGCGAATCCGCAGGTTTATTGGTTCCAAACAACCCGGAAACAAATGAACTAAACGTGCCCGATGATCTATTCGGCTCGGGCGCAACGGGCGGCGCCGCACTTTGGACCGCCGGGGCACTTTGAGCCGCCACAGCGATGCTCGGCGCGGCTGCGAAGTAAAAGTCGCCGGTCAGGGAGGATGCCTCCCACGGAACTTGCTTTCCCGACGTCGCGCTCATGACCCCGACACGCACATGCTTGAATACTTGTTCGACCGGCTCGTGCAAATTGCGCATTGCTTGGCTTAACGCTTCCGTATAGGGACTGTTGCGGCCGGAACCGTCCGCCGCAACGGCGCCGGGGGCGGTCGAATAGGCGATGAGTATTCCCGCCGGCGCATCCATGCTCGCCAGACCGTGATCGACGGAACGCATGCTGCGCGTGAAAGGGTTGTTGCGGCAGGCGTCAAGGATCACGATGTTGAGGCGATTTCGCGCGTAGCGCATTTGTTCGATGACCCAATCTGCGCTGACGGCCTCGATCTCAACGTCGCCTTCGCGTTCGATTTGCGCCGTCGTAGGGATAAGGTAATTGCGTCCGTTGAGCTGCACGCCGTGACCGGCGTAGTAGAACAACCCCACCGCGGCAGGCCCGCCTTTTTCCAGCCGCGCTCCGAATTCCTGGATGGCGCGTTTCATGGTGTTTTGGTCCGCGTTGCGACGCGCAATGACCTCAAAGCCGAGACTGCTCAAGGTGTCGCCGATCATTTTGGCGTCGTTGGCGGGGTTGGGGAGGGGGCCGCTGGAATACTCACTGTTACCGATGACCAGCGCAATTCGGGTTTCCGCAGCACTCGCGGCTGCCGGCGTTAAGGCGAGCAGCGCGAATAAAGCTAAACGTTTGAACCCCATACCCAATTATAGGGCTTGAGATCGCGCGCGGCGTCGGCCCTCTGCGCATCTCGTCTTCACATAAGCATAAATTTGTCAACGGCTGCTGGCGAAATGGCGGGTCTTGGTGGCATGATCACCCGCCACGGCCACGCCAAACTCTTGGCGCCGATAGGGGATAAAAATGAATGGTAGCAACTTGCCTGTGCGCGCCGGCCCGCGCGCAGCGTTTAGCTCTCTTGCCTTCGCCTGCGTCCTTCTGAGCATTTCGGTGGACACGCACGCGGGCATCCTGCGCGACGTCATGCAATCGATCGGACTGGCCAAGCCGGAGCCGGCTCCAGTCGGCGCAGACGGCCAGCCCGCGTTTCCGCGCCAGGGCTATGCATGCTGCGACCTGCACTACGACAGGGACTGGATAAACGATGGCAACTACGCGGAATTGCCCATGATTCCGGCCGGCACGCCGATTGAAGTGGTCAGCTATGGCCGCCAGCGTGCGGCCGTCAAAGTCGACGGGAAGCCCATGCGGCTGGGCCACGATTACGGGCGCGACCAGGAATCCTTGGATGCGTGGGTCAACAAGATCGTCATCAAGGACGACCCTCGCGGGCGCATTTCTTCATATCCGGCCGCTATACAAGAGGCGATCCGCCAGGGCAGAGTCATGATTGGCATGTCGCGCGAGCAAGTCATCGTCGCGGTTGGCTATCCTCTTACCAGCGAGAATCTTTCGCTTGATGCGCCGCAATGGAGAATGTGGAGATCCTCGCACGGCGAATATCAGCTCAACTTCTCCCGCGATGGGCATCTGACATCGGTGACGGGCGATGACAGCGTCACCAGCCTCATCGTTTATCGAGCGGGACGCTAGGCCTGAAATTTATACCGCGTGCGCAATCAACAAAACGTTGGCGAAGCGAGTTCCGTGGCTCATCGGTGTGGTCTGAACTTCGAAGCCGCACTCGCGCAATAGCTCGCGCCACTGATTCGCGCTCCGACAATGTGTGGCCACGGTTGCATGGCCGCGGAACAACATAACAAGCTTGTCGACCCACTGAGTGTAGCGAAAGCGCAGCCCGGCATCCGCATCGCCAATGCGCAACAATAGGAGACCGCTTGCGGGCAATGCGGCGCGCACCCTTCTGAGGACCTGCAACTGCTCTTCCTGACCGATGTACTGCAAGACATCGAGAATGACCACCGCGTCTGTGGTGCCGAATTCCGCGCTGCGGATATCGCCCTGGGATATCTCGCAATCGTAGCCAAGCGCTGCGCGTGCACGCTCGACATCGCGCATCATCAGTTCGATCCCGCGAGTCGAGCGCGGCTTTGGCGCCGGAGGCCAGCCTTGCGGCCAGCTGCCGCTCTCGTAGCAGAGCAGCGCCGCCTTTAGCCAGGCGGCCAGCAACCCTTGGCCACATCCCAGGTCCAGAATGTCGCCGCGGTCCAGCAACAATCCCCGCTCGAGGAGAGCGCGAAACACCGGATCACCGCGCAGCTTGCCGCGCGCAAATTTGTAAGCGAATGCACCGGCGCTGCGATATGGCTCGCTGGCCCGTTCGATCAGCGCTGTGTGCTCTGTAGTCAGTTTGCGGAACCGAGATCTCGAATTTCAACGCGGCGATTGCTGGGGTCTTCGGGCCGATCAGCCACGAGCAATTTCTCGGACCCATAGCCGACCGTGGTCAATCGACCGGCATCCATACCCTTGGCAACCAAAAAGCGCTTCACCGCCTCTGCGCGCTTCAACGAAAGCTGCTTGTTGTACTGCGCGCTGCCTTTGGCGTCGGTATGTCCGGCGACCACAAATCGATCCTTGCCCAGAGAAGCCGAATTCAACGCCAGCTCCAACTCCTTGAGCTGTGCGGCGGCCTGCGGCATGAGAGCGCTCGAATTGTGTTCGAAGGGGATGTTCAAATTGACGGATTGGCCTGAGTCACTCCCCTGCCGTCGCGCAAGACCGCGCGGCGTAAAGCTGCGGGTGACCGGCGCCTGCAGTGCTTGCTGAATCTGCTCATTCGACAGGACCGATTTTTGCTCCTCGTCAGCC
>Ga0302324_100008714_pt1 | contig 21331 bp, 17 predicted proteins | sample Palsa_T0_1_FD_201949 | JGI IMG/M metagenome (GOLD analysis project Ga0302324, IMG submission 201949) | Peat permafrost microbial communities from Stordalen Mire near Abisko, Sweden - Palsa_T0_1 | ecosystem: Environmental > Terrestrial > Soil > Palsa > Peat permafrost | place: Sweden: Abisko...
CTGGCGCTGCTCGACGTTCTCGGTGCGCGTGGCCACCAGCAGCACGTCGTTGCTCTCGGGATCCTTCTCGTTCGGGCCGAGCACTTCGAAGTCGTAGCTGACCTCATCCATCGGGAAGGGGATGTACTGATCGGCCTGCATCTCGACCTGCGACTCGAGATCGGAGCTGCGCAGCGAGCGCGACATCTGGATGACCTTGGTGATCGCGGCATCCCCTGAGATCGCCACCGCCACCTCGGAGCTCTTGGCCCCGGCGCGCTTGACGGCCCGGCGGATCGCCTCCCCGACCGCCTCGGCGTCCACGATCGCCTTCTCGTTGATCGCGTTCTGCGGCGTGGGCTCGGCCGCATAGGCCTCGACCCGGTATTGACCGCCACTCATCGCAAGCTCGATCAGCTTGATCGACGAAGTGGTTATGTCAAGTCCCAATAACGGGCGGTATTTGCCTTGAAGGAGGAACATTTTTGTTTCCTTTTCAGGATATTACGCCTGAAAATGACCGCCCTGTATGATTATCCAAGACACTATATATCAGCGCAAAGTTAAATTGAACGTGAGGGGTCTCACGAAAACCGAATGCTAATGCGGAACCGCCTGTCCAAAGTACCGAGCGCGTCACGGGGGCGCTGCAGCGCACGCCTGGAATCAACGAATGCCGGTTGGCCCTGTCCAAGCGTGAGTCATGGGGATGGGCAAAGCTTGCTCGGGGGACGGACAGGCGCTGCACTGCGGGATGATCGGCTGCGACCGACTCGTCACTCCTGGCAGGGCCGCGTGGCCGGCTCGTGCAGGAGTACGTTAACGTTCGCACCGGCAACCCCGCTGTCATAGGCACGTACGTCCCGTAGACCGGAGGCTTTGCGTCCCCACCTTTCGGTGAGTTTGCCTAAAAAACGGCGGCTACTATGCATAGCCCTCGCAGGGAGCGCAAGCAGAGGTTGGTTTCAGTGAAACGGAATTACTTTCGCCTCCTGACGATCATCACCGGCGCCGTGATGCTCGTCACACTTCTCGGCGCCTATGCGCTGGCCTGCAGTTATGTGTACCTGGTGCCGACGCTTCCCTCGACCGATTCGATGCGCAACGTCGAACTACAGGTGCCGCTGCGCGTGTATACCCGCAGCGGCGCACTGATTGCGCAGATCGGGGAGCAGCGGCGCATCCCGGTCACCTTCGATCAGATCCCCGAGCTGGTGAAGCACGCCTTTCTCGCCGCCGAGGACGAGCGCTTCTTCGAGCACCACGGCATCGACTACTTCGGCGTGGTACGCGCAGCAATGATCGACGTCATCTCAGGGGACAAGAGCCAGGGCGCCAGCACCATCACCATGCAGGCGGCCCGCAACATGTTCCTCACCCTGGACAAGACCGCGCGCCGCAAGCTCCAGGAGGCCTTTGTCACCTACCGCATGGAGCACGAGTTCAGCAAGCAGGAGATCTTCGGGCTCTATCTGAATGTCATCTTCTTCGGCCAGCGCTCCTACGGCGTGGCCGCCGCCGCGGAGGCGTTCTTCGGCAAGCCGCTCGATAAGCTCGACGTGGCCGAGGCGGCCACCATCGCAGGGGTCCCCAAGGCGCCCTCGCGCTACAACCCGATCGTTGACCCGCAGCGCGCCACCTCGCGCCGCAGCTACGTGCTGCGACGCATGCGCGAACTCGGCTTCATCGACGCCGCCACCGCCGAGGCCGCCAACAAGGAGCCGATGCAGGCGCGCGCGCACGCGCCGCTGTACGACGTGGAGGGGCCCTACGTGGCGGAGATGGCGCGCCTCGAGCTGCGCCAGCGATTCGGGCCGAACGCCGAGAGCACCGGTTACAAGGTGTACACGACCATCGACGGACGACTGCAGACCGCCGCCAATCGCGCGGTACGCGTCGGCCTCATCGAGTACGACCGCCGTCACGGCTGGCGCGGGCCCGCAGGTCACGTCGACCTGCCCGCGCACGGGGAGCCGGACTACGAGAACCTGGTCGATGAATACGCGGCGATCGGCAATCTCACCCCTGCGATCGTCACCGCGGTGGGCGCGCGCGACGCGCACGCCTACGTGAAGTTATTGGGCGCGGTCGAGATCGACTGGGACGGGCTGTCATGGGCGCGCCGGGAGCTCAAGAACGACAGCGTGGGTCCGGCTCCCCACGATGCGAGCCAGGTACTCAGCCGCGGAGATGTGATCTACGTGGTCGCCGACAACGCAGGCCATGCGCAGCTCGGGCAGATCCCCGAGGCGCAAAGTGCGCTGGTGGCGCTCGATCCCAATGACGGCAGCATCGTCGCGCTCGTCGGCGGCTTCGATTACTTCACCAACAAGTACAACCGCGTCACCCAGGCGCGCCGCCTGCCGGGCTCGGGCTTCAAGCCCTTCCTCTACTCGGCGGCACTGGAGAACGGGCTCACCCCCGCAAGCGTCCTGGTCGATGCCCCGATCGTGATGGAAGGCAACGGCGCAGAGGACTCCTGGCGCCCGGAGAACTCCACCAAGGAGTTCGGCGGCCCCACGCGGCTGCGGGAAGCACTGGTGCGCTCGCGCAATATGGTGTCCATCCGGGTGCTCAAGACCATCGGGATTCCCACCGCGACTGACTACATCAGCCGCTTCGGCTTCGACCCCAAGACCATGCCGCAGAATCTCACCCTGGCGCTCGGTACGCTGGAAGTCACCCCGCTCGAGCTCGCCGCCGGCTATGCGGTGTTCGCCAACGGCGGCTACCGCGTCGCGCCGTACTTCATCGACCGCATCGAGGACGCCGCCGGCAAGGTGGTGTGGCGCGCCGCCCCGCGCATGGTGTGCACGCAGTGCGACTCGGGTGAGCCGCCGGGGAGCGCTGATGCGGTGAGCGTTTCCGATCCGGCGCAGTCGCAGGCCGCATCGCACGTCGACGCCTCGCACGGGGAGCCCGCCCCACTGCCTCCCGGGGAGGTCGCCCCGCGGGTCATCAGTGCCCAGAACGCCTACCTCATGGGCGACATGATGGCCGATGTGATCAAGCGCGGCACCGGGCGGCGTGCGCTCTCGCTCAACCGCAGCGACATCGCCGGCAAGACCGGGACGACCAACGACTCCAAGGACACCTGGTTCAACGGCTTCACCAAGAACCTCGTCGCCACGGTGTGGGTCGGGTTCGATCAGGAGCGCTCGCTCGGGGAGGCCGAAGAGGGCGCACGCACAGCGCTGCCGATCTGGATCCAGTTCATGCACGATGCGCTGCAGGGCGTACCCGAGCAGCATCGCGCCATGCCCGATGGCATCGTCACCTTGCGCATCTCGCCCGAGAGCGGCACGCTGGTGAGCGCTGAGAATCCGGACGGCATCCCGGAGATGTTCATGATGGATCACCTGCCCGCCACGCAAGAGGCCGGCAACACAATGCAGGGTCCACAGGAGCAGGTGAGCAGCGAGCCGATTTTCTAGCGGGGGACGACAGTGAAGCGACACCCCAGCCGCGGTGACAAGCTGCGGCGCGAGTTGGCGCAGGAAGCCGCGCGCATCATGGCCGAGCACGGCATCCGCGATTACCTGGTGGCCAAGCGCAAGGCAGCCGAGCGATGCGGAGTTGTGGACGGCGCGGCCATGCTCCCGAAGAACAGCGAGATCGAGGCGGCACTGGCCGAATACCAGCGGCTCTTCGGCGGGGACTCGCACGTGACGGCACTCCTCGCGCAGCGCCGTGCGGCACTGTCGGCCATGCGCTACCTGCGCGAATTTTCACCCCGCCTCGTGGGCTCGGTACTGTCGGGCACCACGACCGTTCACTCCGAGGTGCAGCTGCACCTCTTCGCCGACCGCGCCGAGTCGGTCACGCTGAAACTCCTCGACGATGGGCTCGCGCACGCGGTGACGGAGAAGCGTGTCAGGTTCAACGCCGAGCAGGTGCGCGCCTTCCCCGGGGTACGCTTCCAGATGGAGGAGCAGCCCATCGAGGCCACGGTGTTTCCGACCGACGGTATCCGTCAGGCGCCGGTGAGCCCGGTGGACGGCCGCCCCATGCGGCGCGCGAGTGCGCTGGAGGTAGAGGCCCTGCTGCAGCAGCCCTAGCTCAGTTAGCCAGGGGCTGCGCGTGCTTCAGGTGCGCTTCTCGAGCGCGACGTACTCGCGGCGCTTCGGGCCGGTATACAGCTGGCGCGGGCGGCCGATGCGCATCGCAGGATCGGAGATCATCTCCTGCCAATGCGCCACCCATCCCACCGTGCGCGCGATCGCGAACATCACCGTGAACATCGAGCGCGGAATGCCGATGGCGCTGTAGATCACCCCGGAGTAGAAGTCGACGTTCGGGTACAGCTTGCGTTCCAGGAAATAATCGTCCTTGAGCGCGATCTCTTCCAGTCGCAGCGCCAGCTCGAACATCGGGCTGTCGGTGCGGCCGAGGCTGCTGAGCACCTTGTGGCACATCTCGCGGATGATCTTCGCGCGCGGGTCGAAGTTCTTGTAGACGCGATGCCCGAACCCCATGAGCCGGAAGTGGTTCGATTTGTCCTTGGTCATCGCCAGGTACTTGGGGATGTTGTCCACCGAGCCGATCTGCTCGAGCATCGCGAGCACCGCCTCGTTGGCACCCCCGTGCGCCGGCCCCCACAGCGCCGAGACTCCCGCGGAGATCGCGGCATAGGGATTGGCGCCGGTGCTGCCGGCCAAGCGCACGGTGGACGTGCTGGCGTTCTGCTCGTGGTCAGCATGCAGGACGAACAGCAGGTCGAGCGCCGCGGAAGCAACCGGGTCGACTTTGTAGGGCTCGCACGGCACGGCGAACAGCATGTGCAGCACGTTGGCGGCGTAGTCGAGATCGTTGCGCGGATAAACGAATGGCTGCCCCAGGGAGTACTTGTGCGCCGCGGCCGCCATGGTGGGGAGCTTCGCGATGATGCGGTGCGCGAAGATCTCGCGATGGCGCGGGTTATGGATATCCATGGTGTCGTGATAGAACGCCGACATCGAGGCCACCACCGCCGACACCATCGCCATGGGATGGGCGTTGTGGTGAAAGCCGTTGAAGAAGCGCAGCAGCGTCTCGTTCAACATCGTGTGATAACGGATGTTGCCGGTGAACTCGGTGAGTTGCTTGGCCGTGGGCAGCTCGCCGATCAGCAACAGGTAGGCGACCTCCATGAACGAGCTCTTCTCGGCGAGCTGCTCGATCGGGTAACCGCGGTACAGCAGCAGGCCCGCATCACCGTCGATGTAGGTGATGCGGCTCTCGGTCGCGGCGGTCATGCCGAAGCCCGGATCGTAGGTGAACACACCCAGATCCTTGTGCAGGTCCGCGATGTCGAGCGCCGCAGGTCCGATGGTGCCGCTTCTCACCGGCAGCTGTGCGCTGCGCCCGCTCGCCGGGTCGCGCAGCTCGAAGGTCTTGCCGGTCTTGTCGGTCATTTCCGCGGGCGCTTCGATCTTGGGGAGGCGCATGGACTCGAGCGCCGTTGCGTAAGCGCCGTTGCCACTGCCGAAAAGAGGTTACATGGTCCGCGCGCCGAATCAAGGCGCGCGCACCTACTCGCCGGTGGAAGCGGCGACTTTGAGCTTCACCGTCTTCATGGCAGCCGCACGGCGCATGAAGAGTTCGTCATCAAGGGACCGCGCGCGGCGCGCGGCACTGCAGACTTATTTGACGCCCGCGGTGCTCGCGTATTTCTTGCGGAACTTGTCCACACGGCCGGCGGTGTCCACGATCTTCTGCTTGCCCGTATAGAAAGGATGGCAGTTCGAGCACACCTCGACCTGCAGATCGTGGCCCAGGGTCGAGCTGGTCTTGAACGTGTTGCCGCAGCTGCAGGTGACCGTGATCTCGCTGTACTCGGGGTGGATTGCGGCTTTCATGGGGGCTGATCCGGTTGATGGCTTAAGCGCTAAATGGGGTGCGCGGTGTGGGAGTTAAAGGGCGCGCGAGTGTAGCGGCAGCGCCCGGATGCCTCAAGCGCCCGAACCGCCACCAGCCGTTCCTTATCCACAGAAGCTGTGGACAACTCTGTGGACGGCAGAGCCTCCAGGGGTGCCACATCCCTGCAACATTGGATATTTGTTACGTTGGTCAAAAAATGACCAGGCAATTTTCACCTGTGAGCTCAATGGCTTACACGCATCTCGTCCAGCAGCTTGGCCACTATGGCGTGTAATTAGCTCATTCTTCGTTGGGGCCCTGCACCCCTGTGAATAACGGTTCCTCAGTTGCCTGAGCGTACCGCGGAGCGGGCCATTGACAACGCGGAAAGCTCAGCTTTTCCTTGCGTTTCAGGCAGAAATTCGAGCAGCAGATCGTTGAGGAATCGCAGCCCGAGCGCACTCGGACGATAGCCATCTTCGGTACGCAGCAGCAACCCGCGCCCGATGGCGGCCTGCACGGTGGCCGCGATGGCCTGCCAGGCAAGCCCGGTGCGCGCACTGAAGCTTGCCGCCGCGAAACCCTCCGTCAGGCGCAGCGCATTCAGCATGAATTCGAACGCCAGCTCGTGCCGGCCGACGAGGCGGCGTGTGAGTGCGGCATCGGCGGCGGCCAGATAGCGGCGCGGCTCGCGCGGCTGCGTGGTGCGCACGATCTCGCCGCGCTCGGGGAAGGTGAGCTTGCCGTGCGCACCGGCGCCCACTCCCAGATAGTCGCCGAAGCTCCAGTAGTTGAGATTGTGGCGGCAGCGGCGGTGGCGGGGCGCGTACGCCGACACCTCATATTGCGCGAAGCCTGATGCGGCCAGCCGTGCGCTGCACACCGCGAGCATCTCGGCGGCCAGGTCCTCCTCGGGCAAGGCGGGCGGATGCGCGGCGAATACCGTGCCCGGCTCGAGGGTCAGCTGGTAATGCGACAGATGCGCGGGCGCGAGCGCGAGCGCCTCATCCACATCGCGCAGCGCCGCGGCGAGCTCCTGCCCGGGCAGCGCGTACATGAGATCGAGGTTGAAGTTGCCAAGTCCCGCGGCGTGCAGCTCCTCGGCCGCACGGCGCGTCTCCTGCGGGGAGTGAATGCGACCGAGCGCAGTGAGCGCGCGCGCCTCGAAGCTCTGCGCGCCGAGGGAGATGCGGTTGACTCCCGCCGCACGGTACTCGCGAAACGCCCCGCGCTCGATCGCGCCGGGATTGACCTCGAGCGTCACCTCGGCATCGGGCGCGAAGCTCAGGCAGCAACCCGCCGCCTCGAGCAGCCGGCCGATCGCCCCCGGGGAGAAGAGGCTCGGCGTGCCGCCGCCGAGGAATACGCTGTGCACCGTCCGGCCTGCGACCTGAGGCGCCTGCCTCTCCAGATCGCGCACCAGGCGATCCACATAGGCCTGCTCCTGCAGCTCGCCCGAGAGCGTGTAGGAATTGAAGTCGCAGTACGGGCACTTGTGCACGCACCAGGGGAAGTGCACGTACAGGGCAAGCGGTGGTGCGATGAGTGAGGACATCGGTGCTCAGCGCAGCTGCCCGAGGAACTTGAGGATCCACGCGTTCACCTCGTGCGGCCGCTCCATCTGCATCATGTGTCCGGCCTCTGCCAGCATGGCGACCCCGCGCACCTGCTCGTACTGGGAGTTGAGCGCACCCAACGGGTCGGCGCCGTGCCAGCCCTCGAGGTCGCAGTCACGCTCGCTGCCGATAAAGAAGAACGGCGCCGGATTCTTCACCCCCTCGAAGCCGCGGCGCTGCGCCCAGCGCAGGTCCATGGCGCGGTACCAGTTGAGACCGCCGGTGAAGCCGGTGCGCGCATATTCGGATACGAAGAACTCCAACTCGAGCTCCGAGAGCCACGGCCAGGGCAGCGGTGGAGGCTCGGGGAGCGCCTCCAGGTAGCTCGTCCCCGGGGGGTGCTTCCAGACATCCAGGTAGTGATAGGCGCCACTCAGTGCGTAGAACACCTTGGTGAGGAACTCGCGCGGGTGCGCGTTCAGCGCCTCATCCGCCGGTCCCGGTGGCTCGAAATAGTGGATATGCACGAAGTGCTTCTGCGCCCACTGCGCCGCCTCGCGTAGCGGGGCGATCTGCGGATTGTGCGGGGTGACCGGATTCTCCAGTCCGATGATGGCGCGCACGCGCGCAGGCGCGTGGAAGGCGAGGTCGTAGATGGCGAAGACGCCGAAATCCAGTCCGATGAATACCGCGGCCTCGGCGTTCAGGTGATCCAGAAGACCGGTGAGATCGCCGACCGTGTGCGTGACGTCGTAGGCGGCAACCTCTGGCGGGGCGTCCGTCTGACCCATGCCGCGCATGTCCGGCGCCACCACCCGCCAGCCGGCCTGCGCGATGGCCGGGATCTGGTGGTGCCACGAGAACCACAGGTGCGGAAAGCCGTGGCACAGCACCACGAGCGGGCCGCTGCCCTGCTCGACGTAGTGCATGCGCAGGCCGTTGATGCGCGCGTAGCGGTGCGTCCAGCTCGCCATCCGACCTCCTCCGGAACCGGAAGACGGCGCCTGCAGGCGCCGCAACCCGCGGCACTCTACCTCAGGCCCGCCCGCCGGCGTCTTGCCCGGGTGCGGCTCGCGGCCCCAGAGGTCCCGCAGCTTGAGGCGCGGAGGCTGCGCAGCCCGCCCCAGCGTCGGTTCCACCAGCGCTCCGGAAATCGGGGCCCTGCAGCTGTGATGCGGTGCACGGCGGGATGGCGGCCCGCGGCGCACCCTGAAGAGCCTATGTCCCCGGCACTCACCGTTCCTGCGGCCGTTTCCGCGCACGCGGCCCGGATCCTCGTGGTCGATGACAACGCCACCCACCGCAAGGCCGTGCTCATGCTGCTGCGCCATGAGGGATACACCGCCATCGAGGCGGTGGACGGCGCCGAGGGCCTGCGTGCCGCGCTCGCGCACCGGCCGCAGCTGGTGATCTCCGACATCCTGATGCCCTCAATGGACGGCTATGAGTTCGTGCGCCAGCTGCGTGCGAATCCGGAGCTCGCATCGACCGCGGTGATGTTCTACACGGCCAACTATCACAGCCGCGAAGCGCAAAAACTCGCCGAGCAGTGCGGCGTCGCGCGCGTGCTCGTCAAGCCCGGCGGCGCGCGCGCGTTGCTGAGTGCCGTGACCGAGGTGCTCGCCGGTGCCGCTGCGCCACCGGTGCAGCCGATCGGCGCGGACTTCGATCGCCAGCATCTGCAGGTGCTCACCGATACCCTCTCGAAGAAGGCCGATCAGCTCGGTGCGCTCAACAGTCGCTTCGCAGCCCTCACCGAGCTCAACGTGCAGCTCGCTTCCGAGCACGACCCGTCCAAGCTGCTCGAGCGGGTATGCGCCGGCGCGCGCAATCTGCTCGGCGCGAAATATGCCGTGCTGGCGGTGGCAGAGGCAGGCGACGGGGAGAAGCCGCACACCTGGGTCAGCGGTACCGACATGGTGAGCGCACCTGTGCCGGACCTGCAGATGACTGCGGGGTTACCGGCCGAAGCCCAGGCGCTCGGGCGCGCACTGCGTGTGCGTGTCGCGCACGGCAGCGTGAACCTGGGATTGCCGGCGGAGTTTCCCGCGGCAACCTGCGCCCTCGTCGCGCCGATCAGCTCGCCCGAGCGCAGTTACGGCTGGCTGTGCCTGGCCGACAAGATCGGCGCGGAGGAATTCGACGCCGACGACGAACAGATGCTGAACACGCTCGGCGCGCAGGTGGGACGCATCTACGAAAACGGCCGGCTGTACCGCGAACTGCAGCAGTACGCCACTCAGCTGCTCATCGAGATGGAGGAGCGCGAGCGTACGACCGCCGAACTGCGCAACAGCGAAGAGCGCTTCCGGCAGCTGGCCGAGAACATCGATGACGCACTTTTCATGACTAACGCCGAGCTCTCGACACCGATCTACGTGAGCCCCGCGTACAATCGCATCTGGGGACGCAGCAACGCGCAACTCACCTCCAATCCGGCGGCATGGCTCGAGGCGGTGCATCCGGAAGATCGCGAACGCGTGATCCGTGCACACGAGAGCGCCGTGCACAACTGGCCCGCGCATGCCTCCCTCGAATTTCGGATTGTGCGGCCCGATGGGCAGACGCGCTGGATCTCGGAGCGGCTGTTTCCGATCCTCGACGCGGCCGGTAAGGTCGTGCGCGCCGTCGGCATCGGCGCCGACGTCACGGAGCGCAGGCGGGCGGAGACCCGAATCGTTCAGCTGAGCCGCGTGCATGCCATGCTGAGCGGCATCAATTCACTCATCGTGAGGGTGAGCGAGCGCGACGAGCTGTTCCGTGAAGCCTGCCGCCTGGCCGTCGAGGCGGGGCATTTCCGGGCGGCCTGGTGCGCGTTGCTGGATCCCTCGAGTGGTCGGTTGCAGCACGCCGCAGCGTGCGGGGCCTTGCCCGAGGAAGCGCAGTTCCTCAATCTGACCTCTGGCGCAACAGTGTCGGAGGCGAGCCCGGTACAGCAGGCGCTGCGTTCCCAGCGACCCGTGATCTACAACGACCTGCAGCGCGAGAGCGCCAGTGTGTGCGAGCGCGATTGCCTGCTGGCGCAGGGAATCCGCGGGCTCGCGGCCCTACCGCTCGTGATCGCGGGGACCTCGGTCGGGTGTCTGCTCCTCATGACGGGCGAGGCGCAGCTGTTCGATGCCGCAGAGACCGCGCTCCTGGTCGAGCTCGCCGGCGATATCTCCTTTGCGCTCGATCACATCGCCAAGGCGGAGCGGCTGAATCACCTCGCCTACTACGACTCTGTGAGCGGGCTCGCCAACCGCACCCTGTTCGCCGAGCGGCTGGCGATTCACGTTGACACGGCCTCGCGCAGCAACGGGCGTTTCGCGCTGGTGATCATCGGTCCGGAGCGCATCGAGGGCTACAACGAGGCGCTCGGCAGGGCGGCCGGCGATGAGCTGCTGCGTCAGATTGCCGAACGGCTCGTGCACATCGTGGGAGACGCCCATCTCATCGCGCGCACCGGAAACGACGAGTTTGCCGCCGTGATCCCCGGCCTGCAGTCGGACTACGCCGTGGAGAGCACCATCGAGCGCTGGTGGAAAAAGTGGCCGGGACCGGCATTCCAGATCGACGGGCAGGAGTGCGCCATTTCCGCGAAGGCGGGCGTTGCGCTATACCCCGCTGACGGCTCCAACGCCGACACTCTGCTGCGTAACGGCCGCGCCGCTCTGAAGAAAGCCAAGAGCTCCGGCTCCAGGCACGTCTTTTACACCCCCAACCTGACCGAGCGCTTGAGTGAGCGTCTGAAGCTCGAGACTCATCTTCGACGCGCAGTAGAGAACGAGGAGTTGATCCTCCATTACCAGCCCAAGGTCGACATGGCGACGCGCCGTCTGACCGGCGTGGAAGCGCTCATGCGCTGGCAGAGCCCGCAACTGGGCGCGATCCCACCGAACACATTCATTCCGATCCTGGAGGAGACCGGGCTGATCGTGGAGGCCGGTGCCTGGGCGCTGCGCCAGGCCTGTCTGGATCGATCGCGCTGGCTCGAGCAGCGCCTGAAGGCACCCAGGATCGCGGTCAACGTGTCGGCCATCCAGCTGCGGCACGAGGACTTCGTACGTACCATCACGCGCATCCTCAAGCTCTCCGGCGGGGAGGCCGGCATCGATATCGAGGTGACCGAATCGCTGTTGATGGACAACGTCACCGAGAATATCCAGAAGCTCTCCCAGATCCGCGAGCTCGGCGTACACATCGCGCTGGATGACTTCGGCACCGGCTACTCCTCGCTCTCCTACCTTGCGAAGCTCCCGGTCGGGACGCTGAAGATCGACCGCTCGTTCATCAGCGCGATGCTCGATGACCCGGGTGCCACGACGCTCGTCTCCACGATCATCTCGCTGGCGCGCGCGCTCAGACTGGAGACGATCGCCGAGGGTGTCGAGTCCGAGGAGCAGGCCAAGATCCTGCGGTTGCTGCAATGCGACCAGATGCAGGGCTATCTGATCAGCCGGCCGATCTCATGCGATGAGATGACGGTGTACCTGAGCAGGGCCCGCAGCTGAGTGCGCAAACGCGCCTTCGGCGCGGCTCGAGACACGCCTTCAGGTGCAGCTCACCGGCGGCGTTGAGATAGATAGAACCCTCGCAACAGTGTGTTGGAACACTTAGGTCTCCCGTGGAGGCTTCGTTCTCCACCAAGAAAATCGATAACCCTACTCCGCGTTCTGCACCTGCTCGCGCATCTGCTCGATGAGCACCTTCATGTCCACCGCGCTGCGGGTGGTCTCCAGGTCCTGGGACTTGGAGGAGAGCGTGTTGGCCTCGCGGTTGAGCTCCTGCATGAGAAAGTCCAGGCGTCGCCCGGAGGGCTCGCTGCCGCCGATCACGCGCCGCACCTCCTCGATGTGGCCGCTCAGGCGCTCGAGCTCCTCGTCGACGTCCAGCCGCTGCAGCAGCAGCGCCAGCTCCTGCTCCAGGCGCTCGCGATCGACGTTGGCGCCGAGCTCTGCGAGGCGCTCATCGAGCCGCGCACGCACGCGCGCCTGTATCTCCGGCAGCCGCTCACGTACGCCGGCCACCAGCGCCTCGAGCCCCGCGCAGCGCTGCTCCAGGAGCTCGCGCAGGCGCGCGCCTTCGCGAAAGCGGGCCGCGACCAGCTCTTCCAGCGTGGCGCCGAACACGGCGTACGCCACCGCCAGCAGCTGCTCGCCCGTGGCGCTGTCCTCGCGCAGCACCCCCGGCCAGCGCAGCACCTCAAGCGCGCTCACCGTCGCTGTGTCCTTCATTGAGCGCTGTACCACCGCGACCGCGGCGAGCAGCCGCTCGAGCGCTGCGCCATCCAGCTCGAGCGCACCGCCTGCGCCCTGCGGGCGGCGGTAGTTGAGCGTGCAGTCGACCTTGCCGCGGCGCAGCTGCCGCGCCAGTCGCGTCCGCAGTTCCCCTTCGGCCGCGCGCAGCTCATCGGGCAGGCGGAAGCCGGCTTCCAGGAAGCGGTGATTGACGCTACGCAGCTCGCAAACCAGCGTGCCCCAGGAGCCGGTGGATTCGCGGCGCGCAAAGCCGGTCATGCTCGCAATCATGCTGGCGTGCGTCACTGGTGATATAAAGCGTCACACAAGTCTAACAGACGCACGGATTTCTTCTTGCGGGTCGAATACGCGGACATCAGCCTGCTGGGCGGGCGCGAGGAGAACCAGGACCGCGTCACCGTCGCCGTGACCGAGCAGGCAGCGTTGCTGGTGGTGGTCGATGGCATGGGCGGACACGCCCACGGCGCGCGCGCCGCGCAGGTGACCCAGCAGACCATTGTCGAGGCCTTCTGGCGCACCCCCCAGCCGCTGTTCGATCCGCTCGGGTTCCTGCACTACACCCTCGGCCGCGCTCACGACGAAGTCGTCAAGCTCGGCGTGCAGCTGCCGCTCGAGCAACGCCCGCGCGCGACCTGCGCGATATGCCTGGTCCAGCAACGCGCCAGCTGGTGGGCGCACGTCGGGGACAGCCGCCTGTATCACGTACGCGCGGGCGCACTCCTCGCGCGCAGCCGCGACCACAGCCACGTGGAGCTGCTGCTGCGCGAGGGATTGATCAGCGCCGAGCAGGCGCACAATCACCCGATGCGCAACTTCGTCGAATGCTGCCTGGGCGGGGACCCGATCCTGCCGGACATGTCGCTCAGCCGCCGCCGGCCACTGCAGGCGAGCGATGTGCTGATGGCGTGCACCGACGGATTCTGGGGGAGCCTGAAGGATGCGGAGATCGCCGCCGAGCTGGGCACCGCCGGCGCGCTGCGCCCGAAGCTCCTCGCCCTCGGCGAGCGCGCCATCAAGTGCGCTGGCGGCGGGAGCGACAATACCACCGCGGCGGCGCTGCGCTGGCTGGCAGAGTAAGGAGCGCCCCGCATGGCCAGACCCTCGGGACGCACCCCCGACCAGCTGCGGCGCGTGAGCTTCGAGCGCCGCCACGCCAAGCACGCGGAAGGCTCCGTGCTGATCGAGTTCGGGGATACGCAGGTGCTCTGCACCGCGAGCGTCGAGGAGACGGTGCCGCCGTTCCTGCGCGGCAAGGGCCAGGGCTGGATCACCGCCGAGTACGGCATGCTGCCGCGCGCCACGCACACGCGTACCGCGCGCGAGGCGGCGCGCGGCAAGCAGACCGGTCGTACCCAGGAGATCCAGCGCCTCATCGGCCGCTCGCTGCGCGCGGTCGCGGACCTGAAGGCACTCGGTGAGCGCACCATCACGCTTGACTGCGACGTGCTGCAGGCAGATGGCGGCACGCGCACGGCAAGCATCACCGGCGGCTTCGTGGCGCTCGCGCAGGCGTGCGAGCACCTGCAGCGACGGCGCCTGCTGGCAGCCAGTCCGCTGCACGGACAGGTGGCCGCGGTGTCCGTAGGGATCGTCGGGGGCGTGCCGGTACTGGATCTGGACTACGCGGAAGACTCGCAGGCGGAGACCGACATGAACGTCGTCATGAACAACGGCGGGGGCTTCGTCGAAGTGCAGGGCACCGCCGAGGGGCATGCGTTCCGTCGCCACGAGCTTGATGCCCTCTTGAATCTCGCCGCTGCCGGAATCGCGCAGCTCTTCGCGGCGCAGGCCCAGGCGCTGCAGGGCCCGTGACGCGCACGGTTCTCGCCAGCAGCAACGCCGGCAAGCTGCGCGAGCTCACCGCGCTCCTCGCCCCTTTTTCCCTCGAGCTCATCGCGCAGTCGGCACTCGGCATCGAGCCCGCACCGGAGACCGGCACGACCTTCCTCGAGAATGCGCTCCTCAAGGCGCGCCATGCCTGCCGGCACGCCGGCCTTGCGGCGCTCGCGGATGACTCGGGCCTGGAGGTCGAGGAGCTCGAGGGCCGCCCTGGGGTGTGGTCGGCGCGCTTCGCGCGCGAGGGTGCAAGTGATGCGGAGAATCTGCGCCAGCTGCTGGCGGAGATGGCCGCTGTCCCGCCGGCACGCCGTCAGGCGCGCTACCAGTGCGTGATCGTGTTCCTCCGCAACGCGCAGGACAGCGCCCCGCTCATCGCCCGCGGCAGCTGGGAAGGACGAATCGCCACCGAGCCGCGCGGGCGCGGCGGCTTCGGCTACGACCCGGTGTTCGTGCCGCAGGGCGGGCAGCGCACCGCAGCCGAGCTCGACAGCGCCGAGAAGAACGCGGTGAGTCACCGCGGCCAGGCACTCCTGAGCCTCGTCGCGATGCTCCGGAAGCAGGGATATATTCGCGCAGCATGAAGAAGTCTGGGCGGCTCATCGTCATCTCCGCGCCTTCCGGGGCCGGCAAGACCTCCCTGGTCACGGCGCTGCTCGCGCGCGAGCCGGGGCTGCGCCTGTCCGTGTCGCACACCACGCGCAAGCGCCGCCCCACCGAGCAGGACGGGCGCGAGTACCACTTCACGAGCGTGCCGCAGTTCGAGCGCCTGGTCGCGGCAGGGGAGCTCCTCGAGCACGCCAAGGTGTTCGACAACTACTATGGCACCTCGCGCGCCTTCGTCGAGAAGCAGCTGGCCGCAGGGCACGATGTGCTGCTGGAGATCGACTGGCAGGGCGCCGCACAGGTACGGCGCGCCATGCCGCGCTGCGTGAGCGTATTCATCCTGCCGCCCTCGCGCAGCGCGCTCGCCGAGCGTCTCGCCCGGCGCGCCACCGACACCGCCGAGGTGATCGCACGGCGCCTCGCGGAGGCCCAGGCCGACATGTCCCACTACCGCGAGTTCGACTACGTGGTGGTGAACGATGACTTCGAAACCGCCCTCGCGCAGCTCGAGCGCATCGTGGCCGGGCACGGCGAGGCGCTGCGCAGCGAGCGCGGTGAGCTCAAGGAGCTGCTGAGGCAGCTGCTGGCGCCACGCTAGCAGCCGCAATGTACGCCACCGCACCGAGCACTCCCGCGATGCCCGCGCCCTGCCGCAAGGCTGCGAGCGCGAGAGCGCGCCGAGCCCGGGCAGGTTCACGGCCCCAGGCTCCCCAGGCCCGCTAAGACCTGCGCGGGCGCCCTGCGAGGCGCTCAGATGGCGTTCGGGTGCTCCGATACTGGTTTTCGCTTATAGTTGTAGTCCCTGTGCACCTCATTTTTGCGGTGCCTCTCACTCACGCAAGCGACCCATGGCCCGTATTACCGTAGAAGACTGCCTGCAAAACGTCGAGAACCTCTTCCAGCTGGTGCTGCTGGCGGCACAGCGCGCCCGACGCCTGGCCAACGGCGCGGAGGCGACACTCCCGCTCGAGAACGACAAGCCCACCGTGCTCGCGCTGCGCGAGATCGCCGCGGGGAACGTCACCGCCGAGATGCTGCGCGAGCCCGCGCCGGAGCCCGTGGTTCCGGATGCGGACAACCAGTCCAGCTTCCGCGCGCCGCAGTTTGGTCTCGGAGACTGACGGCTCGACTGCCCCGCCATGGACTACGCGTCTTCTCTCCTGGGACTGTTGCCCGGCGGAAGACGCACTCCCGGGCTGAAGGAGCTGTTGGGGACGGTCGACGCCTACCTGCCCCCTGATCAGGTCGGGCGTATCAAAGAGGCCGCCGAGTTCGGCACCTCGGCGCATCGCGGCCAGAAGCGCCTCTCGGGCGAGCCCTTCATCGCACATCCGGTCGCCGCCGCCGCAATCCTCGCCGACCTGCACCTGGATGCCGACACCATCGTCGCGGCGATCCTGCACGATGTCATCGAGGACACCCCGACGCCGAAGGACCAGCTGGCCGCGCGCTTCGGCGCCGCGGTAGCCGAGATCGTCGACGGCGTCACCAAGCTCGACCAGATCAAGTTCAAGAGCCGCGAGGAAGCTCAGGCGGAGTCCTTCCGCAAGATGCTGCTGGCGATGGTGCGCGACCTGCGCGTCATCCTGGTCAAGCTCGCCGACCGCACCCACAACATGCGTACCATCGAGGCCATGGCGCCGGCACGGCGCCGTGCCATCGCGCGCGAGACGCTGGAGATCTACGCGCCGATCGCCGAGCGGCTCGGGCTGTACAACATGAAGCTCGAGCTCGAGGACCTGGGGTTCAAGGCGCTGTACCCGCGCCGCTACCACGTGCTGGAGCGGGCGCTGCGGCGCGCGCGCGGCAACCAGAAGGAATTCCTCAAGCGCATCGAGCAGCAGCTGAATGCGGCGCTGTTGAAGAGCGAGATACCCGCGCACGTGGAGACGCGCGAGAAGCACCTGTACAGCGTCTACCGCAAGATGCGCCGCAAGCGCGCCCTGCTCAACGAGATCGTCGACGTCTACGGCATCCGCATCGTGGTGGACAAGCCCGACACCTGCTATCGCGCGCTCGGGGCGGTGCACTCGGTGTTCAGGCCCATGCCGGGACGCTTCAAGGACTATATCGCCATCCCGCGCGTCAACGGCTACCAGTCGCTGCACACCACGCTCTTCGGCCCCAACGGCGTGCCGATCGAGGTGCAGATCCGCACCGGCGACATGCACCGCGTGGCCCAGGCGGGCATCGCCGCGCACTGGAAGTACAAGACCGGCGAGGACCCCGACGCCACGCAGCAGGAGCGCACGCGCGAGTGGCTGTCGAACCTGGTATCGCTGCAGGAGGCGGGCACCTCGGAGGAGTTCCTTGAGAGCGTCAAGGTCGACCTGTTCCCCGACAAGGTCTACGTGTTCACGCCCAAGGGCCAGATCCTGCGCCTGCCCTCGGGCGCCACGGTGGTGGATTTCGCGTACGCCGTGCACACCGACGTCGGCAACCGCTGCGTCGCCGCCAAGGTGGACCGGCGCATGACACCGCTGCGCACCGTACTGCGCAACGGTCAGACCGTGGAGATCATCACCGCCAAGGGCGCCACCCCCAACCCCTCGTGGGTCAACTTCGTGGTGACCGCCAAGGCGCGCAGCGCCATCCGTCATTACCTGAAGAGCCTCAGGCGCACCGAGGCGATCGCGCTCGGCTCGCGCTTGCTCGCGCAGGCGCTCGGGGAGTTCTCGCTGGCACTCGAGGATGTGAGCGAGGAGGTGCGCCGCGCTGCCCTCGGGGAGCTCGGCATGAAGGATCTGGACGAGCTGTACGAGAAGATCGGACTCGGCGAGCGCCTCGCGCCCTTGGTGGCGCGACGGCTCCTCCCCGCCGCCTCCGCCGCCGGCAGTCCCACCGGACTTGCGCCGCTCGCGATCGCCGGCACCGAAGGACTGCTCGTCACCTACGCGCGCTGCTGTTTCCCGGTCCCGTACGACCCGATCTTCGCATTCCTCTCGGCCGGCCGCGGCGTGGTGATCCACCGCGAGAACTGCGTCAACGTCGAGGACTACCGCAAGCACCCGGAGAACTGGCTGCCGGTCAGCTGGCAGACCGCCCCCGACCGGCTGTTCTCCTCCGAGATCCGCGTGTACGTGGTCAACCGCACCGGCGTGCTGGCCGCGGTCGCCGCCGCGATCGCAAGCGCGGAGACCAACATCGACCACGTCTCCATCGACGAGCAGGTGAGTGACACCGCGGTGCTGACCTTCGAGCTGCGCGTGCGCGACCGCCGGCACCTCGCGCGTCTGGTGCGTATCATCCGCCGCATGCCGGACGTGACGCGGGTGACGCGCACCATCGCAGCTCATGCGCGCGGTGCGCATGCCGCCGACCTGCACGGCGAAGCGGACGTCGACGGCGACGGGGGCGATGCTGACCCCGAGAGCGACGACGGCGGGGGCTGACACCCCCCAAAGCCTTCAGGAGGATCTTCGGATGAGCCGCCAGACCATTCATACCGAACGCGCGCCGCAGACGATCGGCACTTATTCGCAGGCCGTGCGCGTGGGCAACACCGTGTACCTCTCCGGCCAGATACCGCTCGACCCGGCCACCATGCAGCTGGTGGACGGGGAGATCGAGGTGCAGGTGCGCCGCGTGTTCGAGAATCTCAAGGCGGTGGCGGAGGCTGCCGGGGGCTCGCTCGCGCAGGCGGTGAAATTCAACATCTTCCTCATCGATCTGGCGCACTTCGCCAAGGTCAACGAGATCATGGCGCTCTACTGCACCAAGCCCTACCCGGCACGCTCCACGCTCGGGGTGGCGCAGCTGCCGCGCGGCGCGCAGGTCGAGATCGAGTGCATTCTGCAGCTGGACTGAGCGGCGCGCCGCGCACCGCAGGCGCGCCGGCCGGGGACGGGCTCGAGCGGCCGGTGACCGCGCTACGCGGGGTGGGCGCCGCGCTCGCCGCGCGCCTGGAGCGGCTCGGCGTCACGCGCCTGTCGGACCTGCTGTTCCTCTTGCCGCTGCGCTACGAGGACCGCACCCAGCTTGCAGACATCGGCACGCTCAAGCCCGGCGCACGCTCGGCGGTGGAAGGGGAGGTGCAGCTCACCGAGATCGCCTACCGCGGCCGCCGCCAGCTCCTCAGCCGCATCTCCGACGGCTCGGGAATGCTGACGCTGCGCTTCTTCCATTTCTCCTCCAGCCAGCAGGCGAACCTCGCGCGCGGCACGCGCGTGCGCTGCTTCGGGGAGGTGCGCCGCGGACCGCTGGGCCTGGAGATGGTCCACCCGGAATACCGGCGGCTGTTCGCGCAACATGCGCCGCTCGAGGAAACGCTGACGCCCATCTACCCTTCCACGGAAGGGGTGCCCCAGGGGCGCCTGCGCGCGCTCATCGGCGAGGCGCTGCGCGAGGCGGGGCGTGCGGGATTGCCCGACCTTCTGTCCGCGCCCGTGGGGCTGCCCGCCGGACTCCCCTCGCTGCAGCAGGCGCTCGGCTACCTGCACGCGCCACCGCGCGAGGCGCAGCTCGCCGAGCTCGCCGCCGGGCGCCATCCCGCGCAGCGCCGTCTCGCCTTCGAGGAGCTGCTCGCCCACCACCTGGCACTGAAGCTGCGCAAGCGTGCGCTGCAGAGCGACCCCGCGCCGGTACTCTCTGACCCGAGCGCCCTCGCGCAGCGCCTGATCGCTGCCCTGCCGTTCGCACTGACGGGTGCGCAGGCACGCGCGTGGCGTGACGCCGAGGCCGATCTCAAGGCGAGCGTCCCCATGGTGAGGCTGCTGCAGGGCGATGTCGGCTGCGGCAAGACGGTGGTGGCGGCGGCGGCGGCGGCACGGGCGGCCGGCAGTGGGCGGCAGGCCGCCATGATGGCGCCCACCGAGCTGCTGGCGGAACAGCACTGGCGCAACCTGCGCGAGTGGTTCGCACCCTTGGGCGAGACGGTGGCGCTCGTGTCCGGGAGCCTGCCCGCACGCACGCGCCGCAGCGCCCTTGCGGCGATTGCCTCCGGGGAGATCCGCGTGGTGGTCGGCACCCATGCGCTGTTCCAGCAGGGCATCGAGTTCGCCGACCTCGCGCTCGTCATCGTCGACGAGCAGCACCGCTTCGGCGTGCAGCAGCGCCTGAAGCTCACGGAAAAGGGGCAGCACTCGGGGCGCGTACCGCACCAGCTGATCATGACGGCGACACCGATCCCGCGCACGCTCGCCATGACCGCCTACGCCGACCTCGACATCTCGGTGATCGATGAGCTGCCGCCCGGGCGCACGCCGGTGCAGACGGTGGTGGTCCCGGAGCAGCGCCGCGCGCAGGTCGTGGCGCGCATCGTCGGGGCGTGCGCTGCGGGGCGGCAGGTGTACTGGGTCTGTCCGCTGATTGATGAGTCGGACGAGCTGCGCGCGCAGGCTGCGGAAGCCGCCGCGGCGAGCCTTGCGCAAGCTCTGCCGGGGGTGAAGGTCGCGCTCGTGCACGGGCGCATGCCCGCAGCAGCGCGCGAGCAGGCCATGCTCGCCTTCAAGCAGGGACGCATCCAGCTGCTGGTCGCCACCACGGTGATCGAAGTCGGGGTCGACGTGCCGAACGCGACGCTGATGGTGATCGAGAACGCCGAGCGCATGGGGCTCGCACAACTGCATCAGCTGCGCGGGCGCGTCGGGCGCGGCACGGAGGCGAGCAGCTGCGTACTGCTTTACCGCGCACCGCTCTCGGCGCTCGCGCGCGCGCGGCTGAAGGTGATCCGCGACAGCTCAGACGGCTTTGAGATCGCGCGCCGCGATCTGGAGCTGCGCGGCCCGGGCGAGCTGCTCGGCACGCGCCAGACCGGGCTCGCACAGCTGCGCGTGGCGGATCTCATGCGCGATGCGGACCTGTTGCCGCGGGTGCAGCAGGGCGCGCAGGCGCTGCTCGCCGCCTCCCCGGATAACGTCGCAGCGCTCACCGCACGCTGGATCGGCGCCGGGGAGCGCTACGGGCGCGTCGGTTAGGGGCAAGCTCGATCGGGCGCCTCGCGAGATCGCCGCCGTGCACGCCCGATGAGTTAGCAGGCACTATTTGGCCTCCACGCGGCCAGCCAGAGTAACCTTGCGTTCGCGGGACGTCCCGCACCAGGCCGATTCCGCGCGTGCCCGTAGTAGCCCTGAAGGCCAAGCCCATCCCCGCCGTCGCACCGGAAATCCCGCCGCCGTCGAAGTACCGCGACGCGCCGCTGTCTTACCGTCTCTCGCGCCGCCTGAGCGAGTACGGGCTGCTCATGCGGCTCGATCGTCCGGTGGGCACCTGGCTCCTCTTGTGGCCGGCGCTGTGGGCGCTGTGGATCGCAGGTGCGGGCCGGCCGAAGCCGCGTGT
>Ga0302324_100008719_pt1 | contig 21325 bp, 19 predicted proteins | sample Palsa_T0_1_FD_201949 | JGI IMG/M metagenome (GOLD analysis project Ga0302324, IMG submission 201949) | Peat permafrost microbial communities from Stordalen Mire near Abisko, Sweden - Palsa_T0_1 | ecosystem: Environmental > Terrestrial > Soil > Palsa > Peat permafrost | place: Sweden: Abisko...
GAGGCGAGAACCACCGTGACGGTGGCCGGTTTACGCAGCACATCAGTCGGCACAATCGAACCGTTCTCGGAAAACATCTTTACTTTGATTTCGAACGGCTGGGAAATCGTCTCACGCGCAGTAAATTCGGCAAGCAGCAAATCGTCGCTACCGAGTGCTGTTTTGATACGGATTGACCGGTTACTTTGCGTGAAACTACTCATAGACGAATGCGCCATTCTCACCAATGCCGATAGAAACCGATTTAGGCCGTTGCCCTTCAGCAATGGCGGAAAGGAGTCGCGTGGAAATTTCAGGTAATAGAGTGTTGGTCAGAATGTTGTCCACATTTCTAGCTCCGCTCTCTACCTCAGTGCAGCGCTTTGCCACTTCGTCCACTAGCGCGTTATCGTATTTAAGCTCAACGCGGTGGGTCTCGGCAAGGCGGCGCTGGATTTTACCCAGCTTAAGCCGGATGATGTCTTTCAGGGCGGCATCGGCGATGGGGAAGTAGGGGATAATCACGGTGCGGCCCAGAAATGCGGGTTTGAAAATCTTGTTCAACTCCGGTTTCATAGCTTGAATGAGCGCATCCGGACCGGGCATGGTCTCTGGATCGGCGCAATACTTCATCAACGTGTCAGTCGCGGCATTCGAGGTAAGAATGATGATCGTGTTCTTAAAATCGATTTCGCGGCCTTCGCCATCCTCCATTCGCCCCTTGTCGAACACCTGGAAAAATAGTTCGAGCACATCGGGATGGGCTTTTTCGATTTCATCGAGAAGAACCACGGAATAAGGGCGCCGCCGAACAGCTTCCGTGAGCACCCCGCCTTCGCCGTAGCCTACATAGCCGGGAGGCGAACCTTTGAGAGTCGAGACGGTGTGCGCCTCCTGGAACTCCGACATATTGATGGTAATGACATTTCGCTCGCCTCCGTATAACATGTCGGAGAGGGCAAGCGCTGTCTCAGTCTTTCCGACGCCGCTGGGACCTACCAGAAGAAAGACGCCAATAGGTTTCTGTGGGTCATCCATCCCCGCTCGGGAGGTACGGATGCGCTGACTGATTCCAGAGAGCGCGTGTCCCTGTCCGATGACTCTCTTTCCCAGATGCTCTTCCAGATTCAGTACCGTAGCTACCTCGTCTTTCAGCATCTTTCCAATGGGAATGCCGGTCCAGGCAGAGATGACTTCTCCCACGATAGTGGCATCCACACAGACTCGAATCAGCGGCGTTTCGCCTTGGAGGTTTTCGAGTTCCGTATTGAGTTTTGCCAGTTCTTCGTTTACCTGGCGAAGATCAACGGCGGTAGCGGCCGCACTGGCCGATGCTTTCGCTGGGTTCCCGTTGGGGGATGCCACGGAAGTCTTTCCATTGTCCCCCGCTACCGCGGTAGACGATGTATAAGCATCCTCAAGTTGTGTCCTGATTTCGCGAATGCGAGTCACCAGCCCGGCTTCCTGCTGCCAACGCGCATTTAACGCGGCCAGCCGCTGTTCCGTGGCGGCTCGCTGAGCGGCGATCTGCTCCAGCCGCTCGGCGTGGTTTCCTCCAACGGCCTGCTCGCGCTCCAGCACGCGCGATTGAACGGCGAGATCCTCAATCGTGCGGGTAGCGTCTTCTACCGCGGGTGGAACGGAACTCTGCCCCAGCGCCAGCCGGGCGCAGGCCGTATCCAGCACGCTCACGGCCTTGTCAGGCAATTGCCGGTCGGGCAAATAGCGGTGAGACAGCCTTACGGCCGCGCTTGCGCCTTCGTCGAGAATGCGGACCTTGTGATGATTCTCAAGAATGGGCACAACTCCGCGCAGCATCAACTCGCATTGTGCTTCGCTCGGCTCATCGACTTTCACAGTTTGGAAGCGGCGCGTGAGAGCGGGATCTTTTTCGAAATACTTCTTGTACTCCGACCACGTCGTGGCGGCGATTGTTCTGAGCTCGCCGCGCGCTAGAGCCGGTTTCAAAAGGTTTGCGGCATCGTTCTGCCCTGCTTGTCCGCCGGCGCCGATCATAGTGTGCGCTTCATCAATGAAAAGAATAATGGGAGTCGGCGATGACTTTACCTCATTAATGAGGCCTTTCAAGCGGCTCTCAAACTCGCCCTTAACGCCGGCGCCTGCTTGCAGCAACGCAAGATCGAGCGATCGCAGGGTGACATTCTTCAATGGTGGCGGAACGTCGCCTTGGGCGATTCGCAAGGCAAATCCTTCCACCACGGCCGTCTTCCCAACGCCTGCTTCCCCTACCAGAATCGGATTGTTTTGACGGCGGCGCGTCAGGATGTCTACCACCTGCCGGATCTCGCTATCGCGCGCCAGCACCTGGTCAATCTTCCCGGCTTTCGCGTTCTCAGTCAGATTGACGGTGTATTGATCGAGGAACGGAGTGCGCCCCGAACCGGCGGGTGCGGTGCGTGCTTGATCCGGGGCGGGTTCAGTCGCCGCCTCCGCTTCTTCTTGTGAGGTGCTGACGATTTTCGCAAAGTCCGCGCGCAGCGCAGCCCCGTCGATCCTTTGAAATTCTTTGCTGACGTCCTTCATCAGACGCACCAGCTCGTCGTTCGAAGTAAGCGCGACGATGGCGTAACCGGATCGAATGGAGCCCGGGCCAAATTCGAGAGAGCCGTAAGTCCAAGCTTCGGTGAACATTTTCAACACCGTGGGGCTAATGGCCGGCGTGCGGGCGTTGCCGGTTTTGAGCTTATCCAAGCTACGCCCCAACTCGGCCGCAAAACGCGATTGGTCTATTTCAAAGTGGCGCAGAATCGGCGTTAAATCGGTACCCGTCTCGCCGAGAAGCTTGGTCAGGAAATGCTCGACCTCGATGTCGTAGTGAGTGCGCGACAGGCACAGACCCGCGGAGGCTTCCAGCGCGTTGCGAGTGGTCGAGTTCAGTTTGCCGATCAGAGATCGCAGATTGACGTTCATCTCTTCTCCTAATGGCCTGCGAACAGGAGGACCGTGTCGCAGGGGTCGCGTTCAAATGCCGGATTCGATTTTATCCAAGTGAACCAGCCAAGCTGAGCGAAGCCCGGATCGTCGCCCAGTTCGCATACCGGAACCTCTTCCCGCTTGAGGATTAACTCCACCTCAAATTCAATGTCGTGGCCCGCATAAAAGCGCGTGATGGCGCCCAACGGTTCAAAACACGCGCCCTCGGGAAGGAAATCGCGATAGCGCACCGCGTTCAACGGGCCGATCAAAATGCGCGCCCGCGATTGGCAATCCCAAACCTCATCGCCGGCAACAGCCCCGAATCCAAGTAGCGTCGACTCGAGATTTCCGGCCTCAAAGCAGCATTGATCTTCTTCTACCAATGAGCGCCATACGCCAACAAATTGCTCCACCGCGACAGGCACATCGAAGTAGTCGGCCAGAATCGATTCCAGTGCCAAAGCGGAGCGCGGCGCCAGGCCGAGCAAGCCGCCATAAAAAAGGAGGCTCTCGTCCCGCACTTTTTGCCTCGACTGTAAAGACGGCAGGCCCAGGCCAATAAAATCGAGCATTCGGCCGGTGACGGGGTCGGTTCCTTCCCGTTCATAACCGACTGTAAAGTGGCACTTCTTCCAAGCACGGTAAAACAGCGAAACGGCGCGATGATGGAAAATATTCAGAAAATCGACAAACGTATGGTCGCGCGCGCGCAGGCGTGCCGTCGCCAATTCCGTATAGTGCGAGGGCAGCAGACCAAGCGGCCCAATCAGACCCATGAAGTTCACCAGCATCCGGGGCGCTGCGCCGTCGCGGCCCGCTTCCAGTTGCTGGATAGCACTGGCGGGAAACGCCAGCGACGCGGGAACGCTGAACCGCACAGACTCCTGTCGCGGGCTGGCAAAATCGCCGACTGATTCCCGGCCAGGCTGCAGCAATTCAAGCAGTCTCACGGCTTGAAAGAAATCGAAGCTATAGGGTTCTGCGAACAGATTCCTGCCGGCTTCCGCCAGCGTTACAGCAAAATCTTCTTTCCCGATCTGGCCGGCCATTGCTTCAACATTCCTTTCCGCTGACGAGTGCGAATCGCTAGCTGGCTGAAGCTGTTCATTGACGTATACAGCCCCAGAAACACGTCCAGAACAGCGCAAAAAGTGAAAACGCCGGAGCCGACAAACTGATCTTCATCAATCTCCATCTCAACGCGCGTGCCACGCACAAAACTAACGCCCTCCTCGGACATCAAGCGCGTGAAATGCGGCTTCGCCGACAAAGACAAGATGCCGTCAATCTGCCGGCTGGCCGCGATGGACTCCGCAAAGTTATTCAGGCGAAGAATTTCGCGGAAGGCGTCAACGCCCTCACCAACGATCGACAAATAATTCAACGACAGTTGCGAAACAAGCCTCCAAAGCAATGACGCCCGCGCGGGGGGCAAAAGAGCGTCGGTCGGCTTGACCAGACTGACGATGTGCGATATAGGACCGCCGCCTTCGAGCTGAAAATCGCCCTCGGCGTTCCCAAACGGCAGCCGCGAGGGTAGATCGCGATTGCTGCAGGTCAGCCGAAGTGAAGCGGTATCCCGGTCGGGCACTACGTTAGTTCCCGTCAGATCCGTGAACGTAATGTAAACGTCCGAGCCTTTATCGCTACGCCAGGGAGAACGGCGGCGGGAGATATGCCAAAACGCCGGAGTTTTGGATGCGACCGAATGTCGCCACGAATAGAAAGGCTCATAGTCAACCGCCTCGGCATTTCCACTCTTAACGCAAGTAACCCGATCCACGGAAAAAATATCGAGCGCCTGTTCACGCCGCGCATCGGGAACAATTCGATATTCGTAGCGCTTCTGTTCGAGCAAAATCGGTTCGGAGATCTGCTCAAAAAGATTAACGACGGGCGTACAGCCCAGAGAGAAAACCTTTTCCGACAGACCAAGCTCCAGCGTTTGACGAAGATCGTGCCGCTCAAAGTCCGAGATGAGAAAGATGAGCTCAATATCTTTGCCGAAGTTCGCAGCAGCTAAAGTCTCAAAGCCACTAACGTCGACGAATAGGAATTTTTCAGGAAATGTGAAATATTCCTGCAAGAGGCGGTAGCCCCAGAACGAGCGGTTCGAAAAAGGCAATATTCCTTCTTCTTGCGCGAAACCGATTTGCTGGACAGAGCCGGGTGGAAGAGTAACAACCTTCTTTCCCGGAGCGGACATATCGCGAGCGACAACTTGGATACAGTTATTAGCCAGCAGCTCCATCAGAGTGTGCGTGACGGAGCCGCTACCCAACAGAAAAAAGCGCAGCGTCTTCAACTGGAGCTGGCTGAAAATAACATCGGGGAAACAGCGCAGTTCGAGACGAATGGCCGCTACCGAATTCATCGCCGCAACGGCCGGCCGCAAACGGTCCGCCGATGTCCATTCCGCGCCATGCACTCGAATCGGCCAAATCGTGGTATCGAAGGAGGTGCGGAACTTGCAGGGAGTGCCATTGACGGGCGCGGAATAGATGTACGATCCCCGCGGAATGTTGAACCCCGTCGTCAGCTTGCCTTGGTCCGGATCGAGATGGAACTGGACAACCGACATTGACGGCACGGGCCGGACATAATGCGGATACAGAACTGAAAAGAGCGATTCGACGACTTCGGGGAAATCGTCGTCAATGCGCAGATGCACGCGAGCCGCCAGAAAAGCAAAGCCTTCGAGCAAGCGCTCCACGTGTGGATCTTCACATTTGCCGGCCTCCAGCTGAAGCCGGCGCGCCACTTTCGGGTAACGCTCCGCGAACTCCGCGCCTGTGTGTCTAAGAAACGTCAGTTCACGCTCGTAATAAAAGAGCAAATCGTCGCGCAAACTACTGCTCCTCGACTCGGTAGAATCCGCGCGCGACCTCGAACACCGTGTCAAAGGACAGGCGTTCCGGTGCGGGATCGATCAGCAGCAGCGCCTCAATGTGGAACTCGATCGACATGCGCTTGCGGCTGATTTTGTCGTAAGAGGTGACGCGGACATTCGCCAGCCGCGGCTCAAAAAACGAAATCGCCGATTCCAGCGATCGCAGCAAGCGTTGCGCGTCTTGCCCGCTTTCTAACGACATGCTGGTGATATCGGGAATGCCGTAGGTGTAGAGCGAATCCTTCAGCTCGCGCAACGCGGGGGGCGGTTCGTTCGTTCGTACCGTATTCAATAGGGATTCCACATCCCGCCGGATCGACGCGCGCAGCCTTCGCAAAGATTCGGCGCGGGTGATACCGGCTTCCGCGCGCATGTCTGGTTCCTGATCGATAAGGCGATCGAGCACGCTCAGCTGAACGGCGCGGTCGTAATCGGCTCCGGCCATCAGGGGGCGCTCCATTGCAGCGCACGCACCGGATCAAGCCGGCAAAGGCGATCGTATAATTGCTTTCGATCTAATTTATTTTGATCGGGGGAATCCGCTCCATTGCTATCGAGGCAACGAATCAGCAATTCCACCGGATAGGCAAGCGCTTCGCCCCGTTCCCAGTCGTCGAGCCTGCGTTGTTCAATTTCGCCGGCGAGTTCCTGGAGTATGGGCGAGGCGATCTTTTCGTGCCCAGAGGCCATGAGCAAGTGGGCGAGCTGCGTACGGCGCCGAAATCGTCCGCGGCCGGAACGCTCCGCAGCCAACTGCTTGTAGATCAGATCGAGCGCCTCGGCCGAACGATTGGCGCGGGCGGCGGCCAGAGCCTGGTCGAAAACATCGCCGGGAACCTGTTCCTCCGGTTCGAGCTCAGGCGGCTTCTCCAGCGGGATCTGCCGAACTGGCGCCGGAACTTGCTCCACCGCCGGGCTCGCCACTGGCGCGGCAAGCGTCGCGCCAGACAGAACGAATTCGTTAATCCAGGCGCGGGTTTCCGGGTTTGCCACCGGTGTATCGTCGTTTAAAGTTTGTTCGAGCAAAGCTGGAAACTCCTCGAGGAGGTCTCTTAAAGCCTTTCGAATGGAAACCGCGACGCCCGCGTAATACGCACCTTTGGCTTCGAGCGCCAGAACCGTGTAACGTTGCAGATCGAGCCAGGCGCGACCGCACGGCAACTCCATCGCGCTCTCGGTTGCGTTGAGAACGGCGTCCCAGCTTCCCGCGACGAACGGCTGCTTGATGCCGGCGCGCACTTCTGTGGGAGGAGCTTCGAGCATGGCGGGAACGATCTCAGGAGCCTTGGCGCGCAATTCTCCCCAGCGCAAAGCACGGATCATCAGGAAGGCCGCGGCATCGTAGATCGTTTTCTCGCGGAGCCAACGACAGATGGCGCCGGTTCGTTTGATGGCGTCTTCCAGCCCGCTTGGATCTCCGCTCACCTGCGTCACAACGGCGGGCTGAACGGGCGCTTGTGCCACCGTAACGGCGGCCGTAACAATCGGCACGGGCAGCGGAGCCGAGGGCTCGGGAACGGGCGCCGGAGCGCTCACTTCCACAACCACCGCCGTCACCGAGGCAGCGGCCGGCTTTTTCTTGAGGATGTTGCGCGCCTGCTGGAGAATGTTCTCGAGCAGCGTCCGAATCTTAACGAAGCTCGGCGCATTGCCACCGAATTTCTCATCGCACAGAGTATTGAGCTTTTCGAGCTCTTCGAGGGCGGGTGCCAGCGCCGACTCCATGGCATCATAGAACTCTCGCGGGGTGGCGTTGACCGCCTCGTCGAAATCCTCCGCCGTAGGCTTGCCGTCGGTGATCGCCTGCTGGCGCACTTTCTTTTTCGCTTCGGTATTAGCGTCCTGCTCGTAACCCGCCAAACGGGATTGTTGATAGCTGTTCCAACTGAGCCCGGCGGAAGTGATCGGAACCAATACGATGGCATCCGGCAGCTTGTTGCCAAGCCACTCTAGCGGAGTGGAACGCAACTCCGTATCGCCGTCTTCCAGTTCCGGATAGAGCGTGTCCCAGAACTCCTCCAACAGGTTTTGCAACAGCACGAAAGAGGGCGCCAGAACTTCGAAGCCTTCGCGGCGAACATGCGCATCTATCAGCCAAGCCACAATCTGGAGGTCTTTCGAACGCTTGGCCAGCGCTTCGCCGGCAAGCTTGATGACCTGCGGCCAGTCGGCGGTTTTCAGGGCAGTTTTCCAATCGCCTTGATTTACGTCGATATCTTCCCTGCGCGATTCTTTAATCGCATCGAAGACACGATCGTATTTGAGGTTTTTGCCGCTCGGGTTGGCGCCGGAGATAGGCGCTAGCAGATCGTCGCGTAAAGGCATGGAAGTATTTCTAGCTTACGCCGCTTGCTTTCTCAGATCCTTCAAACCGCAATTCGCGGATTTCCAGAAAAGGAATTGTGGTTTCTTCGTCAATCACCAAAAGCTTCTGTCCGAACGGAATGAGCCGATCGCCTTCTTGTTTCCAGTCTGTCGCGTGTCCGAATTTGACTTCGTCCCTTTCGTGCTGCCATGAGAAAGGAGCCAGCATCGGTATCAGAACCTCGCCAAGACTCTGGCCTTGAAAGGATGGTCCCGTTTCGACCGTCGCCGCCGCCCAAAGCGTGTCACGGAGGTAACGCGGAGCGGCCATATGAATGCTTCCGATATGTTCGAACGGCAGCCAAACATACTCACCGGCCACGAACATTTCAAGACGCGGACCAATGCGCGGGTCCAGATCCTCAATGGAGCCAAAGGGCCTGCCATTCAAAGTGCCGGGACCTGATGGTTTCACCGCTTCGGTCCCCGGATAGTCCCCCGCAGCAAGCAGAGCTTCCCGCTGTCTCTGGCCCGCCAACGCGGACCGATACAGCAGTGCGCCAAACTCCGCATCGGGCGTCGCTTGGGCGAGCAAGTTGAGGTGCTTTTCGGCACGCTGGTACTGGCCCGCCAAACAAAGTAACTCGAAAAGGAACGTACGTTTTCTCACGTCCGCCGGATGGTCGCGGACGTCCGCGACCATCGCAGTGAGCGCTTCGCTCAACTTGCCCGCACGGACAAGCTCATGTGGGGTCATTTTGACCAACCGTTATTTGGCGGCTATATTCAACCGCTGATCCCATGCGAACGCGTTCAACGTACCCTCAGTTCCATCGGGCTTTTGCGGCCAGTAGTTGACCGTGACCTTGGCATAAGCGAAGCTGACCGATTCGCTGGGAGAATCGTCACCGCCGCTCGAGCCGCTCCATTGAATGCTCTCGATCATCACTTCTTCGAAATCGTATTGAATGTAGATGGTTTGTTTGCCGCCCGCCTTGCGCAGCACGACATGCGCTTTCGGATAGTGGGTTCCGTCGCAGCACGCTTTAAATAAGGTCGGCGAGGCATTGTCGGTCTTCTTCATGATGTTGAAGGAGCTGAGTGAGACCTTGCCCGAACCCATTCCGGTGGTGCCCGATCCTACTGTGACTGGATTGCTGGCGCCCCAACTGAAGCTATAGAGCTCAAACGCCTTCTTATCCTTGAATTTATCGTCCGTAGTCTCGCCTTCTATTTTAGGGTCACCGCCCTCAAAGTACATAAACGAGTCAAAAGCCATAAGCTGGTAATCCTCCTGCAGTTAAGTGACGGCTTGCCTGCCGCCGTTTCAGTTTGCGCACTCCGCTTCTCGAAATAAAACAAAAGAAAAGCGAAGCGCGACCGCCCGTTCCTTGGGAGCAACCCAGGACCGTGAACGGATAATGACGTAACGAATGCTTAGGACGCGCCCTGCGGAAGATCCGCCACCAGCCGCATGGATACAGTCAATTCATCAAGCTGGAAGTGCGGCTTAAGAAAGGCTACCGCGCGGTAGGCGCCGGGCTTTCCAGGTATCTCCGTCACCTCCACCTTGGCTTCGGCTAAAGGATGTTTGGCTTTCAGAGCGGCAGTAGCGGTCGCCGTGTTCACGACATAACCGGAAATCCAGCGGTTGAGGAAAGTTTCACATTCGCCGCGAGTCATATAGCTGCCGATTTTGTCGCGCATCATTGCCTTGAGATAGTGTGCGAAGCGTGAGACAGCCAGAATATAACTTAGGTTCGTCGAGAGCCGCGCGTTCGCGTTGGCGGCGTCGGTGTCGTATTGCTTGGCTCTTTGGCAGCTCTGCACGCTAAAAAAAGCCGCGTAATCTGTGTTCTTGCAATGCACCAGCGGCACGAAACCCAGATCGGCCAATTCTTTTTCACGACGGTCGGTAATCGTCACCTCAGTGGGGCACTTCATCGCGATGTCGCCGTCGTCTGTAGAGAAATTATGCACCGTCAAACCCTCGACCTTGCCACCGCCCTCCACTCCACGGATGGTGGCGCACCAGTTGTACTGGGCGAAGGAGTCTGTGATTCGCGCCGCCAAGGCCCAGGCCGCGTTGCCCCACAAATACTTGCTATGGTCGGTACCATCCACACCTTCTTCGTAATCGAACTCATCCACTGGCCGGGTCTTCTTGCCATACGGATCCCGCATGAGGATGTGAGGTAAAGCCAGCGCCACGTAACGCGAATCGTCCGAACTGCGGAAGCCTTTCCACTTGGCATACTCGGTGGTATCGAAAACTTTTGCCAGATCGCGAGGCGCGCCAAGCTCGGTGTAGCTTTCCAGATTCAACATGCTGGAATTCGCCGAGGCGATGAAGGGCGCATGCGCGGCAGCGGCCACTTGCGAAACCTTCTCGAGAAGTTCTATATCTTCCGGTCCCTTGCCGAACTCATAATCCCCGATCAACGTGCCGAAAGGATGCCCACCGAAAACGCCGAACTCTTCTTCATATACCTTCTTGAACAGCGCACTCTGATCGAATTCGGACGCGCGCTGCAGATCGCGAAGAAGATCCTTTTTCGAAGCATTGAAGATCTTTATTTTCAACATCTCGCTGGTTTCGCTTTTTGAAATTAGATATTTCAAACCGCGCCAGGTGGATTCCAGTTGCTGGAATGCCGAGTGGTGCATCACTTCGTTCAACTGGAGCGAAATCAGGTGATCGATTTGCGCGATGCGGGCGTTAATCATGGCCTCGGAATCGCGCGAAAGGGTCATGGACCCATCCAGGAACTGGGCGACGAATTCTTTGACGAGATCTTTTCCGCGGACTTTGGACTCGGCGTCCTTGCCCATCCGCCCTTCGTCGACGATTTGATCGAGCAGACTCTTCCCCGTCTCGACCGTGGCCGCAGTGGCTTCGGCTGGAGCCTTTAAAGCTTCGCTACTCATTGTTTTCTCCGGTTGGCTTTACTTCCGATTTCAATTGCGCCAGCTTGCCGCTGTCGCGAATGGTCTGCTGCAGGACTTCATCGAGCTTGTCGTTGCCCTGCAAAGTGCCGCGAAGGTCGGAGAGCTTAGTCCGAAGTTGCAGCAGCTCGTTCAGGGGCTTGATCTGCTTGGCAACCTGGGTCGGCTCGAAATCTTCCAGGCTCTTGAAGTGCAGATCGACACCCAACTGGCCGGCATTGGGGTCTTCACTCAACTTGTTCTCTACCTTAAACTGCAGGTGGGGCTTCATTGCGGCGAGAACGTTGTCGAAGTTGTCAGGGCCTATTTCCACGAATTTCCGGTCCTTCAGCCTAGGCAAAGGCTGTTCGGGCATCCCGGTAAAGTCACCGAAAACGCCCATAACGAAGGGCAATTCTTTCTTTTCGATCGCGCCACCGGTTTCTACGTCATAGGTGATATGAACGCGAGGAGAACGGACCCGGTCCAGTTTATGTTGCAGACTCTCAGGCATATTTAAGACTCCAAATTAAGAAATTTGCGATACGAACACTACCGAATTCGCGCTAGCCGGGAGAATTCTCGCCGGCCAGTACGCTGCCGAGTTTTAGCATATATTTAAAGCCCACGGGCGTCAATGAGAAACTTTGAACCGGGTGACGCTCCCTTGCGGTCGCGGCTCAGCCAGTCGGCCTCTTTCCAAGCAACCGACAATATCACAGGCGGCTCTCATCCAAACCGCAACGCTCCGAAACTCACTACACTCTGGGGATCGATCTGCCACTGATGATAATCCAACAACGCACCCTTTACTCCCGGCAGCACTTTCATAAACGTGTAGAAGGGCGCTGAGCCGCACCATTTCAAATCGTCATGCCGATCTTGCACCAAAGACCAGTAGCCGGCGACATCCGCCTCGGCAATTTTCGCTATGCGTTCGCGGTCGCGCTGCTCAATGGCTAACATTTCTCCAAGATTTGCGGTGGCGCGCAGTTGGTCGTTATAGCGGCGTCCCATATGCGCCATGTCGACGCCCAACACCCATAGCAAGCGCCGGCCTTCGCGTGCCGCCAAATTGCCCAGCGCATCAAAGAAACGGGCCACCCGCGGAGTGTCCTCCGGCAAGCCACTTTCGTAAACGCTCTTCACGAAGGGTCCGCAAAGAATCGGCAGAATCCGCACATTCGGGCCGTAAATATGTTGCAGCATCACCACTTGGAACTCTATGGAATGTTCCACCGCGTGGCAGTAGTCTTCCATCATCACGCCGTCCTTTGCGGCTTCGGCTAATTCGGTCACCAGCGCCGTGTTGGTTTGCGCATCGCCGAAAGGAGTGTTGAAATTCTTGCGTGTGAGCCCAAAGCGTTCGGGCGCTCCATAATGAGAGGTGCCCAGGATCACGAACGTGGCGTCAGCAACCTGCTCACGCGGCGGCAGCGCTTGATACGCCGCTCTATAGGTTGCCCAACCTCCGTCCGGGCTGGCATGCGGCGCGGCGACCGCCACCGTACCGGCGTTCCCGCTGCTCAAACCGATTTCCTTCTCCAACAACGCCCTCAGCTTGGGCAGCGCTGCCGGATAACCGGAATCGGCGAAGTTCGCCATGCGGATGGGTTCCTTGGCAAACTCCCCTTCACGTTGATGCTTCAACTCCAGGTAATGCTCGTTCTCTAAGAAGCCGGCGCCGTTCAGCGCGTCGAAAAGATGCTGCTCGATATCGCCGACTTGAATCTCGCCCGTAATTCGCACTAGCTCGGCCCGCAAATCGAGAGTGGAACTTTGGCCATCGAAGCATTCCAGCACTGGCACCAACGGCGGAGGCACCAGCAACGTGGCATCGGAATAATGGTACGGATCGCGAATAAAAAGCCCCGGCCGCTCCGGATCGGGCGACGGCATGAAATCGAGATTAAAGCGGAGTCGAGGAAGGACTTCTGACACGCCTCATTGTAGCCAGCGGCTTCGCATCCGGGCCGCCGAATCATACGTCAAATGCTGAACGGATGTTAGTATTTTGGTAGGAAGTCAAGAATGGATAGCAACATCGCCGTGGCGCTTGTGACGAGCGTATGCACAGCGGGGTCTACGGCCGGCGTGGCCATCACCGCCCTACTGCTTTCGAATAAACGTATCGATCGGGTGGAGGCTGCTATCGACAGGTTGAATGGCCGCTTCGATTCAATGGATTCGCGATTCGAGCTTCTAACCGGCGCACTGCATGACATCGGCAAGCGGCTATCGGTAATCGAAGATCGTGTTGGACGCTGAAAGAATATCTGAAAGCGCGCTTCCGGCGTCACCGCGACGTTTTATTCCGCAAACCGCCGCAATCCTTCCAAAAACTCGAATGGGACTCGCACATTATTCTCGCGACCGCTCCCCAATTCAATATCCGGTTTAGCCGCCCCGTGAAAGTCTGAGCCGCCGGTCGGCAACAATCCCAATTCGGCAGCCAGCTCGCGATAATACGTCTGCAGCGCCGGCGGATGCTCAGAATGATATACTTCCAACCCCGCCAAACCGGCCGTCTTCAAACGCCCAAACACAGCAGCCTCGGTGACACGCGGCAAGTTGAGGCGAACCGGGTGGGCCAAGACCGGGATACCCCCGCCGGCTCTCGCAAAGGCCACGACCTCTTCGGTAATTTTGCTCTCTCGCTCGACGTAGCTCGGTGCGTCCTCACCCAAATATTTGCGGAAAGCATCGTCGAAATTCGCCACATACCCCTTCTCGACGAGGATGCGGGCAAAATGGGGACGGCCGGCCAACGTGCGCCCACGCTCTTCCACTTCCCGCAACGTAATATCCACGCCTCGCTCCTGCAAAGCCTTCACCAATTTTTGATTGCGCGAGCGTCGTTCCGCGCGTTCTTCCTCAATCCAAGCCTGAAATCCTTCTGACGGCTCAAGGTTTGGAAAGTACACCAACACATGAGCAAAACGCGGATGCCCCACGCCATCGACAAGAAGCCGCGAATTCAGCTCAATGCCGCGCACTAAGTCGAACCCAGCCGCGCGCGCCACAGGTAAAGCTCGTTCGTACCCCTCGAATGTGTCATGATCGGTAATCGCCAGCGCAGCCAAACCGATTTGCTGCGCGCGCGCGATGAGTTCATCCGGTGTCAGCGTGCCATCGGAAGCATTGGTGTGCGAATGCAGATCAATGAAGCCTGCGGACACTAACGGCCTTTCACGTCCCCGAACGTCTGAAAAACGAATACCTGTCCGCAGGTGCGCACAATGAGCCGCCCTGGACCCAGAGACTTCTCTTTGCGGTTTTCAAAAAAAACCGCGCCATCGGTGCTATCGCTCGGCTTCAGCTTGATGGGCGCCAAGGTAATGGCGGAGGCTGCCGCGGCAGCTTTGAATTCCCGGTTCACGAACATCGCCATGGCCGCTTGCCGCCGCTTCTCATAACCATTGGTCGCACGATAATTCTGCAGCGCATAAATGCTGTCTTCATACAGTAACTGCAGCTTGATCACGTCGTTGCGGCTAGCCTTGACCAGCAGCGATTCCACCACATAATCCGCTGAAAGCGAGGGCAGAACCGTTCCATCCTGTCGAACAAAGGTGAAGTCGGACGGTTTCACCGTCCACGAAACCAGCGAACCATTCGTAACGGTCACCTGCAGAATGCTGAAATCCTTGATGTGCGGCGGCAGGTGGGCAAACATCACCGTTATGCCTTCATGAGTCAAAGCATCGTAGTCCATGCCGCGCGATTCGAACTGGACGGGCGTTTCCGGCGGCAGGTTCAAAACTTCCGGCGGAAGCGGATTGGGCGCGCCATTCTGCGCCGTCTGCGGATGCGCCAACGCAACCGCCGCCACGGCCAGCAAAAGCGCAAAGGGCGCGGCTGCGCAACGCCAGACAACGAGGAGCTCCCGCACATATTCGGGCGGAGCGCTTGACACCGCGCCCGTTTTGCGCGCGTTCCTCAAAACCATGAGCGGCCCCGGCTTGCGCGAGTCCACTTTGAGACCATCCATCAAAGAACCCACCTCCATGATAGATGGTGCCCCAGCCAGCGCCGGTTACTCCGTCCTCGGTATAGTGGAACGTTTAGCCCGCAACTTCTCGAATTCGGCGCGAAACGTTTTGTTTGTGGGATATTGCTCCGTCAGCTGAGCCAGCAACTCTTCGGTTTTATCGTCCTTTTTTTCACGCAAGTAAAACATCGCCAGCAGCAATTGCGCGAAAGGCTTCAGATACTGGCCCGATTGCGCGGCAATCTGCAAATCGCTTAACCCTTGCTCGCGCGTCCCGGTAACTTCATCCAGGCTCATCATCCAGCGCAAGTAAAAGGGCAAATTCGCCACCAGGTATTCGGTGAATCCTTTTGTTAAATAGGCGTCGTATGCCGTGGGATCTGACTTAAGTAAGCGCTTCGCATAGACATTTGATTCGCGAATAAAGGAGTAGCTCTCACGCATCTTGTGTTCAACTAACGCCAGATAGTCGCGTTGCACGCCAGCTACAATGCACATGGCCAACAGCGCGTTTCGATCGTCCGGCTGCTTCAATAAACGCACCCTGGCGAATTTGCGCGTCTGAATCACGGCGGCATCCATGGCCGCTGCGCCGCGCTCGTCAGGTTGAACCTCTACGCCGCGCTGCACGTTGCGATTGTCGCTCAAAAAGTTGCCTTTGAGAGCCCCGCCGCGATCCAATTCCGCGAAAAGATAACTGGCCGCCTTCATGGCGTACGGTAGCGGATCTTGCGGATGATTCGCCGAAAAATCGCTCAGCGTTTGGCGGCTCGCCTCAAAACGCGACGCGTAAAGGTCATTCACCGCCGATTGCAGCGGATCGTTGTCGGAAACGGCGTCGGAAACGGCGTTATCCGAGCTTGCGGCAATTAAGGGAACACCGGAAACGGCCAAGAAAACGATGAGGAATGGTTTCACTCGCGGCTCGCCGACAGTTTAGCAGTCAGGTACCAGCACAGGATGCCGCGCGGCTGCGCGCCGAACGCTTCCACATCAATCCGCATAATGGCGCCTTTCTTGAAATCCACTTTCAAATTCGCTGCGCCCAGCAGAAACGCCGCCAGATCGTCGAACAGCGGGTTATGCCCCACCAGCATCAGCGATGGTTGGCTCTTATGAATTCTTACTTCTTCCCAAACCTGCTCGGACGACGCCGCCGGGGCCAGCGTTTTCGTTTTGACGATCTCGCCCTCGTAACCCAGCACTTCCGCCGCGATCTCCGCCGTTTGCACCGCACGCTTCAAATGACTGGAAAGGATGAGGCTTGGCTTCACTTTCGCTTCGGCGACGGCCCGCAGAACATGGCGTAATTTTTTGCGGCCATCGGAGGTCAGAGCCCGGTCGGCGTCAATCGTCCCCGGCCGCCCTTCTTCGGAAACTCCATGCCGCAACAGATACAAGTGCATACAACGTGGTTTCGCCTTTCATTCTGTCATACTGGTCCCGTCATGCTGGCCAGCGACTCGATTCAAGAACGCTCATTACTCTATGTGGCAATAGCGGCGGCGGCTCTCATTCACGTTTCCATCGCAGCCAGTCAGATCTTGTTGGGTCTTGGCATTCTTCTGCTGCTGATCTTCCGCCGTAAGCTCGAATTTCCGCGCATCTGGATTCCGCTAGCCCTCTTTTTCGGCTGGACCATTTTGGCCGATCTGTTCTCGCCAGATCCCTGGGGCGGCCGTGCGCAAATCCGTAAATTTTTCGTGTTCCTCTTCATCCCTCTTATCTACGGCGTTTTCAGATATCAGTTTTCGAAAGCCTATTACCTGGTAGCGGCTTGGGCCGTGACTGCAACCGCGTCAGGTGTTTGGGGCTTGGTCCAGTTTGTGACGAAATATCAACATGCCAAGCAAACCGGGCAAGACTTCTATTTGACTTACCTGGGCCGCCGTATCACCGGCTTCGAGAGCCACTGGATGACCTTTGGCGCGCTCCAGCTCACCGTGCTCTCCATTCTGTTGGCGCAATATTTCTTTTCGAACCGCCGTCTACCCATCTGGGCCTACGCGAGCACCCTCATTTTGAGCGCCGCCATCGTACTCGGCTGGACGCGGAGCATCTGGCTGGCCACCATCCCGGCCGTTCTCTACCTCGTTTGGTTCTGGCGTCCGAAAATGATCTTCGCCGTGCCTGTCGTTGTCGCGGCCGCCTTCCTGGCCGCGCCGCATAGCACCCGCGACCGCGTCACTTCTCTCTTTCAACCCCACGGCGATACCGATTCCAACCGTCATCGCGTGGTCACGTTTCGCACCGGGATCGCTATGATCGAGGCGCACCCGCTGCTCGGTATCGGTCCCGAGGAAATTGCGCGCAACTTCAACGCTTACGTACCCAAAGACGTCGTTCGCCCTTTGCCCACCGGCTACTACGGCCATCTGCACAACATTTATGTGCAGTACGCGGCCGAGCGCGGCATCCCCGGACTCGTCTTCATCATGGCCGTCATTGGCATGATGATTTGGGATTGTTTACGCGGTATCGTAAAACTCGGCAGACAACCGTCACAAGAACTCTTCGTTCTGCACGCCACCATCGCCGTCACCATCGGCATCCTCATCGGCGGTATTTTCGAATACAACCTGGGGGATAGCGAAGTGCTCATGATGTTTGTCAGCGTGGTCGGCTTGGCCTACGCCGCTTTATCGCCCAAAGCCGAAACCGTGGCGAAATGAGGAGGCTCCGCTTCGCGGTGCACGATAGCCGTTTGCACGTTGCGGAAACCGCTCTTCTTGAGAAATTTTCGCAATTCTAATTCCGTAAAGCCGAGCCAGACATCAGCGTACATTTCACGCGCCTCTTCGAATTGGTGCCGCAGCAAATCCAAAATCGCGATGCGCCCGCCCGGCTTCACAATGCGAAACGCTTCTTCCACCGCTTTCTCCGGATGAATGGCATGATGCAACGACTGGCTGAAAAACGCCACATCCACCGCACCATCCGCAATGGGCACCGATTCCAAATCGCCTAGCCGGTATTCCAGATTGCGCAAGCGGTGCGTGCGCGCCAGTTTCCCGCCGAACCCCACCATCTTTTCCGAATTGTCGATGGCAATCACCTGCTTGGCTCGCAAGGCCAGCAACTGCGAAAAGGTACCCTCGCCGGCTCCCAGATCGGCAATCACCATGGGCGGCATGAGGCGCAATAACACCTCCGCCAAACCTTCCCAGGAACGACCCGGCAGATATTCGCGCCCAAACTTGCCGGCCAGCGAATCGAAATAATTGCGCATCTTTTCGCGCCGCTTGCCGATAACCAATTTGAGTGAGGCGAAATCTTGCTCCGCTTCAGGAAGATCTGTCGCTGCTTGCCTTAAAACATTCATCAGTTGAACAATGACCTTGCCTTCACCGCCCGCGGCCGGTTTCAGCCGGTAAAAGATATTCTTTCCGGTGCGCCGGTCTTCGATTAGCCCGGCCTGCTTGAGCTGCGATAAATGGGTGGATATCTGACTTTGCCCGCGCGCCAGGATTTCCTGTAGTTCGGCCACCGACAATTCCTCCCGTTCGAGCAAGAGCAGCAGCCGCACCCGGGCAGGGTCGCCGAGCAAACGGAAAGATTTTAGACGCAAGGCCATCCTTTACCCATCAACATATCAAGATTTTAAGATATAATCTAGAACGAGGACTATTTCATGGGTACAGCCACCCTTAACAGCACTGCTTCCGAATACAAAGTCGCCGATATGGCGCAGGCCGAATGGGGCCGCAAAGAAATTTCCATCGCCGAACACGAAATGCCGGGCTTAATGGCCATCCGCAACAAATATGCGGCCACCCGGCCGCTGGCGGGCGTACGCATTACCGGCTCGCTGCATATGACCATCCAGACCGCCGTCCTCATTGAGACGCTGGTCGATCTCGGCGCCGATGTGCGCTGGGCAAGCTGCAACATTTTCTCCACGCAGGATCACGCCGCAGCCGCGATTGCTGCTGCCGGTGTACCGGTGTTCGCCTGGAAGGGCGAATCGCTCGAAGACTATTGGTGGTGTACCTATCAAGCCGTCAGCCATCCGCGAGGCTTGGGTCCGCAGCTTGTGGTGGACGATGGCGGCGACGTCACGCTGCTCATCCACAAAGGGGTCGAACTCGAAGCCGGTAGCGATTGGGTGAATACCGCTTCCGCCAGCCACGAAGAGAAGGTCATCAAAGACCTGCTGAAGAAAGTTCACCAGGAAGATCCCAAGCGTTGGACCAACCTCGCGAAGGAATGGCGCGGCGTCTCGGAAGAAACCACCACCGGCGTCCATCGCCTGTACAAGATGCAGGAACAGGGCAAGCTGCTGGTACCCGCCATCAACGTCAACGATTCCGTGACGAAGTCGAAATTCGATAATCTGTACGGCTGCCGCGAATCGCTGGCCGATGGCATCAAGCGCGCCACCGACGTGATGATGGCCGGCAAAGTGGCTGTCATCTGCGGCTACGGCGACGTCGGCAAGGGTTCGGCTCACTCGCTTAGAGGCATGGGCGCCCGCATTATTGTCACCGAAATCGATCCGATTAACGCTCTGCAGGCCGCCATGGAAGGCTTCGAAGTGACGACCATCGAAGAAACGCTCGGCCGGGGCGATATTTACGTCACCACTACCGGCAACGTCGATATCATCACCTTCGAACACATGCAGCACATGAAGGATCAGGCGATTGTTTGCAACATCGGACACTTCGATAACGAAATTCAGGTCGACCGTTTGAACACCACCGACGGCGTCAAGCGCACCAACATCAAGCCGCAAGTGGACATGTATACCTTCCCGAGTGGCAACAGCATTTACATGTTGGCGGAAGGGCGACTGGTCAACCTTGGTTGCGCCACCGGACATCCCAGCTTCGTCATGAGCAACAGTTTCGCCAACCAAACCTTGGCGCAACTCGATTTGTGGAAGAACAAAGACACTTACAAAATCGGCGTGTATACCTTGCCGAAGAAGCTGGACGAAGAGGTAGCGCGCTTGCACTTGGAGAAGATTGGCGTTAAGTTGACGACGCTGACTCCGAAGCAGGCCGAATATCTCGGAGTCGCGGTGGAAGGGCCTTACAAGCCGGAGCATTATAGGTATTAAGGTGAGGGAAGAGAGGGCAGCGCGGTCCGCTGCCCTCCAGACCCGGTTTTTCAACAGAGTGCCAATGGGCGGGCGTCCCACCCATGATGATGAAAAACGATCAGGTGCCGACTCGGAGCCGGGAGCGTGAGCGACCTAGTTTCGCCTTTCTTCTCCCCGCTCACCAGCCACGTTTTTCAACGGAGCGCCTATGGGCAGGCGTCCCACCACTGGATGATCCAAACCCAACCAGACAATACAGTAGTCGCTAGATCGATCCAGAACGCCTGGCGCGTCTCGAAAATGGTGGTTTTGGCAGCGTCCCGAAAGGGCTAGACCGTTATCGCCGCCACAACGAGAATTTTGTTCTCGTATCGCATCTTTCGCGGCGGCCATAACAGCGGGGATACCAAGGGGCGGCGTGCCCCTTGACTAGTTAGGTTTCGGGACTGGCCTTCCCTGCCGTGCTCCTTCTCGCTATTGTTGCTTCGAGTGGCGCTAAACTGAACAAACAGAGGAAGCATGTACACAATTGAACTATCCAGTATTGCTCGATTTGACCCACCACAAAGTGCGCGGTCGTTTGTCGATTTCTGGAGTAAATTCTATGTCGATGAAATCAGAGTCGCGGGCACCGAAGAACGGATCGACTATTTCACAGAATTGAATATTGCAAATGATTTGACCGAGGAAAATGTCCGCAGACTCCTCCGATGGAAAGACCCGCGTCTGCTAACGCACCGCATCCTCGACGGCCCAAAAAAAGGGGAAGACAATCCGAAAGTGGTTAAGGTGCTGGATTGTTTGGGCCTCATCAATCAATTCCGAAATGACCAAACCACGGAAGCCAACATACAGCGTACGACCGAACATGTGTTCACTGACGGGATAGTGTGGAAAGCGTTTCTTCTGCACATCGCCAAGCCGCATATCTACCCTATCGCGGACCAAAATGTGTTTCGGGTTTGGTCGCTACACACCGGACTAAAGAACGATCAGACGTGGGCGACCTACGCATCTTACTGTGATTATTTCAGCCAGATCGCGATCGCCGTCGGCGTTGATCGGACAGTCCAAAATATTCGTCAACTCAAACGAATAGACGACGCACTTCTAGTCTTTGGGCAGTTTCTTGACTCCTATCGGAAAGCCCTTCCGTGCCCTGTCGCTTGACCCCAACAAGGTTAGGTTTTGGGACAAAAAGCAAATGAAATCAGAGCCTGAGGCGTCCCGTATGTCTGGCCCAAAATGAACCGGT
>Ga0302324_100008720_pt1 | contig 21324 bp, 15 predicted proteins | sample Palsa_T0_1_FD_201949 | JGI IMG/M metagenome (GOLD analysis project Ga0302324, IMG submission 201949) | Peat permafrost microbial communities from Stordalen Mire near Abisko, Sweden - Palsa_T0_1 | ecosystem: Environmental > Terrestrial > Soil > Palsa > Peat permafrost | place: Sweden: Abisko...
TACTTCGCCTACCTCGAGGACGTCGACCTCTCGCTGCGCCTGCGCCTCGCCGGTTGGCGCTGCCTGTACGAGCCGGCCGTCGCGCTGCACGCGGGCGAAAGCTCTGCCGGCCGGCTTCCCAATGGTCTCCTCTTCCTGGTGGAGCGCAACACGCTGCTGCTGGTGGCGAAGGCGTTCCCGCCGCGCTGGTTGCCGTTCGTCGCCTACCGCCAGGCGGCATGGGCGTACCACGCGCTGCTCGAGCGCCGCCTCCGTAACCAGCTGTCGGCCGCGGCCGCCGTCCTGCCGATGCTGCCCGCAGCGCTGCGTGGGCGCCGCACCCTCCGTGCGGCGGCAACGGTCTCGATCGAGGAGGCCGTGCCGCGACGCCCGTTCAGAGGCCCGAGGGCCGGCGGGCATCGGTCGCAGATCGTCTAGACCTTCCTGACCCTGATCACGCAGTTCCAGGTCAGCAGCTCGCGGATACCGGGTATCCGGGTGATGACAGCCAGCCGCGGCCAGTACCGCGGTTCGACGCGCTCGATGCACAGCGCCCGGCGCGCTCGCACGAGACGCAGGGTGGGGCCGATGTGACACGCCCACAGACCCGCGCCGTAGGGGTTTTTCCGCGGCGGCCCGTGCCGGCGCACGTACAGCGCCGGTCCGAGCCTGGGTCCGAGGAAGTGGTAGGGGCTCATGTCGTGCCCGCCCCACGGCGAGTACCAGTTCGTCCACGAGATGTAGCCCCAGCCCCCCGGTCGCAGGATCCGCTCGATCTCTCGCAACACCGGATCTGCGCTCGGGGTGTGCTCGAGCAGGTTCGAGCAGAATGCGCCGTCAATGCTCGCGTCCTCGAGTGGCAGATCGCCGGCGTCCGCGATCAGCGCTCCGAGGGGTGGCTCGCCGGCGAGCCGCATCTCCACTGGGTCGTTGTCTACCGGAATCACGGTCGCGCCGAGGTCGCGCAGAGCATCGGTGTAGTAGCCGGGGCCGCAGCCGAGATCGACGATGGTCGTCCCCCGCAACGGGCCATAGCGGCGGTCGAGATCCTCCACGGCTTCGAGGGCGAGCAGCCGGTAGAAGGGGGCCGGGTCCGTCTGCTCGCTGCGGAACAGGCGCCACAGTGCCGCCGCTCGGCGCAGGCCGTGGGGCCGCTCGAGCGCCGAACCACCGGAAGCCGCCGCTGTCAGCATTTCACCCCGATACGGGGAAGCTAATCGATCGGGGTGGACCGAGGTGGTCGCCTCGGCTACGTTGACTGCGGCGTGTCCAGCATCCCAGCGAACCGGAGACATATCCTGATCCTCACCGACCGGGACTGGACGCACCCCGAAGCCGGTGGGACCGGCACGAACCTTCACGGTCAGGTGACACGCTGGCTCGACTGGGGGCATCGCGTCACGATCATCGCCGGCGACTACCCGGGCGCCAAACGGCTCGAGCGTCCACGCGCACACCTAGAAATCCACCGGATGGGCACACGACTGACCGTGTTCCCGCGAGCCGCGTGGGCGGTCACGGCGCGCGGCCTGGGCCGGGACGCCGACGTGATCCTCGAGGTCATCAACGGGATCGCGTTCTACACCCCGTTATGGCCACGGCTGCGGGTGCCGCGGGTGGCCCTCTGTCACCACGTGCATCGGGAGCACTACGTCCACGAGCTCGGCCGGCGCGGACGGGTCGCGGCCGAACTGCTCGAAAGCCTTCCACTGCGCTACCTGTACAGCGGCACGCCGATGCTGACGATCTCCGAGGCCGCCTGTCGCGATCTGGTCGCGCTCGGTGTGCCTGCATGCAATATCCACGTTGTCTACCTGGGAGTGGATGAGCTGCCGTTCTCGCCGTCGCCCAAAGGACCGGTGCCGACCCTCCTCTACCTCGGCCGCCTGAAGCAGTACAAGCGGATCGAGGTCGTTCTCGACGTGCTCGAGAAGATTCCCGAGGCGGTGCTCGAGATCGCCGGTGACGGCTCTCACCGGGCCGCGCTCGAGACCGAGATCGAGCGCCGCGGCCTGCGCGACCGGGTGACGCTGCACGGTTTCGTCGATGAGCGCCGCAAGGCCGAGCTCTACGACACCGCCTGGGTGACGCTGACCGCCTCCTCGGCCGAAGGATGGTGCTTGACCGTGCTCGAGGCCGCAGCCCGGGGCACGCCGAGCGCAGCCCTCCGCGTCGGCGGGTTGCCTGAATCGATCGTCGACGGGGAGACGGGCGTGCTCGCGGACGGTGCTGAGGAGCTGGCCGCGAGGGTCTCGGAGCTCATCCGCTCACCGGAGCGCCGGCAGCGCCTCGGCGAGGCCGCGCGGTCCCGGTCGCGCGAATTCACCTGGGAGCAGACGGCGACCGCCAACCTGGCCGTGCTCGACGCCGCCGCCTCGACGGCGCCGCGCAGGCTCCGAGTACGCCTGCGGGAGCGCCTGCCCGCCGGCCGCGCGGCGTGAGCGCCCGAGCCCGCAACACGTCCCGTTCGGTCCCCGGGGCGGATCTCGCGTCCGTGCTGGCGGCGATCGAGCCGGTCGAAGGCTGGCTCACACCGGCGCAAGCCGGGCGACTGTGGGAGGCCGCACGCGTGCCGCAGTCACCTGCGGTGATCGTCGAGATCGGCAGCTTCCAGGGCCGTTCGACGATCGTGCTGGCGCTGGCAGCGGCGGCCGGCGTCGAGGTGGTGGCGATCGACCCGCATCTTGGCGGCGATCGAGGGCCGCAGGAGGTAAGTCCGCGGGCGGAGCTGGGGGAGTCCGACCACGAGTCGTTCCATGCCAACCTCGAACGGGCGCAGGTGGCCGAGCGCGTGCGACACGTGCGCCGACCCTCGCAGCAGGCCCTCGACACGGTCACGGGCCCGGTCGAGCTGCTGTTCGTCGACGGGGCCCATCGCCTCAGGCCGGCTCGGAGCGACCTGCGCGATTGGGGCTCGCGGGTGCCGGCCGGCGGCAGGCTGCTGGTGCACGACTCGTTCTCGTCGATCGGGGTGACGCTGGCGCTGGCCTGCGAGGTGATCGGCCGCGACGGCTGGCGCTATCGCGGCCGTGTCGGCTCGCTCGCCGATTACGAGCGCACGACGCCGATGTCGCGGCGGGCGCTCGCTCGCGAGCTGCTCGCGGCGATGCGAGAGCTGCCGTGGTTCGGACGCAACCTCGCCCTCAAGGTTCTGCTCCTGGCCGGTCTGCCGAAGGCGGCTCGCCTGCTCGGGCATCGCTCGGGCTCCTGGCCGCACTGACCGCGGGGTCCTGCGGACCGCGCGCGGCGACGACCACCCGCACGAGCGCGAATCCGAGCGCGCACACAGCGAGCACCGCGGCGAAGTGCGCGTAGATCTGGTCGTTGGGGTAATTCGGGTTGAAGCCGCCGAGGTTTGGTGCAGGGAAGAGGAGGTAGATCGCCGGTACCACGACCACCAATAGCGCGCCCGCGAGGCGTGTCGCGGCTCCGGGGCGTACTCCGCGCCAGAGCGCGAGCGCCAGGAGCGGGCCGAGTACCACTCCGGCCCGGAGCGCGAACACGAACCCGAGCACCGCCGCGGCCGCTACCCCGGCGGCGATCGCGCGTCCCGGTTGCCACCTGCGCGGCGGCCCGCCGGAGGCCAGGTCGCCCGGGCGGTCGGGTCCGGCCCCAGGCCAGGCCCGGCGCCGGCGGGCAGCGAGCACGATCAAGAGCAACACCAGCGCCGCGACGACGGCGCCGGAGATCAGATCTGCGAGCAGGAGCGTGCTGTCCGGGCCGTAGTCGAAATCGAGGGTTCTGCAGCTTCGGTCGAGCGGCCAACCGTTCGCGTACCCCTGGATCGGGATCGGCGCGCCCAGGGAGTGCCCGTCGCAGGTTGCGCGCCAGCCGCTGTCGTAGCTCTCCCCGAGCACCAGCCACGACGGGCCGCGAGTGACGACCGGCGGTTCGGGGGCCGGCGAGCGTAGTGCCAGCAGGTCGACGAGCAGCGGACCGGCCTGACCTCGTAGCACCACCTGCCCCGCGGGCAGGTGGACCGCGCGTTCACACGAGCTCGCGCGTAGCGGGCCACCGCTGTCAAGCTGCTGGATCGTCCCCCGGGCGGTGAGCCTGATCTCTGCGCCCGCGACTCGTAGCAGCGGTCCGTCGCACCCGCTGCGCAGCGGGCCGCGGCGCGGGATCCGGACCGACCCAAGGCCGGCGATCCCGGCGATCCGACCGATCCCGACCGCACGGCGCCGGCGGTCGAACGCGCTCGTGCCGCGCGGGAAGGCGGCGGCGAGGATGTCCAGCCGGAAGCTGCGCGACCGGATCGTCCGCGGCAGTGTCACCGTGCCGTCCGCCTCCACCGGCAGCGCCGCCGTCACGCCGCCGTCGTATTCCAGGCGCACAAGCGTCGGCCGCCGCACGATCTCGGCGGACGCGGCGAGGCGGAGGCGGCCGGCCGTGAGCTGCCGGGTCGAGCGCACGGATATCCACGCCCGATGACCAGGCAGCCACTCTCCGATCCATCCCGTGCCGCCGAACGCGGACGAGGCGCGGTACCGGGGCTCGCCCTCGAAACGTCCCGAGGATTCGAAGCTGTCAGGGCCGCGGTATCCGGCCAGCCGGTCGAACGCGGAGTCGGGGGCGGTTGAGGATGCGCTCACCCAGGCGTCCGCGCGCCACGAGCGCGCGGCGGGGATCTGGAAGCTGCGCGCCAGCACGGTCTCCGCGTCGCCGGGTTCGTGCACATCCCCGATCTCGGGATCGGGCTCGATCGGCTGGCGCTCGAACGGATCGTCGCCGGTGGTGCGCTGGAACAGGAAGGTGAGCGAGTCGGCGCGGAGATCCACCCCGTCCAGTGCGTGCGTTTCCAGCACCGGCGGGCGCAGGGTCTCGCTCGGGTGGACGCCCGGGATCCTCAGCTCGACGATGCCCCCGCCCCCACCCGCCGCCACCCGCGGATGGGTGACGCCGTCGAGGTTGACCTGCAGCATCGAGACGTGGCGGAGGTGCAGGACGAGATGGTTGAACCCCGGGTGGATGCGAAAGTAACGCCCGTTGACAGTGACCGCGGGAACGGTGGCGCGTGGGCTGTCGTAGGGCATCAAGTCCACGTAGGACACGGTCCGCGGCCGTGAGAAGCCGACCTGGAGATAGCGCCGAGAGGCGTCGAGGTGCCGGTCGGCGAGCCACTCGGTCGACAGATTGCCGTCGATCGCCGCGAACGGCCGGTGCTCGGGGAACTGGGGGAACCCGGGGGAGTACGGGGCACGGACGAAGCTGACGCCCCCGCCGAGCTGCTCGACCGTCTGGGCGTCGGTGCCCTGCGCCGGAAAGGGGTCGAGTACCGCCGAGTCGACCGAGATCGGATCTGAGGGACCGAACACCGGCCCCGTGTTCTGGAACAGGCTCGAGGTGATCAGCACCTGCCTGCGATTGGAGTCGGAGATCACGAAGTTGGCGCCCGAGCGCGCGGCCGAGCGGATCTGTCCAGGCGAGAGGTCGGCCGCGTAGAGCAGCGCGCGGCCGGGGTGGAGTGCGCCGAGCGCGGCCATGTCGATTACGCCGCCCCCGTCACCGTCAAGAATCGTCGGCTCCGCGCGTGGCACGACGCGCACCATCCCGCCGGTCGCGACGGTGTAGCTGCGGACCTCGGGGAGCTTGACAGCGGGTGCGAGTGTTCCTGGCGTCGGCTCGACGGTGCGCTCGGGCCCGTACGAGCGGGTCGGGACCGCGAGTCCCTGCGTCGCGAGCGCGCGTGCCGCATCCGCGGGCGACAGCGCCCCGCTCTGGGCCAGATCGTCGTCCGAGCCGGAGATCACCTGCTCGACGCCGAGCAGATCGAGCAGGGGGCGTAGCTCCCCAGGATACCCCCGCTGCTGCGTGATCAGTGCGTCGACCCCCCACTGCAGGCTGACCGAGCGGAAGTTGGCGAACGGGGTGATCGATCTGACCGCGACCGGCCGTGAGGTCAGCGCCGGCAGGATCGGGTCAACCGTGTCACCCCAGTTGTAGTACGCGAACAGCTGCCCGGGCAGAACCATCGCGCGATCGCCGGCCGGCAGGGTCTGGTCGAGGCTGCGTGCAGCCGCCTGCCAGGCCTTCGGGACTCCATGTGGCAATGCCAGCTGCCCGTCCAGGGCTTGGCCGCGGATCAGTGGCCAAGCGGCGAGCGCAAGCAGTCCCACCCCCGTGGCGAGCGCGGCGGTCGCCCCCATACGCCGCGAGTGCAGTCGCCCCGCGAGCGCGGCCGCTCCGATCCCGCCCAGGCAGGCGAGTCCGAGCGCGACCAGCGGGCCGGCCTTGTAGGTCGTGCGCAGGAACTGGACAATGCTGAAGTGGTAGTAGGTGAAGTCGAGCCCGTGGCGGAGCAGCGTCCCGTTCGGAAAGCCGGCGCTCATCAGCACCAGCCCAACGAGGACCATCGTGAGCAGGAAGGGCGCGTAGCGACGGCGCAGGGTCCATGTCAGTCCGGCGAGCGCGAGGCCCGGGATCAGCAGCGACGCTGCCACTACCAGCGGCTGGTAGAGCATGACGGCGCCGTCGGAGACGTACGGGCGCGCTGCGCCGGTGAAGCTCTGGCCGAAGTAGCTCGTCCATAGCCCCATCAGGCGCAGGCTCTCCGTGAGGCTGGTCGTGTTCCAGATCGAGCCGGGCTGCTCGGTGAACTGGAGGAAGTTCGGTCCGTGGACCGCGGCGATGGCCACGCCGGCCACCCACCACAGCGACGCCAGCGCCGTGAGCGGCACCAGTCGCGCCAGGAACGGCCCAACCGCACCACCGCCGACACCGCCGAGCAGCCGCTCGTACCCGATCAGCAGCACCGGGCCGAGCAGCACGAACGCCAGGACCGCGACGTTGACGCCGCCCCCGGCGGCCGTCACGAACAGCGCGAACAGCGCCGGCCAGCGCCAACCACGCGGATCGCGCAGCCCCTCATGGACCGCTACCAGCATCCACGGCAGCAGCATGTAACTGAGCAGCGCGATCGACGTCCGGTCGACGTAGGTGACCACGTACGGGTTGACGATGAACATCGCCGCAGCGGTGACGTGCGCGATCCCTCGCTCGCGCGAGTAGAGCACGTCGATCAGCCGCACGACCCCCCAAGCGCCAAGCGCGAACAGGGCACCCAGCCAGAGTCGTTGCACGACCCACGTCGGCAGTCCGGCCGCGTGCCCGAGCGCATAGAACGGCGCCATCGGGAACAGGTAGCCGCTGTACTGCCCGCTGAACACGGCGCCGAGCGAGCCGCTCGGGTTCCACGCCGACACGACGTCAGAGAGAAACCGCGAGCTGGACACATAGAGGTTGATCTTCGTGTCGGCGACGACAACGCCGGGTCGCTGAACGAACGCGAGAACGAACGAGGCAAGAGCGAGCGCGAGGGGCGTCCCCCGCTGCGCCCAGTGGCGCCTCATCGCAGCGCGTCCCGCAACTCGGCGATCAGGTCTCGCTCGCGGCGCATCACGAGCGCGATGTAGACGCCGCAGAACAGGACCGCCTCGGCCAGCGCCTGCCAGACGCTGCGGTAGCCACCCCACAAACCGGCCCGCACGGCACCAACCGCCGCGATCGCGATCACAAGTGGCAGCAGTGCAGGAGTCAACAGCGCCCACGCCCGCACGCCGGGCAGCAGGCGCCGAACGTAACGCCAGCGGACGCCTACGGCGATCGTGACCGCGGCCAGCCGGCCGGCGAGAAAGCCGTCAGAGCCGTCAACAATCAGGCCCGGGACGGCGAGCGCGAGGAACGCGGCGGCGCCGACCAGGGCCTCGACGGCGGGTGGTCCCGTCTGTCCGCGGGCACGGTAGAACGAGAACCAATTGAAGCCGAGCTGCCCGATCGCGCCGGCCACCGCAAGGCCCTGTAAGAGCACGATCGCGGGATGCCAGCGCGGACCGAGCACGAACCGGACCAGATCGGGGGCGAACAGCACCACGCCCGCCGAGAACGGCAGCACCCACGCCAGCGTCGCCCGGTTGGATTTGACGAACAGTTCCTCTTGTGCGTCCGGCCGGTCCTGGATCGCGCAGATGGCGGGGTAAATGCTGGCGGTGACGATCTGGTCGGCGCGGTCGACGTATCGGGTCAGGGTCACCGCGAGCGTGATGAAGCCCGCCGCCGCGAGCCCACCCTCGAGCTTGAACGCGAGCTGCTGGCCCTGGGCGACCATGAGCGCGCCGAGAGTCGCGACCATGACCGGCCCAGAGAAGCGCAGGTACCGCTGCGCGGCGGCGCGGTCGTATCGCAACCGCAGCCGGTAAGGGCTGAGAGCGAGGCCGACCGCGATCGCAGCGAAGTACCCCGCGACCTGCCCGATCACAATGCTCCACACGCCGAGCGTGGTCGCCGCGGCCAGCGGCAGCGTGACGACGAGTCCGACCAGCAGCTGGATCGCCTGTAGCGAGCGCTGGCGGGCGTACTGCATCCGCCTGAAGAAGACCCAGATCGGGGCCTGGAGTGCGAACGTGAGCGGCAGGTACGCCAGCGCCAGCGTGAGCGCCGTCAGGCGGGAATCCCGGTACACGGCAGCCACTGCCGGCGCGAGCGCGCAGATGATCGCGGTGAAGACCGCCCCGACCACCAGCTCGAGCGTGAACGCCCGCTGGAACTCGGCCTCCTGGTCGAGCTCATCCTGCTGCACGAACGCCTCGTCTATCCCGACCCGCTTGAGCGCGACGATCGACACGACGAACGTCGACACGATGCCGTAGAGCCCGATCTCGCTTGGTCCCAGCAAGCGCGTGACGATGAGCCCCTGAATGAGCACGAGGGCGTCGATCACGACCAGGAATCCGCCGGTGATCAGGACCCCTCGCAGCGTGCGCCGCCGCAGCTCGGAGCGCGGGAAGGAGAACCGGTCGCTCATCGCTCGGCGGTCGCTCATCGCTCGGCGGTCGCTCATCGCTCGGCGGTCGCTCATCCGTCGGCGGTGGCTCATCCGTCGGCGGTCGCCAGCTCCCGCGGGGGCGCGGGCGGAGAGCGCCGGTACTTCAGGCGCAGCAGCGGTCGCTCGAGGAGGTAGTAGCTGGTGGCAGCGCAGGCGATCACGATCACCGCGCTGAGCAAGGTCAAGGACAGGAACGGGAAGCTCTGGAACAGGCCGGCGCCGTGGAAGCGGCACCTGGTGACGATGTCCGTCCCCGACGGCTGGCACACCCATTCGAGCAGCGGTGACTGCCACAGATAGATGCCGTACGAGATCAGCCCGAGCCATGCGAGACGGCGGTCGGCCAGGATGCTGCGGACCCGCCCGCCGCCGTCGGCGCCGAAGACCGCAGGCACGACCAGCGCGGCGCCGACGACGGTGTAGAGAATGTGCTGTGCCAGATCCTCGCCAGGGGTGAAAATCAGTGCCTCGTGACCGAAGAGATCGATCTGGTGGGGTCCCGTCACGAGCTTCGAGACGGCCCAGAAGGCGGCCGCCGCCACGGCCCACGGGAGCACGGGCCGGCGCGTGACGATTCGCATCGCGGGCCACGGCCTGATCGTCGCCTGCGAGGCAACGCTGAGAACCGCGAGCGCCATACCGGCCGCGAACCAGTCGATCTGCGTCGGCAGCGCGAACAGCATCGGGCTGATCGGTGCGTGGACGGTCAGCCAGTAGCGGTACCAGACCGCGGCGACCGAGATCACCGCCAACAGCACGAGCTCGGCCTGCACCTGCCGGCGCAGGCCGGCCCGCCGCAGGCAGCGCGCCAGCGCGACCGCGTAGACCGGCAGGAACGCGTAGAAAGTGATCTCTACGCAGAGCGTCCATGCGGGCCCGATCCCCTTCAGGATCGTGCCGTCGTTGTAGACCTGCAGGAACCCGTAGTAGATCCACCAGTGATTCGTGAACACGCCCGGGAGGCCCGGGAAGATCGCGAGCACCGTGAGCGCGAGCCAGTAGGCGGGCACGATCCGCAGCAGCCGGCGGCGGGCGTAGTCGCGGACGCGTGTCGCGGGCGCGCTCAGCAGACGATGGGCGGCAAACGGGCGGTAGAGCAGGAAGCCCGAGATCACGAAGAAGACCGTCACGCCGACGTTGAGGCGGCCCACGTACGCCCCGTAGGTCGGGTTGGTGATCGCCGAGGTTGCGAACCCGGTGTGGGTGAGGAGCACGCTGATCGCCGCGATCGCGCGTAGCGAATCGACGAGCGCGAACCGCGGATGCCCCGGCGGCGGCGCGACCACCGGCTGAGCGACCACCAGCGGCGCGACCACCGGCTGGGCGGATCCCTCCGTCATCGTGGGGGGATCGTAGGGACGAGCACCTCGTAGTAGCCGAAGGTGGCGTAGCGGTGGAAGTTGGCCGCCAGGTAACGGTCGAGGATGTGGACGCCGCTCGAGCGACCGGCGCCGCCCGGCTCGGGCGAGTCCGCCGTCGGATCGAGCCAGCGCACCACGAGGCGTGTGTGGCTGCGCCGTAGCGAACGGATGATCTCGCGCTGGACCGGCGCCGTGGTCACGACTCCGGGCTGCATCACGTCGTAGCGCGTCGGGTTCGGGTGTCCGAGGATGATGTAAAGCAGTGGATCGCCGACGCGGACGAGATCAAAGCGGGGGTTTGCGACGAAGATCGGCGCGCCCGGTGCGGTGAGCGAGTTGACGGTCGCGATCAGCTCGCGCAGCGCGCGGGCGTCGGCAGGGGAGGTCTGCACGCCGTCGCCGGCCGGGCCCGGCACGGCGGCCGACGCGGGCGGGTGAAGCGCCTGCCCCGCCCGTCGCTCCAGACCATTGATTGCGATCAGCGCGAGGCCGACGAGCAGCGCGAACCGAACTGCGAGTCGCCGCTCGACCGCCGCGGCGCCGGCGAGCATCACTGCCAGCACCGCCGACAGCGGCAGCAGATGGAACTCGTCGGTGCGGCCGAGCAGGTAGCCGACGCCGACGACCGCCAAGGGCGCGAGGGCGAGGGTGCCGCGTCCCGTCCGTCTTTCGCTCACGGCCGCGATCAGCCACAACCCCGAGCCGAGGATCAGGATCAACGGGAAGTAGAACTCGATCAGCTTGCTTGGTCGGAGCGAGCCGTGGAAATCCAGCGGGAAGGGCAGGCGCTGGAGATGCTGGATCGCGAGAAACCCGATCGTGTCGTGCCACATCGCCGCGGGGTCGGCGGCGAAGAACGGGCCGAGCGAGACCGCGGCGAGGGTCGCCGCCGCGATCGCGGCGTGAACGCGGGATCCCGCGGGCACGGTCAGGATGACGCCGAGTGCGGCCGCCGCTCCGATCTCGATCCGAAAGAACACGGATAGACCGGCGAGCGCGCCGGCCAGGAGCGGCTTGCGCGGTGCCAGAAGCAGTGCGGCGAACGCGAGCCCGAGCGCGGGCGGATCTGGCCCCGGCCCTGTCGGCCATGCCATCGCGCCGGCCACGGCTACCCACGCGAGCAGGGCCAGCCGCTCCGGTGCCAGTCGCCGTGTCAGCCGGTAGCCGAGCAGCGAGACGGTCGCGTCGACGGCGACGCGCATGATCCGCCAGCTGAGCATCGACACGCCGAACACCTTGTCGAGGCCCGCGAGCACGAGCTCCTGGCCTGGGGGGTAGTTGGTCCAGAAGTCGCGGTAGGGCAACTCGCCGGCTGCGATGCGAGCGCCCGCCTGGAGCATCAGTCCCTCGTCGTTGGGCGAGATCGCCCGCAGCAGCGTAAAACCAGACAGGCCCGCCGCGAGTGCGAGCAGTGCTACCTGACGCCGACGTGAGGGCGCCCTCGCCGCGGCCTGCATGGCGCCCAGTCTAAGCCTGGATCGGTGGATCCAGGCTAAGTGGCCACGGCCCGGGACCACCAGGCCTGGACCGGCGCCCGGTGCCCGCGGTTAAGGTTGGCCGCTCGCTATGCGAAGGCGGCTCCGCCACAGCTCTGAGTCGAACTGAGACGGCTCGGTCTCGGCGACAAACTTCTCGAGCACGGCGATGAAGTGCCCCGGAGCCTCGAGTTGCGGCAGGTGTCCGACTCCCTCGAAGACCTCGAGGCGGCTGCCGGGAATCGCCGCGTGCGCGTCCTCGCCATGCTGGACGGGGATGATCGGGTCGCGCGCACCCCACGCGATCATGACGGGCATGCCCTCGGCGAGATAGAGCCGGTCGCCGGCGTACACGCGCTGGCCGTGGGTGCCGACGACCCCGTGGAGCGTGGCGAGGAAGGCGGCTCGGCGGTCGCGATCGACGAGCGATGCGTAGCCACGCGCGACCTCTGCGACGTCCGCTGTCGGCCGCAGCCCGGCAAACCCGAGGACGCGTGCGACCTTGCTCCCAACCGTGCTCCCCAGCGCGGCGGTCGCGGCGATGAACAGGTCCGCTCCCGGTAGCGCTGCCGCGCGCAGGACCGGGCTCACCTCGGGCCCGAGTCCGCCGCTGGAGACGAGCACGAGGCGCTCGGTCGCTTCGGGGAACTGATAGGCGAACTGCATCGCGATCCCGCCGCCGAGTGAGTGCCCGACGAGCGTGGCGCGCTCGTGCCCGAGCGCGAGCAGCAGATCGCGTAGTCCCGACGCGAACGCGCCGAGCGAGTAGTCACCGGCGCCGGGCGCCGACCCGCCGTGCCCGGGCAGGTCTGGCGCGATCACCGTGTAGTGCTGCGCCAGCGGCTCGACCACCTCCTGCCAGTTCCGCAAGGTACCGGCCATCCCGTGGATCAGCAGGAGCACCGGGCCGCTGCCCTCCTTTACGTAGCTCACGCAGCGGCCGTGGAGGATGATCCTCCTGGGCTCGATCGTGGTCAAGACGACACCTGGACTGTGGCCTCTGTAACGAGCATCGACTCATTCTCCGAGCGCGCCGGGTCGTGGTCATCGGGGATCTGCCGCGCCGGACTTCGGAAGAGTACGGATCGGGGGCGCCGTTCACGGCCGGCGCTCGATCAGCCCGGTCCTGGGCTCTTGCGGGCACCGTTTGCTTGGATATGTTGCGGTGGGCGTCCCGATCCTTCCCGAGCGCATCGCCGGTGCGGACGGGCTGCTTCTGCGCCGGTGGCTGCCCGAGGACGCCGAGATCTTGTCGGCGGCGGTTGCCGAGAGCGTTTCTCACCTGCGGCCCTGGATGAGCTGGGCTGTAGACGAGCCGCTGACAATCGAGCAGCGCCGGTCGATGCTTGCCGCGTTCGGACGTGAGTGGTCGGGCGGCGGGGACGTCGTGCTCGGCGCGTTCGTCGAGGACCGCGTGGTCGGGGGTTGCGGGCTGCATCGGCGGATTGCGCCCGACGGGCTCGAGCTGGGCTACTGGATCCACCCGCGGTTCACGAGGCAAGGCCTGGCCACGGCTGTCGCGCGGCTGTTGACCGACGCCGCGCTGTCGCTGGTGAACATCACGCACGTCGAGATCCATCACGACAAGGCCAACGTCGCGAGCGCGGGCGTGCCCAGGAAGCTGGGCTTCTGGCTCGTCGCCGAGCTTCCGGACGAGACCGAGGCCCCCGCCGAGGTCGGGATCGAGTGCCGGTGGCGCATGGACCGCGAGCGGTGGGCGGTGAGTCGGGTGGTCTGAGTCTCCGCCCTCACCGATCCCGGGAACCTCGTAGGCGTTCATCTTGCGGACCGTTGACGGGATCACCGTCTGGTGAATCTCGGCGGGATTGCCGAAGCGGCCGGCGTTGTGCTCGAACAACGTGGTCGGGCTCGCGCTGACGAGCGCCACTGTTGCGGCAGCCCCCGTCGCGACCATCGCTGCCAGCAGGGCGGCCGGAACGAGCGCGATGCTCCGCGTCGCGAACGGTAGCCGTACGCGGCGCCGAACCCGGCGCGGGCGTTCGATCGCTCTGCGCAGGGCGGCGCGGGCATCATGCGTCGACGCTGGTGCTCGCAACCCGCGGCTCGGGACCTGGTCGAGTAACGCGACTGTGGGTCGCGTTACTCGACCAGGTGCCTGACTCCGACCCTCGCTCGGCGCTGATCACGCCCTCGCGATCGTGGTTCACGCCCCCACACACCCGCCAACCGTTGTCAAATCCTGCTAACGGGGTTGCACTACCGGCGGCGGAACGCGGCGCTCAGCGCGGTGGTGCTGTGGGCCCACATGTTGTCGGCGGCATTGATCGTGACTCCCGGGGGGACGATCTGGTCGATACGGTCGAGCACATCGTCTGACAGGTGGATCCCGTCGGCGGCGAGGTAGGTGTCCAGGTGCTCCATGGTGCGCGGGCCGATGATCGCGGAGGTGACCGCGGGGTGGCGGGTGACGAACGCGATCGCCATCTGGATCAGGGTGAGCCCGGCTTCGTCGGCAAGTGCGCCGAGTGCGTCGGCGGCGTCGAGCTTGGTCGCGTTGGCCGGATTGGCTGAGTCATAGACCCCGGGGAAGCGCTGGGCGCGGGCGGCTGAGCCAGGTCCGCTGACCTCCGCGCCCTTGCGGTACTTGCCCGATAGCCAGCCGCCGGCGAGTGGGCTGTAGCTCAACACGCCCATGCCGTGGCGCAGGCAGGTCGGCAGTGCGTCGTACTCGATCGCGCGGGTCAGGAGGGAGTAGGGGGGCTGCTCGGTGCGGAACCGTCCGTGGCCGCGGCGTTCGGCGGTCCACTGGGCCTCGACGATCTGAGAGGCGGGCAGCTTCGACGCGCCGAACGAGCGGATCTTGCCCGCACGCACCAGGTCAGAGAGTGCGCCGAGGGTCTCGTCGATGTCGGTGTTCGGATCGGGAACGTGTAGCTGGTAGAGGTCAATCCAGTCGGTCTGCAGCCGCTTCAGCGAGCCTTCGACCGCCTCGGTGATCCACCGCCGGGAAGCGCCGCGGTGGTTGGGGCTCTCGTCGAACGGCAGCCCCACCTTGGTCGCGAGCACGACGTGTTCGCGCCGCCCGTCGGCGAGCGCCTTGCCGACGATCAGCTCTGACTCGCCGGCGGAATACGCGTCGGCGGTGTCGATGAAGTTGATCCCGGCATCAAGCGCCCGGTGGATGATGCGGATCGCGTCGTCGTGGTCGGGGTTGCCGGCAGCGCCGAACATCATCGCGCCCAGGCACAGCTGGCTGACCGAGACGCCGGTGCGTCCCAGGGTTCGGTAGTTCATGGAGAGCTCCTTGTGTGGCCGCGAGCGCGTCGGTCAGGTAGAGTCCGTCGTGAAGCGGATAGCTTGTCCGCTTCACTGTAACGGATAACCTATCCACTTAGCAAGTCTGTGTCCGAACAAGCCACCAGATCAACCGTCAGACGTGCCGACGCCGAGCGTAACCGCGACAAGATCCTCGCCGCCGCCCGCGCCGCATTTGCCGACACCGACGCGCTGGTCTCGATGGCCGAGATCTCGCGCCGCGCGGGAGTCGGCATGGCGACCCTGTACCGCAACTTCCCGAGCCGGCAAGAACTACTCGAGGCTCTCTACACCGACGAGGTCAACGCGGTCTGCGAAGCTACCGAGACCGTCGCGGGTCAGACGCCAGGAGCGGCATTTACGGCCTGGCTGCACCGGTTCTTCGCGTTCTACATCAGCAAACGCCACGTCGGCGACGAGCTGCTCAGACAATCCGACGCCAGCAAGCCCTTCTTGAACGAAGGCCGCAGTCGCGTGCTCGCCTCGGGTCGGCCGCTGCTCCTGGCTGCCCAACGTTCGCGTGATGTCCGCGGCGAGCTGACGCTCGAGCAGATCCTTGACATGGTCATCGCGATCGCCAAGATCGAAGGCGACGCCTGTTACCTTCAGCCGATCCTGGAGGCCGCGCTCGACGGGCTACGCCCGCCAAACAACGGCGAGCCCACATAGCGGAACGGGCGCCCAAAGAACAGGAGTTGACCGGGTCAACGCCGAGGGAGGTGAGCGGATGGGCTGCTACGTGTTGGATTTCGAGGAGATCGACCAGACACAGGCTGCGGCCGTTGGTGGCAAGGGCGCGCTCCTCGGGGAGCTTTCGCGGATCGAAGGCATCTGTGTGCCGGCCGGTTTCTGCGTGACGACGGACGCCTTTCGTCGGATCTTGGTGGAAGCACCGTCGATTGACGATAGCCTTGCCCGGCTGGCGCGCCTGAATCCGGAGGACCGGGAGGCGATACGCGTGTTCAGCGCGGAGGCCCGCCGGGCCTTCGAAGGGATCGCCATCCCTGAGGATCTGGCGTCGGCGATCACCCTTCCGCTCGCCCGGCTCGGCGAGCAAGCTGCCTACGCTGTCCGATCCAGCGCGACGGCGGAAGACATGCCGACGGCCTCCTTCGCGGGCCAGTACGACACCTACTTGAACGCCGTAGGCCCGGCGGCGATCCTTCAGCATGTCAGACAGTGCTGGGCCTCGCTCTTCACCGAGCGGGCCGTGAGCTACCGCCTGCAGAACGGCTTCGACCACCGGAAGGTCCTCATGGCCGTAGTCGTGCAGCAGATGGTGTTCCCGCACGCGGCCGGCGTCCTGTTCACGGCCGACCCCGTCACCTCCAATCGGAAGGTCACCACCGTCGAGGCCGGCTTCGGCCTCGGCGAGGCCCTGGTATCCGGCCTCGTGAATGCGGACGTCTACAAGGTGCGTCACGGCGTGCTCGTCGCCAAGGCGCTCGCCACCAAGCGGCTTGCCATCCACGCCTCGCCGGCAGGCGGGACCGAGGAACGGGCGATCGAGTCGGAGAGGCAGGAGCAGCCGGTTTTGACCGATGCGCAGGTAGTGCGGCTCGCGCGGCTCGGCCGGCGGATTGAAGCGCACTTCGGCCGTCCCCAGGACATCGAATGGTGCCTGGTCGGCGATCGGTTCCAGATCGTCCAGAGCCGGCCGATCACGACGCTGTTCCCGATCCCCGCGGCCTGCGACCGAGAGAACCACGTCTACGTCTCCGTCGGTCACCAGCAGATGATGACCGACGCGATGAAGCCTTTGGGGCTCTCTTTCTGGCAGCTGACGACCCCGCGGCCCATGTCCGAGGCCGGCGGGAGACTGTTCGTCGACGTCACCCAGGAACTGGCTTCGCCGGCGAGCCGCCGCCTGGAGGCCCTGGGGAGATCCGATCCGCTGATCGGGGACGCTCTGCAGACCATCCGTGAACGCGGCGACTTCATCCGGTCGCTCCCGGATGCGGATACCGCCGCCCCGGGTGCGGCGCCGGGAGGCGGCCCGCGCGACCCGGGCGGGGCGCCGGGTGGCGGCCCGCCCGCCCCGATCGAGACCGATCCGACCATCGTGACCGAGCTGATCGGGCGCAACCAGGCCTCCATCGCCAGGTTGAAGCGCGACATCCGGACGAAGTCCGGGTCGGCGCTGCTCGACTTCATCCTGGCCGACATCCAGGAGCTGAAGCGGATCCTGTTCGACCCGCGAAGCTTTCAGGTGTTCACGGCGGCGATGGAGGCCACCTGGTGGCTCAACGAGCAGCTGCAGATGTGGCTGGGCGAAACGAACGCCGCCGACACGCTCACGCAGTCCGTCCCGCACAACGTCACGTCTGAGATGGGGCTGGCGCTCCTGGACCTCGCGGACGTGATCCGCCCCCATCCGAACGTGGTGGCCTTTCTGGAGCAGGTCGAGGACGAGGGCTTCCTGGACGAGCTGCCGGCGCTCGCCGGCGGCCGGGAAGCGCGAGACGCCATCCAGGCCTACCTCGACAAGTACGGCATGCGCTGCGCGGGCGAGATCGACATCACCAGGCCACGTTGGAGCGAGCGCCCCACCACGCTTGTGCCCATGATCCTCGGCAACATCAACAACTTCGAGCCGGGCGCCGGCGAGCGGCGCTTCGCGCAAGGGCGGCACGAAGCCTGGAAGAAGGAACAGGAATTGCTGGAGCGCTTGCGCGCCTTGCCAGATGGGGAGCGGAAGGCCGAAGAGGTCAAGCGCAAGATCGACCGGGTCCGGACCTTCATCGGGTACCGGGAGTATCCGAAGTACGGCATGGTCAGCCGCTACTTCGTTTACAAGCAAGCACTGTTGGAAGAAGCCGAGCGCCTCGTGCAGGCCGACGTGCTTGGTGAGAAGGAAGACATCTTCTACCTCACGGTTCAGGAGCTTCACGACGTCGTGCGCACCCAACGCGTGGATGAGCAACTCATACGCCGGCGCAAGGACGAGTTCAGGTCCTACGAAGCACTCACGCCGCCCCGGGTCCTCACCTCGGATGGCGAGGTCATCGCCGGGGCGTACCGACGCGACGGTTTGCCGGCCGGTGTGCTGGTCGGCTTACCGGTTTCCGCCGGGACCGTCGAGGGACGGGCCCGCGTCATCCTGGATGTAGCGCAGGCCGATCTCGAAGCCGGCGACATCCTGGTCACCGCCTACACCGACCCCAGCTGGACGCCCCTGTTCGTCGCGGTCAAGGGCCTGGTGACGGAGGTGGGGGGCCTGATGACCCATGGCGCGGTGGTCGCACGCGAGTACGGCTTGCCGGCCGTCGTCGGGGTGGAGCACGCTACCCAGCTCATCCGGGATGGGCAGCGGATCCGCGTGCACGGAACCGACGGGTACGTCGAGATCCTGCCCTAGCCCGGGCCACAGCCCGACAGCCTCAGCGGTCGTTCCAGCCGGCGCCGGTCGCTACGTACTCCTCAACCCGTGCCTGCAGCAGCGCCTTCAGAAGCTCGGTCGGTAGCTCGCGATCGTAGGGAAGCTTGATGAACCCTTGACCGGCCTCATAGCCGGCGGTCTCAACCGCGGCCTTCTGGGTGGCGAAGAACGGTGGCGGGAACCGCAGCGAGCAGTGGTGCTTGAAGTTCTGAAGCATCCACAGGCTCGTGTTCTCGCCTCGGACGTACACCGGCAGGTTCCACTTCAGTTTCTCGCGCGCCTCCGGGTCGGCATCGCGGCTCAGCTCCCTGAGCGCCTCGAGGTGCGGCCGCTGGACATCGTTGAGTTGCGCGAAGAAATCATCGACGCTAGACCGCTTGGGCATCGGCATGGCATCAGCGTACCCCGCGGCAGAGGCGGCCGAGCTGCGGGAACCACTCCAGCTTAGAATTCGGAGGAGGCGCTCCAGCCCGCGTGAAGAAGAGAGTTGCTCAGATGGGTGCGACATCCGTAGTTGCAACGGGCATGGGTTTTCCAGAGTCGACGCGCTGGCGCGACGGCCTCGTCTGGTTGTGCAATTGGGGCGCGGGCGAGGTGCTGGCGGTAGGCGCCGACGGCGCGAGCGAGGTTATGGCTCGTGTCCCGCGGCAAACGCTTCCGTTCAGCATCGACTGGCTGCCTGACGGGCGGTTGCTCGTGATCGACGGTCCGCGGGGACGGCTTCTGTGCCAACAGCCAGATGGATCACTCGATGCTGTCGCCGATCTCACCGGCTTCGGCCCCGCCCCGTTCAACGAGCTCGTCGTTGACGCCACCGGGAACGCGTACGTGAACGGCGGCCCCGGAATAGTCGTCTGCGTCCTGCCGGACGGTACCGCGCACCAGGTGGCCACCGGCCTGAAGTGGGCGAACGGCATGGCGCTGATCGACGACGGACGCACGCTCTTGGTCGCCGACTCGCACGCCCAACAGCTCATCGCCTTCGACGTGCAAGACGATGCGCCGCTCGCCGGCTTTCGTGTCTGGTCTGATCTGGAGTACGCCCCCGACGGTATCTGCGCGGACGCAGACGGCGCGATCTGGGTCGCGACAGTTCCTGGTCGGTGTTGTATGCGCGTGCGAGAGGGCGGCGAGGTCCTCAACACAGTCTCCGCAGACCGGGGTTGCTTCGCCTGCATGCTTGGCGGCGAAGACGGACGCACGCTGTTCATCGGGGCCGCAGAGTGGCGGGGGATGGACGCAGCTATGAACGAGGGACCCGGCATGACCGGCCAGTTGCTCGCGGCGCCCGGACAACCTGCACCACATGCGGGTCGCCCATGATCCGAGCGTCTAGGTTGGGTCGGTCACGGGTCGTAATGGACCGAGTGGAACCCCCAAACGTGGATCAGCCAGTGCGGGACAAACTCGTCGAGCAGCCGTTCTAACTCCGTCCATGCGACATCGTCGACCACCCACCATGACGCGAGCGCGTCGCTGCCGGGCGGGCACCTCTCGTCGGGCGGGTCGATGTACACGCACCCCAGCAGGTTGATCTCGCGTTCGTCGAGCACCGCGTAGTTGAACGTTTCGCGAGCTGCGATCTCAGCCTCGTGCCGGGCGAGGTCTCGCCTATCGTCCTCGTAGCTCATGGTGGCCGGCGGCCACCCCCACGCCTGGCCGTAGCGTGCCCATAATCGCTCACGCGAACCCATCACAGCCCGGTAGTCGATGTCGACGTCTGCTTCCCGTATGGGACGGAGATGATGACTCGTGCGCAGCTCGACACGCCCGGGCGGGATAAAGCCGTCGCGAAGCCAGCCCATAGCCGGACAATAAAGCCAGCGCAGCGTTTCGCGGGGAGGGTGTGTGCGAAAGCGAACTCCAGGTTCGCAAAGGAACACACCCTCCGCGGTCCACCGCCCGACAACGCCATTCGCGGGCTGGTTGGCCGCGCCTCGACCGCGCAGCGTCGCGCCGCGCGGTGACCCGACTCCACGGTCGCGCTTCTCGGCCAACATCGGCCCGCGCGATGCTCATCACCGTTTGATGGGAAGGCGCGCGTCGGGCTGGCGCGAGCTTTCGAAGATTTCGACGGAGGTGATGAGTCCGTCGCGTAGCTGCCAGACCCAGAGGACGTGGGCCGTGTTGGTCTCTGTTCCTGACCGGGCGTCGGCTCGGCCGAATACGATCACAGATTGGTCGGCGGCCCGGAACGCGGTCGGCGTCAATTCCAGGCTCTTCCAGACCCGGCTGATGTCGCGCGTATAGGCGCGGAGCCCGTCGTAGCCTCGGTAGGGGGTCTGGCGGCCGGTCAGCTCGGTGGTGGACGCGTGGGGGCGCAGCACGACCTGTGGGTCGCAGAGCTCGAGCAAGGTGTCCAGATCGCGCCCGGCGAGCGCGGCGAACGCGCGCCGCACGAGGGCCACCGGGTCCTGATCGCGTGACCGGCTGTTTGCGGGTTCGGGGGCGGGCGGGACGATGAAAGTCGCCGCTGACAACGGCCGAGGACGCCCGAACAGATAGCCCTGCCCGAGATGGACTCCCAGCTCGCGCAGCAGCATGAGTGTTGCCTCATCTTCGATGCCCTCCGCGATCGTCGTCTGGTCAAATTCTCGGGCGATGCCGATGATCCCACGGACGAGACGCTCGTCGGTATCGCTGTGGGTGAGGTCGCGCACGAACTCGATGTCGATCTTGAGCAGCTGAGCCGGGATCTGTTTCAGGTAGCTCAGACTGGCGAACCCGGTGCCGAAGTCATCCAGAGCCAGCCGGCAACCCAGCGCGGTGACCTGCTCCGCGAACCGCCGGCCCGCGTCGAGCTGTTTCATCATCGCCGTCTCGGTTACCTCGACCACGAGCAGCGACGGGTCAGCCCCGGCTTCCGCGATCGCGGAAGCGAGCTCGCGTACGACGGCCGGGTCGCCGATCGATGCGCCGGAGAGGTTGAACTCGGTCGCCTCGCCTTGCGCGGCCAGGCCGACAGCCTGGCGGATGACCCAGCGGTCGATCTCGGGGATCAGCCCGTAGCGCTCGGCGATCGGTAGAAACTCG
>Ga0302324_100008723_pt1 | contig 21323 bp, 18 predicted proteins | sample Palsa_T0_1_FD_201949 | JGI IMG/M metagenome (GOLD analysis project Ga0302324, IMG submission 201949) | Peat permafrost microbial communities from Stordalen Mire near Abisko, Sweden - Palsa_T0_1 | ecosystem: Environmental > Terrestrial > Soil > Palsa > Peat permafrost | place: Sweden: Abisko...
CACCCGGCAGATCATCGCGGCGGATGAGAAATCCCTGCAGATCCTGCGCGATCAGTTCCGGCTCGGCTTCGCGATGCGCATCGACGTCGAGGCACAGCAGGCCGCCCTGGCACAGGCCGAGGCAACCCTGCCCCCGCTACAGCTGCAGTTCGAGCAGACACGCGACCTGATTCGCGCCCTGGCCGGCAACCTGCCGAACCAGGATGTACCCGAGACCTTCGAGCTCGATGCGCTGCAGCTGCCGCCGGAGCTGCCGCTGAGCCTGCCGGCCAGGATCATCGAACAACGGCCCGATGTCAGGGCCGCCGAGGCTCAACTGCACGCCGCGAACGCCCAGGTGGGGGTCGCGGTGGCCGCGATGCTGCCGCAATTCTCGATCACCGGCACGCTCGGCGGCAATGCCGACGAATTCGCCTGGATGTTTCGCCACGGCGGCCCATTCTGGACTCTGGTGGGCAACGTGACCCAGCCGATATTTCAAGGCGGCACACTGCTGCATAGAAAGCGCGCCGCTGACGACGCGCTGAAGCAGGCCGCCGCTCAGTATCAGGGCAGCGTCATCACCGCCTATCAGAACGTCGCCGACGCACTACACGCATCGTTGTCCGATGCCGATGCGCTGGCCACCAATGTCCGAGGAGAGAATGCGGCAAAAGTGACTTATGATCTCACCCGGCGGCAGATGGAAGTCGGCTACGTCAATTACCTGATGCTGCTGAATGCCGAGACGACTTACCAGCAAGCTCTGATACTGCGAATCCAGGCCCAGGCGATGCGTTACGGCGATACGGTCGCACTGTTCCAGGCGCTGGGCGGCGGCTGGTGGAATCGACCGCCGGAGGCAGCCAACTAACCGCGCGGCGCGCTACTATAGGCGCCATGCTGCAAACTGCCGATGTCAGTGCCATCGGGATCGGCAAGTCATTCGGCGGGTTCCGCGCGCTGCAGGACATCTCGATCACGATCCGCGCCGGCGAATTCCTGACGCTGCTCGGCCCATCGGGCTCCGGCAAGACCACTTTCCTGATGATCCTTGCCGGCTTCGAAGCCCCAAGCGAAGGCCGCCTGCTGCGCAATGGGGCCGACATCTCGACCCTGTCGGCGGAGGAGCGCGCCTTCGGCATGGTATTCCAGGGCTACGCACTGTTCCCGCACATGAACGTCGAACAGAACATTGCCTTTCCGCTGCAGGTGCGGCGGCTGCCGCTGGCGCAGATCAGGCAGCGCGTCGCCGAGATGATCCTGCGGGTGGGGCTGGTCGGCGAGGAGAAAAAACTTCCGGCGAAGCTCTCCGGCGGCCAGCAGCAGCGCGTCGCTCTGGCGCGCGCGCTGGTGTTCGAACCGGCGCTGCTGCTGCTCGATGAGCCGTTCTCGGCGCTCGACCGCAACCTGCGCGCGCTGATGCAGGACGAGGTCAAGCGCCTGCACCAGGAACTGGGCACGACCTTTGTATTTGTCACGCACGATCAGAGCGAGGCGCTGTCGTTATCATCGCGCGTGGCCATCTTCGACCGCGGCGAACTGCTGCAGCTCGGTGCGCCGCAGGAAGTGTATGAGCGGCCCGCCAACCGGTTCGTCGCCGAGTTTCTCGGCGACATCAACCTGCTGCCGTTGCGCCACGTGGGCCACGGCGCGATTGCTGCGAGCGGTCATTTCGAAGAATGCAGCCTCAGCGCCCCGGCGCGGCCTGATTGCGGTCTGGACGCCATCCTGGCGGTGCGGCCGGAGCATATGTCGCTGGCCGGGGCGCGACCCGGCGCCGGCAACGGCGTCGAGGCGTCGCTGGTCTCGGCCACCTATCTCGGGGCGGCAACGCGTCTGGCGCTGGCGACGCGCGGCGGTACGTCGCTCACCCTGACGTTGCCCACCGAGCGTGCCGCAGCGGCGATCGGGTCAGGCCCGCAGCTTTGGGTCACCTGGCCGATCGACAAGGGTTTCCTGCTCCCGAGTAGCGGCACATGAACCGGGCCTTCCAGCACGACTGCCTGGAACTGCTTGCCGCCAGGCTCGAGCGCGGCGAGATCAACCGGCGGCGCTTCATCGAGGTCGCCGCCATGGTGGTGGCCGGTGCACCGTTCGCCGTATCCACTGCGCGCGCCGGCGCGGCGGCCAGGACCCTGGTTTTCGTCAACTGGGGCGGCGATGCCAGCAGGTGCTACGACCAGGCCTATGGCCAGGCGTTCCTGAGGCAGACCGGCGTCACGGTCCGGCAGGACGGCTCCGGGCCGACTGAAGGCGCCATCACGGCGCAGTTCAAGAGCGGCAAGCCAACCTGGGACATCGTCGATGCCGACCCTTTTTCAGCCATCTCGCTCGGCAAACGCGGAATGATCGAGCCGATCGACTACGCCATCGTGGATCGGTCCCGGATGCGCACGGGATTCGGCTGGGACTACGCCGCGTCGACCTATTTCTTTTCCTACGTGATCGCCTACGACACATCAAGGTTCGGCGGCCGGGTGCCGTCCGGCATGGCGGATTTCTTCGATACCAGAAAATTTCCCGGCAAGCGCTCGATGTACAAATGGGGTGCCGGCATGTGGGAGGCGGCGCTGCTGGCGGACGGGGTGGCGCCCGACAAGCTCTACCCGCTGGACCTTGCGCGTGCGCACGCCAGGATCGGCGCCTTCAGGGAGCATGTGTCCTCCTATTGGGGCGGCGGCGCCGACAGCCAGCAGATCATGTTGAGCGGTGACGCGACGATGGCGCTGATCTGGTCGACCCGCGCCTCGGTGCTGGAAAAGGATTCCGGCGGCCAGCTCAGCTTCGTCTGGGACCAGGGCTTGATCTCCCCGGGCGCCATGGCGGTGATCCGGAATAATCCTGCCGGCAAGGACATCGCCATGAACTTCATCGCCAGCGCGCAGGATCCGCGCAAGCAGCTCATCGCCTTTGAATTGATCGGCCAGGGACCCGCCAACCCGGCGACCGACGCCCTGATCGCACCCGAGAAGCGGCGCATCAATCCGATGGACCCGGCTAACGCCGCCCGGCAGATCGCGCTCGACATGTCCTGGTATGCCGACAACTATGGCGCAGCGCTCGATGCCTACACCAGGATCATCTCGGCCTGAAGCGCCAAGCTTGCGGTCGCGAACACCGGCAGTCACCGGCTTGCTGCTGACCGCGCCGCTGCTGGCATTGCTGCTGCTCGCCTACGCGCTGCCGTTCCTCGGTGTGGTGCGCTGGAGTGTCACGCTGCCGCAACCCGGCTGGTCGCAATATATAAGGCTGGTCAGTGACCCGCTGGCGCTGTCGGTGCTCATCAGGACCTTCCGGATCTGCACGCTGGTCACCGTGAGCGCTACCGCTGCCGCCTACGCGCTGGCCTATGTGTGGGTACGCGGCACGCCGCTGCAACGGCGGCTGGCCGAGCTGTGCATACTGATACCCTTCTGGATCTCGGTACTCACGCGCGCCTTTGGCTGGCTGGCGCTGCTGTCGAGCCGCGGGCTGGTGAACACCTGGCTGCAGCAGCTGGGTATCCTGGCCGAGCCGCTCACGCTGGTGCGCAATGAGTTCGGTGTCATCGTCGGGATGACGCATTTTCTGATCCCTTTTGCCGTGTTTCCGATTGCCTCGGCCATGCGCGCCGTCGACGGCCGCGTGCTGCTGGCCGCGCGCGGCTTGGGAGCCTCGCCGCTGCGCGTTTTCTGGCGCATCTTCGTGCCCATGACGCTGCCCGGGATCATCGGCGCGGCGCTGATCGTGTTCGTGTTTGCACTGGGCTTTTTTATCACGCCGGCCATCCTCGGCGGCGGCCACAGCGTCATGGTGGCTGAACTGGTCTACCTGCACATGTTCCAAAGTCCGGATTGGGGACTGGGCGCCGCGATCAGCGTGATGCTGGTGGCCGTGGTCGGGGTGCTGATGGCGCTGCTGTGGCGTTTCGCCCGGCCGCCGGCCCTGCGAGCGTCGCGGTGAGGCGCGAGCGTCCCGGCCGCGCCGCCCTTGCCGCCGCGATCGTAGTGGCGATCTTTCTGCTGTTGCCGCTGCTGGCCGTGGTGCCGATCTCGTTTACACCGGCGCGCTTCCTGTCGATGCCCAGGGGCAGCTGGTCGCTGGTTCACTACCGCGAACTGATCGACAATCCGGATTGGGGCGCGAGCGTGCTGCTGAGCCTGCGCATTGGCGTACTCAGCAGCCTGTTGGCGACCGTGCTGGCCACTTTGTTTGCGCTCGGCATCTGGATGACCCGGCCGCGAATGGCGGCGCTGCTGGTCGGCTTCGTGCTGCTGCCGATGGTGGTACCGCCGATTGTGTCGGCGATGACGCTGTACTTCCTGCTTACCGGACTGTCGCAGCTGGCCCCGTTGCTGGGCTACGATACCTGGCCGGGCGTGGTGCTCGCACACGTGGTGATGATCGCCCCGTTTGCCGTGCTGCTGATCCTGGTGGCGCTCGCCGGGGTCGATCGGCGCATCGACCTGGCGGCGCGCGGCTGCGGCGCCACAGCAACGCAGCGCGCGTTGCGGGTCATTCTGCCGAACATCTGGTTCGGCGTGCTGATGGCGGCGCTGCTGAGCTTCGTGCTTTCCTGGGAGGAAATCGGCGTGACGCTGTTCATTACCAGCGTCAACGCCATCACGCTGCCGCGACTGATGTGGATGGGCGTGCACGACAACGTCGATCCGGCCATCGCGGCGGTCTCGGTGCTGCTGATCGCCATTACCACGTTAGCCCTCATCGGGCGCATGATGTTTCAGCGGGCCGATGCCTCGCCTTAGGATGCCGGATGTACCCCTGGATGTCGCATGGATGAGATATTTGGCCGCCGCGACCTGATCGCGCCGGCCCGGCTGAAGCAGCTGAGCGCCAAGTCCGACCTGCGCGGTGCGCTGCAGGTCGGCGCCTACCTGTGTGCCGTGGCGCTCTCGGGCAGCGCGCTGTGGCTATCGCGCGGCACCCTCTGGGTGGTGCCGGCGTTCATCGTCCAAGGCACGCTGCTCAACTTTCTCTACGCCGGCCAGCATGAATTCAGCCACTGGACGGTGTTTCGAACCCAGGGCCTGAACGAATTCTTCGGCCGCCTGTTCGGCTTCGTGCTGTTCTTTCCGCGCGATTTCGACCAGGTGCAGCACTTCGCACATCACCGCCATACGCAGGACTGGCAGCATGACGGGGAACTGGTGCGTGCGCGCTATCACCTCGGCTCCTATCTGCTGTGGGTGCTGGGCCCGACCTACTGGTATACGCGTTGGCGGCGGATCATCCGCTTCGCACTGGGCGTGGTCACCGAGCCGTACATACCGCCGGGCCGCAAGGCCGCTATCATTCGCGAGGCGCGCTGGCACCTGGCCGGTTACGGGCTGATCGCCGCGCTATCGGTCGCCTGCCGCAGCACGCTGGCGCTGCAGCTGTGGCTGCTGCCGATGCTGGTGATGAAGCCGGTGCATCAGCTGCAGAACACGATCGAGCATCTCGGCCTGCCGCATATCGATGCCATCACCCGCAATACACGTAGCACCCGCACCAACGCCGTGATGCGCTGGCTGGGCTGGAACATGCAGTATCACACCGCCCACCATGCCTTCCCCGGCGTGCCCTGCTACCGCCTGCCGGCGCTGCATCGGGAGATCTTTGTCTCCCGGGGCGTCACGCCGCCGACCATGTCGTACCTGGCGTTTCAATGGGCAGTGATCCGCGCCTTCAGCCAGGGTCGCACGGAAGCGGATTATCCTGACGACGCCATGTGGATCGGCGACGACACCGACCTGGCACCGGTCGGGCCGCGGATGCGTCCGTCGCCGAAGGCCTGAAGCTTGGCGCAGCTGCTGTGCTTCCAGTCACTGTGGGCGACCGAACTGCGCCGCCCCGGGCTGGCCGAAGCCCCGATCCCGGAGCGTTTCGACCGGGTCAAGCAGGCCGGTTACGACGGTCTGGCGATCGACCTGGGGGCGAGCGACCTGGCCGCGGCCCGCAGCTGCGTCGCCGAATACGCGCGCACCGGTCTCAAGGGGCTGGTGATCGCATTCCCGACCTCGGTCGAGGCGCTGCGACCCGCGCTGCATCTCGCCAAGGACATCGGAGCGCCGTTCGTGGTGGTGGTCGGCAAGGTAACGCCGCTGGCAGTGCTCGACATGATCCCGGTGGTGCGTGGCTGGCTGCGGGTGGCCGCCGACGAAGGGTTGCCGATCCAGTTCGAAACACACCGCAACTGCATCACCAATGATCTGTTCTCGACGCTGCTGCTTCTGGACGCGATTCCGGAAATGCGGTTGTGCGCCGACCTGTCACACTATGTGGTGGATCGCGAGATGATGCTGCCGCTGGCGCCGGACATGCAGGGCTACGTCTCGCGCATCCTTGAGCGCTCCGACTCCTTCCAGGGGCGCATCGCGACCCGCAGCCAGATCCAGGTGGCGATCGGATTCCCGCAGCATCGCGTCTGGCTCGAGACGTTCCTGGCATGGTGGCGCGAAGGCTTCAGCCGCTGGCAGGCGCGCGCGCCGGACCAGGACCTGCTGTTCCTGTGCGAGCTGGGGCCGCCGAACTACGCGATCACCGATGCCAACGGCGAGGAGCTTTCGGATCGATCGGAAGAGGCGTTGCAGCTGCGACGCCTGGCGTGCCAAATCTGGGACGACGTCACGCAGCGCGGCGCCTGAGCCGGTCCGCGATCAGTCAATGGCCACCCGTTAATGGCCGTCAGTGGCTCGCCGTCCGCGCCTGGAGCGACGCTCCTGGGTCCAGGCCGCGGCGGTATGGCGCGACAGCGCGTTCTGAAACAGCTCGCTTTCGGTGGCGCGCCTGGGACCGCTGCGCCGGTCGCTGAAGTGCTTGTATTTGCAGTGGCACGACTTGGACAGGGTGCAGCCTTGCAGCGGCAGGGTCGGCGCCTGGCTGGACAGAAAGCGCGTCTGCTTGAGCAGCTGCGCCGCCTTGCAGCACGAAGACGGACTGCTGATCGCCACCGCGTGCCACGGGTTGGTGACGCGAATGTGCTCGACCGCGGAGCCAGCACGCGTACCTTCGCGCTGGATCTTGTTCAGCTTCTGTCGTCGCCTGAACCAGGAAAACATGCTTGTTAGAGCCACTGATTTGCCTTCCGAGGTAATCGGTTTGAATACTTCCCGCGATGGAGCGCGCCCTGCCCGCCTAACTATACATCTGCCGGCGGCACAATTTCCTTACCGAATTGGAGAGCTGCCGGAAATTTCAGCAACCGCGGTGCTTTACCAGGTTTCAGCGGAGGTCGATTGCCGCCGTACGGCCGACGATCGTCTGGCGCGGTCTAGCGCGTGTCGCCGGCGCCGTCGATGCGCTGCGCCTCCGGCTGCCCAAGCGCAAGCCGTGCCGCCTGGTCCGCGATCACCGCGGCCTGCTGTTCGAGCACCCTGGCTTGTTCCGCCAGCTGCGCGCTGCGCGCGGCCAAATCGCGCTCCAGGGTCTCGCTGAGCCTGCGATAGTCATCAGCATGCAGCTTGAGCCGGATCAGGTTGCGGGCGCGCAGGCACAGTTCTGCGCGATTGACCGGCTTGGTGAGAAAATTTTCCGCCCCCGACAGCAGCCCGAGCATCTTGCCGTCCTGGTCGTCGCGGGCGGTGACCATGATGATCGGGATGTGCCGGGTGGCGCGATCGCCCTTGATCCTGGCGGCAATCTGATAGCCATCCATCCCGGCCATCATGACGTCGAGCAGCACCAGGTCGGGCGGATGCTCCGATATCATGGCCAGCCCTTCCGCGCCGCTGGCCGCGCTCCGGATCTGAAATCCTTCCGCCGCCAGCATGATCTGCATCAGATCGCGGTTGCGCTGTTCATTGTCCACGATCAGGATTGACGGGGAATGGCTGGCGACGTCGGGATTCATGACCGGGCCATTGACGGGGTTTGCGCCAGCTGAGCGGCGATCGTGGCCAGAAACTCCCGGTAAGCAAACGGCTTGGCGATGTAGCCATCGCAACCCGCGGCGCGAATGCGCTGTTCGTCGCCCGACATCGCCAGGGCGGTGAGCGCGATCACCGGTATGGCGCGGGTCGCGTCGTCCCGCTTGAGCAGCGCCGTGGCCGCAAGGCCATCCATGCCGGGCAGCTGGATGTCCATCAGCACCAGCTGCGGCTGCCGCTCGCGCGCCAGCGTCAGCCCGGCTTCGGCATCGGTGGTGCTGAGCACGGTGTGGCCGACCGACTGCAGCAGGAAGGTCGCCAGCGCCATATTGGCCGGGTTGTCTTCGACCACCAGGATGGTTGCCATCTCAGGCCACCCGTCGGCGACCGGCCAGCGCGCGCCGCACTTCCGACGTAAACATGTCGGAATCGAACCCGGCCTTGTCCATGATGCTCGTCACAGAGCGCGTGAGCCGGTTGCGGTCGTCGGCGGTAATCTGCTTGGCCGTGACCACCAGCACCGGGATGTCGGCGGTCTCCGGGCGCTCATTGAGCGCGGCCACCACCTCGAAGCCGTTCACCTCGGGCATCAGCAGATCCAGCACGATCACGTCCGGCAGCTCGCGCCGTGCGAGCTCGATCGCCTCGCGGCCGCCATAGGCGCGCAGGACGTTGCTCGCCATGCCCGTGACCCGCAGCGCGATGACTTCCACCGCATTGGGATCGTCGTCCACGATCAGCACCGTCATCTCCTTGCCTTTGGGGTGCGGGAACAGCCCCAGACCCACCAGCGCGTCGTACAGCTCCAGCCGGGAGATCGGCTTCTGCATCACCGCCGCCGCGCCAAGCGACAGGCCCTTGTTGGAATCCGCAACGATCGACAGGATCACGACCGGGATGCCGCGCAACCCCGGCACCTGCTTGACGCGACTTAGAAACTCCCAGCCGTCCATGTTGGGCAGCATGATGTCGAGCGTGATCAGCGACAGCGGTTGCTGTATGGCGAGCACCAGCGCCGCCTCGGCCGAGGCTGCGTGCAGCACCTTGAAGCCCTGTGCCTCAAGCTGTACGCGGATCAACTCGGCGGCCTTGAAGTCATCCTCCACCACCAGTGCGGTGCCTGCGTTCGCCTCCGGCCGAATCGGCGCGGGCGCCGGGGGCTTCGCCGGCGACAACACTTCGCTGTCGGTCGCTCGCAGCGGCAGCCACACGGTAAAGCATGAGCCCTCGCCCACGGCGCTTTCGACCGCCACTGCACCGCCGTGCAGTTCGGCCAGCACCTTTACCACCGCCAGCCCAAGGCCGGTACCCTCGAATCTTCGCGACAACCCGGCATCAATCTGGCTGAACGGCTTGAACAGCCGCTCCAGCCCATCGGCCGTGATGCCGATGCCGCTGTCGACGATGCTGATCTTGAGAAATTGCTCGAAGCCGCTGTCGGCCAGCGGCAGGCTCCAGCCCTTCCAGGCGCCCGACAGCTGGCCCACGGCCGCGCGCGCTACGCGTGCGGTACGCACTGTCACCTGCCCGCCCTCGCTGGTGAACTTGACGGCATTGGACAGCAGGTTGTAGAGAATCTGCTTCACCTTGCGCACATCCGCGTTGATCAGACCCATGTCCGCAGCGGCCACCAGGTCCAGGCGGATGCGGCGCGCGGCCGCCTTTTCCTTGACGATCGACAGGCTGGCCTGCAGCAGCGACGCCACCTGAATCGGCTCGACGTCGAGCATCATCTTTCCGGCCTCGACCTTGGACAGATCAAGGATGTCGTTGATCAGCGAAAGCAGATGCTGGCCGCTGCTGAAGATGTCGCCGATGTAGCCGCGCTGCTGCAAGGTCAGCTCGCCGAGCAGGCCGTCGTGCAGCACTTCCGAGAAACCGATGATCGCCACCAGCGGGGTGCGCAGTTCGTGCGACATGTTCGCCAGGAACTCGGACTTCATGCGACTGGCGTCCTCCAGCTCGACGTTTTTCTGCACCAGGGTCTGCTCGAAGCGCTTCAGCTCGGTGATGTCGCGCGCCGCGGCGATAACGCCCTGCAGATTGCGGTCGCGGTCGTGAAAGGTGCTGGCGTTATAGGACACCACGGTAAGCGATCCGTCGCGCGCGCGCGCCGTGAGCTCATAGTTGGTGACCCGGCCTTCACTCAGCACACGATTGATGCCAGCCTCGGCGCGCAGCGCATCGGTGAACTGGTTCTTGAACGGTGCACCTACCAGCTCGTCACGCGTCCGGCCGGTGAGTGCCTCGGTCTGCTTGTTGATGTCGGTAATGATGCCGCGCGGATCCGTCGTGATGAGCGCGTCGATGCTGGACTCGATCAGCGAGCGTGTGTAGAAGTGCTGGTCGCGCAAGCGCTGATCGAGTTTCATGCGCTCCTCTTCGGTCTGCTTGCGCGCGGTGTTGTCGGTGCCGATCAGCAGGTAGCCGATGATCGCGTCCTGCGCATCGCGCAACGCGGTGACCGACACCACCGCCGGCAGGCGGCTGCCGTCCTTGCGAATATAGGTCAGCTCGTAGATGTCCTCGATGCCGCGCGATGCCTTGAACACCAGGGCTTCGAAGCCCGGGGCGATCGGAGTTCCGAGCTGGATGCTCAAGGCCTTGGCGCGCGCGACCACTTCCTGCGGATCGGAGATGTCGGCCGGCGTGAGCCGGTTCACCACCTCGGCGGCCGCGTAGCCCAGCATGCGCTCGGCACCGACATTGAAGATTTGGACGACGCCCTTCGCGTCGGAGGCGATACAGGAGAAGTTGGCGCTGTTGAATATCGCCTGCAGCAGAGCTCCGGTCTTCAGCAGCGCGTCGGCCCAGCCGGCTTCCAGCAGGTTCTCCGCGGTATCGGACCGGGGCTTGGAGCGAATCGATTTGCCGTCGGGCTCCGCCCGCTCAACTGTTCCCGGCGATAGCTTGTGCATTCAGCACTGTCGTCAGCGCTGCCGGCAGTGTCTATGCGCTGCCGAACATAACCGCTGCCGGCGAACGCGCTGCTATTTTACATAACTTCCGGTGATCGCCTGCCAGCGCCATGAGCGCAGTATCGCGTCGAGCACCTTGACGTCCGCAGCGTAACGTTCCGGCACGCTTTGCAGGTTCAGGCGATAGATTTCGCGATTGTGCACCACGATCACATCGTCGTGGATATAGATCTGCGGATCCGGTGCGCACCGCAGCCGCGTCAGGTAGCGGCCGCCCGGGGCATGCGCAATGGCAGCGTGCGACGCCTGGTCGCTGAGCACCTGGTCGTGCAGCCGCATCGCATTGAGATCGCGGCGATGCACACCGTCGGCGCTGATGTCGTAATAGGCATCGTAGCCGGCATCCACGCTCAGGTAGGCGCGCGGCGTCCATGACAGCAGCATGCCGAAGCCGCGTTCAGGTCCCGCCGCCTGGGTGTACGCGCGCAGTGGCGCGGGGATCTGCACCGCATAGCCGTACACCGGGTTGCTGTAGCGCCCGGTGTGCGCCGCATTCGGCGGCTGCTCGAATCCTGCCGGCGGCAAGGTACCGCAGAACTCGCCGCGGGCCTCCACGGCGCACGTCGCGCCAAGGGCACACGCTGCCAGGCAGGTGCACAGGCCGGTGCGCAGGCAGGCGGCAGACAGTGTCACCTCGATCTCCCGTTCAATGGCGCGCCAGCGGGCGGCGCAGGCTTCGAACAATAACCCGTCACCGGGCTCCGCGGCCGGCGTTTGTCGCCACCCCGCGACAATGAGTCTGCGCGGCTGCGATTTAAGCGCCTGCCAGTACTTGAGCGGGGGTAGGATGGTCCCGGCACCACGCCGCGTGTCGCCGCGGTTATCGTTGCAGCAGGACAGCGCTATTCTCCCGACCCATGTCCGTCCCCGCAGAACGCACTGAGGCCAGCGTCGGCGAGACCGACGACGCGCTGCGCGCGCTGCTGAGTTCGATACTGAGCGGCCGCTACAAGCAACAGCTGTATCTGTGGCACGTGTCGGAACTGTGCCGCGACGAACCGGAGTCGGCACCGAGGCTGCTGGGGCTGGTCGATCGCTACTACCGCCTCGGCCGCCTGCCCGTCGGCCAGTATCAGCAGCTCAAGGCCACGATCGAGCAGGCGATGGGCACTCGCCCGGCTGCCGATGAAGGCCGGCATCAGGTCGAGGATGCCGTCACGCACAAGCTGAACGACGCCGGCGACGCAGGCGACGCCGGCGAGCCGCGCTTCGGCATCGGTACGGTACTGCGCGATCGCTACCAGCTGCTGCAGCTGCTCGGCCGCGGCGGCATGGGCTGCGTCTACAAGGCCCGGGACCTCTATCGCACCAGCCTGGGTGTTGCCGACTGCCTGGTCGCGATCAAGGTGGTGCAAGCTAACCCTGCGCGACCCGGCGGCATTGATGCGCTGGGGCGCGAGTTCCATAACGCGCAGCGGCTCTCGCACCCGAACGTGGTCAACGTGTACGACATCGACCGCGAGGCCAATGCGTCGTTCTATTCGATGGAGTTCCTGGACGGCGCGCAGCTCGGCCGGCTGCTCTCGCGTGCCGGCGGCCCGCTGCCGCGCCGCTATGCGCTGAGCATCATTCGCGACATCGGCGCCGCGATCGCACACGCGCATGCGCGCGGCGTGGTGCATTCGGACCTGAAACCGCACAACATCATGATCACCCGCGACGGCCAGGTGCGCGTGCTCGATTTCGGCAGCGGCATCGTGCGCCCGCGCGAGCCGTGGATTTCCGAGATGTCTCCGGGCGGCGATTATCACCAGGCGACGCCCGCGTACGCCAGTTGCGAGCAGCTGCTGGGCTGGTGCGCCGACCCGCGCGACGATATTTATGCGCTGGCATGCCTGGCGTACCAGCTGCTTGCGGGCCGGCATCCATTCGACCAGCGCTCATCGCTGGTGGCGCGTAGTCGGCGGCTGCGGGCGCGGCGACCCGCCGGTATGCGCGGCGACCGCTGGCGCGCGCTGCGGCGCGGTCTTGCCTGGAGTCGCGAGCAGCGCAATATGACGGTGGAAAAGTGGCTGGAGCAGCTCGGCGTCGCCGACGGCGCACCGGAGCTGCCGCCGCTGGCGCGGCTGGAGAATGCGCCGCCACCGCGGCTGTGGCCGCAACGCAGCGCCGCGGCGGCGTTGGTGCTGTTCAGTCTCGGCGTTGCAGCGTTCGCGATCGATCGCCAGTCGGGCGTCGACTGGCCGCAGGTACTGGCCGGCGTCCGGCACAGTTGGGACAGCGCCTGGCAGCGGCTGCAGCCAGCCGCGCCGATGGCCGGGTCTGAGTCCGCGCCGGAAGCAGCAAGAGCACACCATCCGCTCGATGCAGCGCTGGCGCTGGCGCCGGCGCCGTCGGCCGTGGTGTCCGCATCCCCGATGCTGCGCAGCGCACCGGCGACGCTCGCAGCGGACGCGTCCCGCGTCGGGTTTGCCGCCGCCAGCTACGATGTGGCCGCAGGCGAACCCGCCGCGCGCCTCGTGGTACGGCGACTTGGCAACACCGACGGGGAGTTGAGTTTCATCTGGTGGACCGAAGCGGCATCGGCGCGGCCCGACATCGACTACGCCGAGCTCGGCCGGCGGGTCGAGAAAATCCCGAGCGGAGCGGACAGGATCACGCTGTTCGTGCCGATTATTTCCAATCCGCAGCGCGGCCGGCCGAGCCGCTTCTATGTGGCGCTGGACGACACCGGCTCTGCCGGCGCAGCCAGCATCGTGGCGCCCGAGACACGCGCCGCGGTCACGATCGATCGCGGCGAATAGCCGGGCCTGGCACTCCGAACAGCGAGCGGCATGGCGATGGCTGATCGCCCCCGATATAATTCGCACCCTGTCCTATCGTCGCAAACTTGGGTGCCGGGAGCGCTGTCATTGGCAAGAACGTAGTCGTCCGTGAGATTTCGCGCACCGGGCCCGCCGACCTGAAACTGCTCGGCGAGTACGGCGTCGCCACGGTGCATGAAGCACAAGGCCGCAGCGGCCTGATGGCCTCGTACATGAGGCCGATTTACCGGCCCGCGACGCTGGCCGGCAGCGCGGTCACGGTACTGGTGCCACCGGGCGACAACTGGATGCTGCACGCCGCGATCGAAGTGTGTCGCCGCGGCGATGTGCTGGTAGTGGCCACCACCTCGCCGTGCGAGGACGGCTATTTCGGCGATCTGCTCGCCACCTCATGCGTGGCGCGCGGGATCAAGGGCCTGATCATCGATGCCGGCGTGCGCGATGTCGCCATCCTGACGCAGATGGGATTTCCGGTCTGGTCGAAGGCGATTTTCGCCCAGGGTACCGTCAAGGCGACGCTGGGCTCGGTTAACGTACCGGTCATTTGCGCCGGCGCACGCGTCAAGCCCGGCGATGCGATCATCGCCGATGATGACGGCGTCGTCGTAGTCCGGCGCGCGCAGGCAGACGAGGTCGCCAAGGCGGCCGGCTTGCGCATGGCGAACGAGGAGGAAAAGCGCAAGCGCCTGCAGGCGGGCGAACTGGGGCTCGATATCTACCAGATGCGCGAGCGGCTCAAGGCCCTGGGGCTCGAATACCGCTGACGCAGCGCGGATCGTAAGCCGATATGCCAGGCCGCCAGACAGCCATTGCCTGCACGCTGATGCGCGGCGGCACTTCCAAGGGACCGTTCTTCCTCGCTTCCGACCTGCCGGCGCAAGCCGCGGCACGCGATCGGGTGCTGCTGGCAGTCATGGGCTCGCCCGACCTGCGACAAATCGACGGTCTGGGCGGCGCCGAGCCGCTGACCAGCAAGGTCGCGATCGTCTCGCGGTCGCAGCGCCCGGGCGTCGACGTCGATTTCCTGTTCGCGCAGGTGCTGATCGACCAGCCGCTGGTGGATGTCAGCCCCAACTGCGGCAACATGCTGGCCGGCGTCGGGCCGTTCGCGATCGAACGCGGCCTGGTGGCGCCAGCCGACCCGCTGACGCGGGTCACGATCCACATGGTCAATACCGGCAATCTGGCGGTCGCGACGGTGCAGACCCCGGACGGCGAAGTACGCTACGACGGCAGCACCGCGATCGCCGGGGTGCCGGGCACCGCCGCGCCGATCCAGATCGACTTCCTCGACACCGCGGGTTCGGTGTGCGAATCGCTGCTGCCGAGTGGCCGCGCGCGCGATCGCATCGACGGCATCGAGGTCAGCTGTATTGATAACGGCATGCCGGTGGTGGTGCTGGCGGCGCAGGCGCTCGGCAAGACCGGCTACGAGTCGCCGGCGGAGCTCGACGCCGATCGGCAGTTCAAGGCACGGCTGGAACAACTGCGCCTGGCCGCCGGTGTGCTGATGGGCCTGGGCGACGTCAGCCACAAGGTGGTGCCCAAGATGGTGCTGATCTCCCCGCCCAAGGCCGGCGGGCAGGTGTGCACGCGCAGCTTCATCCCGCACCGCTGCCACGCCGCCATCGGCGTGCTCGGCGCCGTCAGCGTCGCCACTGCCTGCGTGATGCCCGGCTCGGTGGCCGAGGACATCGCCACCAAAGCGACCGGCTCGCCCCGGGTGCTGTCGGTCGAGCATCCGAGCGGCGAATTCACCGTCACGCTGGAGGTGTCGGGCTCGGGTGCGAGCTTTCGCGCCGGCCGTTCCGGCATCCTGCGCACCGCGCGTGCGCTGATGCGCGGGCAGGTGCTGGTGCCGCGCTCGGCCTGGGACGGGGGCTAACGGCCCATCGTCTTCAGCAGCGCATCGAGCCGCGGGAATACGCGCCGCGCGTTGGCCGAGAACACGCGCTGCTGGTCGGCCTCGCCCAGCTGCAACGCGTCGACATAGCGCTTGGTGTCGTCGTAGTACTGCCCGGTGCGCACATCGATGCCGCGCACGGCGCCAACCATCTCCGATCCGAACAGAATATTCTCGTGCGGCACCACCTTGAACAGCAGCTCGATGCCAGGCAGGTGATAGACGCAGGTGTCGAAATACACGTTACGCATCAGCTCCTCGAGCGGGGGACGCTTCAGATCCTGGGCCAGGCCGCGATAGCGGCCCCAGTGATACGGCACGGCACCGCCGCCGTGCGGAATAATGAAGCGCAGCGTCGGGAAGTCCCTGAACAGATCCGACGTCAGGAACTGCATGAAGGCCGTGGTGTCGGCATTGATGTAGTGCGCGCCGGTGGCATGGAAGCTGGGGTTGCACGAGGCACTCACGTGCACCATGGCCGGCACGTCGAGCTCGACCATTTTCTGGTACAGCGCATACCAGTACCGATCGGTCAGCGGCGGGGAGTTCCAGTGGCCGCCGGACGGGTCGGGATTCAGGTTGCAGCCGACGAAGCCGAGTTCGCGCACGCAGCGCTCGAGTTCCGCGGCGCTATTGGCCGGCGCGGCGCCGACCGACTGCGGCAGCTGGCAGACGCCGACGAAATTGGCCGGATACAGCTGGCACACCCGGTGGATCAGGTCGTTGCAGACGCGCGCCCACTCAAGGCTGGTGGCCTCGTTGCCCAGATGGTGGCCCATGGCCGAGGCGCGCGGCGAGAAAATCGTCAGGTCGCTGCCGCGCTCGCGCTGCAGCTTGAGCTGTGCATTCTCAAGGCTGACGCGCAGCTGCTCATCGCTGATGCGTGGCGGCTCGATCGCCGCTGCGGCCGGGTTCCTGAGCGCCGCCAGCTGCGCGTCGCGAAACTCGTGCAGCGCCGCCGGCGCGGTCGTGTAGTGACCGTGGCAATCAATGATCATCCGCTCCCCCCTGCGATCATCGGCTCCCCCGGCGCCTCAAGCCTGCTGCAGGCAGTGCGCAAGCTTGTCCAGTGTCTGCATCGCCGGCAGGCACTGCGCCACGCTGGCGTTGGGTTCGCGCTGCTGGCTGATGGCACTGAAGAATTCGCGATCCTGCAGCTCGATGCCGTTCAACGACACGTCGACCTTCGAGACGTCGATCGGGCTGTTGTTGCCGTCGAACAGATCGTCGTAGCGGCAGATGTACGTCCCATGGTCGCAGATATAGCGGAAGAACGTGCCGAATGGTCCTTCATTGTTGAACGACAGTGACAGGGTGCAGATGGCGCCGGACGGCACCTTCAGGCCGATGCTCATGTCCATCGCGATGCCGAGCTTCGGATGCATCGGGCCCTGCAGCGCATAGCACCGCGACGCCTGCTGGCCGGTCTGGTACTGGAACAGGTCGACCGTGTGGCAGGCGTGGTGCCAGAGCAGATGATCGGTCCAGCTGCGCGGCTGGCCGACTGCATTGGTGTTGGTGCGGCGGAAAAAGTAGGTCTGCACGTCCATCTGCAGCACCTTGAGTTCGCCCGCCAGGATACGACGGCGGATCCACTGGTGGCTCGGATTGAAGCGGCGCGTGTGCCCGCCCATCGCCACGACGCCGGTCTGCCGCTGCATCTGCACCAGCGCCTGCGCGTCGGCGAGCGAATCGGCAATCGGGATCTCGATCATGACGTGCTTGCCCGCCTGCATGCACTGCAGCGCCTGCTGGGCATGCAGCTGCGTCGGCGAGCAAAGCAGCGCGGCCTGCACCCCGGGCAGCGCCAGCGCCTGCGCCAGTTCGGTGGTGCAGTGAGGAATCTTCCATTTCCTGGCGATCTCGGTGGTCGATACCGGATCGCGGCTCACCAGCGACAGCACTTCCACGCCGTCGATCTTCGCCATCGCCTCGAGGTGCTTGATGCCGAACGCGCCGGCGCCCACCAGAATGACTTTCATCGATTGCTACCCGGGTCGACCGCGCCCTGCAGATTCTCGAGTATCAGGTGTCCGACCGCCGTATTGGAAGCTGGCACGTGATAGAAGCGGCGCACCGTGCGTACATTCTCATCCAACGCGCCGCGCATGATCAACCACATCACCAGTTCGATCCCCTCGGAGCCCGCCTCGCGCAGATATTCCAGGTGCCCGATGCGCACCAGCGAGTGCGGGTCGGGACCGATCCGGTCGAGGAATCGATTGTCCCAGGGCTGGTTGATCAGTCCGGCGCGCGGACCCTGCAGCTGGTGCGACATGCCGCCGGTGCCCCAGACCATGACACGCAGGTCGTGCGGATAGGATTCCACCGCCCGGCGGATCGCCCGGCCGAGATTGAAGCAGCGGTTGCCGGTGGGCGGCGGATACTGCACCACGTTCACCGCCAGCGGAATCACGCGGCACGGCCACGCCGCGGGCGAGCCGAACACCAGCGACAGCGGCACCGTGAGCCCGTGGTCCACATCCATGCGGTTGACAATCGTCAGGTCGAATTCATCCAGGATCACCGATTGCGCGATATGCGCCGCGAAGCGCGCATCGCCCTTGACCACCGGCACCGGGCGCGGCCCCCAGCCCTCATCGGCCGGCGCGAATTGCTCGGCGCAGCCAAGCGCAAACGTCGGGATGATCTCGAGCGAGAACGCCGAGGCGTGATCGTTATAGACCAGTATCACAACGTCGGGCGGATTATCCTGGATCCACTGCCGGGCAAACTCGTAGCCCTGGAACAGCGGCCGCCAGTACGGCTCCTGCGACTTGCCGTTGTCGAGTGCGGCGCCGATGGCCGGCACGTGCGAGGTCGACAGTCCCGCGTAGACCCTGGCCACTACGATTTCATTCCACTGCTGTTCCGGCGTTGCATCACCAGCCTCACAGCGCCTATTTTCACACAGTCTGCTACGGGAAAAACACCCAATCGCGGTCGATCGCGCCGGCCAGGCGCAGCTGCTCGATGACCTGCTCGGCGCCCTGCTCCGCGCTCACGCGGGCGGTGTCGATGCGGATCTCCGGATTCTCCGGCGGCTCGTACGGGGAGTCGATGCCGGTGAAATTGCGGATCTTGCCGGCACGAGCCTTGCGGTAAAGGCCCTTGGGATCGCGCGCTTCGGCCACCTCCAGCGGCGTGTCGACATAGACCTCGAAGAACTCGCCCGGCCCGAGCAGCGAGCGCGCAAGCCGGCGCTCGGAACGGAACGGCGAGATAAACGACACCAGCACGATCAGCCCGGCGTCGGTCATCAGCCGCGCCACTTCGCCCACGCGGCGGATGTTCTCCACCCGGTCGGCGTCGGTAAAGCCCAGGTCACGGTTGAGTCCGTGGCGGATGTTGTCGCCGTCGAGCAGATAGGTGTGGCGTCCCATGGCGAACAGCCGCTTCTCCACCAGATTGGCGATGGTCGACTTGCCGGCACCCGACAGACCGGTGAACCACAGCACGCAGGCCTGCTGGTTCTTCTGCACCGAGCGGTTGGCGCGACCCACGTCCAGCGCCTGCCAGTGCACGTTCTGTGCCGGCCGCAGCGCCGCCTGCAGCATCCCGGCGCCGACCGTATTATTGTTGATGCGGTCGATGAGGATGAAACCGCCGGTGTCGCGGTTGCGGCTGTACGGATCGAAGGCCAGCGGCTGGTCGAGATTCAGGTTAGCCAGCCCGATCTCATTGAGTTCCAGCTGGCGCGCGGCCAGTTCCTCCAGCGTATTGACGTTGACCTTGTACTTGAGCTGCGCCACCGCCGCGCTTACGGTACGCGTACCGCACTTGAGCAGGTACGGCCTGCCCGGCAGCATCGGCTCATCGCTCATCCAGACGATGGTGGCCTCGAATTTGTCGGAGACTCCTGGCGCCGACGCCGCCGTCGCCAGCAGGTCCCCGCGGCTGATGTCGATCTCGTCCTCGAAGGTCAGCGTGACTGACTGGCCGGCGAGCGCGTGCGGCAGGTCGCCGTCCGCGGTCACAATGCGCGCGACGCGGCTGGTCGAGCCCGAGGGCAGCACCCGCAGGGTATCACCGGGGCGTACGCTGCCGCCGACGATCAGGCCGGCGAAGCCGCGGAAATCCTGGTTCGGCCGGTTGACCCATTGCACCGGCATGCGAAACGGCTGTGCGCCGACTTCGTCCTGGATGGGCACCGTCTCGAGATGCTGCAGCAGTGTCGTGCCGCGATACCACGGCATGTTGGCGCCCGGGTCGATGATGTTGTCCCCGCGCAGCGCCGACACCGGAATCGCCGCGATGTCGGCGAGACCGATGCGCGCCGCGAATTCGCGGTAGCTGCGCTCGATGTCCTCGAACACCTGCGCCGAGTAGCCAACCAGGTCCATCTTGTTGATCGCCAGCACGATTCGGCGGATACCCAGCAGCGACACCAGGTAGCTGTGCCGCCGGGTCTGCGTCAGCACACCCTTGCGCGCATCGATCAGGATGATCGCCAGGTCCGCAGTCGACGCACCGGTGACCATGTTGCGCGTGTACTGTTCATGTCCGGGCGTATCGGCAACGATGTACTTGCGCCGCTGGGTGGCGAAGAAGCGATAGGCAACATCGATGGTGATACCCTGCTCGCGCTCGGCCGCCAGGCCATCCACCAGCAGCGCGAAATCAAGTTCCGCGCCCTGGGTGCCGAGCTTGCGCGAGTCGTCCGCCAGCGCCTCGATCTGGTCCTCCAGCAGCATGTGCGATTCGTACAGCAGGCGGCCGATCAGGGTGCTCTTGCCATCGTCGACGCTGCCGCAGGTGATGAAGCGCAGCAACTCCTTGCCGCTCTGGGCTGCCAGCCAGGCGTTGACATCGGTGGCCGGCGCTGCCAGCTCGACGTTCATCGGAAATCGCCCTGCATCACAGGTAGCCTCGCGTCACCGGTAGCCTCGCGTCACAGGTAGCCTCGCGTCACAGGGAGCCTTGCATCAGAAGTAGCCTTCCTGCTTTTTCATTTCCATCGAGGCGGCTGCGTCGTGATCGATCACGCGGCCCTGGCGCTCCGAGGTGCGGGCGGCGAGCATTTCACCGATGATCGCCGACAGCGAGTCGGCATTGCTCTCGATCGCGCCGGTGAGCGGGTAGCAGCCGAGGGTGCGAAACCGCACCTTGCGCAGTTGCGGACGCTCGCCCGGCTCGAGCGGCAGGCGCTCGTCATCCACCATGATCAGTGCGCCGTCGCGCTCGACTACCGGCCGTTCGGCAGCCAGATACAGCGGCACAATCGGAATGTCTTCCCGGTAGATGTACTGCCAGACGTCCAGTTCGGTCCAGTTCGACAGCGGGAACACCCGCAGGCTCTCGCCCTTGGTCTTGCGCGCGTTATACAGCCGCCACAATTCCGGCCGCTGGCGCTTCGGATCCCAGCGGTGCTGCGCCGAGCGGATTGAGAATACGCGCTCCTTGGCGCGCGATTTTTCCTCGTCGCGCCGCGCGCCGCCGAAGGCGGCGTCAAAGCCGTAGCGGTCGAGCGCCTGCCGCAATCCCTGGGTCTTCATGATATCGGTGTGCAGCGCCGAGCCATGCACGAACGGATTGATGCCCATCGCAACCCCGTCCGGGTTGATATGCACGATCAGATCCATGCCCAGCCGCCGTGCGGTCAGGTCGCGGAACTCGATCATCTGCCGGAACTTCCAGGTGGTATCGATGTGCAGCAGCGGAAATGGCGGCTTTGCCGGAAAGAACGCCTTGACGGTCAGGTGCAGCATCACCGAGCTGTCCTTGCCGATCGAATACAGCATCACCGGCCGCTCGCACTCGGCCACCACCTCGCGCAGGATGTGGATGCTTTCGGCCTCCAGCCGCGACAGATGCGATAACTTGGACATAAGACGGCGCTCGACCTTAA
>Ga0302324_100008724_pt1 | contig 21322 bp, 18 predicted proteins | sample Palsa_T0_1_FD_201949 | JGI IMG/M metagenome (GOLD analysis project Ga0302324, IMG submission 201949) | Peat permafrost microbial communities from Stordalen Mire near Abisko, Sweden - Palsa_T0_1 | ecosystem: Environmental > Terrestrial > Soil > Palsa > Peat permafrost | place: Sweden: Abisko...
CACGCTCCGACTTGCGATCGGCGACGGCAAGAAAGTGATGCTGTCCGACTTTTGGGACGCGCGAGTATTCGCGCGCCCACTCCTCGCGGGGCGCAAGAAGGCGTTGCCGATGCATGCAGTCGAAGAGGTGGCCGTGCATCTCGAGAATGGCAATCTCGACGTGGCCGAGCTCAAACGCCTGTGCGATCCCCAATCGCTGCGAGACTTCGCGTGGACCGTCTTCGTGAAGTGGCTCGGACGAAACGCCCCCGCAAAGCACAAGTGGGCGCTCACCATGCTCGGAGACTTCGGCGACGACGACATCGTCGCGAAGCTCGCACCTCTCGTCGCGGAGTGGCCTGGGCAGGCGGCCCATGCCCGTGCGGTGCTCGGTCTGTCGGTTCTTGGCGCGATCGGGACTGACGCGGCGTTGCGAGCGATCTACCGACTGTCACAGCGCGCCAAATTCGGAGGCCTCAAGGGCGAGGCGCAACACGCCATTACACGCATCGCCAAACAGCGCGGGCTGACTGAAGAGGAGCTCGCGGATCGGCTCGTGCCGGATCTCGACCTCGACGATGACGGGTCGACCACGCTCGACTTCGGCAGCCGCTCGTTTCGCGTGGGGTTCGACGAAGGCCTGCGGCCTTACGTGATCGCTGACGAGGGCAAGCGCCTCGATGACCTGCCCAAGCCCAAGCAATCGGACGACGCAACGCGCGCAGCGGAGGCCCTCGCGACGTGGAATAGCCTCAAGAAGGAAGTGCGCGCGATTGCATCGCTTCAACTCGAGCGGCTCGAGAAGGCGATGTGTGCCGAGCGGCGCTGGCACGCGGATGCCTTTCGTCTGTACTTCATCGAGCACCCGCTCTTGCGCCACCTCGCGCGGCGGCTCGTGTGGGGCGTCTACCGTGATGCCCCGTTGACGGATCCGCCGCAGGCGGGACGTCACGAACACCCGTTGACGGATCCGCCGCAGGCGGGACGTCACGAACACCCGTTGACGCACACATTTCGCGTCGCCGAGGACGGCTCGCTCGCGGATGCAAGTGACGCAGTCGCCACGATTCCAGATGATGGTTTCGTAGGCATCGCACATACGCTCGATCTCGACGCCGCGACGCTGACGCGATGGTCGCGGGTCTTCGCCGAGTACGAGATCCTTCAGCCGTTCATGCAGCTCGCGCGCGACGTCCACAAGATGACCGACGAGGAGCGCAAGTCCCGTAAGGTCACACGCTTCGCCAACCTCGACGTGCCGGGAGGTGCCGTGATGGGTCTCTTGTCGCACGGGTGGTCGCGTGGGTCCGTCGAGGACAACGGCTACGTCTACGAGCTCCACCACCCGCTCGCAACGATCCGCCTCGATCCGGGGATCGCCTTTGGCATGGGCGGCGAGCAGCCCAATCAGAAGTTCAGTGCGGTAACCCTGACCAAAGCGACTCCCGGCGCGATTGGTTTCAGCGAGATGGTTCGGACGCTCGAAGGCCTTCGCAAGCCGGCGTAGTCACTCGACGACGAGGCCGGGCCAGATCATCGACCGCGTGGCGAGCTGCGAGGTGATCATGAAGGCGTGCGCGCCGCCCACGATCGACGGCCCCGTCACGCTGATCGTGAGGTGGAGCTTCTCGCCGTTTTGCCCCGACGTGCGGTCCCACGCGAAGCTGAGCGTCTGCTTGATCCCGTACGAGCCGTAATAGGTCGACATCACGTCCGCGGCGCTCACCGTCCACGGGCCGCCGGTGTCACCGTCGCTGAACAAGTCGACCTCGATCGTGGCGCTCTGCCCTTGCGGGATCGTGATGCCCTGCGACGTCACGGTGCCCGTGAGCGCCGACGTGAAAGTGACCATCTCCGCGAGCACGGGTGCGCTGTCGAAGAAGGCGTAGTTGATCGCAGGCACGCACGGATCGTGAGAGCCCTGCGCCGAGATGTTCGACCACGTGCGCTGGACCCAATTGTTGTCGAGGTCCGGCGGCGTGATGTACGCGCTGAGCCCGTCGGTCCCGCACAAGTCCGCCGCTTCACCCCCGCCCAAGAGAGCCCAGATGACGTGGTTCGCGTCAGGGCCGAAGAACGCGGCGTTGGGGCCGCCCGACAGCGTGAACGTACCGCCCGACGTCACCTCGGGATCCGTCGCGGCCTCGACCCACTCGTGGCTGATGGTCTCGGTCAACGAGGAGAGAAAACCGCACGTCGGAATGACGGCGTACGCGAAGCTCGTCATCGTCCCCGCGTCGCCGAGCGCGACCTGTGTGTTGTCGTGGTAGCCGTAGAAGCTTTGGCAGCTATTCACGGTGCCGAACGCCGGGCTGACCGGGTTCGGCTGCGTGATGGTGGTCGAGGACGGATAGACGATCGTGTAGATCGCCTGCGGATCGGGTGTACCAAACGCGCCGCTCTGGAGCTCGCTCGCCACCCACGCTTCGATGTCGGCCTGGCCGATGGTCGTCGGTGGTGTGTCGGTCAAATCGATCGTCCCAGCGTACGAGAGCGCACCGATTCCGTATTCGCTCGTCGTCGTCGACCAGAACGAAGCCGCGGCCATCGCCTGAGCGAACGCCTGCAGGTCGGGCTCGAGCGTGTAGTTCGGGTAGAAGACCAAGTAGACGTTGGGTGCGGTGAGCACCGGCCCGTGCGCGGCATTGACGAGCTGGGGAAGCGGAGGGTGTGGAGCGGGATAGTTCGTCGACGGCGCGCCGTTGTCGACGTCGGGGCCCGCGTCGATCATCATCGAAGCGTCGCTCCCGGCGTCGGGCATGGTCTGTGCGCCGTTGCACGCCATGAGGACGCACGCGACAATCGGTAGAAGCTTGGGAAAAGCCGTCAAGAAACGCACGCGACACGGGGAAATAGCACGCTTGCCGGCGGAACGCTTTTTGCGTCGGTGCGGCACGAAACAATGAGAACGATTCAGCCTCTCTGCATCTGCGTCGCTGCGCTCACCGCGTGTGGCGGCTCGGTTACCAGCGTGAACGACGGCGGCACCGATGCAGCTGGCAGCAACGACGTGCAAGTCGTGGACGTGACGTCACCGAGCGACGGGAGCTCGAACGACTCGATGGCGATGAGCCAGTACGACAACACCGTTGGAAAAGCGTGCACCACCGACGCGGATTGTCATTCGGCGAACGGGCCAGAAGTCGTCAAGTGCTCGAACAGCGTCTTCGCGCCCGAGGACTTCTACCCGACGGCGGTGTGCATCATCGACTCGTGCTCGCCCGTCAGTGATGACACGAGCCTTCACTTCTGCGACGGCCCGGACGTCGCAACCTCGCCCGGCATCTGCGTCGCCGGCTTCAACGGGAGCGTTTGCCTCCCGACGTGCTCCTACGACCAGACCGGAGACGCGCCGACGGGTTGCGAAGGCAAGGACACCTGCTTCACGTACCCAACGAGCAAAGAGACCGGCACTGGGTATTGTTGGGGAGGCTGCACGCAAGACAACGACTGCGAAGACAACCAGAAATGCCAGACCGACCAGGGCATCTGCGTGGAGGGCGTGACGCCGCCGACCAAGACCTTCGGCCAGGCGTGTACGAAAGCCGACATCAACGCGGAGGTCTGCAACTGCCTCTACGGAGCCGACAACGACGGCTACTGCACGAGCGTCTGCATCGTCGGTCAGTCGTCGACGTGTCCGCAAGGAGCCGTGTGCGATCCGTTCGAGTATCGCGCCTACGGCTATTCGACGTCGAACACCGGCATGGCTGGGTACTGCACGATCGGATGCGCAACCGATGCAGGGGTGTGCCCGTCGAGCGCCACGTGCACGAACGTCTCCGCCTCGGGTCCCGATTGTGTCCCGCCCTGAGTGCGTGCTCGACGCGCGCTGACCGCGGTCTTAAACTCGAGTTCTCATGAAGAAGACGCTCAAGGTCGAGGTCTGGTCCGACATCGTTTGCCCGTGGTGCGCCATCGGCAAGCGCCGGCTCGAGGCGGCGCTCGCGAAGTTTTCGCATCGCGACGCGGTCGAGGTGGTTTGGCGCGCGTTCGAGCTCGATCCGTCGGCGCCCGCCCTTCACCCCGAGGACAACGCGACACGCATCGCCAAGAAGTACGGTCGCACCAAGGCCGAGGTGGCGGCGATGGTCCAGCAGGTCACCGATACGGCCAAGAAGGACGGATGGGATTTCCAGCTCTCGTGTGCCCGCTCGGGCAACACGTTCGACGGCCACCGCGTGCTTCACCTCGCCAAAGAGCGCGGGCTGCAAGACGCAGTGAAGGAGCGATTCTTCCGCGGGTACATGGTCGAAGGCGAAGCGATCGGCGATCACGACGTCCTCGTGCGACTGGCATCGGAGGCTGGGCTCGACAAGGATGAGGTCCGCGCGGTCCTCGCAAGCGACCGATACGCGAGCGACGTGCGAGAGGAGGAGGAGACGGCGCAAAAGCTCGGCATCCGCGGAGTCCCGTTCTTCGTTCTTGGGGGGAAATACGCGGTCTCCGGCGCGCAGCCGGTCGAGGTGCTGGTCCAGGCGCTCGAAGAGGCGTGGGCGAGCCTTGGTGCCGACGACGTCGCTCACGCGTAGCGGAAGTCCAGTCCAGACGACAGAACAGGAAGGCGGCGAGGCGGGTGATCTGGGGACGATGATCCATCCGCGATCGTGGAGGAGCCGCTTGGCTAAGCGGCGATCCACCATTCGCGTGCGCTCAATCATCGTAAGTACTTGTTTCGAGGGGTGAAAGTCGTGGGCACGCTGAGTGCATTGGGCCACGGTCATGCGCCACCTCAGCTCGCGGTTCTCAGCCGTTCATTGCCTCCCCATCGCCGTCCTCGCGAGCGTCATCGCTTGTGGAGGCTCGCCCGATGGCTCATCGGGAAGCGAAGTCACCATCTCGGTCTTGGGAGGCGTCGATTCAGCAGGCGTCTTCTCCGCGAGCACGGCGAAGTCACTCAAGGACAACTACGGTGTCGCCTGGACGGGCGTGTACATTGGCGGCCCGTGCAACGGCGGCTCGGGGTGGAACAAGAGCGCGGTCGAGTCCATCGCCTCGGCCACGGGTTGGCTGTTCATGCCGATCTACGTCGGCCAGAACTCGTCCGAGGTGTGTGGTGCTCACAACATGACCGAGGCTCAAGGCGAGTCCGACGGCCACGAAGCCGCCAACGACATGGCGAGCTTCGGATGGGACAAGAACAAGAAGATCCCCGTGGAGCTCGACCTCGAGTCCGAGACGTACGGAGGCGACGAAGCCGGCTCGCTCGACTACGTGCGCGGGTGGGTCGCGAGCGTCCACGCCGACGGCTACCTCGCCTACGTGTACACGAGCCCCGACGCGGTGAACGCCATCGCATCTGCGGGTGGGCTGGGTGTCGACGGCGTGACCGTCGCCGCGTGGCTTTGGAACGACGGCGAGGGCCACTTCGAGAACACCACGCCGAACGGCGACATCGGCATCGGCAGTCATTTCTCGAATCACAACCGCGCATGGCAGTACTGCGGCGACATCTCGGCGTCCGGAGCGCACGTCGACTGCAACGTCTCCGACCTGCTCCTCGCGCCGGCTCCGGGCGGAAGCAACGGCAGCGGTGGTACCCAGCCTCCGCCGCCCCCTCCATCACCTGCGCCTGATGCTTGCAGCGAGGGCTCTGGCTTCTGCACCGACACGCTCCAGTGTGACAACGGTCACTGGATCATCCGCCAAGACGATCCGGCGGCGTGCACGAAGGTCGTCAACGAGTCGATCGCGTGCAACGTTGGTGGTGGATACTGCACCGCGACGCTGCAATGTGACGGCGGCCATTGGATCCCGCGCCAGGACGATCCCGCGGCCTGCACGTCGGGCCCTGGCGGCTGACGAGAACTACGCGCTCGCGTCGTCCGGGTCGGCCTCGTCCTCGAGCGCGGCCCCGTGACACTTTTTGAACTTGAGGCCGCTGCCGCACGGGCAGGGATCATTGCGCCCAATCTTCGGCGCCTCTCGCCTCACCGGTTGCGCGACGACACGCTGCGGCCTCGGCCCACCCGCGGTCCCTTGAGCTTGCGCGGGCGCTTCGTCTTGGTCGGAACCCGGGTCGACCTCACCGCCGTGGCGCATCACCATCTGCTGCTGCTGCTGCGCGTGGCGCTCGGCATCGGCGCGCTCGAGTTGCTCGACGTCCGTCTCCTTGCGCACCTGCACCTTGGCGACCTTGCTCCCGACGTTGCTCGAGACCGCCGCCATCATGCTGACGAAGAGATCGTAACCCTCCTTCTTGTACTCCTGCTTCGGATCGCGCTGGCCGTAGCCGCGCAAACCGATGCCGTCACGGAGGTGCTCCATGTTCGTGAGGTGCTCGACCCACTCGCGATCGATCTCCTCGAGGTAGTAGTGACGGAAGACACGCAAGAAGAGCTCGGTGCCGAGCTCCTCTTCTTTCGCGCCCATCGCCTTTTCCGCCTGCTTGTAGAGATCGTGGACGAGGTCCTCGGGACTGTGGATGTGCTCGATCTTGTCGACCTTGCGCCCGAAGTGGTCGAGGAAGCCTGCGCGTAGCGCCTTCCAGTCCCAGTCCTCGGGGGGCTTGGCTGGAGGGCAGCACTCTTCGATCATCGCGGCGCAGATGCTGTCGACGAGGTCGAGCATGCGCTCGCGTTGCTCGGTGAGGCTCTGCGCGATCTCCTCGAGGAGCCGCTCGTAGACCTTCTTCGGGCTCTTGGCGTCGCTCGGCTTGAAGTCGATGCGATACCCGTAGAATTGATAGACGTCGTTGCGGAGCGAATCGAGCGAGAAGAGCTCCTTCACGTCCTCCACCTTCTCGGGCCTCTTCGGGGCTTCGGCGGGTGTGCCATCCTCGTTCGTCTTCGGCATCTCCGTGCCGTAGTGGAGGATCATGTCGAGGATCGCCTGCTTCACCTCGTCTTGGAGGCGCGGCAGCACTTTGATGTCGCGCATCTTGCCCGTGGGCTTGCCGTCGTCGTCGATGATCTCCGGCTTGTAGATGCCGAGGAGGAGCTGCTGACGGATTTTGTAGACCGTCTTTCGCTGCTCGTTCATCACGTCGTCGTACTCGAGCAGGTTCTTGCGGATGTCGAAGTTGCGCGCCTCGACCTTGCTCTGCGCGTCGCCGATGGATCGCGTGACCCACGGGTGCTCGATGGGCTCGTCATCGGGCAGCCCCATGCGCTCCATGAGCGACTTGACGCGGTCGCCCGCGAAGATGCGCATGAGATCGTCCTCGAGCGAGAGATAGAACCGGCTCGTCCCCGGATCGCCCTGGCGCCCCGAGCGACCGCGGAGCTGGTTGTCGATGCGGCGTGACTCGTGCCGCTCGGTGCCGAGGATGTGCAAGCCTCCTGCGTCGCGCACCTCGTCGCCTTCCTTCTTGCAAGACGCGGCGTACCTGTCGACGACCTTGCCGAACTCTTCCGGCTCGGCGAGCTCGTCCTTGCCCTTCTCCTTGAAGTCGAGCTTGGCGAGCATCTCCGGGTTGCCGCCGAGGATGATGTCGGTGCCGCGGCCGGCCATGTTCGTGGACACGGTGATGGCGCCCTTGCGCCCCGCTTGCGCGACGACGAAGGCTTCCTTCTCGTGGTGCTTGGCGTTCAGCACCGCGTGCGCGACCTGGCGCTTCTTCAAGATGCGCGCGATGGCCGTGCTCTTCTCGACGCTCGTCGTCCCGACGAGCACGGGTTGCCCGCGCTCGTGGAACTCGAGGATCTCCTTGATGACCGCCGTGAACTTCTCGCGCTCGGTCTTGTAGACCATGTCGTCGAAGTCCTGCCGGACGACGGGCTTGTTCGTCGGGATCTGAATGACCGACAGCTTGTACGTCGAGTGAAACTCGGCAGCCTCCGTGTCGGCCGTGCCCGTCATTCCCGAGAGCTTCTTGTAGATACGGAAGAGGTTCTGGAAGGTGATCGTCGCCATCGTGCGCGTCTCTTCTTGGATGCGCACGCCTTCCTTGGCCTCGACGGCTTGGTGGAGCCCGTCGCTCCAGCGCCGCCCGGGGAGGACACGCCCGGTGAACTCGTCGATGATGAGGACCTTGCCGTCGTCGGTGACGAGGTACGTCACGTCGCGCTGATAGAGCGTGTGGGCGCGAAGGCACTGGTTGAGGATGTGGAGCGACTCGAGGTTGACGGGATCGTAGAGGTTCGACACCCCCATGAGCTTCTGCGCGGCGTCGACGCCATCATCGGTGAGCGTGACCGAGTGGTTCTTCTCGTCGACGATGTAATGCTCGTCCTTGCGGAGGCGCGGGATGCACTCGTTGATGGAGCGGTACTTGTGGCTCGACGTCTCGGCCTGCCCGCTGATGATGAGCGGCGTGCGGGCCTCGTCGATGAGGATCGAGTCGACCTCGTCGACGATGGCGTAGTGGAGCGGGCGCTGCTTCCACTCGAGCGCCGAGAACCGCATGTTGTCGCGCAGGTAGTCGAAGCCGAACTCGTTGTTCTGGCCGTAGGTGATGTCGGCCTGGTACGCGTCCTTCTTCTCGTGGTCGCCCTGGGAGTGAACGACGACGCCCGTCTTCATGCCGAGAAACCCGTAGAGCTTGCCCATCCACTCGGCGTCGCGGCGCGCGAGGTAGTCGTTGACGGTGACGATGTGGACGCCCTTGCCCTCGAGCGCGTTCAAGTACGCGGCGAGCGTCGCCACGAGCGTCTTGCCTTCGCCGGTCTTCATTTCGGCGATGCAGCCCTTGTGGAGCACCATGCCACCGATGAGCTGCACGTCGTAGTGCCGCATCTTGAGGGAGCGTTTGCCGGCCTCGCGGCACACGGCGAACGCCTCGACGAGGACGTCGTCGAGCTTGGCCCCGTTCTCGAGCTTCTCCTTGAGCTCGGCCGTTTTTGCTGTGAGCTTGGCGTCGTCGAGCTTGGCCATCTTGGGCTCGAGATCGTTGATGGACGCGACCCGTGGCAGGAGGCGCTTCACTTCGCGCTCGTGGCTCGTGCCGAGGACTTTCTTCAGGGCCCAGGTGATCATGCGGGTCGGGAATGACGATCTAATGCTCTAGGGCTCGAAGCGCAAATGCCGTATGGGGTTTCCGGTAGCATCTCACGCCATGGCTCCGCTCAATCCCAAGACCTCGGCGCTGCTCGTCATGGACTTTCAGGTCGCCATCGTGGAGATGGTCGCTGAGGGCAAGGACGGGTTGCTGACGCAGACAGCGCAACTCCTTGAGGCCGCTCGCCACGCCGGCATGAAGGTCATCTACGTGGTCGTTGGCTTTCGCGCCGGCTACCCCGAAATGAGCCCGCGCAACCAATCGTTTGGCCCCATTCGTGAGAGTGGACGATTCGCGGCGGGCGCGCCGGGAACGGACGTGCACGCTGCGGTCGCACCGAAGGCTGGGGACGTCATCGTGACCAAGCACCGCGTGAGCGCGTTCGCGGGAACGGATCTCGACATGATCTTGCGTGCCAACGGCATCGAGACGCTGGTCGTCGCCGGCATCGCCACGAGCGGCGTCGTGCTGTCGACCGTGAGGCACGCAGCGGACGCCGACTACAAGGTCGTGGTCGTCGAGGACTGCTGCGCTGATCGCGACGCCGAGGTTCACCGCGTGCTCGTCGGGAAGGTGTTCCCACGGCAGGCCACGATCGCGAGGGCTGAGGAGCTGGCCTCGTCCTTACGATGAACTAAAGCCACCCGTTCGCGCGGTACCACTCGACCGCGCGCTTCACTCCCTCCTGGATGGCGACCTCGGGCTCCCATCCAAGCTCGCGTCGCGTCGCAGACGACTCGCAGATGAGATCGCGCAGGAGCATGTCGGCCTTCTCGCGCGTGAGCATCACGGCTTTGCCCGAGGCCTTGCCGAACGCCTCGACGCCGAACGCCACCGTCTTCAAGAGACCCTTTGGCAGGCTCATGCGGACGAGCGCGCGGCGGCCGAGGGCGGTCTCGATCATCTCGAGGAAGTCGCGCTGCGTGACGGGCGGGCCGCCGTCGTCGACGAAGTAGATGCTTCCACTTGGCACATCCGCCTCGAGCGCACGAATGCAGGCGGCGGCGCAGTCGGGGCCCCAGACGAACGAGCCGAGCGCACGCCCTCCGTCAATCGTCGGCATGAGGCCACGGTTGACGCTCTTGAACGCGTCGAGGATCTCGACGTCACGCGGGCCGTAAATCGCGCCGGGGCGGAGCACGACGACGTGGAGATCGTCCTTCGCGGCGAGCGCCACGCGCTCTCCCGCGAGCTTCGAACGGCCGTATGCCGTACACGGCTTGGCTTGCGAGATGGGTACCGGCTTCCTGTCGTCGGATGGCCCGCTCGCTTCGAGCGTCGAGACGTGAACGAACCGCTTGATCGCGTGTTTCTTAGCGGCCTCGACCAAATTGCGCGTGCCCTCGACGTTGACGCGGATGAGCTCGTCCTCGTTGCGTGCCTTCACGAGCCCCGCGCAGTGGATGATGGCGTCGACGCTGCGGCAGGCTTCGTCGACGGCTCGCGAATCCTCGACGGACCCCTCGGCGAGCTCGACCCGCTCGAGCGACTGTAAGTGCTTCGTCTTCGACGTGGGCCGCACGAGCGCTCGCACCTCGACGTCTTTGCGCTTGGACAAGAGCTCGCACACCCAGCTCCCGAGAAACCCACTCCCCCCGGTGACCAGCACTCGCATGGCGATGCGATTACCACGAGTGCTAGCCTCCGCGCGATGAGCTACGTCGTACGCGCCTCGCTCGTCATCGAAGCGTCCGCTCTTGCCGCTTTCGATCTCATGGCCGACCACGACTCGTGGTCGCGCTGGATGCCAGCGTCGTTTCGTCCGGCCGGAAGGAGCGTCGGCCGTCTAACACCGGGGATGAAGTTCCACGTGAAGCTCATGGGCCTGCCGTTCGGATCACCGTGCAAGGTGACCGTGGTGAAGAGCCCGACGGAGATCACCTGGTGCGGCGGAGCCAAGGGCATCTTCTTCGCAGAGCACCGATTCCTCTTCGAGGCGAGAGGCGATGACTCCGTGGAAGTTCAATCCGTGGAGACGTGGCACGGACCGCTCGCGCGGCTGTTTCGCTTCGCCGTCGAGCCAGGCGCGCGGAAGGTCGGCGCGGCGCAGCTCGCCGGCCTCGCGTCCGGCTTGCGGGCGTGATGAAACCTTATCGCCGAACGACCGTGTAGAACGTCGCGTCCTCTCGCTTGAGGCGCATCACGACCACGCCGTCTTGAGCGGCCTGTTGCACCTGTGCGGTGCTCGGCTCGGCAACGCCGTCCGCCTCGACGATCACGTCGTTGGTCTTGATGCCCGCGCGATCCGCGCTCGAGCCGGGGATCACCGTCGACACGACGGCGATGGGCTTCGCGCTCAGGCCAATCGACCGCGCTTGCTCGGGCGTGATGTCGCGAATCGTGAGACCGAGCCCGCCTTGCGGCGCGGCTTGCTGCTGAACAGGCACGGTCGGAATCGCCTGCTCAGGGCGCGCCGCTAGGGTGATCTGCGTGCCGTAGTGGTGGCCGTCGCGAACGACCTCGAGGTTCACCTGGCTGTTCACGTCGTGGGTGAGCACTTCGCGGATGAGCTCGTGGCTGTCATGGACGGTCTTGCCGCCCACACCCGCAATGATGTCACCGGGCTTCAGGCGCGCTCGCTCTGCCGGCGTATTGGGCCCAACCATGTTCACGAGCGCACCCGCTCTCGGGTCGACGTGAAGCGCGGACGCGAGCTCGGGCGACAGATCCTGCGTACCGACTCCAATCCACGCTCGCTCGGCGTGGCCCGTCTTCAAGATCTGCTCGGCGACGCGACGCGCGAGGTTCGATGGAACCGCGAACCCGATACCGCTGCCACGCCCGACGATCATCGTATTGATGCCGAGGACCTGGCCGTCGAGGTTGCACAGCGGTCCACCGGAGTTGCCGGGGTTGATGCTGGCGTCGGTCTGCAAATAATCTTCGATCGCGTTGATGCCGAGGCCACCGCGCCCCTTCGCGCTGACGACGCCCGTCGTCACGGTGTATCCGAGCCCGAAGGGCGATCCGATCGCGACGACCATCTCGCCAACGCGCGACGCATCCGAATCGGCGAAGCGCGCAGCCACGAGCCCTTGCGCGTCGACCTTGATGACGGCGAGGTCGGACGCCGGGTCACGACCTACGAGCTTCGCGGGCAAGAACCGCCCGTCGCGCAAATGAACGTTGATCGTGAGCGCCGTGTCGACGACGTGGTTGTTCGTCAGGATCGCGCCGTCAGGCGTGAAGACGACGCCCGAGCCAGTACCGCGCGCAACCGGTGAGTCACCGCCGACTCCGAGCATCCGAGCGAAGGGATCATTGGTCTCCTCGCGCGCCGTGACGTCGATCTGAACGACGCTCGGGCTGACGCGCTCGGCGACATTGACGAACGCGTCCGACAAACGCCGCGCTTCCAGCTGAGACGTGGTGCCGAGCGGTTGAGCTTGCTGGGCAAGCGTGAGGGTGGGGGCCAATAAAACGGCCGCGAACGAAACAGCCTTCAAAACCAGGTACTTCATCGGAAACAGCGCCTCCGTCGTCACAAACAGTGCAACGTGGAGCGCCATTCCGCAACTCTCACGCCTACTCCGCGCCGAGGGTCAAGCGTTGCGCCAGAGCCGCATCACGAGGCGAGACCACGGGGTCGCCCCGGTTCGAAGCACCGCGTCGTGGAGCGGCGTACCGGGGGCGCCGAGATCGGTGATCTCCAGCGTCGGCGCACCCCATCGGGCGGCGACCACCGCCCCGAACGCGACGAGCGTCGCGACGAGAGGCGCGGGATCGAGGGCGGGATCGACCGTTGTTCGCGTCAGCGCCGCGCGACGAACGGGAAGGAACGGTGGATCGAGCGTCATGACGACGAGCGTCGCGCTTGCACGAACGGCTCCGAGCGCATCGAGCGCGACGACGTCGATTGGCATCTGTGAGCCTGACTGCAAATGGCCCGCGATGGCTCCGAGCCACGCGGCGTCGACGGCTCGCGGCGGATCGAACCGCAGATCACCCGCACGTTTGCGTCGCTCCGCGAGCGCGGCCTCGAGGATGGCGATGGCGAGCGCGTCTCGAGGCTGGGCCACGCGTGCGGGTATCGAGCCTGCAGCGGCAGCCAAGGTCGTGCTCTTTCGCAGCGTGTACCCGACCGGCGTGTAGCCACACCGCGCGTAGAAGGCATGCGCTGGGTTCGGCTCGAGGACCTCTGCGACGAGCGCCGCGGGACCTGCTGCACAATCGATCGCCGCACACCCGAGACCCTCGAGCAATGCAGCGCCCGCTCCGCAGAAGCGCGCGCTCGGAGCGACGACGAGCGACCGCACTTCGCATGTCGACGGTGTCTGCGGGTCGACGCCGTAGCGATCGCTCCACCCTTCGACTTGACCGACGACCTGCCCGTCCAGCGTCGCGACGAGGTGAAGATGCCGGCCGAGCGCGATGCTGCCCTGCCTCGCGCGAGCCTCGTGCTCGATGCGCATTTGCACGCGAGCGTACGTCAAATCGTCCTTCGCGCCGGGGTAGCCGCCCCACGTCTCGTGAACGTCCCAGAGCTCGCGCCACAGCGCTGCGATCGCGCGACCATCGCCAGGGCGAGGTGCTCGCACGTGCACGCGTGACGTCGCGCTCACGGCGGCCATGACGCACCTCCCAAAACGACGCCGAGATCGACGTGCTCGAGCACGAGGCCATGCGGTGGGGCTGTCGCGCCGAGATCGTCGCGCGCACCGCTCGCGATGGCGCGTGCGATCGCACCCTCCTCGAGCTGACCTCGGGCCACATCGACCAGAGTGCCGGCGATGATGCGCACCATGTTGTGCATGAACGCATTGCCGTGGACAACGATCGCGACCACCCGATCACTCTCGCGTTCGAGCGCCACGCGGTCGAGCGTACGTATGGTGATCCGCCGTTCGTCCCGCGCCGAGCGAAACGCGCGAAAGTCATGCGTGCCTTCTGCCCGTGCGGCTTCACGCGCCATCTTGTCGAGATCGAGCGGGTAGCCGATGCGCCACGCACGCCCTCGGAGGAGAGGGTCCCGAGCCTGATCGAGCAAGATGCGATAACGATACCGCTTTCCGCGCGACACCGTGCGAGGGTCGAAGCCCACGGCGACGCCGCGTGCAGCGCGAACCGCGACGTCTTCGTCGAGCGCCGCGTTCAAGCCGAGAACCCAACCCCGCGGCTCGATGTCACGCGCGGTGTCGAACGCGGCGGCCTGCCCTTCGGCGTGGACGCCCGCGTCCGTGCGGCTCGCTCCGCGCGGGATGCTCGCGTCGGGATCCATCCTCGTGATGGCCGCGTGCAGCACGTCTTGCACCGTTCGCTCGGAGGGAGCCTTCGCCCAGCCCGAAAACCGCTCGCCGTCGTAGGCCATCGTGAGCAAGATGCCAAACACATCAAACCATGTAACGACCGGCGCGAAGAAGCGGCGTGCCGTCCAGGTCGACGTCCCCGCCGAACGACGTGAGCGAGAGCTGGAGGGTCGTCGTCGGCGCGGCGCCGGTCGCATCCGGGAACGTGGAGCCGAGGCTGATGTGGAGGCCCGGTAGGTTCTGATCGCAGACGAGCTCGCCGATCGGTGCGAGGAGCCCCACGTTCGTCCCGAGTATCACCGTGCCCACATGACTCGAGAAGCGATCGTGGGCGATGAACGCTTCGATGCCGCGGTGGATGCTCGACTCACTGCACGAGAAGCTCTTGACGACGTTGTCCTCGATCTCGAGGCGAAGGGGGCACGATGAGAGGAGACCCATCGCGGCGCCGAATGGCCCGCCAAGGCTGGCATCACAGACGAAGGTGCCATCCACGCTGAGCGGCGCGGTCATCAGCTCGCCCGACGGGAGATTCTCCCATCGCCCCGGACGAATCACACCCACGTGCTCGACCCACCGATGCGCGGGGTTGAGCTTCACCGTGAGGTTCGTGCCGGCCGTCGTGCGCGATTGGATCACGGAGCTCGGGCGTAGCCGCATCCGGACGGCGCGTGTCGCGTCGAGGATGCGCGTGGGGTCGACCGAGAATCCAGCGAGCATCGTGCGCCGCGTGACGCCGATCATGTGGGCGTGGCGAAGACCGGTCTCGCGCACGCGCTCGAGCAGCGCGAGACGCATCGGCTGCTCGCCATCGACGATGCCCACGAGGAGTATCGTTGCTTGCACGTCGTGGAGCTTCGCTTCGATGACCCGTGGAAGCTCGTGGATCGGACGGGGCGCGAGGTCTTCGAGGATCACGACGTCGCACTCCGCGCCCGCGAGTGACGCAACCTCGGCGAGCGGAGGGACGAGATCGACCCGAGCCTGATCGACGATGACGAGCACGGTCTCACCGGGCACCACCGACAACGAGCCTTCGAGGATCCGCCGAGCGGCGTTCACCAAATCGAAGTCGCCGGGCGACAGCCGTACGAGCGGCGATGACCGGCGCATCGAAGGCCGCCCGCCGCGCATCGACGCAGGCGCAGACGGTGGCGGGGGCTGCCGCAGCGACGCGGGCACCGTCATGCGTTGGGTGATGCGTCGTGGCATCGTCTCTGGCGCGGGCGGTGTCGTCGGCGGCCCTACGGGGTCGCTGGGTGGACGTACCGAGCGCGAGGCGGGTGGCCGCTGATTGTTGTCGTCGGGCACGATATCATCTGCTCCGCGGCACTCGCCGCGATGTCACTGCTCGCAAGCCTCAGTCGACGGGTGAATCCACGGCCGAATCGACGGCCGCGTCGTCGCTCGCCTCCGGGCTTCCCTCGGAGCTTGCATCACTCGCGTCTGATTGGCCACTGTCTGAAGGGGGCCCACTGTCGTTTTGGAAGGGAAAGCACCCGCTGTCGACGCTCGTGCAATCCGGTGTCGTGCCGTTGACGCACGCGACCGCCACACACGCCAAAAGAGCGAAGGTGCGATCGACATGACGCATCAGTGCTGGCCCATCGGTACGTAGTTGAGCGGGAAGTCGAGGTTCACGCAGCCACCCTTCGGTGCTGGCACGCGACCCGATCCGAGCAACATGCGAGCGGCGCACTCACCGACGGATGCGTTCGACATGTCGCTGCTGCCCACCGAGGCGGAGCAGATGTCGCCGTTCGACGCGATCTTCATGTGGACCTTCACGTGCCCTTGCAACGCGGGATCGTTGGCGAGGGCTGGGTCGTAGCACTTGCGCCTCGTCTTCTGAGCGATGATCTGGAGCCCGCGTTCCGTGTCACTCCCTGGTGCGACGTTGCCGTTGCACGTGTTGTAGGAGCACGGATCGTACGAGCCACCACCACCCGTGAACGTCGGTGCGACCGTGGGACCCGCCTCGATGACGGGCGGAGGAAGGGGCACCTCGTCGATGAGCGCGTTCGTCGTAGGCGTCAATGACGACGCAGTAGTCGCCACCTTGGGCGGCGGGGTCGCGTCAGGCTTGCTCGTCACTCTCCACGCGACGAGGCCGCCGATGCCGAGCAAGAGGACGAGTGCAAGGGCGATGTACATCCCGTTGCTACCGGAAGAGGGAACGCCCGACTGCGAAGGGGGCGGAACGGAGCTCATGGCGGCCGCGAGTATACAGAAAAAAACGTCAGCGTCGTGTCGCCATACACGCGGCTGTCGGTTTCGCGCAGCGACGTGAGCTGCAACGCCGCTACGATGGGCCTGTCGCGGGTGGCATGCTCGAGGACGATCGTGGCGTCCTCTCGGGCGACCCCCTGCTTCGTCAAGGCTTCGAGCCGGCTGGCCACTCCACCGTTGCTCACCTCCACGTACGGAGGGTCGCAGAAGATCAGCGACGCGGCATCGCCTGCGAGCGTCGTGACCGCCCGCGCCACGGCAAACGGCAAGACCCGCGCGCGCGAGCGCTCGCGCAGAGCCTCCACGTTGCGTGCGAGCGCTTCGAGGGCGCGCCTGTCGGATTCGACGAACGTCGCGAAGGTCGCGCCACGCGAGAGGGCCTCGAGTCCGAGCGCACCCGTCCCCGCGTAGAGGTCCACGACGCGTGCACCCACGACGACGCCGCGCGTCTCGAGGACCGAAAAGAGGGCCTCGCGCACCCGGTCCGACGTGGGCCTCGTGCTCGTCCCTCGAGGGGCCGCGAGAACACGCGACCGATGCACCCCGCCACAAATTCGCATCGTCAGGCCTCTACCACTCAATTGGTAACGGCGGCAGGATCGCGATACCCTATCGAGATGCTCTCGTGGACGAAAGTGTGGCTTCTCTTCGCGGTGGTGGGGTGCCTGCTCGTGCCGTCGATGGCTCTCGCGCAAAAGCCAGTGACGGTGCACGTCATCGCGCTCGATTCCGACGACGCGAGTGAAGACCAAGCTGACGCGCTCACCGCCGCGCTGCGGCAGCGTGTACGCAACACTCCCTCGCTCCAGCTCGCGGAGTCGAACCAGTCGCTCGCGACGCTCCTGCCCGCGCTCAAGTGCCCGACGCGCCCTGACTCGGCGTGCTTGCAACGCATCGGCGACCAACTGAGGACGGATCGCTTCTTCTGGGGCAACGTCGTCAAGGCGAGCGTGCCGCATCAGGTCGTCGCCGAAGTTCACTTGTGGACACGCGGCAAGCCCGAACAGGTCGCGAAAGAATCCTACAGTGACAACCTCAAGGACCAGAACGACGATGCCCTCAAGCGCGTCGCCGTGCAGCTGTTCGACCACCTGACGGGCCAGGCAACGCAGGGCACGATCGTCGTCCATGCCAACGGCTCCCAAGTGGGGACCGTCATCGTCGACGGCAAACCGGTTGCCCAGCTCGATCACGGGCAAGCCACGTTGCCGCTTGGCTCGGGCACCCACACGGTCGACCTGCAGGTGAGCGGCATGACGACGTCGCCCCAAGACGTCAGCATCGTCGTGAACGTCCAGAGCGAGATCACGTTCGAGCTGAAGGCGAGCGCGCTGCCACCCGTCGAGCCCTCGAAGCCGGGTCATCCGAGGAAGACGGTGGGGTTCATCATGCTCGGTGTCGCCGGTGCTTCCGCCATCGTGGGTGCGGTGTTCGGAGGGCTCTTTGCGGTCAACGCGAGCACGTTCAACGGCTTTCGCGCCGACGTACCGAACACCCCGGCAAACAGCCAGTTCTGCACGAACCCTATGAACGGCATTCAGGGGTTCATCAGCTCTTCGAATACGAGCTGGCGTCAGGCGTGCGGTGACAACGGCATGGGCGGGGCACGCGGCGATGCCCTCACCGACAGCATCATCGCCTGGACGTTGGGCGGCGCCGCCGTGGGCCTCGCCGTCATCGGCGCGATCCTCGTGGCAACGGATCACTCCAAAGAAGAGGGAGCACCACCCCCCGCCGCGCGTCTGCAGATCCTGCCGTCATTCGGCCCGAACGGCGGCGGTCTCTCGGCGCTCCTCACGTTTTGAGGAGCACGTCGCCGAAGGCGTAGCGCCCGGCCGGCCTTCCAGCGATCCAAGTCGCCGCGCGAAGCGCGCCAATCGCGAAGACGTCACGGCTTGTTGCGCGGTGGGTGAGCTCGAGGCGCTCACCCGAGCCAAGCAAGTGGACGACGTGGTCGCCCACCACATCCCCGCCACGCACTGCGAAGACGCCCACTTCGCCGCGGGTTCTCGGACCGGGCTTACCGTCACGGCCGGTCACAATCGTTAGTTCTCGTACTTCGCGTGCGATCTCCGCGAGACGGCGGGCCGTGCCGCTGGGGGCGTCAGCCTTCATCCCGTGGTGGGTCTCGACGATCTCCACGTCGAAGCCTTCGCCGAGCATGGCGAGAGCACGGCGAACGATCTCGCCGAGCACGAACACACCAACGCTCATGTTGGGCTCCCAGAGTACCGGAACGTGCTGCGACGCCTCGTCGATGGCGCGGGTCGCCTGCTCGTCGAGCCCAGTCGTGCCGCTCACGAGCGCAACCCCCGCCGTGGCGCATGCGCGCGCAGCGCCCGCTACGATCGCGGGTGACGAGAAATCGATCAGCACACGAGCTCCCGACTCTCGGAGCGCCGCGAGGTCGCCTTCCCCAGCGTCAATCGAGAGCACGACGCTCGCATCGTGCTCGGGCGCGATGCGGACGATGGCGCGCCCCATTCGCCCACGCGCTCCGAGGACCGCGATGGAGGTCATCCGAGCGCCTCGTACGCCGCGAAGAGGGCCTTCCGCGCCCCCTCGCCGAGCGGCATCATCGGTTCGCGGAGAACGTTCTGGCAGAGGCCGCGCTTCGAGAGCAGCGCCTTCGCCGACGCCACGCCGGGCTCGATGAAGAGGGCTTCGAAGAATGGCAAGAGCCTGAGATGGGCTTGTGTCGCCGCGCGGTCCCAGTCGAGCGCGAGCTGCGTCGCGCGCGTTACGGGTCCAGGGATGACGTTCGACGCGACGCTGATGACGCCGCGTGCGCCGACGGAGATCATCGGCAGCGTGAGGGCGTCGTCCCCGGAGAGCACGGTCAGCCGTTCGCCAAAGCGTGCGGCGAGCTGCTGCGCGCGAATGACATTGGCCGTGGCCTCCTTCGTCACGACGACGTTGGCGGCCGCATCGAGAATCCTCCCCATGGCATCGATGCCGAGGTCGACGCCGCTGCGTCCAGGGATGTTGTAGATGACGATCGGGCACCCGACGGCCTTCGCGGTCGCGACGTAGTGCCGCACGAGGCCTTCTTGCGTCGGCTTGTTGTAGTAGGGCACGACCACCATCACCGCGTTCGCGCCAGCGCCCTCGGCTTGCTTCGCTAGCTCGATGGCGTGCGCGGTGCTGCTCGATCCCACGCCCGCGATCGTCATCCTCCCCTTTGCCAGCGCGACGGTGCGCGCGATGACGTCCCGCTGCTCCGTTTGGGTGAGCGTGGGGCTCTCGCCTGTCGTCCCGCACGGAACGAGGCCCGTCACGCCGCCGTCGAGCTGGTCGCTGACGACGCGCTCGAATGCGGCCCAGTCGATCGAACCCTCGCGGGTGAAGGGCGTGACGAGAGCGGTGTAGGTGCCTTCGAATTTCATGACATGAAGGGTGCGCGGAGAGTCTCGCTGCCAAGCTGCCAGAGGAAGTTGTCGCGTGCGCAGACGTCATCGAGCCATCTCGCGTCCTCGTTGGTGGAGACGCCAGCTTCGACGAGATGAGCGAGCCGGCGCAGGCGGTGATCGTGAGCTTGAAGCCGCGCGAGGGCATAGCCACTCGATGTCCCCGTGTGCAAGATGAACGGCCAATCACTCGACTGCAAAAGGAGCAGCTCGCGCACGACCTGATCGAGCGCGCGCCCGCTCGTGCCCGTCGCGTCGCGGTGACGCTGCACGAGCCACGACGCGTAGTGGGTCGCGTGGTGGACATGCCGCCAAACCCACGCGCTCTTCGGCCCGATCCACACTTCGCTATACCCACCGGCGCCCCAAGACGATGCGCTCGGCGTCGCGGACGCTGCAACGGGGTGGCGCTCCAAGTAGGCGCGCAGCGTGATGGCTTCGACCTCGGCGCGGGCGTCTTGGGCAAGACGGCGAAAGACGGCTTCGAGGAAGAGCGGCCCCTCGTACCACCAGTGCCCGAAGAGCTCGGCGTCGTAGGGCGACACAACGATGGGCGCGACGCCGCCCATCTGACGCGCCAGATACCCGACTTGCATCGACCGATTGCGCACGAAGTCTCCGGCGTGCTCCCACGCCCGCGCCTTTGCAACGCTCGGGATGTAAGGTTGCTTCGTCACGCCCTTGCCCGTGATGCGGTAGTACTTGATGCCCGTCATCAAGCGATTGCCGTCGCCGATCACCTCGCCGTGAAGGTGCTCCTCGGGCAAGTCGAAGCCGATGTCGCGGTAGAAGTCTCGATAGTACGCGTCGCCGGGATAACCCTCTTCACGCGACCACACCTGCCGGCTCGACTCCTGATCGCGCGCGAAGAACGCAACGCCGCCGGGCGAGAGAATCGGCGCGTGCTCCCCGAAGGGCGGCTGCGGACGTGCACGCGTGACGCCGTGCGTGTCGAGGATGGTGTAGCGAACGCCGGCACTGGCGAGCGCGCCGTCGATGTCGGGATGGTAGGCGCACTCGGGGAGCCACATGCCGAGTGGCCTCCGTCCGACGAGCGCCTCGAACGCAGCCATCCCGAGCTCGAGCTGAGCGCGTACGCCTTCGGGGGCCGGCAACATTCCGGGCAAGTAACAGTGGGTCGCCGAGCACGTGAGGATCTCGAGGCTCCCAGCGTCCCAGTGCTTGCACAGTGCGCCAATCACGTCCCCGTCGTGGCGCTCCCAAACCGAACGAACGCGCGCCATCTCCTCGCGGTAGAAGGTGGCGAGCGGGGCGAGCTCCGCGTCCCCATACAGGCGCACCATCTCCTTCTCCGCCAGCGACTCCATACGCGAGAGGTGCGCTTCGAACCGCTTGCAGAGGAGCTCATCGCGCATCATCGCGGCGAGGGGCGGCGTGAGGCTCATCGTGAGCGCCACGGGCACGCCGTCCGCCGCGAGACGATCGAGCATGTCGACGAGCGGCAGGTAGCACTCGATGAGCGCCTCGTAGAACCAACGCTCCTCGAGGTGCCGTTCGTTCTC
>Ga0302324_100008725_pt1 | contig 21320 bp, 15 predicted proteins | sample Palsa_T0_1_FD_201949 | JGI IMG/M metagenome (GOLD analysis project Ga0302324, IMG submission 201949) | Peat permafrost microbial communities from Stordalen Mire near Abisko, Sweden - Palsa_T0_1 | ecosystem: Environmental > Terrestrial > Soil > Palsa > Peat permafrost | place: Sweden: Abisko...
GCTGGCGTCACCCGTAACTGGTTCAAAAAAAGAAGAGTGCGCGGCCTCAGCAGGGGCAGAACCTCGACTGTTGCCGCCTGACTGCTGCTGCTGCCGCTGGCGTGTTGCTCGTTCAGGCTCGCGATCCCAAGGCAAATCGTGGCACTGCCGGTGCGGCATGCCCGGGGGTTCGTGGGCATCCGATCATGAGCCGGCCGCACGCTGCGCAAGATGGGGTGCTCAGCGCGGCACAATCCATAACCGCATGGCGGCCAAGAGGTGTGAGGCCTGGTGGAAGGCACCATCCTCAACGTGGCCGAACCACTTTGGACAACGCGGCATTGTCTCGCCCGCGCCCAAGTGGCCCTCGAACTGAGACGCGCTTCCTGCCAATGCCTGCACCGGGCGGGCAACCTAGTTGTGCCGCGGGTGAGGTTCATATGTCAAATCCAACCCTGAGACGCCGGTTGGTTTGGCAAAAGACCGCCGCACTGTCGGGGCTCTTATTTCTGAGCGCAGCCGCTTACGCGGCGTTGCCCGATTGGACCTCTCATGTCACGCCGAGGCTCCTCGCGATTTGGATGGCCGCCGAGACTGAGTCGGCCGAGAAAATCGAGGAGCGCACGGCGGTGCCCGGAACTCGCGAGCTCGGATCGCAGGCTCGATTTGACGCACAAGGTCGCGTGCAGATTGCCGTGCGCTACGATTGCGCATCACGGGCGCCGATCCGCGCATTGAGCGCCGCCGGGCTCGCAGTCGGCGCTTCGGTGCACGTTCCTCCCCTGTGCAGCGTTGAGGGCTGGTTGCGCAGCGGCGACATTCCGGACCTGGCATCGCTCGGCGCCGTGCGCAGCGTCGATCTACCGACGTACTCGCGGATCATCAAACCAGTCACGCGATCATTCTCTCAAGAGCAGGCGAGCGTCAGCAGCAGCATCGACGGCAACGCAGTTTCCATCACACATGCCGCTCAATTCATCGCAAAGACCGGCAAGAACGGCGCGGGCGTCGCGATCGGCATCATGTCCGACGATGTCGCAAGTGTCGCGCTCATCCAGGCACGTGGCGAGCTGCCCAAGCACATCACGGTGCTCACGCCGGCTGCGCAATCGAGCCCGGCGCGGCCGCCCACCGATGAGGGCACGATGCTGCTCGAGGAATTGCATGCGGTGGCGCCGGGGACGAGCTTGATGTTTTGCGCACCGCAAACCGACGTCGAGTATGTGAGCTGTCTTTCCGAGCTCATCTCTGCCGGAGCCACGGTCGTCGCTGACGATCTTGAATACCCGGCCGAAGACGTGATGTCGACCGAGAGCTCGCTTGCGCAGGGGGTAGCAGCGCTTCTAGCCCAATATCCGAACGTGCTGTTGCTGTCGGCCGCCGGGAATGAAAATGAGAGCTTCTGGCAAGGACCCTACGCACCCACGCGGCTGTCTACGCCGCTCACCTGTGACGCCAACGGCCAGGCGGACGCCTACGCGCAATCCTTCGATGGCTCGACCGACGAGAAACTGACGCTCTATGACACGCTGACGGCGCCGATCTATCTGCAGTGGGCGGATCCATTCGGCCAAAACATCAGCAATTTTGATCTCTATGTAATGGATCAAAACCAGCAGGTACTCGAGTGCCTACCGGGCGCCGGCAGCCGCGACGTTTTTGACAGCGATCCCGACCCCAAGCTCGCGAGAGGCATATTTCATTTTGTCATCGGCACTCCGAATACCGAGTTTGCGGGCAAATTTCTAAAACTGTTCGTGTATGGCGATGGCGCGGCCGTCCTCGGAACAGGAACCGCGGGCAGCATCGGCTCACCGCAGAAATTGCCGCCACGTGTTGCCGCGGTAGGCGCCGTGTACGGCGGCGACGGCGTTGGCGATTTCATCGAACCCTACAGTGCAACGGGGCCCGTCGATCTCGAGTATCCGGCCCCCCAAAGCCTGCAGGCCCCGGCATTCGCGGCGCCTGATGCCGTTCATGTCGATGCGGAGGGCACATTCTTCATAGTCGGACCGGCGCAGTTGTTTTACGGTACTTCTGCGGCAACGCCGAATGCCGCTGCCATCGCCGCTCTGCTGCGTGCGACGTTTCCGAGTTTGAGTGCGGCGCGCATCCTGGAGGCCCTGCAGAAAGGGGCCGTGCAACTGGGCGGGACGGCGCCCAACGGCGAATATGGCTACGGACGCGTGGATGCGCTGGGAGCGCTCCAGAGCCTGCCTTCCCCGGCCGTAAGCGCCGGGAGAAGCATCTCCATCGTCGGCGGCAGTTCCGGACAACTGCCATTGACCCTGGCGGGCACGGGCACGCTGACCCTTTCTGGCAAGAGCGATAACACCGCGCTCGTTGCGTTTGGCGCATCCGCTGCGACGCAATTTGAGCCTGCCTCCTGCGGCACGGCAACCAATTCCTGCACTATATTGATCACGCCTGCTCTCGGACACGTGGGCACGGCGCACCTCAGCCTAACCGCGGTCGACGGCGCCGGGCGCTCGGCGGCAACGAGCTTCACAGTGACCGTGACGAATCCGCCACCGCCCACCGTGCGTTTCACATCCGGCGGCAAGCTGAGTATGTCGGCGGGCAGCTCGGTCTCGACCGCAGCGCTCTCTGAGCGGCGCGAAGGAACTCACGCTGAGCGTGTCGAGCAGCAACACGGCTCTCCTTCCTGCCTCGGCGGCGACGCTGAGCAGCGGCTGCGGCACGAGCTCATTCAATTGCATATTGAGCTTGAAGCCGGCCGGGGGACAGTCCGGGCAGGCTACGGTCACCGTAACTGCGCACGATCTGTACGGTCAGTCTGCTCGAGGCACGCTCGCGCTGGGTATCACGCCTGCTGCAGGGGGCGGCGGCGCTTTTGACTGCTGGTCCCTGGTCGTCCTTGGGATTTGGCTGGTCGGTTCAGGCGGAGGCGCCGGCGCCCGGCCTCGGCGCTGCCCAAATCGATGAGCACCCGCAGGTAGTCTGCTTGCCTTCAGCTCCTGAGCGGCACGGCAGCGTCTTCTTCAGACGCGTTGGCGCCGGATCACACCGATGATCGCCAAGACCGGCAGGGGCCCTCGCCGTTGTGACGGTCAGGGACCGCGCGTCGTTGCCGTGCGGCCATCGCTCTCGGAGATGATGACTTCAACACGCCGATTCATCTGTCGTCCGGATTCGCTGCCGTTGTCTGCGACGGGCGCGCTCTTACCAAGCCCGCGTGCCTGAATTCTATCGCTCGAAATGCCCATGCCTGTCAGGGCATCACGCACGGAGTCGGCGCGACGCTCGGAGAGACCCTGGTTGTAGTCATCTGAACCGATGCTGTCGGTGTAGCCTTCAATCTGCACGCTGCGCTGCGGATACTCGTGCAGGAACGCCGAGAGCTTCTCGAGCGAGTGGCGGGCACCTGATTTAAGGTCTGCGCGACCCGTGGCGAAGAGGACGTCACCCAAAGTGATCACGAGTCCGCGATCGGTCTTCTTCGCCTGCAGATCGGCCAATGCGTTCTCAAGCTCCAAGGCTCGCTGTTGCGCCGCTGCATTTTGCTGTGCGCTCGCCTGGGCGCTGGCATTCGCGGCGTCCGCTTCCAGCGTCTTCGTCTCGGCACGGTCGTTGGCACGCAGCATTTGCTGCTCACGGGCGGAGAGCAACACGGCATTGCGACGGTTGTTGGCGTCCGCGATCGCTTTCTCGGACATCGAAAAATCTGCGCCGCGCTGCGCGGCAAGCCCGAAGCGCTCGGCGATGTAGGCCTCATGGTCGACGTCAGCGGCTGGCTTGCCCGCCTGCAGCATGGCGTCGCCCTGATTGAGAGCTGCGACAGCTGTAGCGAGATCGGCGCGCGCTTCACCCGCGACGTTAGGATTGGCCTGCGCGCTTGATACAACAACCCGCGCGTGCTCCAGCATGTCGTTGTGCTGAGGGGCGCTCGCGCAAGCGGCCAGAATGACGGACACGAACACCGTGACCGCCGCGGTCAACAGCGAACGATTGGGTAGTGACTTCATACGAAACTCTCCGAAAAAGGCTTGGTGCAGGCTCATGGCGTATTCGTGCGACTGGCTTCGTCTTGCAATGTCACGATGCTCTTGTCCACGTCCGCAGCAGCCTTCGCGGATTTCGCGCTCTGGGCCGAGATCTGCGCCAGGTGCGCATCGGCATACGATTCATCGACGAGTCGACTCGCTCGTGCGTTATCCCCCTTGGCGCTTGCTGCCTCCGCCAACTCCATCTTTGCCATACTGGCATTGAGATATTCGGTCGAGTACTCGCGCGCCCCAGCGCGCTGAGCTTGCTCGATGGCCGCTTTTGCCCGCGTCATGTCGGCGCTGGGCGGCGGGGGAGTCGTGGCACAGGCGCTCAGGATCACGGCCGCACCCAACAGGGCCGCGCTGGCGGCATGAATGAATTTCATAAGACCTCCGGTGATTGCGTACAGGCTATGCGCCGCGGGCCAATACGTCTGTGCGCAGGCGTACAGAGTCCCACTCCCGCGCCCATGGCGCGGGAGTGGGATGATCTGGCTCAAGTTAGGTATCACCGCTGGATCTGCTACCCCGGAGCGGTAACGTCCAAGCCGGGATTCTCTTTCGATTGCGGCGTCCCAGGCAGGCCCGCGAGGCGGCAGAATCTCCAGCTTATGTGCGCTAGTGGACCGACGATTCGCGCTTCCGGACGGTTTCAGGCCCTCCACAGCCCTGTCCGGTCGCTGCTCTGTGCGGTACAGTACACATCATAGATCGTGATGTGCTGTATACTGGAGTCCACCAGCACCGCCGCCTGCGCGGGATACCAGATGACGCCCGGACCGTATAGCCCTCTCCAGAATCATATTCTGGGTGCGTTGGGGAAAGTTGAGCGCGACCGGATTTTCCCGGACCTACAACTCGTGCCCATGCCCCTCGGCCGCGTGTTGTACGAATCCGGTGATCCCCTGCTCCACGTCTACTTCCCGGTCGACTCGATCGCTTCGCTTCTTTATGTGATGGAAAACGGCGCCTCGGCGGAGATTTCCGTCGTCGGCAACGAGGGACTCATTGGTATCGCCCTCTTTATGGGCGGTGAAACCACCCCGAGCCGGGCGATCGTACAAAGCGCCGGCTATGCCTACCGGCTGCCGGCCCGACGCCTCAAGACCGAATTTGGTCGGCACGGAGCGTTACAGCTGCTGCTGCTGCGCTACACGCAGGCGCTGATCACGCAGATGTCCCAGACTGCCGTCTGCAATCGGCATCATTCGGTGGATCAGCAGCTGTGCCGGTGGCTCCTCTTGTCTCTCGACCGTCTCTCCTCCAATCAATTGGTCATGACGCAGGAGCTTATCGCCAACATGCTCGGCGTGCGGCGTGAAGGGGTCACGGACGCAGCCGGCAAGCTGCAGAAGCTTGGTGTAATCCAATATGCCCGGGGTCAAATCACCGTTCTCGATCGACCGCAGCTCGAGAAGCTCTCATGCGAGTGTTATGCGGTGGTCAAAAGAGAAACGGATCGCCTGCTGCCTGCGGTAGCCGAGCATCTTGCAGAGGCGCGCGCCAACTAGCATCCGCATCGCTTCGAATCGACTCCGACGCAGATGCGCGGCGCCGGAGGCCCCGGCGGCATAATAGTGCGATGCTCGCTCATCGCAAGACCCCGGAGAACCTGCGCGGGGTCGCCGCCATGTTGTCCGCCGTTTTCATGTTCGCGATCATGGACGCATCGATGAAGCGCCTTTCGCAGAACTATGGCCCCTTTGAGCTATCGTGTTTGCGCTGCGCATCTTCGCTGGCCTTTCTGACTGTGCCCATTGCCTGGTCAGGTTCATGGCAATCATTGCGACCGGCGAATCCGCTGCTGCACCTCGTGCGCGCGTTGCTCGGTATCGTCATGCTGAGTGCATTCGTGTATGCGGTGCGTCGCTTGTCGATGGCCGAGACGTACTCTTTGTTTCTATGCGCGCCGCTTCTGATGACTGCTCTGTCGGTGCCGCTGCTCGGCGAACGCGTACCCCTGCGGCGTTGGCTCACTATTGCCGCGGGGTTGGGTGGCGTGCTCGTCATGCTGCGGCCGGGGACAAATGGGTTCGTGTCGATTGCCGCTGCAGCAGCGGCAGCCTCCGCCTGCGCCTATGCGCTGAGCGCCGTGGCAGTGCGCACCTTGGGGCGGACTAATTCGAGTGCGGCCATGGTCGTGTGGTTCTTGGTCCTGGCCGGTATCGGCGCAGGCGCCTTGGCGGCGCCCGAATGGCGACAAGTGGCATCCGCGGACTGGGTATGGCTCGGTGCCGTGGGTATCAGCGGGGCGCTCGGGCAGTACTGGGTCACGGATGCCTTCCGCCGCGCTCCACCCTCCGTCGTCGCGCCGTTTGAATATTCCTCAATTCTCTGGGCGTTCGGCATCGACTGGTTTTTTTGGTCAGTGCTGCCGAGCAGCATCGTCGTCGCGGGCGCAACAGTCGTCATCGCCTGCGGACTATTCATCATTTGGGATGAACGGCGCTTGGCGACACTTGCCGAGACCGCCGCAGCAATTCCACCGCCGTGAACGCTGCGCGTGAAGAGGAAAGCTTTCCACGGCTCGTGCCCGTCCGAAGCAGACCGAGTGCGCTCGTTCGCTTTCCAGTCGGCGCTGTCTAAGCTGCGCATCCGCCGCTTATGGAATCTCTCCGGCGGCGCGTATGGTGGTGCGCATTTCGTGGTCTATCCAAACGGCTGAACGAACCCTGATGGCGATGTCAGGTGCGGTTGCGCTCAAGGTCACTCACTAAATCACTGACCTTCAGCCTGCAGCAATACACATGGAACGCGTGCATCGGACGTCCTTGAAGCGTACGGGAACTCGCGGCGTTGCTCCGCGTTGAGCTTGGGGTTGAGTAAGTAGTTTGGCCATTTAAGGTGCAGTTATGAAAGTCCTAGCGAGTTTAATGATTCTGGCGATCCCGGTGCTGTCCGGCTGTATCAGCAGCAGCAGTCCGCCGGCGCCTGCGAAGACGACGACCGTGGTCGTGCCCTCGGACTCCAAGACGACGGTAATCTGCCAGGATGGATCAAGTCCACCCTGCTAATAAACGAATGTCCCATTAGTGTCCAACGGCAGACGCTTGATAGATTCTCAACGCAACGGACGGCGCAACGCGATCGCTGATGCGTGCTGTTGCGACGCCCTGGATGTGCCGAGTCTGCGACCAAAGCTGCGGGGCGAATAGAACGCCGCGACTGCGGATAGGAAGGCCTGCCGCTCGTAATGCCTCGGCGGCCCAGGTATTGCACGTGTGCAGCGCTGAGTACTCTGGTACCGCCCCGAAAAATAGGCTGCCCTCATAGGGGCCGTTACGGTAAAAGATCGGCACATCGTTCTCTTTGAGTAACGACTCCCACACAAATGTCTGCGCCGCCCGTGCCGCGGCGGAGCTGACTGTCAAACGAATCACGTTCTCATTCCCAAATGCCTCCTCGGGCGTCTGCGCGAGAAGCGTCACAAGCACCACTCCAGCGCCGGGCCAGAGCGCAGCCAAGAGCCCAGGGAAGTTCTTGTTCTTTGCAACGAGATAATGCCGGTCGCCGAAGCCAAAAAAAGTGTACTGCGAGCTCGCAAGTTGCGCGCCTAGGGCGGCAAGTGGCGCTTGGATATCCAACGTGCGGAAGCCGATGTCGATATGCCAGCCGCGCCGCGCTACGATGATCGTAGCGCGCGAGTTCGCATCGCCGGCAGATGAGTCCACCGGCAGCTGCAGCATGCTGCTGCACCCTTGCAACAGCAGCAGGAGAAACGCCAACAACGCGTGCCGGGAGCCAACTCGCAACACGAGATCCATTGCCAAATGCTAGCACGGGGGCAGCCGGCCACTGCGCTGTAACCTGCGCAGCAAAGCCGCCTAGGGTTTTGCAGCCGGCAATTCCTCGCCTGTTTTTGAATAACCGGGTGGCACGTAGAAGTTCAATGTGCGCAGCAACGTGCGTCCCGTGCATTTGATTTCATGCCGATCCTTGTGCTCCACCAGAAGAAGCGTCCCAGGTTCAAGCGCCACTCGCTTGCGATTCACGATGGCGGTGCCCGTCCCGGAGAGCACATAAAGCCATTGGTCCGCCGCGCGATGACGATTCGTCGGATCCCCTTCCGAATCTCCAGGAGCAATACTCATGGTCGCTGCTTGCGCTCGAGGGTTCGTGAGCGCAACGCGAAAACCTTTACCGAATCGCAGCCGCAGTGTCTTCACTTTCGAAGCTCCCTCAATGAGAACTGTCTACGGACTCGATAGCATCATCCATGCCGAGCTTAGCAATGCACACGACGCCAAGCGCCCGTCGTAGCTTGGTGTGTGAGCAATTCCGCTCGCGCAGGTCGCAGGCGAGCTCGCGAGATGAAATTTGTCTTAATAGGCATCCTCCTACAGCACGACGCGGTCAATCGGATTGAAAACAGACGCGCGGTAATCCATGGTTGCACCTCAACGCATGTCATCACTACGTATGAATGACCCAAGCATGAATTCCGAATTTGCTGACGAGGAGGCCAAACGCCGACTCATCGCAGAAATTGCATATTTTTCCGCTGAGCGTCGCGGCTTTTCGCCCGGATACGAACTCGACGACTGGTTGCAGGCGGAACAGGAAGTCGAGTCGTCAATGGAAGCCATCGAGTCCTCGACATGAGGCACGGTCGCGACACGGGCGCATGAACGGCGCGTAGATCGGCATAAATATTGAGGAGATTCCGATGAACAGCAAGCAAACACTAATGACTCTTTTGATCTTGACGGCCGCCGGAGCAAGCGCGTTCGCGGGCGCTGGCCCCGGCGGCGGTGGCGGCACGGGCGGCGCAGCCAGTGGTGCAGCGGCGCCCGCTGGCGTCTCCGCGCCCGGTACCCCAGGAGGCGGTGGGAGTGTTACATCCCCAGGGGCCCCGGTGAATCCGGCAACGCCCGGCGTTCCGACAACTCCCACAGACCCGGCAAATCCTGCGAACCCGGCGAATCCTCAGGACCCGGCTAACCCGATGAATCCGGCGAACCCCGCTAATCCATCAAACCCTGCCAATCCTGCTAATCCGGGGAATCCTGCGACTCCGGGCACTCCGCCGAAATCCTGATACGCAGCTGTAACGCTTGATGAAGGTGTCTAATTTCAACCAACGCAGCAGACGGCGCCAGCAGCGCCGTCGCGGGCTGGCGACGTCGGACGCGCGCGCGCTGCGCGTGAAGTGAAAGATCCGCGCTTCGCTGGCCCGTAGGCCGGCGTTTCCCGACCGATGCACCCGGGATAACAGGGTGTTCTCGTTTCAGTCATGTGCTCGCGGTACCGGCATCGTGGGCGAACTCACCTACTTGAAGACTGCGCGCTATGCGTGACCTCGTTGATCCGCCACCAAGGCGGCAGGAGGCCACGCACTGTGGCGCGCGCGAAACGATCATCGATCAAATAAACCACTCCGCGGTCTGACGGAGAGCGAATAACGCGCCCCGCGGCTTGGATCACTTTTTGTAGCCCTGGGTATAGATAGGTGTACTCGTATGCGCTACCGAACATCACGCTCAGGCGGCGCTCCATCTCGGCGTTGACGGCATTGAACGGCGGCAGGCCGAGAGTTGCAATGAAGGCTCCGATGAGCCGCGAGCCTGGAAGATCAATGCCCTCAGCGAACGCACCACCGAGAACGGCAAAGCCGACCCCGCGACCGTCGACGGCGAAACGCTCGAGGAAAAGCTCGCGCTCTGGCTCTGTCATCTGTGGCGTCTGCGTCCACAGCGGAATGGTGGGATGGCAGGCCGCGAGCTGCGCGGCAGCGCAGTTCAGATACTCGAAGCTGCTGAAGAAGGCGAGATAGTTTCCCGGTTGCGCCTTGTACTGTTCTGAGATGAGGTCCGCGATGGGTCCGAGGGAACGGCCGCGATCTCGATAGCGCGTCGAGATCGACGGCACCAGCTTTACCATAAGTTGCTCGGGGTCAAACGCCGATGCGACGTCGAGCCTGCCTGTCCCTTTCTGCAAGCCGAGCACATCCAAGTAGAAATCATGGGGTGCAAGAGTCGCCGAAAAAAGTATCGTCGACTGAGCCGCGGCAAAGCGTGGCGCCAGAAACCGCTGCGGCAGTATGTTGCGCAGACATAGAACCGAGTGCACTTGCGGATGCAGCGGTGCATCGCGGTCAGTAGTCTTCGTAATCTCGAACAGAGTACAGGCGTCGAATGCCTCCGCCAGACGGCAGAAGCGTACGGCACCAAAAAAGATCCCCTGTAGCTCATCCGCCCGGCGCGGAGGATGGGTACCCCAATAATCGGACACGGCAGCGATGAACTCCTGCAATGCAGAAAGCAGCACGGTGGGTAGGCTCTCGTAGACGCGGTAACCCTCGTCCTGCGCTTCGATGAGCTGTTGCCAGGCGTCAATGACGGCCGCGAACATTGATTCGAGTTCGGCCGGAGAATCGCGCCGTGCCGTATCGAAAACACGACTGTCGAGCGCGACCGTGTACATCTTGCGCGCGCGTTCGGGGAGATTATGAGCTTCGTCAACCTGCACACACACGCGCCACCCGTCTGCCACGGTCCATCCGTGAAGTGCCGCATTGAGATCGAAGTAGTAGTTGTAGTCGCCCACCATCACATCGCTCCAACGAGCGAGTTCCTGACCCAAGTAGTACGGACAAACCGCATGCTTCAGCGCAAGCTCGCGCACGCTGCGCCGATCGAGGACCTCAAGTGTCGTCGCCTCGGAGCGCGCAACCGGTAGACGATCATAGAAACCGCGGGCAAGCCGGCAGCCCGCGCCATCACAGGTGTTGCCCGGGTATTCGCAGGCCTTGTCGCGCGCTACGAGCTCCAACACCCTGAGCGGTAAGGGCGCGCGCGGGGCCTTCAATCCGCGCAGAGCATCGAGCGCCGATCGCCGACCCGAGGTTTTCGCCACCAGATAAAAAAGCCTATCGAGCCGCGCTGATGGCATGGCTTTCAACGCGGGAAACAGTGTTCCCAGGGTCTTGCCGCTGCCGGTGGGCGCTTGCGCTAGAAGAGAGCGGCCATCGCGGACGCTGCGGTAGACGGCCTCGGCAAGCTGCCTTTGGCCCGCATGAAAGACGGCATGCGGGAAGCGCAGTGCCCGGAGAGCCTGGTCGCGGCACGCACGATGAGCGCTCTCAGATTTGGCCCAGTCGAGAAAGCGCTCACAATGCTCTGCGAAGTGCTCTTGTAATGCGCGCGCGGATTGCACCTCGACGAGAACTGTTTCCTCCTCGTCTGCAATATTGAAGTACACAAGGGCCAGACGAATCTCGCTGCAGCCGCGCGCCTGACACCAAAGCCAGCCATAGATGCGCAACTGTGCCCAGTGCAGGGCGCGACGATTTGCGGGGATGCGCTTAAAGTCGCCGCGATAGGTCTTGAATTCCTCCAGCTGATGCGCGTGCGGATCATATCCATCTGCGCGGCCGCGCACCTGGAGCAGCGCATAGTCGGCCGCGAGATTTATTTCCGTTTCGTAGTCGGCTCTGCGACGAGCGCCAATGACGCGGTGACCTGCGACACCTTCCTCGGCAGAGGGTGACGGCGAGAAGTGCACATCCAGATCGCCCTGTTTGGCCGCGAACTCGCAGAGCATCCGCACCGCGACTTCGAACTTGGCAGGTGGATGGCCGGGACGATGAACCGCGTCGCTGGCCCTGTGATGCGCCATAAAATCTGAGCTGCAGGCCTGAAGTGTGGTTCAAGTGAGCATAAAGCTGCGCTTCGCGCGCAGTCCATCCAGGCATCGGGTGCCCCGACTACTGTATATCTGCAGTGTTAACTCGCAACGGGGTTGCGGCTGCCCCGAAAGGCGCAGGGCGGGGACGCATGGCCAAACTGCGACCCTGTTCACGTAAGACTTGCAAAACCGCAGGCTAAAACCGCACTCGCGTGGTCACGGTCCCGCTTTAACGCTACGGCATCGAGGCCGGATGTGCAGGGTGTCGTTTTCGTCACAACGACCTGCGCCAAAGACCAGTACAAAGGCTGGGAATATCACGACTTGGGGCTGTCTTTGGGCCGATTGCAAAGTCGCGTGGCTCGAATTTTCCAGGAGCACTCACCCTGGAAGACACTGCGGAGCTCATCGCTTAGGCTGCTGGAACGCTTGCCCTGGTCGGCGGTGCGTCCGGCGTTGCGCAAGCTACGCGAGCGATCGCCGTGGCCGAAGCTGCGCCGCGCATCGGTCGAGCTTCTGGAGCACTTGCCCTGGCCGGCGGTGCGCCGTCGTCTGCTTACTTTGTGGGCACATCCCCTCCTCCGACCCGGAATTGCCATACGCCTGGCCATAGCCTTTGGCGCGGTAGCACTGCTTGCTGTGGCGGCCAATCTCATAGTCGAGCACGGCGAATCCATCATTCAGACAACGACGGTAAGCTCAACAGCGCCTCCCCCAGCGCTCATCCCACCGGTGGTCGTGACGCGACCGGTCGCCGCCCCCGCACCCGAGCCTGTTGCCGTAGAGCCCGTCGAGGTAGTCGCGGCCGCGCACGCGGATCTGTTGCTTGCGGCCATCGTGCAGTTCGAGCGGGCCGTGGAGCGGCGTGGCGAAGTCTCCAATGACGCAAGTTCCGCGTTGCTGCATACCACGCAACAGCGCCTCCATGAAGAGATGAGCGCCTTTGTTGCCAAAGCGGATGGCGCCAACAACCGCGCGCAATTGAAGAAACTGGCAACGCGTTCGCTCCTGCTCTACCACGACGCCGACGAGGTGGTCCGCGATTCCGACGCCCGACGCGCCATGGTCGCCGAGTATTGGCAGCGATTCGAGAACGTAGACCGGCGCATGAAGGGATCGGTCGACCGCAGTTTCAAAATATTTGGTCGCGTCATCGCGCGACAGTCGCTCATTTCGCTGGGCCGCGATCTCGACGATGTCCGGCGTCGCTCCGAACAGCTCACGCCCGGCGGCGGCTACGATCCGGCGCTGCTTGATGGGCTTGCGCAAAGTCAGACTCATTTCGCGACCACCCTTGAGGAAGATGCCCGCAATCTGACGAACTCCCAGGGCGAGGATTGGGTCAAGAACCTGAAGGAGGAGCTCGCGCTGGTGATTTCGAGCACAGAACAGCTCGGCTCGCTCGACCAACAGGCGACGCACGCTCTGAGCGATATTGAGAAGGACGCAGAGGAGCTCTCCTCAGTCGCGCGCGCCGTCGCCGAAGCCACGCGCAAGCGCGCTGCCGCCGCGGCCGAGGCTGCCGCGGCGGCGAAGACTGTCGCCGCGCGCAAAGCCGCAGCAGCCGCTGCGGAGCTCGAACCAATCACGCCGGTCACGGCTCTTCAGTCCCTAACCCAAACCGCCCCGACGACAACCACGACCACGACCGCGGTGCGACCGCACAACTCCGGACGCCTGATCATCGCGGTGATCAGCGCGGCGGTGCTCATACTGCTGCTGCTGATTTCCGTCGCCACTGTGCGCAGCATCGTGGGTCCGATACGCAAATTTATGCGCACTACGGCCCGGCTCGCGGATGGCGAAGCCGACGCGCGCGTTGAGCGTGGCGGAATCAAGGAGCTCGACACACTCGCGCAGTCCTTCAATGAGATGGCCGACAAACTGGCCGCCGCACAGGCGACTACGCTCGAGTATCAGGGTCAGCTTGAGGCGCGTGTCGATGAACGCACTCGTCAGCTGCAGCATCTTGCCGAGCATGATCCCCTGACAGGCTTGCCGAACCGACGGCAGCTTCTGTCTTATTTGAACATTTCGCTCAAAAACGCGGCGCGCGACGGCACCCAAGTCGGAGTATTTTTCCTCGACCTCGACAATTTCAAGAACATCAATGACAGCATGGGTCACGCCTTCGGCGATCTCGTGCTGCAAGGGATCGCACAACGACTGCGCGAGGCGACCGAGCTTGGCGGCTTCGCCGCCCGCCTTGGAGGGGACGAGTTTACGGTCATCCAAGAGCGCGCCGGCAGTGCGGAAGAGGTGGCCCGAACCGGCGGAGCGCTGGTATGCGCATTTCAAAAACCTCTGCTTATTCAAGAACGCGAGCTTTCTATCAGCGTCAGTGTCGGGGCGAGTGTCTATCCACAAGACGACCATGATGCCGGCGCCCTGCTGCGCGCCGCGGATGCGGCATTGTTTCATGCCAAGCGCATGGGACGCAGTCGTCTTTGCATGTTCCGTGCGGAGCTGCTCGAGGCTGCCGCGCTCAAATTCCGGATCGAGCAGGAACTGCGGCGCGCCGTGGACCGCGGCGAATTTGAACTCCTCTTCCAGCCGGAGGTGAGTTTCGACGCGCTCGGCACCAAACTCGTCGAAGCCCTGCTGCGCTGGCGCCTGCCTGACGGCCGTCATGTCTCGCCAGCGGATTTTCTGCTCGTCGCCGAAGAATCCGGCCTCATCATGACCATCAGCGACTGGGTCCTGCGTTCGGCGGTACAGTCCGCTGCCGGCTGGCACTTTGGCCCGTGGCCTGACGTGCGTGTGGCGGTCAATGTGTCGGCACGCCAGCTGCTGGATCCGCGCTTCGTCGAGCGATTGCAGGAGCTACTGCATGAACATAAGCTGCCGGCGCGCTGCATTGAGATCGAACTCACCGAAAACGTGCTGCAGACCGGCCCGGCGACGATCGAAACGCTACGGCAGCTGCGCGGCCTGGGCATAGCGATCGCCCTCGATGACTTCGGCACCGGATATTCATCGCTTGCCTCGCTCGAGCAGCTGCCGCTGACGCGCGTCAAGCTCGATCGCAGCTTGATTCAGAGCATCGACACGAGTGACCGCTCGCTCGCCATCGCACGTGCGATTGTGGGTCTGTGCGGCAACCTCGGGCTCGAGGTGACCGCAGAAGGCGTGGAGCGGGCGGAGCAGCTTGCGTTGCTGCTCGCCTACCCGTCGATCTGCCTACAAGGCTATCTCATCTGCGCCCCCGTAGCTGCGGAGGCCGTAGCGCGTACGGTAAGCGAGATGCCGCAGCAGCTGCAGTCCCTGCTCCTAACGGTGCCGCAGCTGAAGGCCCTCGAGCATGCGCCAAATCCCGAGCCTGATGCGGTGGAACATCGCGGCAGGAATCGCAGCGCGCGCTCGTCCTCCTCCTAGCGCGCGACGTTACGTAACGAGGGCAAAAATGCCGGTTTCGCCGGACCCGCGGGGAACCGCGAGGGTGGTCCGGAGTTAAAGAGCGAGCCCCGCAGCGGAGTTCCTCATGAAAGACACGTCACCCGGGGTCGGCACCCTCGACCGTCGCGGGTTCATCCAGCTCGCCGCAGCGGGAGCGGGGCTGGCAGGGGGCTTGTCGGCCGCCATCGCACAACCTTCGGAAAGCCTCGCCGACATTACACGTCAGCCGAACCCCAGCTTCGGCGATGATCTGAACACGGCCGCCATCGTGGTGGAAACCCTGATCGCGTGGGGTGCGACCAACGTGTTCGGCGTCGTGGGCGACGGCATCAACTCGATCATCGAGGCGCTGCGCAAGCGCCGCGACCGGATCCGCTACATCGGCGTGCGGCACGAGGAAGCCGCCGCCTTCATGGCATCGGGCTTCGCCAAGCACACGGGGCAGCTGGGGGTGTGTGTAGGCACGACGGGGCCGGGAGCCATCCATCTGCTCAACGGTCTTTATGATGCGTACTTTGACGGTGCTCCCGTGGTCGCATTGACCGGCATCACCTTTCACGATCTCATTGGAGTGCGGTATCAGCAAGGCGTCGATACCACCAAAGTCATGCAGGACGTGGCAGTCTACAACGTGGAAGTGACCAGTCCCGAACACGCAGTCATCGTCGCCAATCGCGCCTGTCGCGCGGCGCTCGGCGACCGCGGCGTGGCGCACCTCGCCATCGCCAAGGACGTGCAGATGATGAAGCGTTCATCCGACAAGCGCTCCATGCGCAATCCGGGCGCACGCAGCTCTTCGTCCTGGACCCCGGCGCTGTCCGCACCGCCCGCCGATCAGCTGCGCGCCGCTGCCGATGTGCTCAACTCCGGCGCGCGAGTCGCGATTCTCGCCGGGCAAGGGGCATTGACGGCGCGCGCTGAGGTGACCCGCGTGGCCGATCTGCTGGGCGCTCCGGTTGCCAAAGCGCTCCTCGGCAAGGCGGTACTGCCGGATGATTCGCCCTTTACCACCGGCGGCATCGGCGATCTGGGTACCGCGCCTTCCTCCTGGGCAATGAAGGCATGCGATACGGTGCTGATCCTCGGCTCAACCATGCCGTGGGAGGAATACTATCCGACGCCCGGCCAGGCGCGCGGGATACAAGTGGACTTGAAACCCGACCGAATCGGACTGCGCTATCCCGTCGAGGTGGGCCTCACCGGCGACGTCCGCGCGACACTGCAGGGCCTCATACCGCTACTGCATCGCAAAGCCGAGCGCAGCTTTCTCCAGGAAGCACAACGGCGCATGGCCGATTGGAACAAGCTCCTCGACGCGGTGGAATCCACCGCGCGCACGCCGCTGCGGCCGCAAATGGTGATCCGTGCCCTAAGCGACCTCATGGCCGATGATGCGGTGATCTCGCTCGACTGCGGCGCGAACACCCATTTTGCCGGCCGCTGCATCCGCCTGAGGGCAAATCAGCGCCTCACCGGGACGGGCATGCTTGCGTCCATGGCGCCTGGCGTGTCCTTCGCGATCGCCGCGCAGCTTGCCTTTCCGCGGCGCCAATCGGTCGCCGTGGTCGGCGACGGCGGCTTTGCGATGCTCATGGCGGAGCTCACCACAGCGGTCGCAAACGCCCTACCCATCAAGGTCATCCTGCTCAAGAACAATAGTTTAGCTGAGGTCAAATTTGAGCAACGCGAGATCGGCAATCCGGAATACGGTTGCGATCTTGCGCCGATCGACTTCGTCGCATTCGCGCGTGCCTGCGGCGCCGAGGGATTCCGTTGCGCCAAGCCCGAGGAAGTGCGCCCCGCGATACAAGCGGCGCTGAACTTCGCAGGGCCCGCGTTGGTCGAAGCCGTTGTGGATGTCAATGAAAAGCCCGCCAAACCGGACGAACTGAAAGCTTGACACTGCAGCCCATGGGCCCGCAGATGATTCCTGCAAGTAGCGGCGATGCAGTCATCGTGACCGATGCGCAGGGCTGCGTGACATTCATGAATGAGATCGCCGAGGAGCTCACCGGCCAGCGCGCTGCGACCGGACTGTATCGGCCGCTGCGCGAGGTTTTTCCGATCGGCGGTGAGGCCGATGGCGATGCTCTCGTCGACCCCTTCGCGCGGATGATGAGCCCCGCCACTGATGCTGCGCCCGTGAGCCCATGCGTATTGCTGCGCGCGGACGGGACGCGCATGCGGATCGATGCGAATACCGCACCCATTCGCAAGGTCGATGCCACGCTCGCCGGCAGTGTCGTGATCTTCCGGCAGAGCCGTGCTGGCCATCAGGCGGGGCAGAATGTAGCCGCGGACCATCCCAAGGATGATTTCTTCGCAATTCTGGCCCATGAGTTGCGCAATCCGCTGGCGCCCATCCGCAATGCCCTGCAGATCATGCAGCTCGTGCAGGACGATGGCGACGGCGCGACGACGTCTGCCGCCCGTGTGATTATCGAACGGCAGCTGAAACACCTCACGCGCCTCATCGATGATCTGCTCGATATGTCGCGGATGGCGCAGGGCAGTTTTGAATTGTCCAGGGAGCGTACATCCTTGAGCGATGTCGTGCAGCTCGCCCTCGCCATTGCGCGGCCGCAGCTCGAGGGCAAGCAACATAAACTGCAGATCGAATATGCCTCGAAGGAACTGTATGTGTTGGCGGATGCGACGCGCCTGGGACATGCATTTGCCAATCTGCTGCACAACGCCTCGAAGTACTCCTCCGCCGGTACAGCCATTCGCGTCGCGGCGAGTACGGAGGGAAATGAGATCGTCGTGCGCGTGATCGACCAGGGAGTGGGCATTCCGCCTGACATGCTTGAACGGGTCTTCGACCTCTACGGACAGGTTGACCGCGCCGAAGACGGGACGCACGATGGCCTCGGCATCGGACTCACGCTGGTCAGGCGGATTGTCGAGCTGCACGGCGGAACGGTCGCGGCTGTGAGCCCCGGGCAAGGTCACGGCAGCGAATTCGTCGTGCGCCTGCCGCGCGACCAGTCCCGAGCAGACCCTGGCGCAGCCCATGACGCTGCTGCGCCGCCTGCACCGGCCCGGCGGCTGCGCATCCTGGTTGCAGACGACAATCGCGATGCGGCACACACGCTTGCTATGCTGCTCAGCCTCGAAGGCCACGAGGTGCGCGCGGTGCATGATGGCGTCGAAGCGCTCGCCGCCGGCGATGAGTTCGCGCCGCAGCTCGTGTTGCTCGATATAGGCATGCCATTGCTCGACGGCTATGAGACTGCGCGGCAGATTCAGGAGAGAGCGTGGGGAAAGCGCGCGCATCTGGTCGCGCTCACCGGATGGGGACAGGAGGCCGACCGGCGCCGCGCGATAGCGGCCGGATTTCGGGATCACCTCGTGAAGCCGGCTGAGCCGGAGGCACTCAAGGCCGTCATCGATCGCATCGTTGCGGATTGAACTTCTTCGAACGGCCCTGAGAGTTCACAGCATTTTCACGCCGCGCGTCATTGGCCGAAGACGGCTGGGTCTTTACATCACGCCGTGCGCGCGCGCTCAATGAAGCGCGGCGCGAAAGTCCGCCAACCCGGGCACTCAGCCCTCGCGCGGTCCTTGACGCTTGCGAGCTTGAGTCTGGGATTTGGCGTCGTGCAACTCGATGTCACCATCGTAAATACGGCCCTAACCAGCATCGGCTCATCCTTAGGCGCAGGGGTATCGCAGCTCCAATGGATTGTCAGCGCCTACACGATTGCCTTCGCAGCACTGATTTTGACGGCGGGAGCCGCGGGCGATCGAATCGGCGCAAAGATTGTCTTCATGGTGGGCTTCAGCATTTTTACGGCAGCGTCGCTCGGGTGTGCGCTTGCGCCTTCGGTTGCCGTTTTGATTGCGGCGCGGCTCGTGCAGGGCGTCGGAGCGGCAATGCTGGTCCCAAGCTCTCTTGCCCTCCTCAACCATGCCTATCCTGATGAAAAGGAGCGCGGCCGGGCGGTTGGGATCTGGGCCGCCGGAGCGAGCCTGGCCCTCACAGCCGGCCCATTAGCCGGTGGCGTCCTGATCGCGCTCGTAGGTTGGCGCAGTATTTTTTTCGTCAATCTACCGATCGGCCTTGCGGGACTGTGGCTGACGTGGCGCTATGCCAATGAAACAGTGCAAACACCCGATCGCGAGCTTGATCTCGCAGGACAAGTAGCGGCGATCGCCGCCCTCGCGTTCCTTGCCGGCGCAATGATCGAAGGTGGCGTTCTGGGCTGGATGAATCCATGGGTTCTCGTCTGCTTCGCGGGCTGCGCCATTTCGGCAGCGGCCTTCGTGCTTCAGGAACGGCGCGCGCGCCAGCCCATGCTGCCGCTCGTGCTTTTTAAAAATAAGCTCTTCGCGCTGACGTCAATTGTGGGTTTGCTTACGAACATTGCTTTCTATGGGCTCATCTTTGTGCTCAGCCTGTACTTCCAAAAGGTGAATGGCCTGTCCCCATTTGCCACCGGCATGGCGTTTGTTCCGATGATGGGCGCAGTGTTGCCGGCCAACTTGCTGGCAGCGCGCGCAGCTGAACGCCTTGGGGCTCCCGTCACGATCGCCTGCGGCGCGGCAATCACAGCCATCGGTTGCATCGGGCTTCTCGGCCTCGGGCGCGGTACAAGCTATTGGGCGATCTGCGGGCAGCTCCTGGCGATGGGCGCGGGGTTAGGGTTACTCGTTCCACCGCTGACATCAACATTGCTCGGTAGCGTCGAGAAGGCTCGCTCAGGCATTGCCGCCGGTGTTCTCAATTCCACGCGGCAAACAGGCAGCGTCGTTGGTGTGGCCCTCTTCGGCTCGCTGGTCGGCAAGGCAGATGAATTCCTCGCGGGCACCCGGGAAGCGCTCGTTATCTCCGCCACGATTCTAGTCTGTGCAGCCATCATGATCGTGACCGCTGGCCGCTCAGATTCAAGGCGGCGTCCATCATCAGCATCCGGCTGATTACTCGGTGCCGGCCGCCGTAATGGCCGTCATGACCTCGGAGTCGCTCGAGCCGCTGAACTGCAGCGTCAGCATGCGCTCCGCCGGCAGGTCGAACTCGACGATCTTGCGCGGCCGCTCGCAGTCGACGTGTCCCTGATAATCGACGGATTTGAGGAGCTGCACACCTTCCACGACATCCACCCAATGGCCGCTTGTGATGGAGACGCGGTATCGGCCCGCTTTCTTTACACGAAATTGCACGAGGCCTGCCTGGGCGCCGGGAGCCGCGCTTGCCTTGGCCGGAGCCGCGGCAAACGTCACCCGTGCCTGATCGGCAAGCTTTAGGGAATAGAGGGTACCGACATTGAGCTGCGGCACTGAAGCGCCCGGCTTTGCTGCTGCCGTAATCGCCCGCGGCGTCTGCTTCATCACCGCCAGCTCGCGCGACACGTCCCATTTGAAGTGCGTGCAGGCGTCGACGTCCGCAGCGCTTGCCGTCTGACACATGCAGCCCGCAAAGAGGGCGCAGGCCAGAAGCTCGAATGCTGTCAATCGCGACATTTTTACCTTCCGCTGCGGTCTAACTTTGGCAGCCGCATGTTGCGGATGAGGCTTGTGACTTTAGCAGAAGCCATCGGGTCCGGCAGCTCTTTGACGCGATCTCAAACATCAGCAGCGCTCTTCGCCACTCCGAAGCCGCCGCCGCCGGGGGTTTCGATCACGAGCTGATCGCCGGCCTGCAACTCTCTTTGGTCAACGCCGGCTAGAAGTTCTATTGATCCATCCGCGCGCTCGAGCCACTGCCGGCCAAGCGCTCCGCTTGCGCCTCCCGCCAAGCCGTGCGGCGCGACCGTGCGCCTCGAGGCGACGATGACCGCCGTCATGGGCGCATTGAAGCGGATTCTGCGCACCACTCCATCGCCGCCGCGCGTGGCACCGAGCCCGCCGGAGCCCGGCCGGATGGCGAACCTCTCGACGCGCACGGGATAACGCAGCTCGAGCACTTCCGGATCGGTGATGCGTGTGTTGGTCATGTGAGTATGAACGGCGGAGGCGCCATCGAAGAGCGGTCCGGCACCGGCACCGCCGCAGATGGTTTCGTAGTACTGCCGGTGCTCATCGCCAAACAGAAAGTTATTCATCGTCGCCTGAGAGGACGCGCATACTCCCAGGGCGCCTAGCAGCGCATTGCATACCGCCTGGCTCACCTCGGTATTGCCGGCCACCACGGCACTGCCGGGTGCGGGTGAGAGGAATGTCCCGGGGGGCAGGACGATCGTCAACGGACGCAGACAGCCATCATTGAGCGGGATGTCCCGACCCACAAGGCAGCGAAATGCATAGAGCACGACAGCGCGGACGACGGCGGGCGGCGCATTGAAGTTTCCGGCACGCTGCGATCCTGTGCCG